>JAEEGI010001197.1_pt1 | contig 65567 bp, 53 predicted proteins | sample 8958751 | NCBI WGS metagenome assembly JAEEGI01 (sample SAMN16246545, study PRJNA631951) | gut metagenome | biome: gut microbiome; feature: rumen; material: KS-attached | host: Bos | place: Iran: Karaj | collected 2018-10
CGATTTGGCCCAACTGCACCGCGGTATGGTCATCTCCACCGACAACTACACCGAGTTCCTGACGGGATTCTGGACCCTCCACGGCGATGTGGGCGACTATGCCCCGATGCAGCACCTCTGGAAAACGGAGGTCTATAACCTGGCAACCTTCCTGTTGCGCGAGGAGAACGAGGCCCAGCGCGCCGCCCTCCAATCCTGCATCGACGCCACCCCCGTGGACGGCCTCGGCATCAGCCAGTCGGATTGCGAGCAACTCGGCGTGCCCAACTATTTCGAGGCCGACAAGGTCTTCGCCGCCTTCTTCCAAGGTGACGAGTCGCTTCGCGACCACGTGCTTATCCAACGCTATTTCGCCTCTGAATACAAGCGACAGAACCCGATGGGCATTTCGCGGGCCATTCTGATGCAAGAATAAAAACGCGGAAGTATGTCCTCCCATCTCCTCATTGACGCCGGGGCCACCAAGACGGCTTTTACCCTTCTTACGGAGGGCGCGGTGACGCTGCAGCACGTGGAGCGGGGCATCAATCCCAACTATTGCACCGAAACCGATATCCTGCAGGTGTTTGCAGGGTTTGTGGCGATATGTCCGCGCGAGACGACCATCGCCGCCATCGACTACTATGGGGCAGGCTGTATGGCCCCCCGCAACGCGGCCCTGATGGGGGAACTCATCTCCCGTTTCTTTCCCAACGCCAGCATACAGGTCTATTCCGACCTGATGGCGGTGTGCCACGCGCTGAGTCGCGGCACCCGCTCCATCGTGGCTATCCTGGGCACGGGCGCGGCCTCCTGCTTCTTCGACGGCACCTCCATCGTGTGTTGTGCCCCCTCGTTGGGCTATATGCTCGGCGATGAGGGCAGCGGCACGTTCCTTGGAAAACAGCTTCTCACGGCCTACCTGCGGGGAACCCTCCCCGCTGAGCTGGCCTCTGACCTAGAGCGCTCGCACGAGCTTTCCCGTGACAAGGTTATCCACCGCCTCTACCGCGAGCCCGAGCCCAACCGGATGATGGCCTCGCTGGCGCCCTTTGTGCAGCAGCATCTCGGCCATCCCATTATGCACGGGCTAGCTCTGGACGCTTTCCGGACCTTCTTCGCCACGCAGAAGAGCTGTTTCCGGGGCGAGGATTTGCCGTGGCAGCTTTCCGGCTCCGTGGCCTACCATTTCCAGGATGTGGTGCGCGAGGCGGCGGTGATGGAGGAGTGCTGCGTGGGCGATATTGTGGCGGCGCCAATGGACAGACTGATTGATTATTACAAAAAACTATCATAATGCAAGCAATAAAGGCAACGGAAGAACAATTGGACCAGGTGGCCGAGGCCATCCTGAAGGCTCATCCCGAGGAGCGCGTGTTCGGATTCTACGGAGAGATGGGAGCGGGCAAGACCACCCTTATCAAGGCCCTGTGCCGCGCACTGGGCGTGCGCGATGTTACCTCGTCGCCCACCTTTGCCATCATCAACGAGTATTGGACCGAGGCGGGCGAGCCCCTCTATCACTTTGATTTCTATCGCATTGACGAGCCCGCCGACGCCACCCGCGTTGGCTTTGAGGAGTACCTCTACAGCGGCCACTACTGTTTCATCGAGTGGACGGAGAAGGTGGAGGAGATCCTGCAAGGGGATTTTGTTCCCATCACGATTGAGAGGGTGAGCAATGATGTGCGGGTGTTCAAATTTTGAAGACCGATATAAAAGGAAGAATTGTTGGTCGAAGCATTAAAAAAAATGATATCTTTGCCCTATGAAATAATTAAAGTAATCAAAAATGCGAATAAATAATAGTTATTACCAGAAAACGCTTGATTTTCAAGATAAAATAATAACCTATGCCAAGAGCATTTTTAGAACCTATGGGCGGGAACTTGTCCTTAGGTTGGAGGAGTATAATTTACTACAAAACAGACATAACTGTATAGAGTCTTCTACCGCTATTGGATTTGTATTAGAAGAATTTCTGGTGTCTAAACTGGAAATGTATACTCATAGTGGGGAATCTGATTATGTGATTGATCGTTATGCGGGTGCCACTTCGAGCGAAAGTTTCGATTGTTATTCCATAAAAAATGGTATCAAGTTTATGGTGAATGTTAAGGCAGAGAAAAATGGGCAACAAAATAACGCTTTGGCAGCGATAGGTCAATTGCATAGGAATTATTGTTTGGAAGATCCCGAGATGGAAAAATCGTATGTCCTTTTTAAAGTGAAATATAGGATTTGCGACGCTTACGAGGATTCAGATAACAGGAGAGCAAAACCCCGACACATATATATTGACGGACTTGATTCTTATTGCTTGGAAGAAGTGGATTTGTCAACAGAACACAATCAGGACAATCGAAGTTGGTCTGCAGGAAATAGCTCAAGGAATAACGGAAGACTGATTGTTTCCAAGGCTTTTAGGGATAGTCATAGAGTTAACGAAGGTGATATTTCTTATAGAAATACGTTCAGAATGCTGGAGAGCATAGTCGAAGATAATCAATGAAAAATGGCTTGTCCATCAATTACATATAGTATTAATGAAGTGGCAGTCGCGATGGGTATAAACATCAAGACTGTTCGCCGTTTTGTGGCTTCAGGAGAACTGAAAACGACAAAGAATAATAATTCATATACGATTTCACAGCAGGATCTCGACGTCTTTAAAGAATACTATTACTCTGGAAGATATAAAACGCGCATACAGAAAGTTGCCGAAAGACTCCAGTCGGAAAGAAATACACAACTTGATTTGTTTGCAGGAACGGATAGTGAAAGTGCTTCTGTTGATAACCGTATTTATAGGAGAAACATAGTGAATTGGATAGATATCAATCCGTACTGGGACGACCCAGGGCAATCCGAGATGACTTATGTTGATTTGTTCTGCGGTGCTGGAGGGTTAAGCAAAGGGTTGGAGATGGCCGGACTTCAGGGTATTTGCGGGCTTGATTCCTTTAAGGAGGCTTGTTTGACCTACAAGCGTAATTTCAGTCACCCGTTTGTGAATGGAGATATAAAGGAATCTTCAGTCAAGCAGCAATTCTACGAGGTGGTTGAGCAACAACTAAAAGGGCGAAGAATAAGTATTGTTGCAGGAGGATTTCCATGCCAAGGTTTTTCAATGGCGGGAAATCGTATTGTTGATGATTCAAGGAATACCTTGTATAAGGAGCTTGTTGAAATTGTTAAAGAACTGCAACCGGATTTTGTTCTTTGCGAGAATGTGAAAGGTTTGCGCACAATGTTGGGCGGTCTTATTGAAGAAAAGATAATTTCCGATTTTGAGAAAATAGGTTATCAAATGAATGTGGCAACACTTTGCGCGGCAGATTATTATACACCTCAGAAACGTGAGAGGGTTATTTTTATAGGGAATAGAAAGGGAGTCAAGAACTATCATCCCAAACCTATCTTAAAATCTTCAGAATACAGAACTGTGGGTGAGGCCATTGGGGACTTGATGAATCATCCTGAAGACGAATACTTCAATCATGTTCCAACAAAACATCGCGAAGATATGGCAAGAAAAATTGCAGAAACCCCAGAGGGCAAGAGTCTTTATAAAGGATATAGTGATGCTTGGAAGAAAAGTCCATGGAACGAACCCTCTTGTACAATCAAAGAGAATCATGGTGGTGTGAATCTGCATCCGAAGCTTCCCCGTGTTTTAACAGCAAGAGAGATGGCCCGTTTGCAATCATTTCCAGATGACTTTATTTTTGAAGGAAAGAAAAACAAACAACTTGTGCAGATTGGAAACGCAGTGCCACCATTATTAGGTAAGGCAATAGGTATTGCCTTGCGACTTGCAAATAATGATTTGTAAGATCAGATTAAATCGATAAAACCAACCCTATGTTAAACCTCGACCCCTTATATGACGACACCCTCCTGGCCACCCAGGAACAGACCGTGCAGGTGCAAACCCCTGCGCAAGAGCTGTCTGTGGGCTTTGTCAAGGACGAGATTCCCGTGGGCGAGTTTGTCATTATGACCCCCGCTGCGGTGCAGGCCCTCGTGGACGATGACATCCACGTGATGATGCAGCACGGATTCTCCCAAGGGTCCCGCTATACCGATGCCGACTATGCCGATGTGGGGGTCGAGTTCGTGGACGACTTTTATCTTCTGGCCTCTATGGCTCGCGTGCTGGTGAAGTTTATGCCTTTCACCCAGGAACAGATTGCCCTGATGAAGGAGGAGCAGATCATCTTCTCCACCCAGGATGCCGCCGCGCTGGACGAGGCGTATGTGCAAAGCCTCATCGACAAGAAAATCACCGCCCTGGCGATGAATTTCATCCGGGATGCCAAAGATAACCCTGTCGTTGACCGTATCCTCACGGAAACGCTTTCCGTGACGGCTCTCAATATTGCCCTGTCCAATTTCCTGCTGCCCCTGGTGGCGGAGCTGGCGGGCAATTCGCGCTTCCGTTTTGCCTTGCAGAAGCGCCCTGCCCTGATGGAGAGCGTCTATTGCTATGGCGGAGAGGTGTGCCATAAGGAGGTCGCCGGCCTGCTGGGCTTCCCGTATCGCGACATCGTGTCGCTCTGCTGGGACCTGAATTGATAATTGATATATAATGATATAGTATTGAATATGAGAAAATTAAAATATAGAACCTTGTTGCTGTTTTTGTTTTCCCTGGTGCTGGCAGGAAATCCAGTCAGGATAGAGGCAAGCCCTGTGGACACATTGACGGCCAAGACGGTGGCCGAGATTTTCTATGACAGTAAGGCCCAACACCTTCGTTCTGCAGCCCCATCGGTCACGCAACTGGTCTATACGGCCACTTTGCCGGCAAACCGGGCGGGTGGCAATGCCAACGCTTTCTATGTCTTCAATATAGGTTCCGGTTTTGTGATGGTGGCCGCCGATGACCGCGTGCAACCTGTGTTGGCTTATTCGCTGGAGGACTCCTTCCAAGCGGAGGGAATGCCCGCCAACATCCGTTTTTTTCTGAAGGAGTATGTGGATGAGATTGCGCTGATAGTGTCCGACCCCACAATGACGGAGTCTTTGGTGCCGCAATGGCGGGAAGCTCTCACTGCAGATGCCCGTGGGGTCCGTAATGTCGCGGTGGTGGGACCACTCCTGACCACAAGATGGAACCAGAATGCCTATTACAACAATATGTGCCCGGCTGACACGGGAGGACCGAATGGCCATACCTTCGTGGGCTGCGTGGCCACGGCGATGGGACAGATTATACGGTACTGGCAATATCCCACCTCAGGAATCGGAAGCCACAGCTATAGCTCCGACCACAGCGGGCAGGGTTATGGCGACTATGGCATTCTGAGTGCCGATTTCGCCAACACGACCTATCAGTACAATATGATGCCCAATCAGCTGACGGCAAACACTGGGGCGGCTGAGGTCCACGCGGTGGCCGAGTTGCTCTTTCATTGCGGTGTCAGTGTGGAGATGATGTACGGCCCGCTGGGCAGCGGCTCCTATTCTTCAGACGTTCCGAATGCCTTGCAGACCTATTTCGGGTACCCCTATTGCACGCGAGTGAACCGCTCCAGTTACTCCACGGATGCTTGGAACCTCCTCATTAAAACGGAGTTGGACCGTTTGCGCCCAGTCTATTACAATGGCCAGGGTGATGCGGGCGGGCACGCTTTCGTGTGCGATGGCTACGATACAGACGGCTACTACCATTTCAACTGGGGCTGGAGCGGGAACAACAATGGCTATTTTCTCCTGCACAACCTTAATCCTTCCACATACGAGTTCAACTCCCAGCAGGCTGCCATCATCGGGGTGCGTATGCCGCAGTCGGTGCAGGCCTGCCAAGGTGTGGACTCCCTTACCGACATTGACGGGAATGTGTACCACACCGTGCAGGTGGGCCAGCAGTGCTGGATGCGTGAGAATATGCGCGCCACCCGCTATGCGGACGGAACTCCCATCGCTGCTTCCAGTGACACGAGTTCCACGATACCGTACCGCTATGCCCCTAACAACGACACCTCCTTGGTGGCCAAGAATGGCTATCTCTACAACTGGCGTGCCGCGATGGGCGGGAGCGCTCCCAGTACCTCCTCGCCCAGTGGCGTGCAGGGCGTTTGTCCCACTGGATGGCATCTGCCCAGTTACAGCGAGTTGCGTGACCTCAGGCACTTTATGGAGTCGCAGGCGTCTTACCACTGCAATGACAGCGACACCTCCACGGCGGCGGCAATGTGCTCCACAATTGGGTGGCACAGTTCCACTGTGTCTTGCGCGCCCGGCGACAACCCGGTGGCCAACAACGAGACAGGCCTCTCATTCGTCCCCGCAGGGCGTTTCTCCGCGGACACTTACAGTGGATTGAGCTATTACAGCTATGCGTGGTCCACGACCGAATATTCTGCTGGCAAGCCGAGAATTATCCGGTTGGCCTATAACAACGCCCAGTTCAGCACCAGCTGGTATGCCAACAACAGGCGTCTCGGGTACTCCGTACGCTGCTTGCGCGATCTCTCCCTCTCTGTCAGTACCTTGCCTGTCACCAATGTGAACGACACCTCGGCAATGTGCGGCGGTATGGCGCTGGTTTATGGCAGTGACTCCATTGTGGACAAGGGCGTTTGCTGGAGCAGTCAGAATGCGTTCCCTTCATTGTCTGACTATTTCCTCTCTTCCGCTTCGGGTACGGGTTCTTTCACCTCTAATATTGTAGGCCTGCTGCCGGGCACAACCTATTGTGTCAGGGCATACGCCACCGATAACCACGGCGTCACGGCCTATGGTCCGGTGATGACCTTTACCACGACGGGCCAGGCCCCGTTCCAGTGTGGCGTATCAACCGTGAGCGATTTTGACGGCAATGTCTATCAGACGATTGCGATGGGCACCCAGTGCTGGACTCGTCAGAACATCCGCGCTACCCATTATGCGGATGGCACGTCTATTCCGTTGAGTTCCACGAACAGCGATGTGGCGCCGTGCCGTCATATTCCCGACAACGATTCCACGTTGGTGGAGGATTATGGCTATTTGTACAACTGGCCGGCGGTGATGCACGGTGACACGAGCAGTACGGCCAGTCCGAGCGGCGTGAGAGGCATTTGCCCTGATGGGTGGCACGTGCCTTCGTCCTCCGAGTGGGAGCAACTTTACCACACCCTTTGCGGCAACACCGCATTCCATTGCGATGGCGGAGACACGGCGCAGGCGCGCGCTGTGGCTTCCACTACCGGCTGGAACTATTCCGCAGTGCCTTGCTCTCCCGGTTATGCGCCCGCAGAGAACAACATATCCGGTTTCACGATTTATCCCGCCGGTGTCTATACCAGCAACACAGCCTACAACAAGGGGTATGAGTCCAGTTTCTGGGCCGCCACGGAGTTCCAGGCAGGAAAACCCTATATCGCTGTCATTCAAAACAGCGTCGTAGAGTTCTCCCCGTTCTATTGCAGCAATTTCGTGAGTCCGGGCCGGTCGGTGCGCTGTGTACGCGACATCGCGGAGCGTTCCCTGCCCGAGGTGAGCACCGCTGCGGTTACCGCTTTCACGATGCATACCGCCCTTTGTGGTGGCACCGTTCTCCACAACGGTGGCGACACGGTGACCGAGCGTGGCATCTGTTGGGGCACCTCTCCAATGCCCTCCATCGCGGGCTCTCATCTGGCATTGGGCTCCGATACGGGCACCTTTAGCGTCACCCTCACTGACCTTCAACCTGCCACGGCTTACTATGTGCGGGCATACGCCACCAACGGTGTCGGGACGGCTTACGGCAACGACGTGGCCTTCACCACACCGCTCTGTACAACCTTCGATACCGTCTTTGTTTACGATGCCTGCGAGTCCTTTGTCTGGCAGGGTGAAACCTATACCAGCACCGGAGATTACCGGTTCGTCTTGTCCACCACCGAGGGCTGCGACAGTGTCGTGACGCTCCAACTGACTATTCACCAGCCTGTTGACACCACCATTTATATGACCACCTTCATTCCGTTCTTCTGGAATGGTATTTGGTGCGACACCACAGGTGTTTACACGAAGGTGCTCCAGGATATGTACGGCTGCGACTCAACCGTGACACTCTATCTGAGTGTGGGCCTCCAGGATATGGAAAATGCAGACGGTATTATTACGCTCTATCCCAATCCCGCCATTGACCATATTTTCGTGCAGACGGGTTCTGAATGGACTGGTATGAAGAAGGAGATCCGGCTGTTTGACTCTTACGGGCGTTTGGTTTTGCAAAGCGAGATGGATGACGACAGGATGATGGTGAGTGTGAAAGACCTCACTCCAGGCCTTTATTTGGTGAAACTGACCGTGAATGGCCGTTATGTCGGTTTTGGAAAAATTGTCAAACAATAGGCGCTGACAATCTTTTTTTCTATATTTGCACACTCTTTTAATTTATCCTTTAATCTTAAATATAAAGATATGAAACAGAACTGCTCTCTTGGTAAATTGTTGCTGACGGCGGTTTGGGGGATTCTCCTGTCCGGTTCGCTGTCTGCCCAAAATGTCATCACCATCACGGATAACCAGTCATACATCGAAGATTTTGAAGGGAACGGATTCTCCTTATGGACGGTGGACACCACAGGCGGTGGAAACTGGGCCAAGATAACCGGCACCCTGTCGTCCGTGGCCTCATTCTCCTACCAGAATGCTGGCGATGAGGCACGGCTCATCTCGCCTGTCTTTGATATGTCCAACGTCACGGAAGTCACGCTGAACTTCTCTTACGCGATGCTCGGCTTATATACCCAAGATGTGCTGGAGGTCGCTTACCGTACCTCCGACACGAGTGCTTGGCAGTTGTTGGGCACCTTGAGTGTCAGTGACTATACCAATTATTTTGAGCAGACATACACGCTGCCGTCGCTTACATCCACCTATCAGATTTCGTTCAACGGCCGCGGCTTGGGAGGCCTGTTCCTCTTTGTTGACAATGTGGAGGTGGCCTCCACGTCCAGTTGCGCCCGCCCTATCAGCTTGAGCGTGGGCGATATCACCCATACCTCGGCGCAGCTAAACTGGGTGCCCACCGGTAATGAAACCAGCTGGACGATAGAACTCAACGGTCAGGAGACGGTGGTCTCCACACAGCCCTATGTGATGACGGGCTTGACCCCGCAAACCGAATACACCTTCCGGGTGCGGGCTAACTGTGCCGCCGACGACCAGTCGGAATGGTCCACGGCCATCACCTTCACCACCTATTGCGATGTGTATGTAGTGACCGACCAGATCCCTTATCTTGACGATTTCGAGTCTTCGGCAGACTTCGTCTGCTGGCATTCGGAAATCGTTTCGGGCACCGACGGCTGGGTGGTGGATCCAGGTTACCTTATCACCAATAACACCGCCTTTTTCATCTGGCTGGGCGAAGAGGCTAGGTTAGTGTCACGTCCTCTTGACATCAGCTCGGTGACCGAGCCGACGCTTACTTTCAAGCGCCGTCAACCTCAAGGTGCGAGCGACGTGGACGAACTTTCCGTATGGTACAGATCCTCTTCCAATGACAATTGGCAACTGCTGGAATATTTCCCTCTTCCGACTGAAGGCTGGGAGACAGAGATTGTGAATCTGCCCAATCCTTCCCAAAATTATCAGATTGCCTTTGTCGGAATGGGATACAATGCCGAAGGTATCTATGTGGATGACGTGGAAGTGGGCAAGAGAAGTGTCGGCATTGCGGAAAACCAAATCGCCACGGCAGTCGTTAGCCCCAATCCCACGACGGGCAAAGCGATGCTGGAGACCGGCATTCTGGAAGGGGAGGCTTCCGTTTACGATATGTTTGGCAAATTTGTGACGTCCGCGCGCATCTCGGAGGGTCGCGCTGAAATAGACTTGACCCAATGTGCCCGCGGTGTGTATGCGGTTCGCCTCAATGGTGCCAATGCCTCCACCATCATCAAGCTGGTAAAGGAATAGCCGATGCAAACGATGGGCCGGAAGCCCATATAGGACGTTTATTTGTGCAAGGGCAGATAGATGATAAAGGTGCTGCCTTTGCCCTCTTCGCTCTGTACTTCTATCTTTCCTTTATGGAGAGAGATGATTTTCTTGACATACCCCAAACCGAGTCCGTACCCCTTCACATCGTGCACATTGCCCTTGGGCACGCGGTAGAAGTTCTCGAAAATGCTCGGGAGCGCTTTCTTGGGGATGCCGATGCCCTTGTCGGTCACGGAGAGCAGGAAATACTTGCCGTTTGACTGGGTGTTGATGAGAATTTCGGGCGCCCCTTGTGAGTATTTGATGCCATTTTCCACCAGGTTGATGATGACATTCTGCAAATGCGACTTGTCTCCGAAAAGCTCGTGCTCGTCGGCGTTGAGGGCTAAGTTCAGGGAACCCTTTGCCGAAGAGATTTGCAGTGCAACGCTGTCCACCACCTTGTGGACGAGGTCGTGCATATCCAGCATCTCGATGTTCATCTTGACCTGCCCCTTCTTGAGTTGGGCGATTTGCAAGATGTTGTTGACCATATTCTTGAGTCTGTCGTTCTCGTCCCGGATGATGCTGATATAGGCCTCCCGGATGTTGGCGTCGTTGTGCAGGGTGGGGTCGGAGAGGGCCTCGCACGCCAACGAGATGGTGGAGATGGGCGTCTTGAACTCGTGCGTCATATTGTTGACGAACTCGTTGGTCACCTCGGAGAGCTTCTTCTGTCGGTAAAGAGAGTACAGGGCCACGAAGGAGATGGCGAAGCAGACGACGATGAGACTGAGAATGAGGATGACGATGGTGCTCATCCGTTGCAGGAAGATGCCGCGCTCAGCCGGGAAATAGAGGATGATGTAATGCGGCGAACTGACCTTCTCGTTGTATTTCAGGCGGAAGACATATTCGCTGTGCAAGATCTGCTCGCAGTTGATGGTCTTTGGCTCGATGATGAAATCGGTGGTGAAAGCGTTGTAGAGGGCGAAATCATAACGGGCGGTGATATTCTCTTCCTGTAGTGCGCCTCGGATGATCTCGCGCAGTGTGTTCTCGTTCAGCCGCTGTATGGTGGCGCTGTCCAACTGCACCAGGTTGGCGTCGGTGAAGCTGAGACTGCGGGTGGGGTAGTCCTTGTTTTTGGGCGACCACGGGTCATTGTCCACTGGGAACAGTTCGCGGTAGGCCTGGCTGAAATATTCGGTGTCGTTGGCCATTATGCGGTTGTTGTTCTCCTTGACAAAGATGACCGACTTGATGACGCCGATGGGTTGGTTGGTGACCGAGTCGAGCACGAACTTGCGGGTGTGGAATTCCGACACCACATCGGAGAGGTCCGTCTCCTCAGTGACCGTGGTGGCCGTGTCGGTCACCGTCAGGTCCAGGGTGTCGTTGAGGATGGTGGCGTCGATGCGCTCCACAATGGTCTCGCCGGCCGAGAGCACCTCGTTGACGAAGATGCTGCGCTGCACCTTCTCGGCCTCTGTGTATAGCTTGAAGATGGCGAGAATCAGCAAGATGGAGGTGATGCCGACGATGAAGAAGAGGGTTACGATGATTCTTTTTTTCATAATCTGCCTAAAAATTGCAAAAGTTCTGTGTCGCGGGATTCGTCGATGAGTGCGGAATGTGCCTGGCCGAAGGGCGTGCCCTTGTTGCGGCTGCGTACATTCTCCCCATCGTGGCATCCTATCGCGGGCTTCTCCCCGTCGTGAGGATAATATATATAATGTACCACCGACACGGGCGGGTTTGTGTCGGCGCTTTCCACTAAAAGAAAAGTGCCGGAATCCATATAGTATTGTTTGCTCATCAGCCGAATCGACTTTTGGTAGTCCAGATGGTTGAGAAACTGGTTGTGGTCGGCGATGGGGCGACTCTCCTCCTGCAGGATGCGCAATAGAGGCACAAAGTCGTAGCCCTCGGGTACATACAACTTCCGTGTGGCACGGGGAGCGCGCCCGAAGTAGTGGTAGATGTCGTGCGCGAGATTGCGCAACTCCTCTTCTGTCTCTTCACCATCCAGCAAGGTGGCTTGACAGCAGGAAGGGCGGAGGCAGTGGGGGAAGGAGGCAAAATAGCGCTGCAGTGTCTCCCCGTTGTCGGCTGGGAGGTCGGCCACAACAGCGTCGAAGGCGGAGAGTTTTCCGTTGAGGTTGATGCGCTCCCCGATGGTGGCATCCAGTTCACCCCATTCTTTAACCAACACCGGCAGGAGAAGGTCGTGCGGCACCGTGCGCACCACCGCATTATGACCGCAGGCCAGAATGAATATCAGCTCGCGAAATCCCGACAGGGGAGTCTTCCCATCGGGAATCAGGGCAACACGCTGGGCGGGCCGGTCGGTTCCGAGTCGGTCGGTAATCCGTCGGAGGTTGCTTTCCTGCAGCCATTCGCCTAACGTCTTCACTGCCAGCTGGCAAAAGGCCGGTGTGAACCAGCTGTGCTGCTGGTACTGGCGCGGGAAGAGCGGCTCCAAGTGCGCTTTCACCCAGGCGGCATCACGAAGCGCGGCCCCCAGCCGGAGCAGGGGACGCGCGGGGTCATATCGGGAGGTACTGTCCATTACACTTCAGCACACACTTGCCGGATGATGTCTTTGACCATCTCCTCGGGGAAGGGGCGGATGTAGCCTTTGTCTTGGAAAAGGTTCACAATCTCGTGGGTTTCCTGGATGTCCTTTTGGGCGATTTCAAAGACCTCTTGCCAGGTGCGGGTCTTGCGGGCCACGCCGTCCTGGATGGCTTGCATTGCCACGTCGGCGGCCACGTGCGGGAAGAGGTCGCTGTCCATCATCGTGGGCATTATGCAGTCGGGCGCGAGCCCTTTCTTCTCTGCATAGTCGGCGATGCTGTGGGCGGCGCGGATGGCCATTGCGTCGGTGATCTTGCTGGCCGACACCAACAACGTGCCCTTGAGGATGGCGGGGAAGCACACCGAGTTGTTGACCTGGTTGGGGAAGTCGCCGCGGCCGGTGGCCACGATGTAGGCGCCGGCCTCCTTGGCCTTGTAGGGATAGATCTCCGGCACGGGGTTGGCGCAGACGAAGACGATGGCCTTGTCGGCCATCAGGCGGATCCACTCGGGTTTGATGGTGTCGGGGCCCGGCTTGGAGAGGGCAATCAGCACATCGGCATCCTTGAAGGCCTCCTCGTGCGTCTCAATACAGTTGGGGTTGGTGCTCTCGCAGAGTTCCCATTTGCGGTAGAAGCGCTTGTCGTCGCGGTATTGGGTGCGGTTCTTGTGCAGTGTCCCTTTGGTGTCGAAGATGATGAGGTTCTCGGCCTTCACGCCGTCGGTAATCATCAGGCGGGCGATGGTGGTATTGGCAGCGCCGGCGCCGTACAGCACCACTTTGATCTCTTCCATCTTCTTGCCCACGATCTTGAGGGCGTTGATGAGTCCGGCCAGCGTGACACAGGCAGTGCCTTGGGCGTCATCGTGCCAGACAGGGATGACGCACTCCTCGCGCAGCGTGTCGAGAATGCGGTAGCAGTTGGGCTGCGAGATGTCCTCCAGGTTGATGGCGCCGAAGCTATGCTGCACCATCTTGACGAACTCGATGACCTTGTCGGCCTGGTGCTCGCCGTTCTCGTCGCGGCTGTCGATGCAGAGGGGGATGGAGTCCACGCCGCCGAGGTATTTCATCAGCATCGCCTTGCCCTCCATCACGCCGAGGCCGCCCGGCGGTGTGCAGTCGCCGTCGCCCAGCACGCGCGTGCTGTCGCTGACCACGGCCACGAGGTTGGCACGGTTGCTGAGGTGGAAGGAGGCGTCGTTGTCGTCGCGGATGGTGGTGGAGACGGCCGAGACGCCAGGCGTGTACCACACGTTGAACCAGTTGAACCCATAAATCGGGGCCTTGGGCAGCGTTTGCATCTTGCCGCCATAGAACTGGTGTGCAGCAATGGACATTCTTTTATAAAAGAGCGTCTTGGCCTTGGCCTTCTGCTCTTCGGTGAATTCTTTCGGAAAGAGGTCCTCGATGTTGTCGAGGGTGGGGTTGTTATTCATCGTCTGTTTTATTATTATGAATTGTGTTTAATATCGTTCATCAGCAGTGCAACGGTCATAGTACATACTCACCTTGTGGACGAGTTTGCCGCTCTTGTCGTATTTCTTGAAGTCGCCGTGACCGAGACCGTGGTAGTAGTTGCCCTCGTATGCCTTCTGGCCGTTCTCGTAATAGAACTCGATTGCCCCGTGCAGGTCGCCGATTTCGTAGGTGCGCAGCACGGAGGTCTTGCCGTTGGCGTAAAAGAAGGTCTCCTGGCCATCCCTTATGTCGTTGACAAACTGGCAGGAGTATGCGGCTTGTCCGCTGGGATAGTAGATGACGAAGTTGCCGTTGCAGTACCCGTTTTCAAATTCCACCACCAGGCCTGTCTTGCCATTGGGGTAGCAGGCGGTGACTTGAGTGTGATCTTTCGGGATCAACGTGGCTTCAGACATCTTCCCGTCTGGCTGACGGAATCTGTATTGGTAGGCCCAGTTGTGGTCATAGATGATCTCCAGCAGCACGGTCTTCCCGTCGGGGGCATAGTAAGAGGTCGGTCCGTGTGTTTCGTCAAGCAATGTGTTGCTTTCTATCCGCATTTTTCCATCAGGATAGTAGAGGACGGGGTGCTGGGGGTCATTATTGCCTCCGTAAAAGGCGGAACTCCAGATGCGGCCCAGCGGATCGTAGCTGAGATAATATCCGTCCACTACGTCAAGGGTGACCAAGCAGGAGTCCACCGTTTCTCCGGTGGGGTAAAACGTCTTTTGGACACCCATCGTGGAGTTGGAAAGGTTTTGGGAGGTGTGGAGAACTTTCCCGTCGAGGCTGTACTTGATGCGGGCTCCGTCGGGTTTGCCGCCCTTGATCTCGCGGCTGATTTCAATGTTGCCGTTCGGGTAGTAGAAGTCGCTATGACCGTTCCCGAAGAGGACAGTGTCGCGATGCACCAGCTTCCCGTCCGTGTCAAAGGTGCTGATCAGTATGGGCATACCGTTGTAATAACGGAGTTCGCGCGACATCTTGCCGTTGGGCATATAATAGGCGCAATAGATGAGCTTGCCTTCCTGACTGTAAAGATCCTTTTCGGACAGCGTGCCGTCTTCAAGATAGGTGTAACAGGCTCCCACCAAGGTGTCGTTGCGGTACTGGGACTCGCTTGCCACGGTGTGGGCCTTGTCATCGAAATATCTTATCGACATACCGTTTTTGGCCTCATTCTTGTATTCTGTATAGGCAAACACCTGCCCTGACGGGTAGTACTCTTTGCATACCCCACTGGTCTTGCCCTTCTTGTAGTTGTTCTCTTGATAAATATTGCCGTTGGGGAAATAAAAGACTTGTTTGCCGTCGAATTCGAGATTGGCGTTGCGCACATTGGTGCCTAACAGTCTCCCCGTTGACGTGTAGGTCTCAGTGGTGATGTGCTTGTCCTTGAGTGTGAAGGTGGCACGTACACTGCCGTCCGGCATATAGTTTTCGGCACCAGTGACTTGCCCGTCTTTCAAATGGTAGGTAATCGCAGGCTTGCCGTCGTAATCATACTCCGTGCGGTTGCCGTCGGGCTTGCCGTCTTTGTAAGTCGTTTTCGACCACATCTTGCCGTTGGGATAGTAGTGCACGTAGTCGCCGTCAAACTCCTCTTTGTCATTGTAACTGTACGACTCCATCAGGGCTCCGTCGGGGTAGCGTTCCGTGAAACTGCCTGAACGGTTGTTCTGGGTGATGAAGCCCTGGACGTTCACCCTCCCGTTGGGATAATAGCTTGTGAACGGGTGGGGCGTGCCGGTGTTGTCGGTTTCGTAGGTGCCCCGCAACTGGCCGTTGGGATAGTATTGGTTCTGAGTCCCCGACATCTCTCCGTCCACGTAGTTTTCCGTAGCCGTAAGGTGTCCTTGTTCGTCATAATACCGGACTTCGCCCATCAGGTTGTCATCGGGACCTATCGTGCACTCCATCTCAAGAATGCCCGATTCGTAGAAACGTTTGTAGGCCCCCAGTATGTTGTCGTTTGTGGCTTTGGTTTCAAAGGTCAGCACCGACTCGTCGCCAAAAGGATGGTGGGAAAATGTGCGGATGAAACCGTTTTTCAGACCTTTCGACATCTGCACTTCCGCAATCTTCCGGTTGTTGCTGTACCCATATCCCATACCGTCGAGTTCATTGTCCTTGTAGGTGCTCATTTCGTCCAGTTGGCCCGTCTGGTCGATGCTGGTCCACTCTCCCTGACGTATCAGTTTGCCTTTTTCGTCTTCCGAGGCCTTGCCCCACGCGTAGAGGCGGTATTGGTCGTAAAGGTAGTGGATGTCGTCGGGATTCTCCTTGTTCAGGCCCTTTTCAATGACGTTGTCCAGGTCTTCCACTATCATATTTACGAAAGCGCCGATCTCTTTTCCCATTTTTTCAGCCTTGGCCGACACCTTGCCGTTCTCGATGTCTGTGCTGGAGAACTGGTAATAGCAGAGAGTGTTGAAGAGCTTTTTCTCCATAACTTGCTTGAAGAAAGGAATGTAGAGCTGGTCCTCCACGGCGTGGGAGTTGGGGCGCACCTGCACATTCTGGAACACCACCTGGTTGCCGCGCGTGACGGCGTGGTCGATTTTTGACAGGCATTTTTCCTTTTTCTGGGATATGATGGAGATGTTGAGTTTCTTGACCACCTCCTCGTAATATTTGTTCAACTCCTTGTAGTCTTCGTGCAAAGAGTAGTGGTTGTCAGCATTGAAGGAGCCCACCCCCGAGCCGTAGATCTCATCCAGGATTCTCAGAGCCAGAATGGTGTACTGGGACGAGGGGTTGATGAGGGTGGTATAGTTGAGCGCCATAATGCCCGGCACCGTGTACCCGAGCCGGAGACACGCCTGTCCGTATTGGAAATGGCTGCCTTGGTGGGCGGGGCTAAGGAACATCGAGGTTTTGAAGCACTCCAGGGCCTCCGCATACTTCTCCTGCCGCATCAATGACACGCCCTTGTTGAAGTGAAGGTGGAAATAGTAGGGGTTGGTCTCCAGCCCTTTGTCATAATATGCCACGGCCTTTTCATAGTCCTCCAAGTTGTCGTAGCAGTTGCCCAACTCCGTGTAGATGTTGGCCAACGGTTGGTTGCAGGAGGGATTTTCCGTCAGTTCGGTGAGGATTTGGATGGCCTCGTGGTAACGTTCCGCCATTTCCAGCGCGTAAGCCTTCTCGTATTGGGCGTACTCGTAGTTGGGATCGCCGTATGGGACCTGGTTGTAGAGCGCGATGGCGTCGTCAAACTTCCCTTGGTCGGCCGTTTTTATTCCTTTGCGGATGATCTTTTCCGAGTTGTCGATGATTTTCAGGTTCTTGGTGTTCTGTCCGTAAAGAAGGGAACCAAACACAAAGAGACAGATCAGTAAGAGTGTTTTTTTCATAATATCAGTGGACTTTTTATGGTGAAAACGGATTTAATGTTGAGTTGGCAAAGATATAAAAAATGAAGACGGCGCTCTATTTCCCCACCATCTTTTTCACCCGTCGGATGGCGGTTTTCCATACGATGAAGAAAAAGACGAAGAATCCGATGCTGAGGATGGCGGCTATGGAGGTGTCCGTTTCGGTGATGGCCTCCCGGTACATCAGGATAAAGTCGTAGATGCCGTGCAGGATGACGGGCACGATGTAGGCCAGCAGGAGGAAGGTGCCTTTCTTCCAGGGCTTGAACTTGGCCATTGCGAAGAAATAGCCCATAAAGATGGCGAAGAAGAAGTGGGCGGGCACGGCAAAGAGGGCGCGGCCCACGGCCACGGCGAGGCCGCCCTGCATCACGTACATCACATTCTCCAGCCCTGCAAAGCCCAACCCCACGAAGGCGGCGTACTCCACACCGTCGTAGTACTCGTCAAAGTGCGGACTGTTCCAGATGAAGAGGTACAGGAAAAACAGCTTGCAGAGTTCCTCCGGCATTGCCGCCTGCCCGAAGGCCTGGTAGAGCGCCTGCGACAAACTGTCTTCCAAGGCGGGGTTGACGAAGAGCCCCACCACCGTCAGCAGCGCTATGTCCAAAAAGGCCGCCAGCACGCCGCCCAACAAAGCCTTGAGCAGCATCGGCAGCGGCTCCTTCTGGTAACGGTCGTGATGGTAAATGTACCAGATCAAAAACAACACAGGCGCCAAAGACGCAATCAAGATGATGTACATACCTCAATTCTCCATTTTCAATTCTCAATTTTCAATTCTCAATTCTCAATTCTCAACTCTCACTTCATCCACTGGTCAAACTCCTCCTCGCTTACCAGTCCGAGTGCCAGGGCGGCTTCGCGGAGGGTGAGCCCCTCGGCGTGGGCGTGCTGGGCGATCTTGGCGGCGTTGTAGTAGCCGATGTGCGGACTGAGTTTGGTGACCAGCATCAGCGAGTTGTTGAGGTGCATCGCGATGCGCTCGCGGTTGGGCACAATGCCCTGGAGGCAGTGGTCATTGAAGGAGTTGATGACATCGGCCAGCAGGCGCGACGACTGCAGCAGGTCGCGGCCGATGAGGGGCATAAAGACGTTCAGCTGCAGGTGTCCCTGCATTGCGCCGGTGGTGATGGCCACGTCGTTGCCGATGACCTGGCAGCACACTTGCGACAGGGCCTCGCACTGGGTGGGGTTCACCTTGCCGGGCATAATGGAGGATCCGGGCTCGTTGGCGGGCAGCACCACCTCGCCGATGCCGCAGCGCGGACCGGAGTTGAGCAGGCGAAAGTCGTTGGCGATCTTCATCAGCGACACGGCCAGGCGCTTGAGGGCGCCCGACACCTCGGCCAGCGAGTCGTGGGAGGCCATCGCCTCGTACTTGTTGGGGGCGTTGGTGAAGGAGAGGCCGGTGAACTGGTTGATGTATTGCAGCGCCAGCGTGTCGTAACCCTTCGGGGTGTTGAGTCCGTTGCCCACGGCCGTGCCGCCGATGGGAAGCTCCATCAGGTGGCGCATCGCGTTGCGGATGGCCTCCGCGCCGTGCTCCAGCTGCGAGAGGTGTCCCGACAGCTCCTGCCCTAGCGTCAGGGGCGTGGCGTCCATCAGGTGCGTGCGCCCGATCTTCTTGATGTCACCGTATTCGGCGATCTTGGTGCGGTAGGTGGCCATCATACGGTCCAGGGCCGGCAGCGTGTGCTCCAGCAGCATCTTGGTGGCCGCGATGCGCATCCCCGTGGGGAAGATGTCGTTGGTGGACTGCGACTGGTTGACGTCGTCGTTGGGGGAGAGGAAGAGCGGGTAGTCGTCGAGCTTGCCGCCGTGGAGCTGTTGCCCGCGGTGGGCGATGACCTCGTTGACGTTCATATTGGTCTGGGTGCCGGAGCCGGTCTGCCAGATGTGCAGCGGGAACTGGTCGTCCCACTGGCCCGTGAGGATCTCGTCGCAGGCCTGCACGATGAGGTCGCGTTTCTCCTGCGGCATCACGCCGAGGTCGCAGTTGGCGCAGGCCGCGGCGCGTTTGGCAGTGGCGATGCCGTAGATGATCTCGATGGGCATCTTCTTCTTGCCGATGACGAAGTTCTCCATTGCGCGCTGTGTCTGCGCGCCCCAGAGTTTGTCACTCTCCACACTCATCTCCCCGAGCGTGTCTCTTTCGATTCTGTATGTCATTGTATCGTGTTTTTTGTCGGATGCGGTTAATCGTAGAATTTCCAGTTGATGCCGATGGAGACCCTGCGGCTCTGCATCGGATAGAAGGGGGTGGTGAAGTATTTGTAGCCGATCAGGCCCTCCAGCAGGTTGTTGCCCCGCACAAAGAAGGAGAGACGGCTCACCTGCAGCGTCAGGTCGAGGTCCCAGAAGAGGTAATTGCCCACCTTCACGTTCTCCTGATGGTAGTATTGGTGCAGAACCGGCGTGTAGGCGTCGGCATAGTATAAGGTGTTGTACATCAGGTCGGTGCCGAGCTGGACGCGGAGGCGGTTCTTGAAGATGCGGAAGTGCCAGGCCGCGCGCAGCTTGCCAGCGAAAAGGGGCAGCGCCACGACGGGGCTCGTGGAGTGCTGCAATGCCAAATTGGCGTCAACAGAGAAGTTCTTGACCCGAAATGGGGCGAACAGGTTGAACTGCACCACGTGGATGCCCTTCTCGGCCATCGTCGGCGTGCGGTGCTCGTTAAGATAAAGATGATGGTTCAACATAAAGTAGTTGAACCCCAACTTGTAACCGAAAAGGGTCCAGTAGGCGCCCAGTTTCATCGTGTTCTCCTTCGGCCACGCGAGATACCACAGGTTGTTGTTGCCGATGTAGTATGTGTAGAAAAAGTCGGGGGAGGTGCGGTAGAAGTCGGCGTTGAGTCCTATGTAGTGCTGAAGCTTGCGGCTTATGGAAAAGGTGGCCCCCAGGTGAGCGATGGCGTCGCCCCGGTTGTAGTTGTTGAACGAGTAGGCAATGCTGCCGAACAGGTCCCAAACCGAGAAGAGGCGGATGTTTGTGCGCGCGAACAGCGTGTAGTTGTTGCCGATATAGAAGGGCATCTTCGCGTGCACGTACTCGTGGCGTATGCCGCCGGCAATCCGGAAGAAGTAGTTCTGGTCACTCTGCCGCGACAATGGCTCGTAATTCGACCACTGCAGCGAGTTCACGATGCTGTAGTAGTTCACCGTGTCGCGGGTGGAGTCCGTGTTGATGTAGTAGATGTTCTGGTAATAGTCGTTGTTCAGGTGAGTGTCCTCGAAGACACTCTTCAAGGTCTTGAACTGGAACGTGTGGGTGAGGGTGCCGAAGTATCGGTTGTTCTTGTCCTTGATGTTTACATACTGCTGCCACTGCGCGTTATGCGTGTTGATGGTGCTCAGGGCATTGCCGAAGAGTACGGAGAAAGTCATCAGGTCGGTTGTGAGGTCTTCGTCTGAAAAATGACGGCCGATAAAAAGGTCGTAGTCTTCCAACCCGCCGTTTTCCTGGAACTTGGCGTGGTTGATGATGTAGGAGCCGATGAAACCGTAGATGTTCTTCGGGGTGGAATAATGAATCACGGCATTCAGGTCGAAGAGGTTGCACCCCTGGCGGAGGAAATAGCCAGAGTTGTTGTATCCCTCCAGTTGGGCATTGAACTCGAACCTCCGGATTTTCTGGGCGTGGATGGCGTGGATACGTTGCTCGGTTGTCAGTCCAAACGCCGCCGAAATGTCGGTGAACGACCCCTTCACGTCATAATAGCACAAGTCGTTCTCCGTCTTGAAGTAGATAGGGTAGGGGAGGGTGATCATCGAGAAGCCCGGCTCGCGCTCGAAGTCGAAGACCATTGAGCGATGCGCTTGCGAGTAGATGCCCAATGTCTGGTAGATGCCCTCGGTGCGGTTCAAGGGGTCGTATTCGGAGGTGTAGAAGAAAGTGGTGTCTATGGATTTGTAAACCAAAGGGTTGAATTGGAATCCCTGAAGCCGGGCCACGGTGACGGGCATATATTCGGGGGAGATGGCCATAGCCGAATCAATCTTGCGCTCCGTGGGCCGCTCGTCGCTCTGCGCGTTGCCCACCCGCGTCCCTAACAGCAGGAAAGTGAATAGTATGAGGTGGATAAGGCGGCTTCGGATTTTCATCTTTGGTTTCTTCTTAGAAACTGCAAAAATACAAAAAAAAGTATCTCTCCGTTTCGCCGTGTTTCTGCCATTCTGTCAGTCGTAGCGCTTTGGCAACATTATTGCTCTAAAGGCTTGTTTTCAATTAATAATCAGAAAAAGAAAGGAGTAAAAACATAATGAATCCGAATAATTTGACCATCAAAACCCAAGAGGTGATTTCCAACGCGCAAATGCTGGCGATGCGCAACCAGAACCAGCAGCTGGAGCCTCTTCATATCCTCAAGTCTATGCTTGAGGTGGACGACAATGTCGTTCCTTTCCTGCTCAAAAAGCAGGAGTGCAACCCCAAAACGGTGGCCGCTGTGGTGGATCGTGAGATTGCGCATCTGCCCAAGGTTACCGGTGGGGATCCCTACCTCGGAGGCGCCACCCAAAGCGCCCTTCAGAAGGCTATTCTCTTCTGCCAGGACTCCGGCGACGAGTTTGTCTCCGTGGAGCACCTGCTCTATGGCATTTTCAGTACCAATAGCAAGGCGTCCCAAATCCTCAAGGACGCGGGGATGACCGAGAAGGGCCTGAAGAGCGCCATCGAAGAGCTTCACAAGGGCAGCAAGGTGACCTCCGCTTCTAACGAGGAGACCTACAATGCCCTCAACAAGTATGCCAAGAACCTCAATGAGATGGCCCGCAAGGGCAAGCTCGACCCTGTCATCGGCCGTGACGAGGAGATACGCCGTGTGCTGCAGATCCTCTCGCGCCGTACCAAGAACAACCCCATCCTCATTGGCGAGGCCGGCGTCGGCAAGACCGCCATTGCCGAGGGACTGGCCCAGCGTTTGGTGAGCGGCGACATTCCCGAGAACCTCAAGAGCAAGAAGCTCTACTCGCTGGATATGGGTGCCCTCGTGGCCGGCGCCAAGTACAAGGGCGAGTTCGAGGAGCGTCTCAAGAGTGTCATCAACGAGGTTATCAACTCTAACGGTGAGATTATCCTCTTCATCGACGAGATCCACACCCTCGTCGGGGCAGGCGCCTCCGGTGAAGGCGCGATGGATGCCGCCAACATCCTCAAGCCCGCCCTTGCCCGTGGCGAGCTGCGTTCTATCGGTGCCACCACCCTCGACGAGTACCAGAAGTACTTTGAGAAGGACAAGGCCCTTGAGCGTCGTTTCCAGCCCGTCAAGATTGAGGAACCCGACAAGTATTCCGCCATCTCCATCCTCCGTGGCCTGAAGGAACGCTATGAGAACCATCACAAAGTGAAGATTCTCGACGAGGCCATCATCGCCGCCGTCGAGCTCTCGCAGCGTTACATCGGCGACCGTTTCCTGCCCGACAAGGCCATCGACCTCATTGACGAGGCCGCTGCCAAGCTCAAGCTCGAAATCAACTCCGTGCCCGAGGAACTCGATGAGGTGGAACACAAGATCAGCCAACTCGAAATCGAGCGCGAGGCCCTCAAACGCGAGAACGACACCGCCAAGGTGGAGTCACTCAGCAAGAAAATCGCTGAACTGCAGGAGAAACGCAACGTCATCTCCACCAAGTGGCGCAGCGAGAAGGAGATTATGGATAAGATCCAGCACTGCAAGGATGAAATAGAGCAATACAAGATTGAAGCTGCCAACGAGGAGCGTCAGGGCAACTACGGCCGTGTGGCTGAATTGCGCTATGGCCTCATCAAGAACGACGAGAATGAGATTGAAAAACTGCAGAAGGACCTCGAGGCTCTTCAGGGTGATGAGGCAATGATCGACGAGAAGGTCGGCGCCGACGACATCGCCGAGGTGGTGGCCCGCTGGACCGGCATCCCCGTGGCCAAGATGATGCAGAGCGAGAAGTCGAAACTGCTCCATCTGGAAGAGGAACTTCACAAGCGCGTGGTGGGCCAGGACGAGGCCATCGGGGCCGTCAGCGATGCCATTCGCCGCAGCCGTGCCGGTCTGCAGGACGCCAAGCGCCCCATTGGCTCGTTCATCTTTATGGGCACGACCGGCGTCGGCAAAACCGAGCTCGCCAAGGCGCTTGCCGAGTATCTGTTCAACACGGAAGACGCGATGATACGCTTCGATATGAGCGAATTCCAGGAGTCCTACTCCGTGTCGCGGCTCATCGGCTCGCCTCCTGGCTATGTGGGTTACGATGAGGGCGGACAGCTTACCGAGAAGGTGCGCCGCAAACCCTACTCTGTCATCCTCTTCGATGAAATCGAGAAAGCGCACCCCGACGTGTTCAATGTGCTCTTGCAGGTGCTCGACGACGGCCGGCTGACTGACAACAAGGGTAGGGTGGCCGACTTCAAGAACACCATCATCATTATGACCTCCAACCTGGGGTCCAACATCATCCAGGACAACTACGCCGACCGCGCCAACTACTCTGATATGGAGGTGTTTGAGCGCACGAAAGCGGAGGTGACCGACCTGCTGAAGAAGACGCTCAAGCCCGAGTTTCTCAACCGTATCGACGAGATTGTGATGTTCCAGCCGCTCTCCAGACGGGAGATCAAGGAGATCATCAACCTGCAGTTGCACCAGTTGGAGGATCTGCTCGGCCAGCGCAACATCAAGCTCGAGTTCAGCAACTATGCTATGGACCTCTTGCTGGAGTTGGGTTACGACCCCGTGTATGGCGCGCGGCCGCTCAAGCGTGTGATACAGAAGATGATACTCAACGAACTCTCCAAGATCATCCTCGCCGAGGAGATCGACCACGACTGCACCATAATGGTGGATTCCGTGGAGGACGGCAAGTTCGTGTTCTATAAGAAATAATTGTAACACCAGTGTTGAAAACAAAGGCGGCGGGACTTGACTCCTGCCGCCTTTTTTGTTATCTTTGCGGTTTGAAAAAAAAGAACTATGACCGACAACTACTTATTATTAGGCGCAAAGAAACGATTGATTGAAAAACTTCGGCAGAAGGGCATCACGGACGAGAACGTGTTGCAGGCCTTCGACAAGGTGGAACGGCACCGCTTCGTGGAGTCGTTCCTCTGGGACCGGGCCTACGACGACGTGGCGCTGAAGCTGCTGAACGGGCAGACCATCTCGCACCCCTTCACCGTGGCGTTCCAGTCGCAGTTGCTGCAGGTGTCGAAGGGAATGACGGTGCTGGAAATCGGCACGGGCTCGGGTTTCCAGGCGGCCATCTTGAGCGCGATGGGCGCGCGCGTCTATTCGGTGGAGCGCCAGCAGGTGCTCTATCAGCGCACCTCCAAACTGCTCGCCCAGCTCGATGAGCGCATCGTGACCTGGTACGGTGATGGCTTCAAGGGCATCCCGATGTACGCGCCCTACGATCGTGTCATTGTCACTTGCGGCGCCCCTGACGTGCCCCCGGCCCTGGTGCAACAGCTCAAACCCGGCGGCATTATGGTCATACCCGTCGGCGACGAGTCGCACACAATGAAGCGTCTCACCAAAATGGATGACGGCAACTTGCAGGAAGAGGTGTTCGGTGACTTCCTTTTCGTGCCGATGCTGAAAGACGCCGTGAGGAAAAAATAAGGTTATACTATATATATAATAGTAACAATGAACAAGCAAAACGAAAACAGTACTCCCCGTGTCACTGCGATGATATTCGCGGCGGGCCTGGGCACGCGGCTCTATCCGCTGACGGCGTCGCGGCCGAAGGCGATGGTGCGCTATCAGGGCAAACCTCTCATCGAGTGGGCTTTGGAGAAGATGGCCGCCGCAGGTGTGCGCGATGTCATCGTCAATGTGCATCATTTTGCCGACCAGATCATCGATTTCGTCAAGGGCTATCCCTTCGACGGGCGCATCCGCATCTCCGACGAGCGGGCCTACCTGCGCGACACTGCCGGCGGGCTCAAGTTCGCCGAGCCCCTCTGCGGCGACAGCGACCTGCTGCTGCTTTATAATGTGGACATCCTCTCCACCATCGACCTGCGGAAGATGCTGGCGCACCATATGGATTCGGGCGCTGACGTCACGCTGGCGGTGCGCCAGCGGCAGACTGCCCGCTATTTTGTTTTCAACCAAGAAGATATGCGCCTCTGTGGCTGGAAAAATGTCAAGACGGGGGAGGAGATTATGCCAGTGACGCCCGCCGTTCCTGTCGAGCTGGCCTTTAGCGGCATCCACATCCTGAACCGATCTTTTGTTGACCGCATACCTTCCGTTGAAAAACACTCATTGACGCCACTTTATCTACAAAATGCCGACCATTTCCGTATCTTAGGTTATCAACATCAGGAGGATGAATGGATGGACGTGGGAAAGTATGAAGAGTTTTGCAACATATTGTCATAGAGTAAATTGTTGACTTTTCAGGCTTTTTCAGCTGGTTTTTATACACTATTTTTTTTAAAAATCAAGTTGAAAACATTTTTTTTGTAAACTTTTTTTTGTTTATTTTTGCCATCTCAATAAACGAACAATTTGATATTGTTAATTGATTGAGAATGAGTAAAAATTAATTTTTTCAGCCTGTGAGATGAGCGAAATTACGAAAGACTATACAAGAGTTTGGAATCAATGTTTGGCCCTGATACAAGATATTGTGGAACCGGATGCTTTTGAGACCTGGTTTCTGCCGATAGTACCGGTCTCTTTGGAGGAGGACACTTTAGTCTTGCAGTTGCCCAGTCATCTGTTCTACGAGTTCCTCGAGGAGCACTATGTGAATGTGCTCAAGAGTGTGATCAAGAAGGAGATAGGGCCTATGGGAAAGTTGAAATACAAGGTCATTATGGAGCAGCAGCCCGATCCTGCCCAGTCGCAGTCCATCACGCTGCCGTCGCATAACCGTCCGGCGGTGAGCAACCCGCCGACGCTGGCTCCCATCGACGTATATCAGACTTCCAACCGTGATATTCCAGACCCCTTCGTGCTGCCGGGCATCCAGAAGCACAAGATCCCTTCCAATTTGGTGGACGCCCTGACGTTCGAGAACTATGTGGAGGGCGACTGCAACCGGCTGGCCCGTTCCGCTGGCTGGGCCATCGCCAAGGCCCCCGGCCAGACCTCTTTCAACCCGCTTTTCATCTACTCCGATGTGGGCCTGGGCAAGACGCACCTCGTCAACGCCATCGGCATCCAGACCAAGATCAACTTCCCCGACAAGACCGTGGTCTATGTGAGTTGCGACACCTTCTACCAGCAGTACATCGAGGCTGTCAAGAATAAGAATGTCAACGACTTCATCTGGTTCTACCAGTCGGTGGATATGCTGATTATTGATGACATCCAGTTCATCGCGGGGGGCAAGGGCAAGACGCAGGAGGTCTTCTTCCACATCTTCAACTCCCTGCACCAGCACAACAAGCAGATCATCATCACTTCCGACAAGTCGCCGGTGGAGATCTCCGGTTTCGAGCCCCGGTTGCTCAACCGTTTCAAGTGGGGCTTGACCGCCGACCTGCAGGTGCCCGACCTGGAGACGCGCATCGCCATCATCAACAAGAAGTTGGAGAACAACGGCATCACCTTCCCCAAGGAGGTTGTGGATTACCTGGCCCTGCGCATCACCTCCAACACGCGCGAATTGGAGGGCGCTATGATCGCCATCCTCGCGCAGGCATCCCTCAATCACCGTGCCATTACGGTGGATCTGGCCAAGGAGATGGTGGACAAGTATGTGAAAACCAATGCGAAAGAGATTTCCATAGAGTATATCCAGAAGATTGTGTGCGACTATTTCAAGATCTCCACGGAGGTCATTAACGCCCGCACGCGCAAGCGCGACATCGTGCAGGCCCGCCAGCTGAGTATGTATTTCGCCAAGAAATACACCAAGCTGCCCCTGTCGGTCATCGGCGCCTATTGCGGCAACAAGGATCACGCCACCGTGCTGCACGCCTGCCGCACCATCAACAATCTTTATGAGACCGACAAGAAAATGAAACTCTATGTGGATGATATCGACAAGAAAATGAAAATATAAAAAATACACAGAAACTTGCATTTATAAATATAAATATATATTTTTGCGGTTTCTTTTAAAAATGGAATTATGAATAAACGGTGGATTTGCCAACAGCTCCCGGATGATGCGGCTACAGGGCGGCTTGCAGAGCAACTCTCTATTGAAAAACCGCTTGCAGCACTCCTGCTGCAAAGGGGTATCAACACGCCAGAGGCAGCCGCCGATTTTTTCAACCCTGACATTACAAAGCTCCATAACCCCTTCTTGATGAAGGATATGGACAAGGCCGTCAAGCGTCTCTCCCAGGCCATCATCAACAACGAGCGCATCCTCGTGTATGGCGACTATGACGTGGACGGCACCTCCGCCGTCGCTCTCCTGTACTCTTTCCTCTGCGAAATTGTCGGCACCGACTCCAAGGGCCTGGTGGAATACTATATCCCCGACCGCTATCTGGAAGGCTATGGCATCTCCGACCAAGGCATCGAATATTGCCGCGAGAACAACATCAACCTGCTGATTTCACTCGACTGCGGCATCAAGGCCAACGACAAGGTGGAGATGGCCAACAAGTTGGGCATTGATGTCATCATCTGCGACCACCACCTTGAAGGTGACGAACTGCCCGCGGCCGTGGCCATCCTCGATCCCAAGCGCAAAGACTGTCCCTATCCCTATAAAGAACTCTCCGGCTGCGGTGTGGGCTTCAAGCTCATCCAGGGCTATTGCCAGCAGTACAAGCTGCCCGACCAGCTCTGGCTCTCCCGTATGGACCTTGTGGCCATCAGCATCGCCTCCGACATCGTGGCCATTACCGGCGAGAACCGCATCCTCGCCCATTTCGGCCTCGAGATTATCAACAAGTTCCCCCGTATGGGCATCAAGTCCATCCTTGACCAGGCCGGCATCAAGATTCACTATCCTTTCAAGGAGGAGACGATTTTCTCCCGCGTGATCTCCATCTCCGACCTTGTGTTCTATGTGGGCCCGCGCATCAACGCCGCCGGCAGAATGAAGAGCGGGCGCGAGTCCGTGCGTCTCTTCATTGTGGAGGACGAGGACAAGTCGGCCGACATTGGCAAGCGCATCAACACCCAGAACGAGCAGCGCAAGGAGCAGGACCGCAACGCCACGGAAGAGGCCATCCATATGATCAAAGGCTCGCACGAGTACATCGGCCGCAAGAGCATTGTGGTGTATAACCCCAACTGGTTCAAGGGCATCATCGGCATCGTGGCCTCCCGCCTCGTGGAGGTCTTCTACAAGCCCACTATCGTCCTCACCAAGTCCTCCGACGGCCTCATCACCGGCTCGGCCCGCTCCGTCAAAGAGTTCAATATCTACGACGGCATCGACTACTGCTCCGACCTGCTGGAGCACTTCGGCGGCCACAAATTTGCCGCCGGGCTTTCGATGAAGGAGGAGAACCTGGAGGAATTCATCGAGAAATTCGAGCAATATGTGAGCGAGAATCTGGAAGAGACGGCCACCGTGCCCGAGATTTCGGTGGATATGCCGCTGGATCTCTCGGAGATCACGCCGAGCTTTATGGAGCATCTCAAACTCTTCGCCCCGTTCGGCCCTGGCAATATGGAACCCGTTTTCCAGTCCAACGGCATCACTGACGAAGGTATGGCCCGCATCGTGGGCGACAAGCATCTCAAGTGCCGCGTCTGCTATCCTGACCGATTAGTGCAGCCCATTGACGTCATCGCTTTCAATATGAAGGACAAACTCCCGCTCGTGAAGGACAACAAAACCTTTGATATGTTATACCACGTGGAGGAGAATGTTTGGAACAACGTGGTGAATATCCAGCTGAACGTCAAGGATATACGTCCGGCAACCCCTAACCAGTAAACCGTCTTCGCTGTGAAGATAGCCGTCAACACCCGTCTCCTGCTGAAAGACAAACTCGAAGGAATCGGCTGGTTCACCCACGAGAGTCTGCGCCGTATTGTGCAGCAACATCCCGAGCATCAATTCTATTTTCTGTTTGATCGTCCATACGACGAGCAGTTCGTCTATGCCTCCAATGTGACGCCCGTGGTGGCGCATCCGCCTGCCCGCCATCCCTATCTGTGGTATCTGTTTTTCGAGTGCGGCATCCCCGCGCGCCTGCGCAGCATCCGCCCCGACCTCTTCCTTTCCACCGACGGCTGGATGCCCCTGCATCTGCGCAACACCAAGAGTGTCAACGTGATTCACGACCTTAACTTCGCGCACCACCGCGACTTCATCAAGCCTGTGGTGCTGCGCTATTACGACCGTTTCTTCCCTCGGTTCGCCCAGGTTGCAGACCGCCTGGCCACCGTGTCGGAATATACCCGCAACGACATCCACGACACATACGGCGTGCCTCTCGACCGAATCGATGTGGTCTATAACGGCTGCAACGACCATTTCCGTCCCTTCACGGCGGAGGAGCAGCAGACAGTGCGCGACCGCTATGCCCGCGGCTGCCGCTATTTCCTTTTCGTCGGACTGATTCACAAGCGCAAGAATTTGGCCAACATCTTCAGGGCCTTCGACGACTTCAAGTCGCGCGAGAACTCCGACGCCAAGTTGCTGGTAGTCGGCGACAAGAAGTGGTGGCAGGGCGAGATAGAAGACACTTACGAGGCGATGCGTTATCGTGATGAGGTGGTTATGCTGGGTCGTCAGCCGATGGAGGTGCTGAGCGCACTTTATGCGTCGGCGTGCGCCCTGGTCTATGCCTCGCTTTTCGAGGGCTTCGGCATCCCCATTGTGGAGGCCTTCAATGCGGAGACAGCCGTTATCACCTCGGATGTGACCTCGATGCCGGAGGTGGCCGGCGACGCCGCTTTGCTGGTGGACCCTGCCGCTGTGGCGCAAATCTCCGACGCAATGACTGCCCTTTGGAAGGATGACGCCTTGCGCGCGGACCTCATAGCCAAGGGCCGTGCCCGCCGCGAACTCTTCTCCTGGCAGCAAACCGCCGACAGGCTCTGGTCCTGCATTGAAAAAGTTCTCTAACCCCTAACCCTTTCCCCCTTAATCCTCAATTTCTTAATTTCTTAGTTTCTTAATTTCTTAATTCCTTATCCCCCCCCCTCAAATCCCCTAATATGAGAAGAATCCTCCTTTCATTTGTGATATTGCTGCTGTTGGGCACCGTGTGCGGTCAGGACAGCAACCAGGTGAGGAAGTACATCCGTGACCTTACCTCGCCCGAGTTCCACGGTCGTGGCTATGCCTACAATGGCGACAGCATCGCCGCCGAGTACCTGCGCGCCCAGCTGCGTGACATCGGCGTGGAGCCCTTTGTGAAGGACTATTACCACCACTATGGCTTCAACGTCTATGCGATGGAAGGGCCGGTGAAGGCCGCCTTGAATGCTGAGGAGTTGCGTCCCTGGGATGATTTCGCCCTTGCTCCTTTTTCCCGTTCCGCTGATGAGACGTTCCTCGTGCTGCCCATCAAGCCCGAGGATATTCTCAGCCCCGACAAGTTGCTGGCATTCTGCCAGAAGAACAGTGCCCAACTCTCCAATAGCCTTCTATTTGTGGATATGACAAAATGCAAGGATCAGGAGGTGGCCAAGAATCTCAACTCGTTGTTTCATCATCTTTATATGTACAACGGGCAGTTGCCTTTTCGGGGCTTTTTGGCTGCGGTGAAGGACATTCCCGTGTGGTCGTTCAACATCGCCCAGCAGGAGAGCGACTATGTGATGGCGTACATTCATCCGCGCAAGATGAAGAAGCGCTCCCGGATAGCCTTGTCCTACAGCAATGTGCTGGCTTACCATCCGACGCAGAACGTGTGCGGGATGGTGCGCGGCGCGGAGGTGCCTGACAGCCTTGTGCTGGTTTGCGGCCATTACGACCATTTGGGCCAGATGGGGGAGAGCGTCATCTTCCCCGGGGCGCACGACAACGCCTCCGGCGCCTCCACGGTGCTGGATATGGCTGCGCATTACAGGCAGCATCCGCCGCGCTACACGACGCTGTTTGTGCTGTTCAGCGGCGAAGAGGCGGGCCTGATGGGCTCGCTGGCCTTCGTGAAGGATTCGCTGTTCGACTTCTCCAAGGTGAAAATGGTGCTCAACATCGACCTGATGTGCGGCGGTGACGACGGCATTATGATGGTCAACGCCACGGGCGACAATACCCATCACTTCTATGACGCGATGGTGGCCTACAACAAAGAGGCGCACTGCGTGAAGGAGGTGAAGTCGCGCAGCAATGCCGCCAACAGCGACCACTACCCGTTCACGATGAAAGGGATGCCGGCGGTGTTCATCTACACGCTTGGCGGCCGCAGTGGCGGCTATCACAACCCTTACGATGTCTGCGACAAATGCGGCCTGGAACCGTATGACGGTATTGTACGCCTTCTGATACATTCTTTGGACGAGTTGCGCTAATCCTTTTTTTCTGTTCCTAGTGACGGAACAATCCATTTTTTTGACTATTTTTGCAAGTCGTAAAAAATAGTTGAAACCTATGGATAATTTTGTAGTCTCCGCTCGAAAATACAGACCAACGACTTTTAAATCGGTTGTGGGTCAAGAACATATAACATCCCCTTTGAAGAATGCCATCAAGACGGGCCAAGTGGCGCAGGTTTTCCTGTTCTGCGGTCCCCGTGGCGTTGGCAAGACCACCTGCGCCCGTATCCTGGCCAAAGCGCTCAATTGCCAGCATCTGACCGAGGACTACGAGCCCTGCAACGAGTGCGATTCCTGTCGCGCCTTCAACGAGTCGGCCTCCTTCAACCTCTTTGAACTGGACGCGGCCTCCAACAGCGGTGTGGACGATATCCGGAATCTGGTGGAGCAGGTGCGCATCCCGCCGCAAGGAGGCGCCAAGTACAAGGTCTATATCATCGACGAGGTGCATATGCTCTCTTCGGCGGCTTTCAATGCTTTCCTGAAGACCTTGGAGGAACCCCCGGCCTATGCCAAGTTCATCCTGGCCACCACGGAGAAGCACAAGATTATGGCGACTATCCTCTCCCGTTGCCAGGTGTATGACTTCAAGCGGATCGGCGAGAACGACATCGTCAACCACCTGGAGTATGTGGCCCAGTCGGAAGGTGTGGTGGCCGAGAGGGAGGCTTTGCGCGTGGTGGCTGTGAAGGCCGACGGTGCCCTCCGTGATGCGCTCTCCATCTTCGACCAGTTGGTGAACATCGCCGGCAAGGACATTACCTACAAGCAGGCCGTTGAGCATCTCAATGTGCTGGATGTGGACAACTATTTCAATATATGCGACTATTTGTTCAGTAATGATGTGGCCTCTGCGCTGCTGCTGTTGGATGAGATTGTGGCCAAGGGCTTCGATCCCCAGCATTTCATCTCCGGGCTGGCCGCCCATTTCCGTAACTTGCTGATGGCCAAGGATGCCGGCACGATGGGGTTGATCGACAGTTCCGAATCCGTGAAGCAGCATTTGCAGCAGCAGGCCGCCCAGATTGACCGGTCGCTCCTGATCCGGGCACTGGATCTTTCCAATCAATGCGATTTCAACTACAAGAACTCCAACAACAAGCGACTCTCGGTGGAGTTGTGCTTGATGCAGATAAACGCCAATTACGTCTTTAAAAAGGCGAGGCAATCGCAGGAGCGATAACCCCCCCGGAGGCGGAACGGTGACCGCCGAGGAAAATTCCTCTCAGAGAGAAACCATTTCCCAAACACCGACACTGACCACCCGCACGTTTGTGAGCCCGGGTGTGGTTCCTATGGAACCCCTGCCCTCCATCAAGGTGATGTTCGGGGGTGCGACTTCCCAACCCGAAACACCGGCCCCTGTGCCGGAGTCATCGCCGACCCCGACTCCAGAACCGGCCACCGCGGAACCCGAGCCGGAGGAGAAACCTGTCGTCCCGGACGAGTTCAATTCCGAGGAAATCGAGTACGAAGAACCCAAAGATGAAGAAAACGACAGTGACGATGAGGATGACGAAGCGACGTACGAGACAGATTCGCCGGAAACAAGTGTTGACGTCCCAAGCGAGGATGCTCCGGTAGAGGAAGGCAACGATTTTGCCACCTGTTGGCGCCAGCTGTTTGAGACTTTGTTCAACGGCAACCATCTCATCTACTATAGCTTGAAAGACGAAACGCCTCGCTATGAGAACGATGTTATCTACGTGGAGGTGAAAAACGGCATTCAGAAAGAACTGATAGAGACGAATAAAACCTCAATCTTGGAATACTGGCGCAACCATTTCACGCTCAATGTTGATGATCTTGAGGTTTTGGTCAACGAGCAGAAAGAATCCAAGAAGGTGATTGTCAATTCGGAAGACAAAATGCGCAATATGGTGGAGCAAAATGGCCAGTTGATGGATTTTTTGAACATATTGAAATTTAATATCAAAGATTAACATAGAATTATCCCATTTAATAATCGGAATTATGAAAAGACTTGTACTGATGGTTTGCATTTTGGGCTGCATTGTCTCGGCTTTCGGCCAGATTTGTTTGAATAAAGCCGTTCCTGACGGGCGCGTGGACAGTGTTTGGAAAGCGATAGACCTGCCGCAGGCCTTCACGGGTGACGGTGTCATCATCGGTTTTGTGGATTGGGGATTTGACTACACGCACCCCGTTTTTTACGACACCAATATGGTGCATTATCGTGTGTTGCGGGCGTGGGACCAGTTCAAAACCGCGGGTCCGGCCCCGAGCGGCTATGACTACGGCACCGAGTATGTGGGTGCCGAGCAGCTGTTGACAGCCCTTTGCGACACCTCCAACTGCTACGGCTATCACTATCACGGCACGCACTGCGCCTCCATCGCGGCGGGCGCCGGCGCCGGCACCAAGTACAGAGGTGTGGCCTTCGACGCCAACCTGCTCTTCGCCTCCCTCTATCTCGACTCCATCCAACGCGTGATGGATGCCTGGAACTGGATGTACGAGGTGGCGCAGAACGAGGGCAAGCGCCTCGTCATCAGCAACAGCTGGGGACTCTATTATATGGACAATATGGATGGCACAGGCCTGCTGGCCAACGAGATGCAACGGCTGACCGACCTCGGCGTGGTCTTCGTGGTCAGTGCCGGCAACAACGGTGACGTCAACTTCCACGTCCATCACGACTTTATGGGCGATGGTGACACGATGCGCACCCAATTCGTGTTCCCCTATAACAGTGGCACGGGATGGGGTTCTTCCCTTACAATGATGAATTCCGCCAACGCCCCCTTTGAGTTCTCTATGATGGTGATGAATTCTTCCTATCAGACCATCGCGGCCACACCTTTCATCCCGACGGCGGGCAACGATGGTTATGTGGACACCTTTATGGTGGTGGGCAACGACACGTTGATATACACGTATGACATACAGTCTTGCAACAACTTCAACCAGGCGCCTGTGGTGCGGTTGAGAGTCAAGCAGAATAATGCTTACAAGTTCGGTTTGGCCGTGACGGCCACATCGGGCTCTTTTCACGCCTGGAATGTGGCGGAGGTGACCCGTGCGTATGGCAACTGGGGCGCGAATTTCCAGGTGCCTGCTGCGCATCCCGACTGGGTGGCGGGCGACAATGAATATGGGGTGAGCACACCCGGCAACATCGATTGCGCGATTACCGTGGCTGCCCATACATCCCGCTATACCAACAATGGCGGTTATCTCGTGGGAGGTCAGATTGCCGACTTCTCCTCTTCCGGCCCTGGTTTCCACGCTGTGCGCAAACCCGAGGTCTCCGCACCTGGAAAGAATGTCGTGTCAGCCATCTCTTCCTACAATAATGACTATACAGGAACTTATACCAAAACGGTTGAATTCAACGGCCGCACGTTCGGTTTCGGCTCCCTTTCGGGAACTTCGATGTCGGCACCGTTCGTTTCTGGTGTGGCGGCCCTGGTGCTGCAGGCCAACCCCTACCTGACGCCCGCGCAGGTGAAGGAGGTGCTGACCAGCACGGCCTATCAGGACCAGTTCACCGCTGCGTCTGGCATCAACCGCTTCGGCTACGGCAAAGTGGACGCCTACCACGCCGTGCGCAAAGCCCTGACCATAGTGGGCCTTGAAGAGCATACCGAGGGCTTGCAGACTCATTACACGATATTCCCCAATCCCACATCCGGCCAATGCTTCATCACGGCGACCACCGAGTTGGCGCAAGTGCCGTGCCGTCTGTATGACCTCTCGGGCCGTCTGGTGCGATCCGAAATGCTCCACGCCGGCGTGAACACCCTCCATATCGAAGGTCTCCCTTCTGGCTGCTACATCCTTCGCATAATGGATACCCAGAAGGTGTACAACCAGAAACTCATCATCCAATAATATACTTGTCAACCATTATCCTATAACCTTTTGCTTGTTATGTCCGAATACGTACCCAACGAAGTATTAGAAAACAAGACCATAGTCCATAAATACCGTGAACTGTTGACGGTGCTGTGGCCGAAGACCAATGCCGAGGAGCGGAAAAATATCCGCAAGGCGTTCGTGCTGGCCACCAATGCCCACAACGGCACACGGCGCAAGAGCGGTGAACCCTATATTTACCATCCTATTGCCGTCGCCCTGATCTGTTGCAAGGAGATCAACCTCGGTGCCACCTCCGTCATCTGCGCCTTGCTACACGACGTGGTGGAGGATACCGACTACACCCTCGAAGACATCCGCGAGCTCTTCGGCGACGTGGTGGCGGAAATCATCGACGGCCTCACCAAGATCGACGACCTGGTCTTCGACAACAAGAGCCAGTCGATACAGGCTGAGAACTTCAAGAAGATTTTCCTCTCGATGTCGAAAGACATCCGCGTCATCCTCATCAAGTTGGCCGACCGCTTGCACAATATGCGCACGCTGGATGCGATGCCGCCGGAAAAACAGCTCAAGATTGCCTCTGAGACCTCCTATTTCTATGTGCCGTTCGCGCACAGGTTGGGTCTTTATACCATCAAGAGCGAGTTGGAAGACTATGCGATGAAATACACGGACCCCGTGGACTATTACTCTATCGCCAACAAGCTGAAGGAGACCGATGAGGAGCGTCAGCAACTTATCGCTGAGTTTGTAAAACCTATCCAGGAGTCGTTGGAGGAGAATGGTATCAAAGCCACGATGTCCTCCCGCACCAAGTCAGTCTATTCCATCTACCAGAAGATTCTGAACAAGAACGTGAAGTTCGAGGATATTTACGACATCTTCGCCGTGCGGTTTGTGTTCGACAGTCCCGTGGAGCAGGAGTTTGAGATTTGCTGGAGAATCTACAAGATTGTGTGTCTGCTCTATCCGACCAATCCATCCCGCGACCGTAACTTCCTGACGCATCCCAAGCCCAACGGCTACCAGTCGCTGCATTTGACCGCGATGAGCAAGGCGGGCAAATGGGTGGAGGTGCAGATCCGTTCCAAGCGGATGGACGAGATTGCGGAAAAGGGTCTCGCTGCCCACTACAAATACAAGGAGGACGGAGCCGCCACCGCCGACAGCGATATGGACAACCGTCTGGAAGACTGGCTGATGAAGACGCGCGAGATCCTCAAGAGCCAGGATTCCGACGCCTTGGAGTTTCTCAACGAGGTGCGGCTCAACCTCGGCCTCAAGGAGATTTACGTGTTCACCCCCAAGGGCGATATGCGCACCCTGCCCGCCGGTTCCACAGTGCTTGACCTGGCCTATCAGCTCCATACTAACCTGGGCGACCACTGCATCGGTGCCAAGGTCAACTACAATATCGTGCCCTTCGACCGTGTGCTCTCCAATGGTGACCAGGTGGAGATTATCACCTCCAAGAAGCAAATACCCAAGCCCGAGTGGCTGAATGTGGTGCACACGGCGCGCGCCCGCCGCAGCATCCGCGACTTCCTCAGAAGTGAGCAGACCAATATTAACGCTGCCGGCGAAGAACTGCTCCAAAGCTATTTCAAGGAGTTCGACGTGGAATACACACCGGAAAATGTGGAGAAAATAGAGACCGCCACGCTCACCAAATCCAGGGACGAGTTTTGGAACAATATTGTCACTCACAAGATTTCCAAGAACAAGATCCGCAAGATCTTGGCAATGAAACAGCCCAAGGAACTGGCGGAGTTCCAGAAGAAAATCGAGGAGGAAATCGCCAACAAATCTTTGGACGAGCTCATCGATGAGCAGTTCACCACCACTCCGACGGCTTTTCTGCTCGACAACGACTACGAACGCATCAAGTATGTGCTCGCCGACTGCTGCAACCCCATCCCGGGTGACCACGTGGTGGGCTTCCAGGTGGCCGACGACAAGATAGTCATCCACCAGACCTCCTGCCCCAATGCCATCGAGCAGATGTCCAAGTTCGGCAAGCGTATCATCAAGACCAAATGGCGCAAGGGCCAGAACATTGCCTTCTTGTCGGGCATCCGCTTCTCCGGTTTCGACCGCAAGGGTATGCTGATGGAAATCATTGAGATCGTCTCCTCCCAGATGGACCTCAATATGCGCTCTATTCATATCGAGGCCAAGAACAATGTCTTCTCCGGAACGATGATGTTTTACATTCAGAGTGTGCGTGCTCTCACCGACCTCATTGAGAAACTCCGTGGTATCGACCAGCTGGAGACGGTGGAACGCATAGGGTACGACATCAGTTAGAATTGACGTTTTCCCGACATTGGGCGCAAAAGTCCAAAATGGTGATTTTCTGTAGTTTTTTTGGGAAAAAACAGCGGGAAATCCAAAATAATGTGTACCTTTGCCGCCCATCTCCTTAGGGAGGTGTTTTTATTTTTATAACACTGTAAATCAGAATGATATCTATGAAAAAGTATGCTTTAACAACTTTGTCATTGGTACTTTGTTTTTTTATTCTCACGAGTTTTGAAACTATGACTACCAAAGGAAAGCCCAAAAAACAGAAATCCGGCGTGACCCTGACCAATCTGGACCGGACCGTCCTGCCCAATGTCGATTTTTATCAGTTCGCTTGTGGCGGATGGATGAAACTCAATCCCCTGGGCGCGGAATATGCCCGTTATGGCAACTTCGATCAGCTGGGTGAAAACAACCAGAAGCAGTTGCAGGATTTGGTGACCAAGTTGGCTGCCCAGAAGAATGCCCCCGGCACGGTGGAACAGAAATTGGGTGACCTTTATAATATAGGTATGAACACGGAGCAACTGGAGCGTCAGGGCAACCAGCCCATCCAGGCGGAGTTGCAGAAGATTGCCCGCCTCCAGCGCAACCAGCTCTCCACCCAGTTGGCCGAGATGCTTCTGGAGGGCCACTCCTGCTTCTTTGGCATCTACGGCTCCTCCGACCCCGATGATAGCCGTATGACCATCGCCCACTTCTGGCAGAGCGGCCTCGGTATGGGCGACCGTGACTATTATCTGGATGCCGACCAGCAGAAGATCCGCGATGAATACCGCAAGTTGATGGCCAAGATGTTCAGCATCTCTGGCTACAGCAAACTGGCTGGCTTTGAGAAACAGGAGACAGAGATGGCTCAGCGAGTGCTCGATCTGGAATGTTGTATGGCAGAGGCCTTTATCGACAAAGTTGTGCTCCGTGACCCTTATCAGACCATTCACAAATGCACAGTGAATGATTTGCAGAAGACCATTCCCGCCGTCAACCTGAATGAATATCTCAAGGTGCTGAACCTCAAATTGGACACGCTCAATGTGGGTATGCCCACCTATTTCAGCGCGCTCAATCGACTGCTCTCCATCTCCGACTGGGAGGTGATGAAAGCTTATATGGCTTGGCAGGTCATCAACGGCGCAGCGCCCTATTTGAGCGACGAGTTCGTGAATGCCCGCTTTGACTTCTATGGCAAGACGCTTTCCGGCCAGCAGGAGAACCGTCCGCGCTGGAAACGCGTTGTCGGCACGCTGAACGGCACGCTGGGCGAGGCCCTGGGCCAGATGTATGTGAAGGCCTACTTCCCCGCCGAGGCCAAAGCCCGTATGGAGCAGCTCGTCAAGAACCTGCAATGGGCCCTCGGCGAGCGTATCAAGCAATCCCCTTGGATGACCGATGCCACAAAGAAGAACGCTCTTGAAAAACTGGCCTCTTTCCGCGTGAAGATTGGCTATCCTGACAAGTGGCGCGACTACAGTGCGTTGCAGATTCTCAACGACAGCTACTATGCCAATGTCGTGCGCGCCCGCCGTTTCGAGACCGCCTACGAGCTGGCCAAGATCGGCAAGCCGGTGGATCCTACTGAATGGCTGATGACTCCGCAAACCGTCAACGCCTATTACGAGCCCAATACCAATGAGATATGCTTCCCGGCAGGTATTCTCCAACCCCCGTTCTTTGATATGAATGCGGATGATGCCGCCAACTACGGCGCTATCGGCGTGGTCATCGGGCACGAGATGACGCACGGTTTTGACGACCAGGGCCGCAACTATGACGCCAAGGGTAACTTGACCGACTGGTGGACCGCCCAAGATGCCGACGCTTTCAAAGAACGCGCCCAGCTGATTGTCGATCACTTCAATGCCATTGAGGTGGCTCCTGGTGTCTATGGCAACGGCTCCTTCACCTTGGGTGAGAACATTGCCGACAATGGTGGCCTCAACGTCTCCTACACTGCAATGCAGAAGGCCAAGCAGGAGGGGAAAATCAAGGGCGATATGGACGGCTTTACCCCCGAGCAGCGCTTCTTCCTGGCGTATGCCGCCGTCTGGGCTAATAACATCCGTCCGGAGGAGATACTCCGCCGCACCAAGACTGACCCGCACTCCTTGGGAATGTGGCGTGTGAACGGCACCCTGCCGCATATCGACGCCTTCTATGAGGCTTTCGGCATCAAGAAGGGCGACCCGATGTGGCTCGAACCCTCCAAGCGCGCTAAAATCTGGTAATTATTCACCGGAGAGCCGCATTGGCGCTCTCCCTAAATCCCATACAATTTTTTTATGACACAAAACAAACTCGCCGTTATTGCCTTTGGCGGCAATGCTTTGTTGAAAAGCAATCAAAAAGGCACCTACGCTGAACAAATTCAGAACGTGACAGAGACTTGTCGCTGTCTTGTACCGATGATGAAGGCCGGCTATCGGATGGTCATCGGGCACGGCAACGGCCCGCAAGTGGGCAATGTGATGCTGCAGCACAAGGCTGGAGCCGAGACCTACGAGGTGGCGGATATGCCCCTGAACTTCTGTGTGGCCGAGACGCAAGGCTCCATCGGCGCCCTGATTGAAGAGGGCTTCCGCCGCATCTTCGCCGAAGAGGGCTGGGACCGCGACACGGTGACCCTGCTTACCCACGTGGAAGTGGACGCCAACGACCCGCTCTTCAAGAACCCCACCAAGCCCGTGGGTCCCTATTGCTCCAAGGAAGAGGCTGAGGCTTATCACGAGGAGACGGGCGACATCTACAAGGAAGACCCGAAGGGTAACGGTTGGCGCAAGGTGGTGGCTTCTCCGAAGCCCATCCGCATCCAGAATATCAAGCTCGTGCGTCAGCTGGCCGACCAGGGCATCATCGTGATCACCGTGGGCGGCGGCGGCATCCCCGTGGCCAATATCGATGGCTATCTGCAAGGCGTGCAGGCGGTTATCGACAAGGATCTGGCCTCTGCCATCACGGCAGTGGAAATCAATGCCGACGAGTTCTACATCCTCACCGATGTGCCCAAAGTCTATATCAACTTCCGCAAACCGGACGAGAAGGCTCTGGACGTGGTCACTGTGTCCGAAGCCAAGAAATACTTGGAAGAGAAACAGTTCACCGAAGGCTCTATGGCCCCCAAAATGCGGGCGGCCATTATGTTTGTGGAGAAAACGGGCCACACCTGCATCATCACAGAGGCCGGCCGCTTGGGCGATGACGCCTGCGGCACCCGTATTGTCCCCGACAAAGCATAAAAGAATTCCTGAATCTTTGAATAAAGAAAGCCCGGCGAACAGAAGTTTGTCGGGCTTTTTGTTGGTTGCAATTTTGGAAGTGGCTTACAGGTCGCTGTAGTTGCCTTGGAAGGTGGTGCCGCCGTTGATGTCGCCGGTGTCGAAACCCTTCTTGAGCCATTTCATACGTTGCTTGGAGGTGCCGTGGTTGAACGACTCGGGCGTGGCGTACCCGCGGGCCTTCTTCTGCAGGTAGTCGTCGCCAATGACAGATGCGGTGTTGATGGCCTCCTCGAGATCTCCATCGTCCAGTGATTTGAACATTGCGTTCTCGTGGTGGGCCCATACGCCGGCGTAGTAGTCGGCTTGCAGCTCAATGCGCACGCTAATCTGGTTGCTCTCTTTTTGGCTTACCTGGGCCATCTTCTGGTGGGCTTGCGAGAGGGTGCCGCGCAGGTTCTGCACGTGGTGGCCCACCTCGTGGGCGATGACATAGGCGTAGGCGAAGTCACCGTCGGCGCCGAGCGACTGGCGCATCGTGGAGAAGAACGAGAGGTCGATGTAAACCGTCTGGTCGGCGGAACAGTAGAAGGGACCGACTTCAGCGGTGGCGTTGCCGCAGCCCGACTGCACCTGGCCGGTAAACATCACCAGTTTGGGCGGGACGTATTGCTGGCCGATTTTCTTGAACTCTGCGCTCCACACATCCTCGGTGCTGGCAAGAATCTTCTTGGTGAAAGAGGCCAGCTCCTCTTCTTCGGCAGTAGGTGTGTAGTTGCTTTCGGTTTGGCTGCCGCCGGTGGCATTGTTCACGGTCTTCAGCACTTCGGAGGGGTTACGGCCCATCAGGAGGGCGATGAGACCCACGATGATGGTGCCGCCGATGCCCAAACTGACACCCGCTGCTCTTTTTCCACGTCGGTCTTCAACGTTGGTACTTTCTCTTCTTCCTTCTAAATCCATTGTTTTAGTTTTTAAAGTTAATAATAAGATTGATAATAGACTATTTTATGAAACCGGGTTCTCCACGCATTCCACGATGCCGTTGCGGGTGGCGGTGATGCGGAAGGAACGGTATTCGGTTTGTTCGTTGTGGATGAACTGCAGCACGATGTACAGCGGGTAGATGCGCTGGGTGTGTATGGTCTGCAGCTCGCCCTGCGGATTGATGGCATCCAGGGCCAGGTCGGGGTCGTCCATCTTCAGCGTGAAATGCTGGATGTGGAGGCGCATAATGTCGTGGATGCCAGAAAAGGCGTAGCGGTATTGGTTCCGCAGCTGCTCGTTGTCGATGTGCACCTGTTTGCGGTAGAGGAGCGTCTGCTCGCCCAGAAGCGTGTTGTCGGCCTCCAGACTGGAGCGTTTGCGCAGCGTGAGCACCTTCTCGGGCGTTTTGCTCTCGTCGATGTAGTCCACGCCCTCCTTCATCCATCCTATCTGCGTGCCCTTGAACTGGACGAGGGTCTTGCTGTCGAAATACTTGTCCTTGAGCCGGTAGGCGAAGCGCGCCCGGAAGTACTCCTTGATACGGTCTTTGAGAATGTAGGAGATGACGAGGATGGCCAGGATGAGCATCGGGTAGTTGCCCAGATAGGCCTGCAGAGGCAGGGTGATGAGCACGTACACGAACATTGCAATGCCCGCGGCGATGCCGAAGACCAGCTGCTGGGCGGTTTGGCTGTCGGGTTCTGTATCGGCCTTCAGGTAGAGGGCACTCTCGATGTTTTTTTTCAGCAGTCCGTGGCGGAGTACCAGCTCGCGGTTCTCAGCCTTGCCGTCCTCTTCCAGGTGGCTGTAGCCCTGTTGGGTTTTGTAGGCGCGTTCCTGCAGTAGCCATCGGGTAAGTGCCTCACAGACCGTATCGGTCTCCGGGGCGTGCAGCTTGTGGAGGTGTCGCACCAGACGGGTGACCTGCACGTCCGTCAGGTGGCTCATATACTCGTCGGCGTAGGCAAACACATCCACCTGCGGGCGGGGCGTGTTGGCGGTGCGGACAGCCCGGTATTGCTCAAGCACCTGTGTGACGCGCGTTTCCAGCTGGCGGCAGCCGTCGGCCAGGGTGGCGGGGTCGTGGAGCGACAGGAGTTCGCGCACCTCATTGCGCAGCGCGCTCTTGAAGATGGCGGCGAAGAGGCGAACGTGGAAGTTGTACTCGCTGAGGTTGGTCTCGGTGGGTTGTTCGGTGTATTTCAGCAGCAGGTCCTGCACGTTCCGCAGGGGAACCTTCTCGCCGTCCACCATCTCCTGAAGGCGGAACTCGGGGGTGATCAGGCGCACGTTCGACTTCACGTCGCGGTAGAACTGCTCCTTGCCGTATGTGGAGGGGTTGATGTCCAAGCTGTAGGGCACGAAAATCCACGAGTTGACCGTGAAGTCGTTCACGTTGTCGTGTTCGCTGCCGGCGAAACCGACCTTGAACTCGATAGAGAACTTGTCGTGGATTTTAGTGGTTACGTTAATCATAAGTGAACCTTCCGTTTCGAAACCGCAAAAATAATAAAAATTGGGAAAACAGTAAATCGTTTTTTTGTAATTTTGCGGCCTCAAAGCCAAAACCTATGCTATCCCTTTACTCCCAGAATCTAGAGAACGCGGTGAACGAGATTGCCAAGCTGCCCGGCGTGGGCAAGCGTACCGCCCTGCGGCTCGCCCTCCATCTCATCAAAACCGAGCCCGAGGACGTGCAACTCCTCACCGACCGCATCTCCAAGCTGAAGACCGACATCTGCTCCTGCAAGGTGTGCTACAACATCTCCGACCACGAAATCTGCGACATCTGTGCCAACCCCAAGCGCGACGCCGCCGTCATCTGCGTGGTACAGGACATCCGCGACGTCATCGCCATCGAGAACACCAGCCAGTACAACGGCCTCTACCACGTGCTGGGCGGGGTCATCTCGCCGATGGAGGGCGTGGGCATCCGCCAGCTGCGGCTCCAGGAGCTCTTCGACAGGGTGGGGAAGGGCGACGTGAGGGAGCTGATCCTCGCCCTGCCGGCCACCGTGGAGGGCGACACCACTAACTTTTTCATCTACAAGAATGTCAAGGACAAGGTGCCCCTGGTCACCACCATCGCGCGCGGCATCGGCGTGGGCGAGGAGCTGGAGTACGCCGACGAGGTGACGTTAGGGCGCTCGTTGGTGGCTCGGCTGGATTTCGACAAGGCCTACAACAAAAACACCAAATAAAAAAATCCCCTCGGCTGAGGGGATTTTGCATATATGGAGGTAAGGGTTTCGAAGGAAGAAAATCGTGTGGTTGGGCTTACTTGGAACCTTTGTCCTTGTTGCCGGCGTGTCCGCGGAATATACGAGTGGGGGCGAATTCGCCGAGTTTGTGTCCGACCATATTCTCGGTCACATACACGGGGATGAATTTGTTGCCGTTGTGGACAGCGATGGTAAGGCCGACGAAGTCCGGGGAAATCATCGAGGCGCGAGACCACGTCTTGATGGTGGATTTCTTGTTGGACTCCTGGGCGGCAATCACGCGTTGTTCCAGTTTGTAATGTATATAGGGACCTTTTTTTAATGAACGACTCATAATAATGCGCTTTTAGATTATTATTTCTTTCTTCTTTCGATGATGTATTGGCTGGAATTCTTCTTCGGGTGTCTGGTTTTGTAGCCCTTGGAAGGAATACCACGACGAGAGCGGGGATGTCCGCCGGATGCACGGCCTTCACCACCACCCATCGGGTGATCGACAGGGTTCATCACGACGCCGCGGTTGCGGGGACGTCTGCCGAGCCAGCGGCTGCGGCCGGCCTTACCGGACACCTCGAGGCTGTGGTCGCCGTTGGAGACGATGCCGATGGTGGCCTTGCAGGCGCAGAGGATCATACGGGTTTCGCCGGAAGGCAGCTTGATCACGGCGTATTTGCCGTCGCGGGACATCAGCTGGGCGTAGGAGCCGGCGCTGCGGGCGATCTTGGCACCCTGGCCCGGACGCATCTCGATGTTGTGGATGATGGAACCGAAGGGGATCTCACCGATAGGAAGGCAGTTGCCGAGATCGGGGGCGACACCGGTGCCGCTGAGGATCTCCTGGCCCACCTTGATGCCGTGAGGGGCCACGATGTAGCGCTTCTCGCCGTCGGCGTAGAAGAGCAGGGCGATACGGGCCGAGCGGTTCGGATCGTACTCGATGGTCTTCACGGTAGCGGGGATACCGTCTTTTTCTCTTTTAAAGTCAATCATACGGTACATCTTCTTGTGACCGCCTCCGCGGTACCGTACCGTCATCTTACCACTGTTGTTTCTTCCGCCTGTCCTGTGTTTCGGACACAACAAACTCTTTTCGGGTGTGTTGGTGGTAATGTCATCAAAGGCGCTTATCATTTTGAAGCGCTGACCCGGCGTTACTGGTTTGTACTTTTTAAGTGCCATTTTTTTTAAATATTACTATAAAAATCAATTTTTTGATCCTTGTCCACGAACACGAAGGCCTTCTTGAAGTTGTTCTTGTGACCTACGATGACGCCAGCCTTAGTATTACGGTTCTGGACTTTACCGCGTTGGATCAAAGTGTTTACGCGGACTACTTTAACACCATAAACGGCCTCGACTTCGCGCTTGATTTCGGGCTTGGTGGCCTCGCGGGTCACCATGAAACCGTAGCGGTTGTACTTTTCAGCCGTCTGCGTCATTTTCTCGCTGATGATGGGTTTTATAATGATACTCATTGTTTTAGCTTTTAAAGGTTAATTATTCGCCTAACATTTTTTCAAGCTCGGGCAGGCTCTTCTCGCAGATGACGAGGTGGCCGGCGTTGAGCACGTTGTAGGTGTTGGCCTCGCAGGCGCGCATCACTTGGGTGCGGGGCAGGTTGCGGGCGGAGAGATAGATGTTGCGGTCGTTCTCCGGAATCAGCATCAGAGTCTTCTGGCCCTCAAGCTTGAGGTTCTTCAGGATGTCTCTGAAAGCCTTGGTCTTCGGAGCGTCGAAGGAGAAATCCTCCAGCACCGTGATCTTGCCTTCCTGCTGCTTGTAGGTGAAAGCGGAGAAACGGGCAAGTCTCTTCACCTTCTTGTTCAGCTTGAAGGAGTAGTCGCGAGGATGGGGGCCGAACACGGTGGCACCGCCGCGGATGGTCGGGCTCTTGATGCTACCGGCACGGGCGCCGCCGGTGCCTTTCTGGCGTTTCAGCTTGCGCGTGCTGCCGGAAACGGTGGAACGCTCCAGCGTGTCGTGCGTGCCTTGTCTTTGGTTGGCCAAATATTGCTTAACGTCAAGCCAGATGGCGTGATCGTTCGGTTCCACATTGAAGATCTGATCATTCAGGGTAACCGTTCTGGCAGCCTCGCTGCCGTCTATTTTATATACTGCTAACTCCATCTTTCTATAATTAAATAAGATCCATTGGCTCCGGGAACAGAACCTTTAACTAATAATAAATTCTTCTCTTTGACGATCTTCAGAATCTGAAGGTTGATGACCTTGACCTTGGCGTTGCCCATCTGGCCGGCCATACGCATACCTTTGAACACGCGGGAAGGGTAGGAGGATGCACCCATAGAACCGGGGGCTCTCAGACGGTTGTGCTGACCGTGCGTGGCATCGCCCACACCGCCGAAACCGTGGCGCTTCACGACGCCCTGGAAACCTTTACCCTTGGAGGTGCCGCTCACATCCACGAACTCGCCTTCCTCGAAGACGGTCACGTCCAGAACCTCACCGAAGTTCTTCTTGTGGCCCTCCTCGAAACGGGTGAACTCGTGCAAGACCTTCTTCGGCGTGGTGCCGGCCTTGGCGAAATGGCCCTTCAGAGGCTTCGTCGTGTTCTTCTCTTTCTTTTCGTCGTAACCCAATTGGATTGCACTGTAGCCGTCCTTCTCGACGGTCTTGACTTGCGTGACAACGCAAGGACCAGCCTCTATCACTGTGCACGGCACGATCTTGCCGGAGGCATCGTAGATGCTAGTCATACCAATTTTTTTTCCTATTAATCCAGACATTTTTTAGTTGGTTTGTTAATTTTTTATACTTTTTCTGCGCATTTCCGTAAACCATTCCTTGACCGTAACAAGCTGACACAGACGCTGTTTGCGGCTCTTTGCGGTTTGCTTCAATGAGCCTGCAAATATACACTTTTTCTGATATCCAACTACTTATGCGAAAAATATTTATCAACAATTCTTTTGACCGCACAGGGGGGCGATGTGCGATTTACGATGTACGATTTGCGATTTGGGATGTGCTATGTACGATGTGCGATGATAGGTCGCAAGTCGTAAATCGTAAGTCGCAAATCGAAAGTCACCCTACCAGTTCCTTCCAGAAGCTCAGCGGAAGGTGGACGTTGGGAAGGTTGATGGCGCGGACGAAGAGCGGGGCTATCTCCTCGTCGCGGAAGCCGGCGATGCCGCAGCCGATGCGCGTGACCAGGAATGTGTACTCGGGATGGCTGTCAGCGAAGCGGATGAACTCGTCCACGTAGGGCTGGATGGTTTCCACGCCGCCCTGCATCGTGGGGATGGCGTAGCTCTGCCCCTGCAAGCCTACACCCTGTCCCATCACGGCACCGAATTGCTCCGCGGCCACCCTTGCCGCGCCGCCGGCGTGCCAACCATCAAGATTACTGCCGAAGACGAATATCTCGTTCTTCTTCAGGCTGGTGATGGTGTCGGGCGCGATTCTGTCTTTGAACTCGTCCAGGGTCCGGTAGTTTTTCTCCTCGCGGTTGCGCTGCGCGCGGAATTTTTTGGCCTCCGCCATAGGCATTGAAGGGCAGCACAAATAGTCCACAGACATCCTGTCGAACATCTGCATCTTCGCCTTCCGTTCGTTGGTCCAGGCGTTGGCCATCCCGGCGGAGGTGTCTTCAAAATACATCGTGTTGGTGATGGAGATTTGGGCGGCCACCGCGTCCACGTCTTGGTTGGTGCCGATGTAGGCGAAGTTCCAGCCCTCCTGGTCTTTCAATTTGTCCACCAGTGCCTTGATGCCCGCGCCGGAATATTCCTGCGAGGCGTTTTCCAGACCGTCGGTGATGACGGTCACCACCGCGGTGGCGTTTGCGTCCTCTTGGATTTGTGTCAGCAGTTTGTTCAGCGAGATGCCCATCGCATCGAACAGGGGCGTGCCGCAGCAAGGACGGTACTCCTTCTTGGTCAGGTTTTTGACTTGCCCGACGGGGATGTTCTCGAACACGTATTTCTTTTCGCAGTTACAGAAGGTGAAGAGCGACACAAAGTGCTCCTGCGTGTCCTTGTAGCGTTCCTGTGCCGACCGGATGCCGCCCACGGTCTCGTTGAAGCCGGAGATGGCGGCGTCGGAGATGCTCGACATCGAGCCGCTCTTGTCCAAGATGATGAGATTGTAGATTTTGAGTTTCTGATTGTCAGAGGATTGCGTGGTGGCCTGTCCGTTGGTCTCGTCCTGCTTCTGTTGAAGCTTGTAGTTTCTGGATAACATAATGTTGTTTTTTTGTGTGTGAATAAATAATAGGTTAAAACTCCAGCCGGAAGTTGTTGTTTTGCTTGAAATCGTTGTATTTTTCCTTGTCGAAGATAAAGCGTCGCCCTTTGCGGCCCGGTTTCTTTTTCGGGGCGTACTCCGAAGGTTGGCATCTCTCGAACAGCATCCCGATGTCCATCATTTTCATCTCTTGCCGCGCACCGAACGATTGTTCTTTTGGGGTAGGGAAATATGGCGTCTCGTCCTCTTCAGCGAGAAGATTGTGGGTCGTCTCGTCTTCAGGTTTCAGGATGCCGGTCTGCAGCATCTTCTTCTCGAAGTTGCGGCGGTCGAAGTGAACGCCGAGGATGCACTCGTAGAGCCGTTGCAGTTCCGACATGGTGAAGCCGTTGTCGAGCAGGTCGAAGCCGACGGGTTCGAAGTGGATGTCCTTGCGCAGTTGTTGGGTGGCCTTGCGCAGGATATAGTCGTGATCGAATGCCAGTTGCGGTGCCTCGTCGAGGGGGAACCATCGAGCCTGGCTGGCGTCGTCGCCGCCGGTGACCTCGGAGGGCTGCACCAGGGCGTAGAAGGCGATGGAGACCACGCGCTCGCGGGGATCGCGGTGGATGCCGGTGAAAGCGCCCAGTTGCTTGAGGATGTTTACCCGCAGGCCGGTCTCTTCCGACAGCTCGCGTAGGGCGCACTCCTCGGCGGTCTCCTCCATCCGCATAAAGCCGCCGGGGAAGGCCCACATATCTTTGAATGGTTCCAATCCTCTCTTAATGAGGAGGATTTCCAATGCTTTGCCATTGAATCCGAACACCACGCAGTCGGTGGCCACGGCAGGGTGAGGGTATGGGTAAGTGTATGTCATTTTGCCTCTTTTTTAATTGCGTAAATTTGACGCAAAAATACACTTTTTTTGAATCGGAAGGCATAATTATGTAATTTTTACGCAAATATTTTTTAATACGCTGAATTTCAGTGTGTTATTTTTTGTGATTATAAAATGAGGTGTGATATTTTTTACTATCTTTGCACCCAGATTAACACTTTAAATATAATAATATGGAAAATACAGATTACAAGAGTGAAGAAATGGCCGAATCCGTGCGCCCGGAGGAGAAATCCCTTTTCAACGACATCCAGAAGGAGCAGATGTCAAAGGCCTGCAACTACCTCTACAGCATCAGCAAATGGATGAAGTTCTTCTTTGTGCTCACCCTTATCGGCATCGTGATGATGTTCGTGGGGGGCATCGTCTTCCTGATTGCCAGTCCTTTCTTCGATGCAATGGACACGACGGGATTCAGCAGCATTGCCCCGCGCTTTGCAGGCGTCATCTACCTTGTGGTGGCCGCCCTGTACGTGCCGATGGCCATCTACATCAAGCGCATCTTCACGGCGGCGGAAACCGCTGCGCTCTCCAATGACAACGACGCGATGGTGGAGTACCTGAAGAACAACAAGTCGCTGTGCAAGTTTTACGGCATCCTCACGATCGTGATGATCGGGTTCTGCATCTTGGTGATGCCCATCATTATGATGATTGCCGCTCTCGCCGCCTGATAGGTTTGTGCGATTTGCGAGTTAAGATTTACGGTTTGCAGTTTGCGGGTTTGTGAACTGCGAACCGTTTTTTTTGCAGCCAGCGTTGAAAAATGCAGTGCCGAGTTTGTGATGGTCTTCCCTTGAATGTTCACCATCCTTTTCGAACCAGATTTTTGTTATTTCCATTTTCAGGTCTTTGTTTTTCATTCCCGCATTCGCCAGAAGTGTGACTGAATCTCAGGCATAATGTGTTGGTTTAAGTTTTATGCCGCAAGGTTAGGATATATTTTTATATCCTCAACTACATATTGAAAATTATTACTGTCTATTACACAGCTGCTTACAAAAAATGATAAACTTTAATGTTGTCTAATAATCCTTGAAATTCGGAAGATTTCCGCCTGTCTCTTCTAAAACAGTTATTCCTCTTCGCTATAATATACCTTATAGAACTTCCCGCGCTCGTCCTCGCCTTGTTCCACGTGGTCGCGGTTGCCGTCGATGATGATCTGGATCTTGCGGTCGAGGCGGATGACGCGCTTGTAGGAGCGTTGCTGTCGGCGGAAGGCGTAGTCGGAGATGTCGAAGCTGTCGTCGATCACCACGTCGTTCTCCTCCTCGAAGCTCCGTTTGTACTGGCGGAAGCTCTCGATGACTTCGGGCTGTTCGATGACCTCGTTGGCGAACTCCTCCATCTCGAAGGTGTCGTTCTCCTTGAAGAACTCTAAGGAGCGGTTCAGCAGGTCGATTTGGTCGGCCTTGGAGACTTCGAACTGCTCAGGCAGCGCCTTGGTGACGAAGTTCTTGGCCAGGGCCATCGCGTTCTGCGTGTTCGCGTAGCCGTCTTTGCGCTGGCGCACGTGCAGGAAGTCGTCCATCCAGTACTGCGCCTCGATGCCGCGGTTGGTGTTATCGACCACGGCCACCATGAAGCCGTTCTCGCGCTCCTTGTTGAAGATGAGGCAGCCCTTGTCGAGCTTCTTGATGTTGATGCCCTGCTCGCTTTCGAGGTTGAAGTTGCCGCCCTCGTGCAGCACGCGCAGGAACGTGTCCTTGTTCTCCGACTTGAACAGTCCGACGGCGTCCACGGTGTCGCCGTCCACGATGCAGTCGCGGAAATAGACGGTGTAGAACTCGCCGCCCTTGATTTTCGGGTGGGAGCTCTGGTCGTAGAGGTGTTTGGCGAGGTTCACGGACTGTTCGTGGAGCGAGTCGGGGTCGTCGAAGATCCTTGACGCCGCGCCATAGACTACGTTGAACTCGATGCCGCTGTCGTGGTAGAGTTCGAAGAGTTCTTCGGAGGAGAAGGGGGAGAGGAAATAGTCGGTGAGCAGTTCGCGCACGCTGTCGGACAGCGCGAGCCCGGATTCGGCCAGAACGCCCCCTTCCGCCGCTCCGGAATTTCCCACAAGGTGGAGGGAAATGTTAGATATGGTGCTCATAATCAAGAGAAAAGTATGTGCTTTTTGAGTCCTGTTATTTCATATATCAAGAATTGAAAACTATTCTGAAAATATTATCCGAGTATTGGTCCCCTTTGTAATTCGTCACCTTATCACCAACGATTACCTCAAGTTTGGCTTTGTTCAAAGCTAATGCTTTTTTTACTAACCCCATACCTAAGCCTTTACCATTTTTATTCTTTGTTTTTGTGTTGATGCCAGAATAGCCATCTTCATAAATCTTTTCAAGTTCATGATTATTGATATGTAAACTTTTCATTTTAAAATCCACAATGCTTTGACCTCCATTTTTCCCGATTTCAACAATCAAAGGTGTACCATATTGCATATATTTTACAGCGTTTGAAAACAAATGGTAGATTGCTACTCGGGTTGTGTCATAATCGATTTTTACTCTTGCATTATTATCCGATATTCTGAAGGAATTATGATTATCTTTAAATTCAACGTCAAAAGAATGATATACGTTCAAAATAACGCTCCGTAAATTGTGTTCTTGAAAAGACAAAACAGGTTCTTCCATAGATAGTTTCTCATGTGTTGAGAACTCTGTTTTCATATGGGCATTGTTTTTAGCTAACCGAAGTAACGTTAAAGTAGCTTCTCTGGGATTTTTAATTACTTCATCATATACTGAGTCAAAAACTCTTTCATAATTTTCAGTAAGTTTTTGTTGGGATATGAATTTATATTGCGTTTGTATGCTTTGGGCATTCAATGTTTTCAAATTATGAACGATACGTTCATATTTTTGTCTTTCATTATGTATAGCAATGTTCTTAGCATTAATTATTGATGGTAAAGAATAAATCAACATTGAGAATTTTTCATCAAATAATTTGGCTGTTTTAGTGATACTTTTAGGAGAACATAAAAAGAAAGTTTTATCCTTGTGTTTCGTTTTACCCATTCTCCTTTCTTCTGAATTAGAAATGGGACAGTTGACTTTAACATTGTTACGTTCGCATTTGTTGATGCAAACGCCACATGTATCATCAGTATTGTCAACAATTACATTGTCATTATCATCCTTTACTAGTATTTTCATTGTTAATATAGTTTTCTAATATATTAATGAATTCGTAAGGATCTGCATTTTTTTCAAGAATTGCGTCTACGACATTTAACGCTTTGTGAAAATGGTGACTTACTGCAGAGTATAGCACAATATGTTTGTCAGGATATTTGCGTTTAATAGCTTCAGCTAATCCAAGTCCTTGATCTTTAGGGAATAATTGTTTTCCGACCCCGTTCACATCAACAAAAATAACATTAGCATTTCTTAAATCTGTAGAATCTAAATTAGTTATATCTTTGATGCGCTTAGTGTTTATCCACCCTGCATCTTTTAACACTCCAATTATGTCGAATTTTTCATCATCAACAAATAGTATTTGAATTGTTTTATCTACTTTATTACATGTACTCTCTTTTGCTTCATTATCAATAAATTTATCGATAGCGCTTGTGTTATCATTCTTATTCTTATTCTTTTTTTTGAAAAACAAGCCTCCAATTACTGCTATAATGCTTACGCCTGCACCGCTGAAAAGCCAATCTTTATTATCCGTCAACCAACTCATGTTCATTGAATTTTAGTGTTATCCATATATTACTTCCTCCATCATCCCCACCGCTTCCTGCTCTTTCAAATAAGCCTGGTAACGGAGTTCGTTCGCTTGTAACACTTTGTCGTTTATCTCTTTTTGTTTCGATTCGTTTTTGAGAAGTGGGATCCCCATGTTTGCAATGTGGAAAGCTTCAATATGGTCAACGACAGCACCGTATGTCAATGACTTCAGCAGTAATTGACCATATTCGGAGTTCAGCCAGCTAAAGACATATCCAATTGTATCTAAATCATTGCTTTCAATACGAATCAAGTCATGCGTTCCAACCCAACCAACCCAATGTTTGGGAACAAGAACCGTTTTCCCTATCGTTCCAGAGCAGGTTACAATAATTGTGTTTGCTTTTATCTCTAATTGCTTCTTTATACGTTCCTCATGCTGAGAAAATGAAAGATATTTTTTATCAAAGCCATTGGGATCCAATTCTAATAGTTGCTTGCCGTTTAAGTAGGGAACACCGTGTTTACTATCTACGAATACTCTGGTAAATCTATTTCCAGTGAAAATCTTATCACTTAATCGTTTGTCTTTTAATGGAACAAGCTCTTTGCAATTATCATTGATGATTTCTTTCGCAACTAATATTTCTGGCGTGTGATACGAGCAATCCAGTCTCAAATCCAGTCGGCTCAATTTGGTGGTGTAGTTGCGCAGATCAACGTGTTCGTCGAAATACTTCGGCTTCAAATCCTCTATGGGCGGCAGATTTAGTTCCTGGTAAAGAATTCGCTCTGCCTCGTCCATCAGTTCATTGGATTGGTCACGCAAATCGTAGGATTCTATAACCAGATTGTGTATTTTCTTCTTAATCAAATCCGGAGCATCAGGGATGATGATGTTTTTCAGATGCTCGGGTTCAATATGTTGGATAACAGCACCGTAATTGTTGTTTTGTAATAACTGTTGGCCAATTGCGGTTTTGAAGTAGGCATAAATATAGCCTGTGTCAATTTCCTTTTTACCAGTTAAACGTAACATATCGTGGCTAAACACCTTTCCATCCAGCGTTCTGCCAACGATGCTACAGTTGCCGATAGTGCCAGAAACGGTCATCAAAAGCATTCCCTTTTTCACTTTCAAAGCATCTATGTCAACATCTGTGTTTTCCGAAATATATCTTGCCGGCTGGGGATATACATCGGTTATTGATGCGGGTTGATAAAATGGAATACCTTCTGCCCTGTCAACATAAATTCTTTTGAATCTGCCTCTTACGTAAGCGTTTCCAACTAAACCATTCTCACCCCAAAGATGGACATATCCGTATCTGCAATGCTCCACTCTGTATTTGGCGGCTTTGGCATCAAGGTTGAATGCGCTGGCCTCTAAACGGGTGTTGTTGGAAAGCACTTCCGAGAGACCAACCGATGTGTATTTCAACGGATCGGGAGCCAAAGGATTGGGAATATTAACCTCTTTGGTTTGCAGCTTGTAGGCCAAATTACCGGTTACCATGCGATGCCCTCCTCCCTTTTCCATTTGGCAAACACATCCGCCACCAAAACGGTCTGGTCGTTTATTCCCTTCTCTTGGTGCGTCTCTTTGCGGTAGATGACATTGCCTTCGGTGTCACGCTCTGTAATCGTCTCCTCCTTTTCCGTCATGATGATATTCCCCTTCTCATCCCGTTTGAAGATGATGTTGCCGCGTTTGTCGTGCCCAATGTGGTCAATCATCGTCATAAAAATGTCGTAATCGATGATTTGTCCGCTCTTTTCCTCCTCGTCTATCTCTTTTTGCGTTTTCTTCTGCAGAATCAGGATGGAACACTGCGTTCCGTTGTGTGGTTGGAAAGCATCGGCGTGCAAATCCACGCTGGCAACGATGCGGGTCTTTTTAATCAGCCAATGACGGATGTATTCCAATCCAGGCGAACCGAGAATGCTGTCGGGCAGCACGATGGCTGCTCTTCCGCCTTCCTTCAACAGTTGCATGATCCTTTCGATGAAAAGTTGCTCGGGCGGAACACTGCTTTGCAAGCGTGAGGTCATACTCCAATTACCATTGTCGTCTTTCTGCCAGATGTGGCCCAAATCAAATTGTTCCAGCACCTGCGTGTCGCGGATCGGGATTTTAGAGCCAAACGGAGGATTGGTCACAATCACATCAAAAAAGCCTATCGTGGTGTGGTTTTTTATCGTGTTTCTCTTAACACCCAGAGCATCCTCCAAGTGTGCCCTTGTGTTGGCATCCCATTACTGCGGCGGCAGCAAGGTGTTCATCTGCATAATGTTGCCACTTCCGTCGTTGTTCATCACCATATTCATTTTGGTAGCCTTCACCAAGTCGGGGTTGATGTCGAAACCAAAGAAATTCTCTTTGGCTGTTTCAGAAATCTTATCGTTATAGACTTTTCGAGTATCAACACCCCAAGCCCCCATTCCCCCAAATTGCTTTTCGAAACGTTCTTTCAGCCGTTCTATCACTTTGTTCATGGCCGTCACCACAAATCCGCCCGTGCCGCAGCTGCTGTCCAACACTTTTTCATCGTCTTTCGGGTTGATCATATCGACCGCCATTTTCATCACGTTGCGCGGGGTGAAGAACTCGCCTCTGTCACCGCGCAGGTTGGCCCCCACAATCTCCTCGTAGGCTTTGCCTTTGATGTCGATATTCGTGTTGAGAAGCGCATATTTCTGGAGTTCAGCCACAAGGAAGGTCAACGTTCTTGGAGTCAGCTTGATGATGTCATTCTCATCAAAGATTTGCGGGTTCTTTTTCTTGACTTTCTCGAAAATCTTGGAAATCCTTTTATAGACCGTTGCTTGCCCGTCTTTGTAGTTCCTCTCCTTCGATGTGGTGTAAAACTCGATAGGCTCAAGCAAATTGCGTTCATCGTGAATCTTGCAGAAGATCACCTTTAGAAACTCAAAGAATGCGGGTTGTTTTTGCAGACCTTCGTTGATATAAATGATGTTGTGACAAGTTCGGAACGTGAAAAGCAGATTGTCATCGAAAGCCTTTTTGAGCGTGTTGCGGTTGGGGCGTTCGTTTTCGTCCGTCGTGCCATCAGCAGAAGGAATGTCGTTGTATTCACAAAAATCAAAATGGCCTTTTTCGTTAACCGTTTTGCGATAAACCGTTTTGTGTAGGCCATTTGTCCACATTCCCCACTCACAGTTGTTACACGCTGACATGTATGACTTTAGCTGCTCCAAGCCATTGTCCTTGTCTGTCGGTTTTACGGCTTCTTTTTTACATTCGATGATGATGGAAATATTCTGCTGGTCTTTCATTTCCTCGATAGTGGTTCCCTCTGGGAATATCACAATGTCAGCACGTTTCCTGCCAGAGCCAATCTGCACATGGTACTCCACTGCGATACGCTCTTTGTTGTATTTGTGTTCATTCACCAAACGCTTTTCCACTGTTTGGCGTACATATTCTTCGGGGGTGTCGTTGCGGATAGTCCCGTCAACGTAATCGCGGACTTTCCCTTCGGGGATGACTAAAATCGCATTATTTTCCATTGGCATTATTTTACAAAATCAGGACAAATATTCACTTGTCTTTTCAACCCGCAAAAATAGCAATTTTCGTGTTAAAAATTGCATTAAATAGGATGTTTTTTGCAACTCGCTTTGTGGAATATTGCGCGGCATTTTATTACAAGACCTGATCCGCGCTATCCTGGGCGAAGAATAAACAGAAAAAAATCACTACCCCTCTTGACAAACGCTCTATTTTGTTATATATTTGCCTTTTGTTTTTAAATACAAATTTACAAAATATTAATCATTATGGAAATAAAAAGATTCGGATACTACTGGTTGGACACCTGGGTGCTGGCCAATGTGATACAACTGGCCACGCAAGATTTCTGTATGCACTACCTTAACCGCAAAAACGACCCGTGCGGCCGCCAATACGACCAGATGACGCAGGCGGCGCGGTCGGTGCCCGCCAACATCGCAGAAGGTAGTTCCCGGCATTACACTTCCAAGGAAACCGAGATGAAACTCACGGATGTAGCACGAGCGAGCCTGTCGGAACTCGCCAACGACTACCTGAACTGGCTATTGCACGGAGATAACGTGCCGTGGTCCGTGAAATCGGAAGAACATCGGGCCGTCACAGCCGTCCAACTTGATTCACCCACTTACAAGGATGACGTGCAGCATTTGAGCAGCATCCATATCCTGAAACAGAAGCGGAAATTCGACCAGTGGTTACGCTCGGGAAATCCTACATTGGAAGCAAACTGCCTGTTGGTTCTATGCCATCGGCTGATTTTGATGTTAAGTAAACAGCTCGCCAACCAGTTAAGCTCGTTCAAGGAGGAAGGCGGTTTCACGGAGGCCCTGACCGCTGATAGACTCGCCTATCGCACGGCACAAAGCGTCCAAGCGGATGCGCCTGCCTGCCCGAAATGCGGCAAGCCTATGATCAAACGTGTTGCCAGGAAGGGGGTTAACTCAGGAAAAGAATTCTGGAGTTGCAGTGGATATCCAAATTGCAACGGGACAAGAAGTTTGAGAGAGTAAATGACATATCGACACGTTGAAATGTCGATATGTTGATATATTGATATATTGAATTTCCTTTTTTTTGCTATTTGTTCGGGTATTTCAGCTGGATGTTACGGGCGAGGAAATGCGCCACCTGGTCGGTGGTGAAGTGGGAGACGTTGATGACGAAATCGTAGTTGCGGGCATCGTAGCGGGAGGTCTCCGCGAAGGTCTTCGTGTAGTTCTCGCGTGCCTTGTCGGTGTCATCGATCAACTTGCGCGCCCCATCCTCGTCGATGTTGTACTTCTCCATAATGCGTTGCACTCGGTGCTCCATATCAGCGATGAGGAAGATTTTGATGGTGTTGGGGGTGTCCTTGAAGACGTGGAAGCCGGAGCGCCCGACGATGATGCAGGACTCCTGTTCGGCCAGGTCTCGCAGTGCTTTGGCCTCCGCGTGGTAGAGCTGCTTGGAGGTGACCTCCGCGTGGCTCTCGGAGAGGCTGGCAGCGGCATCGAATTGCTTGTAGAAGCGGCAGAACTCTGACCACCAGTTGGTTTTCTTCGATTTGATCTTCTCCGCCTCCTCTTCGGTGAGGTCGAATTTCTCGCGGATGGTGGCGAGGAAGGCCTTGTCATATATCTTTACACCGAGGATCTCGCTGACTTTTTTGGCGATTTCCCGTCCTCCGGAACCGAATTCACGGTTGATGGTGATGATGAATTTGTCGTTTTCCATATCTGTTTTGGCAATAATCTAATGTGTTTGCAAAAGTACGAAATTTTTTTTTTACATCGTTGTAGTTTTTTGCTTGTTCATTACGTTACTATAGTTGTGAGACCACAGGATCCTTTCGAAGCTTTGCTCCACCGTCACAGGGGATTGCTTTTCTCGCTCTGCCGGCATTTCTCTTGGCGGGGGCTGGAGATTGACGACCTGTTGCAGGAGGTCACCGTGGCGCTGTGGCGCGACAGAGAGCGTTTGCTCTCCCTGCCCGTCCTGCAGCAGGCAGCGTTGACTTGGAAGATAGGGCGCAATGCGGTGATTGACTACCTGCGGCGTGTGAAAGAGACCGAATCGCTGCCGGAAGGTTATGAGGTGGCCGACGAAGATCACAGCCTGTTGCGGGAGCTGCACGACAGGATTGCCTTGCTGGAGGAACCGGACCGTTCCATAGTAAGGTTGCAGTTGGAGGGCTACAGTTACAAGGAGATTGGCGATCAACTGGGCATCACGGAGAAGAATGTGAGCGTGAGGTTGGTGAGAATCAAAGAAAAATTAAGAAAATCAATGGAAATATGACAGAAAACGAATTTGAATCGATATGGCAGCGGGCTGAGGCAGAGTCCTACAGCAAGCGACTGGCAGCGGAGTACTCCGACTGGCGGGTCAGGCAACGCCGCAGGGTCAGCATAGTGGCGGCCCTGGTGATTGTTGTGACAGTGGCACTGTCGTTGCACACTTCGCGGTTGCACCAGTCCCAAGACTACAAGAAGGTGTATTGCAATCGCGCCGGAACCTCTGATGTGGAATGGGTCTCTTTGGCCTCGGAAATGTTGATGGAATAATGAAAAGACTATTTATCATATTGATATTGCTGCTTCCGATAGTGGCGATGGCGCAGAGCAGCCTTTACAAGAATTATGCTTCGCGCAAGAACCTTACTGTGGCGCAGGTGAGCGGTTTCAAGCTCAACGAAAGCGAACGGGTGGATGTGGTCATCGTGGTGGCCGACAACGACGCGGCTTGGCGGCAACTGGCTCAGGAACTGAATGTCAGAGGCGAGGAGGGCGCAGTGAGCTGGCTGGGTGACATCAAGGAACCGGCGCGCCGCGTGAAGTGGAAAAAGACCCCCGTCTTGCGCGTGGTGGCCTCACCGGCACGCCGTACGATAGCGTTCTATCGCATCAACACGGAAGCGCAATACGATGCTCTGCTTGATTATCAATTGAATAATATGAAACTATCAGAATAACAAAAATATGAAAAACACATTGAGATTCACCGCTTTGTTAGCGGTCGTGATACTGGCCTTCACGGCTTGTGATAAACCTGACCCGAACGGGAACGATAATACCCCTAAAAAACGAGAGATCGTTTATTCCATAGGAAACAATGAATGCCGGCAGACTTTGCAGACGGACGGCGAATGGGACACTATGTTGGATGTGCTATGCAGCGAAGCGCAAAGAGGTAACCGGGTGACATTCTTCAATGTCAGCCAAACCACCTACCTTCAAACCAAAGGGATGGGCGCTACCAAGGCGGCGCGCACCTTCAGTACTACCAACAGCGCCGAGATGAAAGCCTGGATGAGAAAGATGGAGGAAGAGGGACGCACGGTAGTCGTCACATACAATAACGGCACGTGGAGCGGCACGGCATACGCCAGTGCCCCGCCCGCAACCACCTCCAACACCATTGTCGGCGTGTGGCATTTCAGCTGCTCGGTGGTAAGCCACGTCGGCCCGAATGGCATTTTGCTCGGCAGCGACCTCTACGTCCCGGAAGACGACGGCGGCTCTATGTACTACACTTTCAATGCTGACGGCACTATGACGCTGACCTTCACCGGAGTAGATGGCACCACCGCTACCGACGATTCCACCTGGTCCCTCACCGACGAAGGAAAACTCTATTGCGAACTGCTCCCGAACAGCGGGTGCTGGGATGTGAACTGGATAACCGGCAATACTATGATTATTTCACGTTCCGAACTGGGCACCGAAGAGGGTGACATCCTCTATCAACTTCAATTTGACAAAGAATAAAAAAAATTTTTCCAGTTGTAGTTTTTCGATTTCTTTATACGTTCTTATAGCAGAAACGATCATCATTTTTCAATAATCAATTTAATAATCAAAAAAAAAAAGTATGAAAAGAAACATTTTAATTGTCGCAGTTGCAGCTCTCACGCTCTGCTTTGCCTCTTGTGAAAAAGAAGATGTTACCCCTGGTGGTAATAACAATCAAGGTAACACTCCTAAAGTGACAGTCACCTCCGACCTCATCGGTACGGATTGGACGGCCAACGCTTCTCTCAGCGATTTCCTCTATGCTATGACGGGTATGACCCTCAGCGACTATGGTTGCCAATTCCCGGAAGGATTCGACTCCACGATGGTTTTCCACATCAACTTCGGTACTGAATTCGCACACATCACCTTCGGTGACAATATGAGTTTGATCAATGTGGTTGAAATGGCCGGAGGCTATACCAACGAAGAGATTGAGAATATGGATCTTGCGTATGTCTATGACGGCTCCACACATACCGGCACCCTGACCGCTGTGGGCACCGATGAAAACGGCGATCCTATCAACTATCAGATTGTCTTCACCTATGATGACAACGCTGACACCATCACTATCAATATGCAGTTCGCCAATGCAGAAGATGAGAACACCACCATCAATTTCCCGTTGGTGTTCCACCGCGACGCGATTACAGCATAGAGTTATTTTTAGATGTCTTTACCTGAGAAAAACGCCCGCAAACGCGGGCGTTTTTCGTTATGGATACATATCGTTACTCTTTCACCACTTTCCGTACGGCCACTACATTGCCGTCAGATACCACCTTCACAAAATAGACGCCGTTGGCGTAACTGCCCAGGTCGATTTGCGTCGTTCCTGTGGAGGCGTCGAGTGGCGTACGCACCACCTCCACCAATTTTCCATAGGCGTCATACAAGCGGAATCCCGAAACGGGAGCGCCGAAGTTGGTGACTTGTATGTTGAGAACGCCGGTCGTGGGGTTAGGATAGACCTTCATTGAGGCGGCGAGATGGTGGTCGTCAATGCCGACGCGTAGGGTCAGATGGAGCGTAACCACGGAGTCGCAACCGTTGTCGGCGGTGAGCGTCTGCACATAGTCGCCCGAGACGCAATAGGTCTCGCTGTTCCAAGTGTAGCAGCTGTCCTCTGTCTCAACAGTGAATTCGGTGTTGACGGTGGGGTTGACCACCAAGGTCATAATCACAGTGGAGTCGCAACCGTTCATATCTTGCAGCGTCGTGGTCTGCACACCGGCAGCGCTGAATACAACCTCGTTCCAGGTGTAGGGCAGTTCGCTCTGGCAGATGGTCCGGCTGTCGTTCGTGACGTGGGTCTGGTTGACGGTGAGGATCATTGTCACCACAGAGTCGCAGCCATTGTCGGCCTGCAAGGTCACACTCTGCGCACCGGCGGCATTGAAGGTGACGCCGTTCCAAGTATAAGGCAACTCGCTCGGGCAGACGCTCCGGGTGTCGCTCACGGCGTAGGTCGGGTTCACAGTCAAGGTCATCGTTACCACGGAGTCGCAGCCATTAACGGTTTGCAGGTTCAGAGCCTGTGAACCGGCAGCATTGAAGACAACGCCGTTCCAGGTATAAGGCAACTCGCTTTGGCAGACGGACTGGGTTTCCGTGATGTTGTAGGTTGGGTTCACAGTCAACGTCATAATCACGGTGGAGTCGCAGCCGTTGGCATCCTGCAAAATGGCCGTCTTCACGCTGGCGGCATCGAAGGTGACGCCGTTCCAAGTGTAAGGCAGCTCGCTCTGGCAGATGGTCCGGCTGTCGGTCGTGACGTGGGTCTGGTTAACGGTCAGGATCATAGTGACCACCGAGTCGCAGCCGTTGGTGGTCTGCAAGGTCACGCTCTGCGCACCGGCAGCGCTGAAGGTGACGCCGTTCCAGGTGTAAGGCAGTTCGCTCGGACAGACGCTTCTAGTGTCGCTCACGGCGTATGTTGGATTGACTGTCAAGGTCATCGTCACGACGGAGTCGCAGCCGTTGGCTGCCTGGAGGGTCACGTTCTGCGTGCCGGCGGCGTTGAAGACCACGTTGTTCCACGTGTAGGGCAGCTCGCTCTGGCAGACGGTCTTGGCGTCGGTCACGGTGTAGGTCGGATTGACGGTCAAGGTCATCGTCACGACGGAGTCGCAGCCATTGGCGGCCTGCAAGGTGACATTCTGTGTGCCGGCGGCGTTGAAGGTGACGCCGTTCCATGTGTAGGGCAGCTCGCTCTGACAGACGGTCTTGGCGTCGTTCACGGCGTAGGTTGGGTTGACGGTCAAGGTCATCGTCACCACGGAGTCGCAGCCGTTGGCGGCCTGGAGGGTTACGTTCTGCGTGCCGGCAGCGTTGAAGACGACGTTGTTCCAGGTGTACGGCAATTCGCTCTGGCAGACGGTCTTGGCGTCGTTCACGGCATAGTTCGGATTGACGGTCAAGGTCATCGTCACCACGGAGTCGCAGCCGTTGGCAGCCTGCAAGGTGACATTCTGCGTGCCGGCGGTGTTGAAGACCACGTTGTTCCAGGTGTACGGCAGCTCGCTCTGGCAGACGGTCTTGGCATCGCTTACGGTGTAGGTCGGATTGACGGTCAAGGTCATCGTCACGACGGAGTCGCAGCCGTTGGCGGCCTGGAGGGTTACGTTCTGCGTGCCGGCGGCGTTGAATACGACATTGTTCCACGTATAGGGAAGTTCGCTCTGGCAGACGGTCTTGGTGTCATTCACTGCGTAGGTCGGATTGACGGTGAGTGTCATCGTCACGACGGAGTCGCAGCCGTTGGCAGCCTGCAAGGTGACGTTCTGCGTTCCTGCAGCATTGAAGACGACGTTGTTCCAGGTGTACGGCAGCTCGCTCTGGCAGACGGTCTTGGTGTCATTCACTGCGTAGGTCGGATTGACGGTGAGGGTCATCGCCACGACGGAGTCACAGCCGTTGGCGGCCTGCAAGGTCACGTTCTGCGTGCCGGCAGCGTTGAAGACCACGTTGTTCCAGGTGTAGGGCAGTTCGCTCTGACAGACGGTCTTGGCGTCGCTCACGGCGTAGGTCGGATTGACGGTGAGTGTCATTGTCACGACGGAGTCGCAACCGTTGGCGGCCTGCAAGGTCACGTTCTGCGTGCCGGCAGCGTTGAAGACCACGTTGTTCCAAGTGTACGGCAGCTCGCTCTGGCAAATGGTCTTGGTATCGGTCACGGTGTAGGTCGGGTTGACGGTGAGTGTCATCGTCACGACGGAGTCGCAGCCGTTGGCAGCCTGCAAGGTGACGTTCTGCGTGCCGGCGGCGTTGAAGACGACGTTGTTCCAGGTGTACGGCAGCTCGCTCTGGCAGACGGTCTTGGTGTCATTCACTGCGTAGGTCTGGTTGACGGTGAGGGTCATCGTCACGACGGAGTCGCAGCCGTTGGCGGCCTGGAGGGTTACGTTCTGCGTGCCGGCGGCGTTGAAGACGACATTGTTCCACGTGTAGGGAAGTTCACTCTGGCAGACGGTCTTGGTGTCGCTCACGGCGTATGTCGGGTTGACGGTGAGTGTCATCGTCACGACGGAGTCGCAGCCGTTGGCGGCCTGCAGGGTCACGTTCTGCGTGCCGGCAGCGTTGAATACGACGTTGTTCCAGGTGTACGGCAGTTCGCTCTGGCAGACGGTCTTGGCGTCGCTCACGGCGTAGGTCGGATTGACGGTGAGTGTCATCGTCACGACGGAGTCGCAGCCGTTGGCGGCCTGCAGGGTGACGTTCTGTGTGCCGGCGGCGTTGAAGACGACGTTGTTCCAGGTGTACGGCAGCTCACTCTGGCAGACGGTCTTGGCATCGGTTACGGTGTAGGTCGGATTGACGGTAAGGGTCATCGTCACGACGGAGTCGCAGCTGTTGGCGGCCTGCAAGGTTACATTCTGCGTGCCGGCGGCGTTGAAGACCACGTTGTTCCAGGTGTACGGCAGCTCGCTCTGGCAGACGGTCTTGGCATCGCTCACGGTGTAGGTCGGGTTGACGGTCAAGGTCATCGTCACGACGGAGTCGCAGCCGTTGGCAGCCTGCAGGGTGACATTCTGCGTGCCGGCGGCGTTGAAGACCACGTTGTTCCACGTGTAGGGAAGTTCACTCTGGCAGACGGTCTTGGTGTCGTTCACTGCGTAGGTTTGTTTGATGGTCAAGTGCAGGGTGACCGTTGAGTCCGCACCGTGGATGTCCTGGTAATGGCGCGGGTAGTCGCCGGATGCCGTGTAAACGATGCCGTCCCACTCGTAGGATTCACAGACGGTGACGGCAAAATCATTCGAGGAGGAGTAGAATATCGTCAGATGCAACGTGTCAACCTGTGTGCAGCCGTTGTTGTCGAGATGACTGTACTGATAGTCGCCGCTCGTGGTGTAGGTCTGTCCGTTGCCGTTCGCCCAAGTGTAGGAGTCGTAGGCGGTTTCGGTGTAGGCCCTGTGTGTCGGGCTGTTGACCGTCAGGACCAATGTAACCGTGGAGTCGCAGCCGTTGGAAGCGGTGAAGGTCTTGGTATAGCTGCCGGAAGCATTGTAGGAGTCATTGTTCCAAACGTAAGGCAGTTCGGAGGCGCACACGACATCGTTGACCGTGACACTGCGGGTCGCTTTCGCCATCACGTTGAAGCTTCCGTGGGCCACTTCAACACCATTGTCGTTGGTGACCGTCAAGGAGTAGTTGCCAACGGGGACGGTGATAGAGGCACTTGTCTCGCCGTTGCTCCACAAATAGTGATTCCCCAGATTGTTATAGACGGTCAAGGTAGTGGTCATATTCGGGCAGATGCTGTCCTCACCCGTGATGTAGAAGTAGGGCGGGATGACCACAGGCTCGGTAGTGAAGTTTATCTCGTTGCTCCAGTCGCTGGTGCCGTCAGCGCCGCAGTTGGCACGAACCTTGATGGTGTAAGGTGTCTCAGGAATGAGTCCGTTCAGCATATAGGGGTTCGTGGTGACATTGATGAGGTTGGACTCGTTGCCGTTGACGCAGATTTGCCATTCGGTGGCGCTGCCGTTCTCGGTCCACGTCAGCGTGGCAGTCTCATCGGTGATGTTGCTCGCGGCCAGGTTCGTGGGTGCGGGACAAGTCACAATCGGTGTAGAAGCATTGACCATAAACAGACCGGAGATATTGGCGCCAGTGCCGCCGCCAAGGTATCCGACGAGCTGTTTCTCGGCAGTGGCGGCGTTGACCAAGTAAATTCCGTTGTCACTGGAAGAACTCATCTGTCCCATAAGCAGT
>JAEEGI010001198.1_pt1 | contig 65561 bp, 55 predicted proteins | sample 8958751 | NCBI WGS metagenome assembly JAEEGI01 (sample SAMN16246545, study PRJNA631951) | gut metagenome | biome: gut microbiome; feature: rumen; material: KS-attached | host: Bos | place: Iran: Karaj | collected 2018-10
CAATGATATTAAACAAATCATAAAGAGTTTAAATCTATCTTAATAATTTACGTATCGCTCCCATCCCATAGACGGGCTCGGCATCCGCAAAGTCACACTTCGTAAAATAAAAAAACAGGGACGCTTAAAGCGTCCCTGTAAGATATTAAAGATATCGGATTACTTAAGGGTAACCTTTGCTCCAACTTCCTCGAGCTTCTTCTTGATATCCTCAGCCTCTGCCTTAGCAGCTGCCTCTTTGATAACCTTGGGAGCAGCCTCAACTGCGTCCTTAGCTTCCTTAAGTCCAAGTCCGGTGATCTCACGAACAACCTTGATAACCTTAACCTTCTCAGCGCCGGCTTCAGTAAGCTCAACGTCGAACTCGGTCTTCTCCTCTGCAGGGCCTGCTGCGGGGCCTGCTGCTACTACAACACCTGCTGCTGCAGATACGCCGAACTCATCCTCAACAGCCTTAACAAGATCATTGAGCTCAAGAACGCTGAGCTCCTTAATTGCATCAAGAATTTCCTGTGCAGATAATTTAGCCATTATAATTTTCCTCCATAAAAGATTTAGATATTTACAAAATTGAAATTGCCGAAAGCATTAAGCTTCAGCGGGAGCCTCAGCGGGTGCTGCTTCCTCAGCGGGAGCTGCTTCGCCATCTTTTTCTGCAATCTGCTTGATGCAGCGTGCAAAATTGGTGATAGGGCTCTGGATGCTTCCAAGGAATTTGGAAAGGAGCTCTTCTCTTGAAGGGATCTGAGAAATGCTCTGCATTCCGGCTGCATCATAGAATGTTCCTTCGACAACGCCTGCCTTGATCTCAAGTGCGGGTGCGTTCTTAGCGAACTTTGCAAGTACTCTTGCGGGTGCGGTTGCATCATCTTTGGAGATAGCAACTGCGGTGGGTCCTTCGAGAACCTGATCGAGCTGTGCGAAATCGGTTCCTTCGAATGCTCTTGTAAGGAAAGTATTCTTGTAAACCTTGTAAACAACTCCTGCTTCACGAAGGCTCTTACGAAGCTCGGTATCCTGGGCAACGGTAAGTCCGCGATAATCTACCGCAACAACTGACTGTGCACCATCGATGTACTCGCTGATCTCAGCGACTATCGGCTTCTTCTCTTCGATCTTTGCCATTTTCTTACCTCCTGTTAGATTTTTAATACGAGGCCGAAAAAAATCTCCCGCATCTGAAGACACGGGAGATGAAGATGATTCTATATTCATCACCTCGGCTGGACTTACAACGTTTAACGTATGCCTGCTGTCTTCGGCTTATTTAGACCTTGCACAGAATATCACATTACCGGGATAAACGTCAAGGACAAATACTTATTGATGAAATTATGAGTACTTAGCGGTGGTTACGTGAATGCCGGGGCCCATGGTAGTAGCAAGAGTTACGCTCTTGAGATACTGTCCCTTGATGGTGCTGGGCTTAGCCTTAAGGATTGCATCGATAACCGCATCGTAGTTAGCCTGAAGCTGATCCTCGGTGAAAGAAACCTTTCCTACGGGAACATGTACGATGTTTGCCTTGTCGAGTCTGTACTCAATCTTACCTGCTTTGATGTCTGCAATAGCTTTTGCAACATCCATGGTAACGGTTCCTGCCTTGGGGTTAGGCATGAGGCCCTTAGGTCCGAGAACCTTACCGAGACGTCCTACAACACCCATCATGTCGGGAGTCGCAACAACAACGTCGAATTCAAACCATCCCTCGTTCTGAATCTTGGGGATGAGCTCTTCTCCACCTACGAAATCAGCTCCAGCGTTCTGAGCCTCGGTCAGCTTATCGCCCTTTGCGAATACCAGTACTCTTACGTCCTTACCGGTACCACTGGGGAGAACTACTGCACCACGGATCTGCTGGTCAGCGTGTCTTCCGTCACATCCTGTACGGATATGAAGTTCTACAGTTTCATCAAACTTAGCGGAAGCGGTCTTCTTAACAAGTGCTACTGCATCAGCGGGATCGTAGAAAGTTCCGCGCTCGACGAGCTTAGCAGCTTCCGAATATTTCTTGCCATGCTTCATTTTATTATCCTCCTACGAAAGTTTACTCGCTGATTGTAATACCCATGCTGCGTGCGGTTCCCTCGATCATGCTCATAGCTGCCTCGATGGATGCTGCATTAAGGTCGGGCATCTTGGTCTCTGCGATCTCTTTGACCTGAGCCTTGGTGATGCTTCCTACCTTGTTCTTGTTGGGTACACCTGAAGCCTTCTGAACCTTAGCTGCCTTCTTGATAAGAACAGCTGCAGGGGGAGTCTTGGTGATGAAGCTGAAAGATCTGTCTGCATAAACTGTGATGACAACAGGGATGATGGTATCTCCCTTGTCAGCGGTTCTTGCGTTGAACTGCTTGGTGAACTCTACAATGTTAACACCGTGCTGTCCAAGTGCAGGACCTACCGGGGGCGCGGGTGTAGCCTTGCCGGCCGGAATCTGTAACTTGATATAGCCTTCTACTTTTTTTGCCATAACGGCACCTCCTGTTATTATTCCGTATTTACTACGGATCCGTGGTGATCGTGCCGGAGCACACTCCCACTGTTTAAATTACATATATATTTACGGGACATACCCGGAAATATCTTAATTAACCCATTCTTCTGACGTTATCAAGAGGAACTTCGAGAGGAGTCTCTCTTCCGAACATCTCGACATTAATGGTAACGGTCTGCTTGTTATCATCGATCTTAAGAGCTTTACCTTCGGTATCCTTCCAGGTACCGTCAACAACAGCGATAAGATCACCGACCTTGATACCGTAATCTCTCTTGGGAGCCTTCTCTTCGGTTCCTGCACCGGGAGCGGGCTTACCGATCTTAAGGTTTACAAGCTCCTGCTCAGTAAGAGGAACGGGGCTGCTTCCGGGTCCTACGAATCCGGTTACGCCTCTGGTATTTCTGACCACGTACCAGGTTTTGTCATTGAGTTCCATGTGAACGATGACATAACCGGGGCACATCTTACGGTCAACAACCTTCTTCTTGCCGTCCTTAACTTCCATAACACTCTCGGTAGGAACTTCCACTCCGAGAATCTTCTCAGCTAATTCCTTGTTGTTGGCAATGGTCTTCTCAAGATCCAGCTTTACTTTATTCTCATAGCCGGAATAAGTGTGGACCACGTACCATTTTGCTTCTGCTTCTGCCACGAGCGGTCCTCCTTATAAAGATGTAAGCCAATTAACACCACTCTTAGCGCAAAAGTCGATAAGAGCGATAATAAGGCCTGCAACAACCGAAATGACGATAACAGCAACAGACTGTCTGAAAGCACCTTTTCCGTTCGGCCATACGATCTTTCCGAACTCTGCTTTCACACCGTCAAAGAAGCTGATCTTGTTTTCCTTATTAGAATCTGCCATCAGCCGATCTCCTTCTATAGGATATGATTACTTTGTTTCCTTATGAAGTGTATGCTTCTTGCAAAATCTGCAATACTTCTTGATCTCCATGCGGTCAGGCATGGTCTTCTTATCCTTGGTAGTGTTGTAGTTGCGCTGTTTGCACTCGGTGCAAGCAAGTGTAATCTTTGTACGCATAATTGTTCCTCCTGCCCGTAAAAACTTAGAGCGAAAAAAATAGGCCTATAATCAGCCGCTAAAGTAATGTATCACAGTCTCACTTAAATCGTCAAGCACTTTTTTCCGACCCGCATCCACCATGGGTTCTCCCCCAAGGCCTTGCCTACTCCAGGGCCTCCTTTGGTCACGGTCACCCCTAGCTTTAAGTGTTTCCCGCGAACGCGCCTCGCGGCTCCGCATTTTCCTGTAGCGGTACTAAACTCAGGCTTCGCTGACACTCGCCTTCGTTAAGTGCCGACAGGAAAATAAGGGTTCGCTTGCAAACACTTAAAGCAAGTGCCGACCTGTTTCATAGCGTTTACCTGATGTCAAATCCAAAACCGTCCTGCCTCGGCAGGACGAGAAAGGGCGAAGCCCGCCCATGATCTTGTTGCCATATGAGGAGGTAAAGAAAACGAAACGAACGGATGGAATAATCAAGGGCCGGTACTCGCATATATGATTCATAAGAGCACCCTTATTTTCGCGTCGGTACTTAATGAGAACGAGCTTTGCGAAGTTCGAATTTAGTACCGTTACGTGAAAATGCGGAGCCGAAAGGCGCGTGCTCGATGAATTATATATGCGAGTGCCGGCCCGTAACTATTCTTTTACAGTTCGTTTTCTTTACCGACGAGGCCCTCTACGCTGTAGCGCTTGCGGAGGAGGGGCTTTTCGATCTTGCCGGTAGGGTTGCGGGGCACGTCATCGAAGATGATCTTGCGGGGACGCTTGTAACGGGGAAGTCCGTTGCAGAATTCCTCGATCTCAGCTTCGGTACAGGTCATGCCGTCTTTAATGGAAATAATGGCGCCTGCGATCTCTCCGAGTCTGGGATCCGGAAGTCCGATGACCGCAACGTCTTTGATCTTGTCGTGTTTTCTGAGATAGTCCTCGATCTGGACGGGATAAAGATTCTCACCGCCGGATACTATGACATCCTTCTTACGGTCTACAAGATAGATGAATCCGTCTTCATCCTGCATTGCAACATCTCCGGTGTAGAGCCAGCCGTTCTTAAGGACTTCCGCGGTAGCTTCCGGATTTCTGTAGTAACAGGTCATTACACCGTCGCCTTTAACGCAGAGTTCTCCGGCTTCACCACGCTTAACCTCGTTGTCTTTATCGTCGACGATCTTGCACTCCCAGCCGTATCCGGGAACACCGATCGCACCTACCTTGTGGATATTCTCCATTCCGAGGTGTACGCAGCCCGGTCCGATGGACTCACTCAGTCCATAGTTGGTATCGTACTTGTGGTTGGGGAAATACGCCATCCATCTGCGGATAAGTGAAGGAGGTACGGGCTGTGCACCGATGTGCATCAGTCTCCACTGTGACAGTTCATAATCAGAGATCTTGAGATCCCCACTGTCGAGTGAGTCCAGAATGTCCTGAGCCCAAGGCACAAGGAGCCACACAATGGTACACTTTTCTCGCGATACGGCATCAAATATATAGGAAGGTTTGGTACCTTTCAGAAGTACCGCACGTGAGCAGCTTACAAGACTTCCCATCCAGTGCATCTTGGCTCCGGTATGATAAAGAGGAGGGATGCAGAGGAAGCAGTCATCGCGGCCCGTCTGATGATGATTCTGTTCAACCTTCGCGGCAGTCATAAGGCTTAAATGCTTGTGAAGGATTGCCTTGGGAAATCCGGTGGTTCCCGACGAAAAATAGATTGCGGCATCGTCATCGTCCTTCAACTCGATGCCGGGATTTACACTTGAACAATCCGCAACCAGCTCTCTATAGCTCTCTGCGAATGTGGGACAGGTCTCACCGACGAAGATGAGTACCTTATTCGAAAGCTTATCCAGCGAAGTTTCGATTCTGCCGATGAATTCGGGTCCGAAAAGCAAAACATCAACTTCCGCTAGATCGGCACAATAGACGATCTCATCCGCGGAATAACGGAAATTGAAAGGCACTGCGAGCGCTCCGCTCTTGAGGATACCCATGTAGATGGGAAGCCACTCGAGGCAGTTCATCATAAGGATTGCAACCTTATCTCCTCTTCCGACTCCTCTTCCGAGAAGCATGTTGGCCACACGGTTTGCTTTCTCATCGAAAACCTGCCACGTGATCTCTCTCCTGTAAGGCTGAGCCTCGGTCTGCTCGATGAGTGAATACTCTTTCCAGCTGACTCTCCTGTTTTCTTTTTGCTCGGGATTAAGCTCTATAAGAGCAACCTCTTCCCCGTGTTCCCGCGCATTCTTCTCCAGATAGCTTGTAATAGGCATTTTCTTGTACTCCCTTGTTTTGTCCGGCTAAGTAATATAGTTCAGCGGATTAACCGGCGATCCGCCCATTATTATCTCGAAATGCAGATGTGGTCCGGTGGATCTTCCGGAGTTACCGCTTCGTCCGATCACCTGTCCCTGTGTTACGCTCTGCCCTACGGAAACGCCGATACTGGACAGATGCGCATATCTTGTCTGGGTTCCGCCCGGATGTGTGATCAGGATCGTATATCCATAGCTTCCGCCCCATCCTGCCTGAGTTACGGTACCGCCGCAAGATGCCATGACGGATGTTCCGGTAGGTGTAGCCCAGTCAATTCCTCTGTGATAAGTTGTGGCACCGGCTGTCGGTGCATTTCTGTATCCGAAGTAAGAGCTGATCCTTCCGCCGTAGATAGGCTTGATATAGGTGGGAGGAATCTTGGTTCCGCGTTCCATGATCTTGGGAACGGCTTCGATATCAACTTCCTCGATAAGAACCTCTCTTTCAGCTTCCTTATCATTAATAAAATGCTGATCGACGATCGCTCTGTGGTGACCTGCGGAAGGCTGCTGGATAACATTGGTCTCCGTGGTGTACCAGTCATCTCTGGGGATGATTATGATCTCCGCATCATAATCTTCATCAACATAGTTTCTCTCTACATGCTCGATGGAAAGTTCGGGCTCAGTCTGAGTAATGATGAGAGTATCATTCAGATGGAGTGTTGCATTCGCATTCGGAAGCTTGTCCGGATTGTTCTCCATTATCTCGTCAATGGGCTTATCGTACAAAAGTGAGATTCCGCTAAGGGTATCACCCGCCTGGATTACATGCTCGAAAGGCTTATCATTCTCCGCGGTAACCTGTTCAACGGCATCCTCAAGAGAAGTAAGCTGGGACGCGGGAACATATCCTTCTGCAATGACTATATTCTCCACAAAAGAGATCGAGATGAGTCCTGTCTCAAATTCCTGGAAGTTTATCTCCTCACCGGTATCTATCTCTATCTCACACTGTTCATCAAGATAAGTCTGCATGCCGCCTTCTGGAAGCATAGGCCCCTTTGAGGATTCCCTGTCATTATATGTATCAACTACCTCTGCAGTAAGAACCCCGAAGTTTCTGTCGGTATCTCTTACAAGCCTGACCTTGAACCTTCCGCCGGGATTATATCTGTCTATAGCTTCATTAAGAAGAGTTTCGACTTCCGTCTCTCCGGCCAGGGTGACCATATAGTCTCCCATCTTGACCGTATAGGAGGGCGAAAGAGTTTCCTTGAGGGATGCTATCATAAGTTCCTCAGCTGCAGCCAAAGCTTCGCTCCTCGGGGTGACATCACCCGTAAGTACATTCTCGGATTCGATGCGATAATCGAAATCCATAAATGCCGTACCCGCATATCTGGAGGCAACATTTCTGCGCGCTTCAAGAAGGAGGTTTAAAGCCTCCTCTTCATCGGAAAAATCTCCGACCTTCACATCATTGATATACATATGGAAATAGTCATCGGTTCCTTCGGAAAAAGGAGAATATCCGCGTACGAAAATAAAACACGCAAATATAGTGATGGCTGTAGAGATGATAAAGATCAGTTCTCTTTTTTTGGAATTAAATAACTTCTTCACCGCAAACCGTTATCAGATCAAGAATGACGCAATGAAAGGAGCCGCAACGCCGAGGATTGACAGGATGATGGCAAATACAACCGCTTTCTTAACACTCTTGACTTCTTCTTCAAGTCTGGAAGTTTCGCTCTTGATACCGACAAGGATCTTGGCATTCTCTTCGCGGATGTTTTCCACCTGCTTTCCGCTGTCGTTTCTGATGCTGCCGAGAAGCTTGGCACTCTCCTCTCTGATAGCGGTCAGGTTTCTGTTGCCTTCATGCTTAATACTCTCAAGCTGGTTAGCGTTCTCCTGCTTGAGACTTTCGAGCTGCTTGGCATTCTCATCCTGAATAGAAGCCTGAACATTACGATATACACGAACACACTCTTTATGAATATCAGTATTTCCGAAAGTCTGAGTCAGAGTATTGGTGCTCTGGATCATCTGCTCCTGGCCTCTTCTGAGGTTACTCTGCATAGTTTGGAGATACTGGTCGCTGCTTTTACTGGTGTTCTCCACCTGAAGCTTGATAGCGGATACTTCGTCACGAAGAACTTCAACGAGTTCGATTACCTGATCGCTCTTGGAATCCTTAGAAAGAGCTCCTTCCATTCTGGTTAATAGTTGCTCATTCGAAGACTTTACGGCACCCATCTGAAGATCGACGCCCTGCTGCATATCTCCGAATTTTGCACCGATACCGGATTCAAGATTTCCGATTCCCGATGCTATCTGTGACTCGAGATCACCGAATCTGTTTCCGATTCCGTTTTCGATGCCTCCGATCTTGGCGTCGAGTCCGTTCTCGATATCGCCAATCTTTGCACCCAATCCGTTCTCGATATCACCGAGCCTTGCTCCGAGTCCGTTTTCAATATCGCCGAGTCTTACATCAAGACCGCTTTCGATATCTCCGAGTTTAACTCCGAGTCCGTTTTCGATATCTCCGAGTTTTGCACCCAGTCCGGATTCAAGCGAATCTATTCTGGCTGCAAGATCACTGCTCTTGCTCTCTGCAATTTCCATGCGGACTCTCTCGAGCTGCTCATTATAATAAACCTTGATCTCCTCGATCTTTGCTTCGATCTGAAGAGCAAGATTATCAAACCTGGTTGCTAGTTCATCTCCGCCGTTTCCGCTTCCCTCAATATCACTGCGGAGCCTCTCAAGGTGCTCCTCATTGGAAACCTTGATTGCTTCGATCTGCTCTCTGAGTTCATTATTACGGCTCTCGAGCATCTCACTCTGTCTGCTCATGAGTTCGTTCTGACTCTGAGCGAGATCCTGCTGACGGGAGATAAAATCATTCTGGCTGGCAAGGAGATCACCCTGCATCTTCTGCAGGTACTCCTCGTTGACCCTGTTCATGTTTTCCATCTGAGCCTTGAGATCCTCAAGCGCTCTGTCATCTATTCCGACGCCGCTGCTAAGGTCGGGAAGGGCGGCAATCGTCTGCTGAAGTCCTCCGAGTTCGTCGGCAACATTCTTCATGCGATCAAGGCAGTCCTGATACTCGCGTACCTGAGCCCTCATCACTCCCATGGCCTCGGATTCGGCCTCGCCGTTTGCTCTGATGATCTGCTGTGCATTCAGCTTCTGTGATAACTGATCCATGAATGTATCCATAAATTGCCTCCGAAAAAACTTCGTGTCCCGGGATAACTTTTCCCTCAGCAATCCCGCATCCCTATGATTATACTTCATAAGGCCGTTTTTTGAAAGTTATGACCGTACAAAGATGATCATTTTTTGGTTGTTTTTAACATATAAACGTCTGAAATAACCTCGTATCTGTAAACATTTACCGATTCTTTACAGCACGTTCATATTTTATTCATAAAGCATTACTATAATGACCTTGTAAGCAGACGAAAGAAAGAAATCGATCATTTTTTCATAATAGCCCGGAGGCCGAAAGGTTTCCGGGCACTCCTCATTTTATGGGGAGTTTTTTATTCTCAGAACATATCTTCCGGAAGGCCGGATATGCCGCTGAGCTTGATGATCTCATCATTCAGGCTGAGCATCTTCTCATCAAGATCGGATACGAGATGTGCACACTCAACAAGCTCGTCCTTAATGTGTTGGGGAGCATCTCCTTCAAATTTGTAGTGAATCTTATGCTCAAGGCTTGCCCAGAAATCCATGGCAACCGTACGGATCTGGATCTCCACCTTGGTATCGACAACTCTGTTTGACAGATATACGGGAACGGTAACTATCATGTGATAGCTCTTATAACCGCTCGCCTTAGGGAAAGTGATATAGTCTTTAACTGTCAGGATCTTGATATCCTGCTGGTGCTCTATCATATCTGCGATTCGATAAATATCGGAGGAGAAGGAACAGATTATCCTGACTCCCGCAATATCGTTAACATTATTGACCATATTCTCGATGGTCGAATCCAGATTGTGACGTTTAAGCTTCTTAACGATGCTCTCAGGCGTCTTCATTCTGCATTTAATATGCTCAATGGGGTTATACTGATGGATATGCTGGAACTCCTCATTGAGGATCTCTATCTTGGTCTGGACCTGTCTCATTGCGGCATTATAAACGAGCATGACTTCCTGCCATGTCTCAATGCCGTCTCCCTGTGCTATTTCGTTGATATCATTATCCATTGCTTATTTCCGGTCTTTCAAATATAATCACCAGTGTACAGTTTCTTCATTTACGCATACGTAATTATTTTAGCACACTAAAGCATGTATGTGTAGTAAATTACCATTTCGGTCATTTAAAGGGATTAGGATGTTCAGACTCTGGGTCAGGGAATTCAAAGAAACTCATATGCTGAAGGATATCGTCATAGAGGACGATTCACATGATACGCGTACCCATAAGATCATGAAAGCGCTGGAAAAAGCCTGTACGGCATTCGACTTGGCGGTTCCTATATGGCTTGACAACAATATCAGTGACTTCAAGCGTACGGCGAAGACACGATTCAGAAAAGGTTCCTTCATAGAGGATGTTCCTTTTGACTATCTGGAGATCCAGATCATCGAAGAAGATGAAGATTTATAAATACAGCCGGATGAAGATCATCCGGCTGTTTTGGTAAATATAAATACGGCAAGCATTATCTCCGCAATAAGGATGAGAGGAACACCAATATAAAACTTCGGCTTCCTGATCTTGTGTCTGAAAACAAACATCGCAAGAAGTGCTCCGGGGGCACCGAGCAGTGCTGAGGTCATCAGGCTTTTCTCGGATATTCTCCACTCATTTCTCACAGCTTTTGCTTTATCGATCCCATAAAAAGCAAATACACACAGGTTTATCAGCAGATAAGCTATCAAAAACGCTTTAAATCCCGTGCTCATTCGTCATACCCGTTAGGATTGTTCTTCTGCCATCTCCAGGAATCTTCGCACATCTCACGGATTCCGTACTGCGCGGTCCATCCCAGTTCTTTTTTTGCAAGAGAAGCATCGGCATAGCAGGATGCGATATCACCGGGTCTTCTTTCCTTGATGGAATAAGGGATCTTAACTCCGTTTGCTTCCTCAAAATTCTTAACGATATCAAGAACACTGTATCCCTGACCGGTTCCCAGGTTGTAAATCTTCAGGCCGCATTTTTCTTCGATCTTATCAACAGCCTTAACATGTCCGAGAGCCAGATCGACAACATGGATGTAGTCTCTTACTCCGGTTCCGTCGTGGGTATCGTAATCGTTGCCGAATACGCCAAGCTCTTTAAGTTTTCCTACAGCAACCTGGGTAATGTAAGGCATCAGGTTATTGGGGATTCCGTTGGGATTCTCTCCCATGGTTCCGGACTTATGTGCGCCGATGGGATTGAAATATCTGAGCAGGATCACATTCCATTCATTATCCGCTTTCTGGATATCGGAAAGGATCTGCTCAAGCATCGACTTGGTCCATCCATAAGGATTGGTGCACTGTCCCTTGGGACATTCTTCGGTAATCGGAACAAATGCGGGATTTCCGTATACTGTAGCACTTGATGAGAAGATGATATTCTTACATCCGTGCTTTCTCATCACATCAACAAGGGTAAGAGTTCCGGTGATGTTGTTATCATAATATTCCCAGGGTTTTGCAACCGATTCTCCCACCGCCTTAAGTCCCGCAAAGTGGATGACGCATCCGATGTCCTCTTTGGAGAAGATATCATCAAGTGCGGCTCTGTCCCTGATATCAGCCTTGTAGAAGGCAGGTTTCTTGCCCGTTATCGCTTCGATCCTTCCGAGAACCTTCTCGCTGGCATTGGAGAGATTGTCAAGGATGACTACTTCCCTTCCGCTGTTCTGAAGTTCGACAACCGTGTGGCTTCCTATAAATCCGGCACCGCCTGTAACAAGTATCTTACTCATAAAACCTCCTATAGATAAATAATCTTTGATCTCATCCTACAGTCTTCCCCAAGGGCAGAGTCAAACGATCATTATCTTTAAAGAACAACCCCGTTCTTCTCAAGCAAAGCCTGTGCGCTCTCTACGGAATCCACACCGGTCTTATTTTTTATGGGTGCAAATTCCTTCTCTCTTTCAACCTCGAAGGGAAGGCAGCTGTCGCACTGATGGATCATGTCGAGAACAAGATTCTCGTACTTGTATCCGTTGGGTGATTCGGGTTTAAACAGATTACCGTTCTCATCAAGGCAGGGAATCTTCTTCTCTACTATGTGAAGAGGAAGTGCGCCGTTTAAGATCCTCTCAAGCTGCTCTGTGGTGAAAAGATAATTTAAGATAACTCCGAAGTTGTATGCGGGATCTCCCTTTTCATTCTTGGCATTCATAAGATCTTCGGTAAGATCGTAATACTCTACGATGGAAGGTCTTCCGTCCTCAAGACAGATAACGCCTACCTTCTCATCGGGAGCAGCTTTTCTGACCACCTTGGCGCCTACTGTGCACTTCTTTGCGATAGTGGCACCTACGAATACGGGATCTGCGATTCTCTGAAGAACGTTATCAACCGCAAATACGTTGAACCACTCGATACCGTTTGCATGTACGTGATCGAGAAGTCCCGCATTGACAAGGCTTACGAACCATCCGCCGTTACCGTTGGGAGAGGTAGCCATGCGGCCCTTTTCCTCGAGATAGATCTTTCCGTCGTAATCGGTTGCCGCAGCCATTGCCTGCATGAAAAAGTGGATATGGTCTTCGGGGTATCCGAAGTAGTTCTTTTCCTTGAAGAATGCTATGGTTGTGTCATTATTTTTCTCGGAAGTCATTACGTATATATGTACGAATGCACCGGCCTTGTCGGTCACTTCCTTAAGATTATTGATAAGACATTCGAAAATAAAGAGCTCTCTGGTCTTACCCACATTGTACATTCCCTTGGGATTGTCACTGCCGAGTCTGGTTCCCATTCCTCCGGCAAGAAGAAGCGCCGCTACCTTTCCCTGCTTGATCGCATCAAGTCCGATAGCTTCATATTCCTTCTCGTGCTCTTTGATCTCGGGAAGCTCCATGCAATCAAGAGGAGAGATACCCCCTCTCTTCTCAAGATCTTCTTTATTCTTGCATGATGCAAGAATGCTCATGTCGGTACCATCTATCTGAGCGATCAGTGCCTCTTTTCCGGCATCGTCAAGCTCATCGAAATATTTAAGAACCTGCATCTGGCCGAATTTTTCAAGTTTAGCTTTTGCTTCTTCTAAATTCATCATGTTTCTCCTGTTTGGATTCTATTGTTCACTTTAGGAATCATAACACAAAAACAGCTTAATAAAACTTAAAAACTTAAAAAAATGAAAACACCCGGGCAATCCCATACCCGGGTGTTTCCATATAGGGTTTTCTTCCAAGATATTAAGCTGCTCGGTAAGCAGCGATACCTGCTTCTGATGTAAGATCGTAAGTCTGTGAAGTATCAAGAGTTACGTAGACCGCCACAGAATTGGCATCAGCATCGTAAACTGCTGTAAATGTTCCTCCAGGAGCGAATACATGGCCTGCGACGGTAGGCGTTTCATTAATGGTTCCCGGAAGGTATGAAGCATTTATCTCAACCTCCATACTTCCATGTCCAACAGTACTACCTTCCGCAATATCAGCAAGAAATGCCTCCCTTATCTGGTCGGCAGTCTGGATGTCTCTAGACCTTCTGGACTGTTCAACATATTTAATAAATTGCGGAGCAAGAACAGCAATAAGCACCGCCATAATCGCTATTACTATTATCAGTTCTACTAATGAAAATCCTTTATTGTTCTTTCCCATAATCCTATCCTCTCCCCTTGTATACAGTAAAATGCCCCTGTACAACCCCTTCATTAATAATATACTTTGTGAAAGCAAAAAGAACAATAGTTATTTTAAAAAATATTAATCAAATCTTAAGAATTAGTTTTGTGCAATTCTTAAGATATTATTAATATTTTTGGCATGAGATATGGATTATTTTTACTCTCAGAGCTCCAAAGAGGAGAAAAACCTGTCCGAAGCCTCCTCGCCGGAACTTTTAACAAGCAGACTCTTAAGTTCCTGCTTGTCATCTCCCAGCTCTTTTATCATTGCATCTCTGTTTGAATCATCTATGCATCCCAGATCCGACAAAAGATCGAAATGCTTTTTATCGGGATGAAGGTCCCTGACCGCTATCCAGCTCTCGTTTCCGGCACAAGCGCCCATTCTGTGATCGTAGATGTAATCCTTATATTTTTTCCCAGCCTTATCGGAAAGAGATTCCGGATTAAGGAGTCTCAGCATTGAAAGCGAAGCCTTAAGAACTCTTCTGGAGCTTTCATATGCCCCTTTATCAGAGCTTCCGTAATCCTCCTCACCGCACAGGATCTGGTTTAAGAATCCGTCGTCATCCGGAGCTTCAAGAACGGATATTGCCCAGGCGTCCCATTTGGCAAGACAATCATCACCGATCTTTTCTATATCCGTAAGATGTGCCGGCGCTCCGTTTCTCACCGCCCCGGCGATCAACACGCTAACATCCGGGGAAAAACCCGGAAGGGATATCTTACGCAGGGATCTGCAACCCGTAAAAATCCCCTCTCCGGCATTGCACACCGGCATTTCCACTTCGGTTAAGTTAATGCAGTGCGCAAAGCAGAAATCACCGATGCTTCTTACGCTCCCGGGAAGTATTATTTTTTTGATCGTACGTTTCCCAAGGAAAGCCTTTTTCAAAACCATAGTAACAGGCAGGCCTTCGTCAGACTTATCCGGAACGGTAAAAACAGAAAAATTTCCCGTCACCCGGCTGAGCGCCAGCTCCGCGCCTCTTACATCGAAAACAAGACTTCCTTCGGGATATTCAATCTCTTTTTCCAAATCATCCACCAATGTAATAAGAAATAATTAAAGGTCCAGTTTTAAGATCTCCTGCTTAAGGTCGTTACCTCTTTCCGAAAGCTCCATATCCTTGGAAAGGGTCTCGTAATCACTGCTTCCGAAGGTTCCGATAAATCTGGAGGACCAGGGATCCGAGGTTAGCCTTGCCGCAAGTATGACCGGCTCGTTTCCTCCGTCATATGCTTCACGCACAAATGCGATCATGTTGGAAAGCTTGGCTCCCGTGTTATCGGACTCCGCCTTGAGGGCATGGACCTTCTTTTCATATATTCCGGATACCACCGTAAATACACCTTTTGAATCGGCACATTCCGCCGCGTTCGCCGCCCGGATCATATCATCATATAATGCAGCGCAGCCTTTAAGTTTCTTTCTGTCCTGATCGCTTAGGGCTCCCGCTGCCTTAAGATCATGAAGTCTCTTCGAAGCAGCATCCGATGCACTCTTAAGTACGACAATGGCATCATCAAATCCCGCTCCCTCTCCCGCTTTATTCTTAACTCCGCGAAGCACGGGTGTTACCTGAGAGATCATGTCCGCCTTTTCCATTACACTTCTCATATCCGCATTGACGGAATCAAGCAGCATTCCAAGGACCGACAGTTTCTCGTCGAATCCTGCTTCGGAAGCCCTTGCGATAATGTTTGGCAGAGGATTGCCCGCAAGAATATCAGCTATACGGTAATCCTTCTTGTACTTTTTATACATGTCAAGATATGCCGCAAAATCCTTGGCAACTCTGTCACATCTCAGATACTGGCATATAAGTGTCTCATCGGTTGCAATATCCTCTTCATCGCATAATAGCAGCATGTCCGAAAGATCTTCCCAGCCTCTTGCCGTAACATAGCTTCTTCCCTCCGGAGACATTTCCATCACATAGAAATCATCCTTCTTAACCTCGAGATATCCCATTACCGCACCGTGGATATTTCTTCCCGAAGCATATTCACGCCATACTTTAAGCTCAGGTTCAACGGATATAACCTTAAGTCTGTCCAGAGTAGCCACATCAAATTCCCTTACAGACCTGTTGTACTCCGGGGGATTTCCGGCAGTCACAATGATCCAGCCTTCCGGAACCGCATGCCTGCCGAAAGTCTTATACTGCAGGAACTGAAGCATGGAAGGTCCCAGTGTCTCCGACACACAGTTAATCTCATCCAGGAAAAGAATACCTTCACTGATCCCGCTCTCTTCTATGGCATCATAAACGGATGCAATGATCTCGCTCATGGTGTATTCGGTTACGGAATATTCCCTGCCGCCGAATTCCTTCTTGGTGATGTACGGAAGTCCCAGAGCGGACTGCCTCGTATGATGCGTCATGGAATAAGAAACAAGGGCAATCCCCAGTTCCGATGCGATCTGTTCCATGATCGCAGTCTTTCCTATTCCGGGAGCACCTACCATAAAGATGGGACGCTGTCTTGAAATCGGGATATGATAATCGCCGTCATCATCCTTCTTGAGATATAAAGAAACAGTATCTTTGATGACCTGTTTTGCACGGGATATGTTCATCCGAGTTCATCCTCCTCTATTATAACTTTCGTGCTCCACGCAGGCGGAGCGGGTCTGGCTGTATCGTTGTTCAAAAATGCAAATATGACATCTTCGTCAGGTTTCTTCTCGGGATAGATTCCGTATCCGTCCGTAAAATAAATAATACCTTTCAGATTGTCAAATTCATGATTTTCCTTCAGTTCTTCCACATATGTAAAAACAGGCCTGAAATCCGTAGCCCCTCCGCCCACGATCTTCATATCCTTCAGGAATGTATCGAGAGCTTCGGAGTCGGTTATCTTATCGTCCGTCTTAACCTCGCTGTCACATTGAATGATATGTACATTGATCTTCCTGAAGAAGCTTTCGGAATTCTTAAGCAGATCAAATGTCTGTCTGATAAACTTCTTCACGATCTCACCGCTCGTCGATGCGGAAGTATCTATGGCTATGACAAAATCCCTTATCCTTTTTTCATCCCTGTATTCAAGCGGTTCGATAAAAGGCATTCCGTCATATTCCTCAAGACCGTATACGTAATAAATATAGTCGAATTCATCATCGCTCAGACGATTTGTTTCACCCGATACCAGGAAATGCTCAAGCACCTTCGAATAATCGAATTTGACTGCAGCTCCTTCCGCCAGGTTTCTTTCGAGAGCTTCACCGGTTGTTTTGATTTCCGAAAAATTCTTGATCTCCGCAAGAACCTGTCTCGATATCTTCTTCCACTCTTCCTCTGAAATGACCATTTCCGTTTCAGATGAAGCCGAGTGCCAAAGCTCATGGGAATCCTTCTTAAACGCTCTCTCGTATTCCATAACCCTTGACACGGTCATGGGATTTTTTCGGAAGTATTTATATATCTTCTCCGCAGAAAGAGAGCCTATATCCTCTCTTAAGACTTTCAGCATTCCTGCAGATGACAGGTCAGAATCCAATGTTATACACGGCTCCGAAAGCTCCGCTATGACATTTTCGACAGCTATGTCACAAGCCAGATCCCACAGGACCATATCGGTCTTTCTGCCTGAAAAAGGATGCGCAAATATATGATGAAGAAGTACATGAAAAAGCATCCTGGCAGGATATTTAAAATCAGCGGACGATGCTTTCAGGATAAATACGGGATCGTAATACATACGTCCCATATCGGATCTTACATCTCCCAGGCCAAACCTCGCTTCCCATTTAAGTTCCATAAGACTTCTTGAAAGAAAGCGAAAGGACATAAGGATCTCGTCCCTCGCAAGCGCAAGAACGCGCTCCGCCAGAGTCCTTATCTTTTCATTGTTTTCTTTTACGGATATATTCTCTTCCATCTATTCAAAAGGGAGCACCTGTCCGGCACTCCCTAAATTATATCATGTAAACGCATCAAAAATCCTGCCCTCAGCTTCATATCCGAAGCCTTCTCCCTTGGAACCGTATAACACAGTCTCGCCATAGTGGTCACTTGCGATCTTGTTAAACGCCTGCTCCATCTTACGGGCTTTTTCGGAACCCTTCTTAGGGCCCGGGCCCACTGTCTGCGAATCTGCATATTTTACGGGAGCGACAGCACCCACGGAATATTTTCCGCCGTTCCTTCTAACGCTTTCGGAATAACCCGAAGACGTATCGGACGCATTACCCACGGGATAATTAAGCGGTCTGATATATGATTGGTAGCCGGAACCGGCGGTGATCGGATCTATTCTCATGATTATTTACCCATAAATTTAACTTCAAATTCTTCAACAGGAATGGGCTTGGAAAAATAATACCCCTGGAAAGCACGGCATCCGCAGTCTTCCAGGAAATTTTTCTGCTCCTCTGTCTCAACTCCCTCGGTTAAGACCGCAAGCCCCATCTCAAGTCCCATATTGATGACGTTTGACAGAATGATCGTTGACTTAATATATGTATCGGCATCAGGGATATTTCTAAGAAACATCATATCAACCTTGATCACATCAACCGGCAGGTTCTTAAGAGTATTAAGTGATGAGTAACCGCTTCCGAAGTCGTCCATCTCCACTATAAACCCGTCTCTTCTCAGTGCCTTTATGGTATCCAGTACCGATCCTTCGTTCCCCAGCATAGCCGTTTCAGTTATCTCCAGCCTGAGCTGCTCCGGTCTGATACCGTATTTCCCCACATACCCTGTTATATCGCCGTACACATCCGTAAAAAAGAAATCCTTGGGGGAGATGTTGACCGACAGATACATATCGTCAAACCCTTCGCTGTTCCATCTTCCGAGTATCTTACAGGATGTTTCCCAGATATACCTGTCCGTATCCACTATAAGACCCGTTTTTTCAAGGACATCAAGGAACATTCCGGGAGTAAGAAGTCCCTTCTGTTTATGATTCCACCTTACGAGAACCTCTCCGCCCTTAACTTTATCCGATGAAACCTGCGCCTGAATATAGGGAATTATCTCTCCGTCCCTTATGGCGTCATGAATGCTTCCGCTTATCATCTGTTCCCATACTATGGAATCACGCACGGATTTATCATAATACGCCATTACCCTCTGCATGTCATCTTTAATACCGTCTATGGCAAAGAATGCTCTGTCAAAAACTGTCTGAGATGTCATTTCCCCTTTATCAGTCACACAGACACCTATGTGCATGGAAACGGGATATTTATTCTCCACCCCATCCATATAAAGTGATCTGCACAGTGAAGAAAAACGCGCAGGATCGAAAGCTTCTTTTTCCATAAACAGTCCGAACCGGTCTGCCGTAACTCGGCCGACTATATCCCCGGGGCCGGTCAATTCCGTCAGTTTAGCCGCTATCTGTCTCAGAAGATCATCCGCCCGTTCAGTTCCGAATATATCATTTATGACTTTGAATCCGCTGATATTGGAAACGACGGCAACATACTCTTTATCCCTCCTGCACTCAAGCTTTTCATCGGTCAGTCTGTACAGTGCAGACACATTGTACAGTCCGGTGAGAGAATCATGGGTTGCAAGGTATCTTTCTTTTTCCAGTTCAACCTCTTCATCCGTCCTGTCATTTACCTTGACATAAAAGCCGCAGTATTCCCGTCTGTTATCATATACATCCGACACCTCTGTCTCGTATATGACATCGTTCCCTGTTTTTTCATCGGTGATACGTCTTACGAATCTGTATGAACCGGAAGGTACCTTGTCTCCACCCACAAGGTCGCGGAACAGCTGCGCCGCAGCCTTGAAATCATTGGCCTCAATTCCGAACATATCGGCAAAACTCTGGTTTAAGAAAACAACCTTTTTCGTATTATCAAAAAGGACTATACCGTTATCCGATGATCTTATGGATGCGGATAAGAGGTTATTGATGAGAGTTGCAGGTTTGTAATAGAAAGTGAAAAAAACAATGAGAAGTCCTGTTATGGCATATCCGATAAGCGAAACGTCAACGGGACTTGTGGAGATCATTACGGTTACCGTCCAGATGGCGGACACCAAAAGAGAAATGGCTATCATGAAATACCTGATCCAGTATATGGCCGCATTCCTGCTGGCTTTCCATAAAAGCATCGCAACTCCGGAAAGAACGGCAATGATGACCAGAAATCCGTGAACATAATAATATGTTCCGCCCATAACTCCGTAATAGATCCTGTCGGAGAACCATGTGGTACCGGCTGTAATGGCATCAATATCGGTTACAGGTTTGGTTTCCGGGACTATGGTGACCACCTTATAAACATGCCCGTACTTGAAATTATTGATGATGGAAATAACATCCAGCGTGGTCAGAATTCGGAATATCCATACATACCACTTAAATCTGTGAGGGATCTCGCAATATACCATTACGAATCTGAGAAGGAAAAAAAGCATGATATCCATGCCGATATAGAAAACGGCATATCCGATCTCCGCTACCTTCTCATATCTGGTCATGGTCACCACGCCATCGGCAATAAAAGGTACAAAACTGCTCACGAGAAGACAAAGGATAAACCCCTTGTATGGATTATCCTTTTTTCTGACCGTGTATATACTTGCCAGATACAGTATCATGAAGATACTGAGCAGGATCATGAAAGTATACGAGATCATATTGCCATTCTTTTCTTAATCAAGGACAAACTTCTTAACAACCTCCTCAAGTTTATCCAAACATTCGTGACACCGGGAGACCATTATGCCTGTATCGCTCATTCCCTGCACGATATCCGTGGTCTTTCCAGCGATATCGGACACACCGTTTGCGGATTCACTGATAGCTGTATTGATGGAACCGATGGAACCAACGATATTTGCAAGGATCTCCATGAGTTCATCAACACTGTTCTTGATGCTGAACATGCTGTCCTTAACGATATCGGCATCTTCCTGATACTGATCTCCCACCTTTTGGAATTCGTCATAATCCTTAAGTACGGTATCTTCTATGAATGCACCCATTTCCTCAAGGCATCCCTGCATCTGAGTGATGGCGTAATTAACTTCCTCGACTATACCATTGATATTGGTAACGGCGTGAGAGGTCTGATCTGCTAGATTGCCGATCTCAGTAGCAACAACCGCAAAGCCTCTTCCCGCTTCTCCTGCTCTTGCGGCTTCGATTGATGCGTTTAGTGCAAGAAGAGATGTCTGTGAAGATATGGCCATGATGGTATTGGTAAGCTCACCTATCTTCTCCGCAGCCTTAGAGCTCTCAATAGCATTGTCGGATTTCTCCTTAACATCCTTATATTTTTGTCTTGTCTTTACGGAGGCGGACTCGGTAGTTTTCTTAAGACCAGTTGCTCTCTCCATGATCTCATCGGATACGGTAAATCCGTCGTTTGTCTGCATTTCGATCTGATGAGCCGTATTATGGATACCGCCTATATCCGTATTGATAGTCTCGGAAGATGCGGAACACTCCTGCATTGAAGCAGCTAGTTCCTCAGTGGTTGCGGAATTATCCGTACACATGGTATTGACTACATTCGTAGTTTCATCCAGTACATCCATACTGCTCTTAATCTCACCGGATGCACCATCGATCTGACCGACGATCTCTCTGAGACTCTGCCTCATATCACGTACGGAACCCGCTATAAGTCCAAACTCGTCCTTTCTCTTACATACGCTCCCCGACTTAGGATTATGCCTGAGATCGAATCGGGCCGTATCATCGAGTATCTCAACAAGCAGATTAACAGGTTTGAGCATTGAAGAAATGATGATGTAAAACGCTGCTATCGTAACGATAAGAAGTATCGCAGCGGTTACGGTCAGTAAGATCCTGAGCTTCTTAATGGGGGACATAACAAGATCGTAATCACCTGTCACGACGACAATATTACCGCCGCCGGTAAAAGCATATCCCGCAAATTTATCCTCACCCTTGTATTCATATACAACCGAACCGTCACCTATGGAAGAAGGCTTTTCTCCGGAAGAGAGCCTGGAAGTAAGCCCCTTTACCGCAGCGTTCTCTACAGGATTTCCGATCTTATCCGGATTCGAATGATAGACCATCGTTCCGTCCGCACTTACAAAATATGCATAGGAGCCTTCAACTCCGCTGAGTTCGATATCACCGAGCACTCCGCCAAAATACTCATTAAGGAGTGACTTATTGTTATCCGGATCTGCCTTAAGCATATCTATCAGGGAATTTTCTTTATCTATACCTGCTCCCGCATCTCCGGTTCCCTCCTGGCAAAGAGCATCGATACCGTCCGCGGCGGCCTGAGCAACGTTCATGGTGTACTTTTTGTAAGCCTCAACCATGGTATTTTCCGCATTTTCAATAGCCATAGTCGAAAGGATCAGCCCCGAAATAGCGAAAGTCAGCGCTACTGCCGCTACGGTTCTGGTAATGCTTGAGTTTATGAATTTCACTCTGGTTTTTGTTTTATTCAACTTAAGCACCTCTCAAGTAGGATAAAAAAGGGTAAGAAAAATGTCCGATCTTTCTTACCCTTACTTATAACGTTATGTATACAGTATAAAATTAATGCTTTGATTTCACAAGTACAGAATCACTCAATTTCCGACGCTTTCTCAAAATCCTCAATAACTTTTCCACCGGGTGCGGAAGTCGCTAGGCTGACTATGACTATAGAGACAAAAGATATTATAAATCCGGGTAAAAGTTCATAGATTCCAAAAACACCTCCCAAGGGCTTGATCAAGAATTTCCATACGAAGATCATAACGCCCCCGCTGATCATTCCCGCAAGAGCACCGTACTTATTGGTTCTTTTCCAGTAAAGTGCAAGGATCATAAGAGGTCCGAATGCCGCACCGAATCCGGCCCACGCAAAGGATACGATCTGAAATACGGAGCTTTCGGGATCTGCCGCAATAAAAAGGGCGATCACGGACATTATCACAACCGCCATTCTGGCGATGAGCATCTTCTTTTTATCATCCATGCCCTTAGAGAAGAACTTGCCGTATATATCATCCGACGCGGAAGATGCTGCGGCCAGAAGCTGGGAATCAGCCGTGGACATGGTAGCAGCAAGAATACCGGCAAGTATCAGTCCCGCAACGCATGCGGTTAACACACCGTGAGAGGAAAGAAGCTCCGAAATCTTGATAATGGCTGTTTCGGGGTCGTCCAGAGCTGCAATGGCGCCGTTAGCAGTCATTGCTCTTGCCACAAAGCCGATGATAATTGCGGTAAACATCGCGATAATAACCCATGTGGTGGCAATCTCTCTGGAAAGCTCAAGTTTTTCTTCCTTCTCAATGGCCATAAATCTCAGAAGAATGTGAGGCATACCGAAGTATCCGAGTCCCCAGGCCAATGTGGAGATCTTTGTAAGCAGATTGTAAGGGACTGCGAATCCGCCGGAGACCATATGGTCAAAATTAAGATAACCGGAAATTCTTCCCGCATTATCGAAAACAGCTCTCCATCCCCCAGCCTGTGAAGCACCGTAGAAAAGGATGGTAGCAAGAGCAATGGTCATGATAATGCTTTGTACAAGGTCAGTGGTTGATGCCGCAAGAAAGCCTCCCAATGTGGTATAGGCGATGATAACAAGTGCAAAGATGATCATAGCCACCATATAATCAACCCCGAAAAGCGAATTAAAAAGCTTTCCGCAGGCAGAAAATCCGCTGGCAGTATAGGGAACGAAGAAAACTATGATAACGATTGCCGAGATAAGCGACAGGATGTTCTTGTCATCCCCGAATCTGTTGGAAAAGAAAGCGGGGATCGTTGCGGAGTTATTGATCTGACTGTATCTTCTCAGCTTTCTTGCAACAATGCGCCAGTTAAAATACGTTCCGACCGCAAGCCCCAGTGAAGTCCAGAAAGGATCCGCAAGGCCCGAGGCATAAGCAAGGCCCGGAATTCCGAGAAGAAGCCATGAACTCATATCCGAAGCCTCCGCACTCATGGCGGTAACTATAGGTCCGAGCTTTCTTCCGCCGAGATAATAATCCTCGGTAGTCTTATTGCTCTTGGAAAATTTGATACCTACTATCAAAACAAATAAAAGATATAAAATAATGACCAGCAAAACGCAGATTTGCGACAAAGACATAAAAACCCACCCTCCGATCAAAGATTCTCGTCCAAAATTGATTTAAGCGTCTCTCCTGATTTTCTAAGAGCAGCAAGTTCCTCATCCGAAAGCTTGGCGGGAATGGGCGCCTCGACGCCGTCTTTACCGACTATGGCGGGAAGGGAAAGAGCCATTCCGTCAAGTCCGTACTCTCCGTGCAGCATACGGGATACCGGAAGAATTGACTTCTCATCCCTTATGACAGCCTCACATATCCTGCGGACGCTCATTGCGATTCCGTAATATGTAGCCTGTTTTTTCTGAATGATCTCGTATGCCGCATTCTTGACGTTATCGGCAATCTCCTTCATGGCCTTCTCATGATCGAAGTGACCTTTGAGTTCGCAAAATTCGTTTACGGGAATACCCGAGATATTGGCCGAAGACCATACGGCGATCTCACTGTCTCCGTGCTCACCGAGGATAAATGCGTGAACATTTCTGGCATCCACATCGAGATGTTCGCCGAGCAGGTATTTAAATCTTGCGGTATCGAGAACAGTGCCCGATCCGAATACTCTGTTCTCGGGAAGTCCCGAAAGTTTCTGAGCCGCAGCCGTAAGAATATCTACGGGATTGGCAACTATAAGAAGGATTCCCTCTACCTTTACTCTGTTAAGTTCTCCCATGATGGATCTGAAAATAGAAATGTTCTTCTTAACAAGATCAAGCCTTGTCTCTCCGGGCTTCTGATTGGCGCCTGCGGAGATGACTATGATGGCTGCATCGGCAATATCCTCGTATTTACCTGCGTATATCTGCATGGGCTTTGCATATGAAAGTCCGTGTGCTATGTCGAGAGCCTCTCCTTCGGCCTTATCGGTATTTGCATCGATAAGTACCATCTCGCTGAAAAGACCGCTCTGCATAAGAGCAAATGCGGAAGCGCTTCCTACGAATCCGCAACCTATAAGAGCAACTTTTCTGGTATCAACAGCCATGTGATTTCCTCCCTTTTTTCTCATAGATGTTATAGAACCTTGTTGTCAAAGGATATGCATACTTGGAATAAGAAACCATATCCTTAAGTTTCATACAGTAGATATATCCCCAGGATGCGGCTTTGATCCATATCTCATCACCGTCCTCGACAACTCCCACAACGGTCATGTAGTGAGACTTGACCGTCTGCTTCGTAGGTTTAAGATCCTGAGAATACATTGGGATCACCTTGTCCTTGAACAGGAAAGGTATTCTGGGACCTGCCGTGAAGATAACGGGATAATCCTTATCAAGAAGAGCCTTGATGTCAGCCGCCTTCTTCCTCAGCTGGTTTCTTGCGGTATGCCCCCAGCCGACTCTTAATCGTACTCCGTGTCTGATAAGGTACAGATCACATAAAAGAGGATAATAATATGGAGCGATCCCGAGTCCGGGGACGATATACATACCTCCCCTTTTCATCTTACGGACCTGCTCCATATAATCTTCGCGTTCTTTTGTCGGTTTTATGTATCCTTTGTACACTGCAAGATCGTGCAAAGCAATCACTCCGCAACCACTTCTGCGGAGATTCTTATCAAATGCGTTTTCCTCGGAAAACCACATCTGCGATCCTGCACTGTACTTATTTTTCAAGGATTTTTCTTTATGCAATGCCTTACTCCCGAGATCATCTTTCTCTTTCATCGCCCCAGAAGAACAAAGCTACCGTACCGGGACCGGTATGACTTCCTATGGTAGCTCCGATGCTGTAGATCTGCACCTTTCCATCCATCTTGGTAAACTTCTCTTCGATAAGATCCGCTACGGCCCTGGCATCCTCATAGCAATCGGAATTACTGATGAACACTTTGCCGGAATAGTCAAGACCGCCCTCGGCATGCTCTTCCATCACCTCTACGATACGCTTGATGACTCTCTTCTTACCTCTTACCTTCTCACGTGCGATCAGTTTTCCTTCATCATTAACATTGAGAAGGGGACAGATACCAAGAACCGTTCCGATGGCACCTGCGGTCTTGCTCACTCTTCCGCCTCTGATAAAGAATGTAAGATCCGATGAGAAGAACCAGTGATGTGCTCTGTTTTTATTGGCCTCGATCCAGTCTCTTACCTCATCGATGCTCTTTCCCTCATCCCTGAGATCGGCAGCCTTGTCAATCACAAGTCCGTGTCCGGTGGATGCGGCAAGCGAATCGATAACATAGAGCTTTCTGTCGGGATATTTGGGAGCAAGCTCCTCTACGGCAAGTCTTGCGGAATTGTAAGAACCGGAAAGACCGCTGGAGAAAGCAATGTGAAGAATATCTTTACCCTCTTTTAACATGGGCTCGAAAAACTCGGTATATTCGCCCACCGTAACCTGACTGGTCTTGGTATCCTCGCCTTCAAGCATTCTCTTAAAAAGCTCCTTGGGGGGAACGGTGGTGCCCATATCATCGGCATAGTCGGTTCCGCCCAGCTCGAAATGAAAATAGATAACTCCGATATTTCTTTCTTTAAAATATTCATGTGAAAGATCACTGGTGGAACAGCATGTTATTTCAAAATTACTCAACTTAAATATCCTCCGGTGTATAGGTTACAACAAATAAAATTTTATCACATTTAAGATGTGCCAAACAAGAAAAGCCAATCCCCACGCCTTTATTCGGGAACTACTTCCGTCCAGTATTCACCGCCGTAAATATCGGTGAATTTATAAAGTGCCAGATATTCCCCGCCAACATATGTATAGCTGAGTTTGATATTATCCGGATCTTCCACAATAAGCTGATCTCCGAGATAATAGCTGTCCTCATACTCACCGGCGTATGTATAGTAATCACAGATGAAATCGATCTTGTCGCCTGCCTGAAGCTCTATGAGGCCCCTTGCTTCGGTCTCGTTATCGGTTCCTTCGTAATCGATACGAGCGCCTGCGATATATCCGTCAGGATTGTCATCATCAAATATTATCTCAAGCTTTACCTGCTCACCGTTTAAGAACGCGGGTACATATCCCGTGGTCGTCAGATAGCCACCCGTCACATAAGAATCGGTGTGATAGAAAGCAACCGGCTGATCTTCTATTGATAACCAGGATCCATCCACATCAGCGATCAGATTGCCGTCAGTATCGACGTCAAAGATATTATCAAGGCCAAGATCAACATATCCCGAACCGTCGTCATAATACATCGCAAGATCGACGCAATTTACATAAGTCCACTGCTCTTCGGAAATGGGAATGTACGTCTTATCCCCTTGCTTTTTCCAGGTAAGAACGGAAGGATCGAAATGATTTGCGGAGATGTATTGTGCAGTTTCCTCATCGCTCATAGCGCGTCCGCCGGTCAGATCACTTGAAGTAAATGATGAGATCAGGGACAAAAGATCCGACATTCCCGATGAAGATGTAAGCTGCGAGAGAGAACCGTACGTGGATGATGAAGATCCTCCGGACAAAAGAGAAAGAGGACTTCCCGATCCGCTTCCCGAAGAAGCAACCGCCTGTCCGGATACTTCGAGACTTGCAAATTCGCGTATGCAATCCGAGTATTCATCTCCCACGCCCACGCGTTCGAAAGTGTCGATAGCCTGTGTTACTTTTCCGGGCTTACTGTTATAGGGAAAATAGATTGAAACTCCGTATGCATTGGACATTGTATATGAAGTCCTGTTGTATTTGACCGCAGACAAAACCGTCTCTGCAAGAGCTCTTCCTTCTTCGCTTCCCACGGCTTTTGCGAAATCAACCAGATCTATTTGATCGATCCTTGAAGAAGTTGCAAATTCTCTGGCGCCGGTTCTTGCATCCGCAACGGTTCTGTAATCGCCGCCTGAGATAAGCTCTCTGGTATCGGCACAGAACTCTTTGAAATCATCGGGAATGGTTTCTCCGAACTCAGCCAGATCAACCAAAGAAAGGGTGGTCTTCTGACCTCTGCACTGCTTATCGCAGGTTTCCACGAAATCATCGATGATCATCTTACCGATCTTAATAGTCTCCATGGACGTATTCTTGGAGAGAGCATTGAGCCAGTTTGTGTAATACCATCCGATTCCCGGCTCTGTCTCTTCGGAACCTATCAGATAATCCGCATGTTCGCAGGCCATGAGATCGGTTTCAACAGTCGCCATAAGGCAGGCATCAAAACCGATAAAATCAAATTTAAGTCCGGACTTGGTAAGGGCCGAATCGATCTCGGACAGATCCATGGAACCTGCCGTAGGATTCTTCTCATCATATCCGTAACCGGTAACGGATCCGCCACCGTGATCCCAGAAGATCAGCATATTTCTGTTGGCGGGATAATTTGAATGAGCGTAATCGATAAATGAAGTCAGCGTCTTAGGGTCGGTCATCGCACCGGTTCCCATATTATCTTCGAGACACTCGATCTTACCGCCTCCGACAATTCTGTATATCTGGTTAACGGATGAAGAAACTATGCTGTTCTTCCAATTCTTACATCCTCCGGTATATACAATGACATTAACGTTGTCAGAAAGAGTCGAGTTGGCCATCTCCATCAGGTCGTTGGATGCCATACCGGCTTTGGACTCAAGGTCGGTACCGCACATGTACACCATGATCGTAACGACATCCTTACCGTTTCCGAGTATGGTGGTGTATTTGTCTCTTGCATCAGGTGAAACCGAGCGATCCAAGATCCTGGTATTATTATCATCTCCCCACTGACTCGAGGTGGATGAAACGGATGAAAACAGTGAAGACGATCCGGTAAAATGCGGCTCACTGAAAATACTTGCGGTTTCGTATGCTCCGCTTTCGCCAAGCCTGATCCGGATAATTAAGAAAATGATAAATACGACAAGTAAGATCAGTCCTCCGCTACCTGCCGCCCTTCTCGGAACTCTTCCCGGGCGGCGACCGCTCGAGCCTGAGTTGAAATTAACTCCGCTTCCCAAAGGCTTTCTTCCGCCTCCGAAGCTTCCACTTCCCACAGGACCTGTTCCAAGGCCGGATCCTCTTCTGTGAACTCCTCTTCCGGGACCTGTTACATTCCTTGATCTACCGGTTGGTGTAGGCATGGCTGTGATCTCCTTTTCTTAAAATCAAATGTCTTCAATCTCTTCAAAAACTGTTTCGTTTATAACCTTGTTCATCACATCATCGGCGGCGTCATCCACCACCTGTTCGAATCCCGTAAGTGCCGCAAAGGGTGCAAACTGAGCTGCTCTGGCCTCCCTGCTCATTCTGGGATGCTTTATGGGATCAGGCTCATGGACAGGCAGACCTATTATGTCACTGTAATCATTCTTCATGCCTTGTGACCTCCGACCTGACCGTTTCTCTCTGCAGTCATTGCACCTTCTTCGAGATTCATGCCCTTTAGTATAGCATTTTTACCGTATTTTTGCTGAATATTTAGTACCGCTTCCTGGAGTCTGCGGTCCTTTTCTTCAACCTCTTCGTTTTCTTCTCTTATCCTCGCCTGTTCTTCATAATCGGTAAAAAGATCAAGCTGAACATATTCGACGGCTCTCGTGTTTTCTTTTTTACCTTCTTCTTCGGTAAGGGTGTGGTTTGCAACAATATTTACGCGTCTTATGAGAAGGTTCATATCAATTATCTCCTCATAAAGCTGCGCCGCGGAAGAGACCAGAGTTCTGGTGGATGAAGTGTAGTGACCCAGATTCATACTGCCGCCTGCGGGTGCGGGAACAAGTCTTCCGTAATAATCCCTTACGATCTCACCACTGTAGTCCTTCATACGTTCCTTATCGGCAAAATTATCGATGTCATAACCTACGTAAATAACAAGCTGATCCGTCACCAGACCTTTTTTAACCAGATCAAGTGATAACAGTTCGGTCATCTCCTTAACTATAAGTAATCCCTTTTCCGCGGTGTAAGGACATTTGAGAACCTGCCCTGTTGAAAGTGAAGAACTCTTGGGTACATATCCCTTTATGTCTGCGATCTCACAGGGCTCATAACCCCATGCATGGTCTATAAGGAGCTCCGCGTTTATTCCGAACAGCTTATAAAGAAGATCTTCGCTGTAATGATTTCCTTTTGCACCCACGGAACATCTGGCCACATCACCCAGAGTGTACATTCCGTTTTTCTCAAGCTTTCGTGCTGTTCCCGCGCCTATCCTCCAAAAATCCGTGAGCGGCCTGTGGTCCCACAGTATCTCCCGGAATTTTCTCTCATCCAGTTCCGCAACTCTTACACCATCCTTATCTGCAGGCATGTGCTTGGCGACTATGTCCATGGCGATCTTGCACAGGAACATATTAGTGCCTATCCCGGCTGTCGCAGTTATTCCCGTTTCCGAAAGAACTTCACGTACCATCTTCATGGCCAATTCATGTGCGGTCATCCTGTAAGTCTTAAGATAATGAGTCACATCCATGAAGACCTCATCAATGGAATAGACATGCATATCTTCCGGCGCAACGTATCTTAAATATATGCTGACGATCCTCGCACTGTATTCCATGTAATAACGCATGCGGGGAGGTGCGATTTCATAACCGAGTTCAAGTGCGGGATCCTTTTTGATATCGGGATCATAAGAGCTTTTGCCCGAGAATTCTTTTCCGCCGAGTGCTCTTTTCCTGGCGGAATTTATCTCCCTTACTCTCTGAACAACTTCAAAAAGCCTTGCTCTTCCGGATATACCGTAGGATTTGAGAGAAGGCGATACCGCAAGACATATTGTTTTCTCCGTACGTGTTGGATCTGCAACTACAAGATTGGTCTTGAGAGGATCGAAACCTCTTTCGACGCACTCCACTGAAGCATAGAAAGATTTTAAGTCTATGGCAATAAAGGTCCTTCTGTCCGGACCCTCATCGGAACAAATATATCTGCTGTTTCCAAGTTCTTCTGCCATGAGATTATTCTAACATAAAAGGTCCGGGGCATATCCCCGAACCTTTTCTTAAGATTATCATCCCATCTTCCAATCCGAAGCCTGCTGTCTCATACGCACAAACCTGTTGTATATTCTGTTTGTATTCATAAGAGTTTCATGAGTTCCGGATTCGATCTTGCCACCGTTTATCACAGCGATCATATCCGCATTCTTAATAGTTTCAAGCCTGTGTGCGATCATAATGACGGTCTTGTTTTGGGTCAGAGCATCGAACGCCGCTTTAAGTTTGTCCTCATTTTCGGGATCCACATTTGCGGTAGCTTCATCAAGGATGATTATCGGAGCATCCTTAAGTATCGCTCTGGCGATGGATATCCTCTGCTTCTCACCGCCGGACAGAGTTCCTCCGCCTTCACCTATCACAGTATCATAACCGCTCGGAAGGGATTCTATGAAATCGTGGCAGCATGCCATTTTGGCGGCCCTGATCACATCTTCCCTGGTCGCGTTCGGGCATCCGAACCTTATGTTGTTTTCGATCGTATCTGCGAACAGATAAACATTTTGGAAAACAATACTTATCTGCGACATGAGTGATTCCAGAGTATATTCTCTGATATCACGTCCGCCTATCATGATCCTCCCCTTATCAACATCCCAAAATCTGGAAATGAGAAGTGCCAGAGTAGTTTTGCCCGCACCGGAAGGACCCACAAATGCTGTCATGGTATTCGAACGCATATCAAGGCTTACATCATCCAGCACATCTTTGGTTCCGTATGAAAAACTAACATGCTCAACCGTAATGCTATGATCCTTAGGAATGATCGCTTCTCCTTCCTCATCAAGCAGAGGCATCTTATCAGCCTTATTTGCCTGATCAATGGAACTTGTAACGATCCTGAGCATGGAAAGTCCTGCGTCAGTCTGCTCTATCTCGGCAAATATCTGGAAAGAAACCACCGTAAGGATAAGTGCCGTCTTAAGATCCATACTTCCCGTCAGGTAAAAATAAACCGACAGAAAAATAATGGATATCTTGAAAAATCCGAGAACAATGTTTTGAAACATTGAATAGGGCAGGAATACTTTTTCCAGATCCATGTTGCTGTCACGGTATTCGTCTATGGAAGCGCGAAGCTTCTTATCTCCCCTTCCCGCCAGATTAAAAGCTTTGACCACGCTCATACCCTGAAGATTTTCCAAAACCTCGGATACTATTCCGGTCTTACTTCCTTCTCTCCTCGGAGCAAGCACACGGGTCTTATGTTCCAGCGCGGAGGTGAATCCCAGATAAACTATCATGCCTACAAGTACCACAAGTGCTATTCTCACATCAAGTGCAGGTATCATAAGGAAAAACAGTACAGTATTTATCAGGCCTCCCAGCACCAGTACAAGTACGTTTGCACCGATATTCTCTACCGTCTCCAGCACCGTGGTGGATATTCCCGTAATCTCGCCCACACTGTTGTCATTGAAAAAACCCATGGGCACTTTCTTCAGCCTGCCGGCTATTTCAAGGCGCTTGTTTGCGCTCATGAAAAAGCTGGCATGGGTCTGCTGAAGGAGAGATATGTTACGGGTAAAAGTCATTCCGAGTATGCTCGCAAGCATCAGGAGGAATGCTGTCAGAGCGGGAGTACTCGAAAGATTTCCGCTTACCATCGCATCTACGATCACATAGATTGCAACTATTCGAAGCATGTTAAAGCATGCTTTGAGAAAGCCGACAAAGATGGATCTGTATATATTCTTTTTTTCCGGCCCGGCGAAAACAAAGATCTTGTGTAAAGCTTCTATCATGCCGCACCTCTGCTTTCCGCGCCGATATGGGCATTCCACATTGAACTGTAAAGTTCACTGGTTTTAAGAAGCTGTGCATGTGTTCCGGAAGCAACTATCGTTCCTTTATCAACCACCACAATATTGTCAGCATTTGTAATGGTGGATAATCTGTGTGCTATGACGATAACCGTTTTGCCTTTGATAAGATTTCCGATGGCATTTTGGATCACGGCTTCATTTTCCGGATCTATATAAGCAGTAGCTTCATCCAATATGACTATGGGAGCATCCTTGATCATTGCCCTGGCAATTGCTATGCGCTGTCTCTCACCACCGGACAGATGTGTTCCGCCCTGACCTACCATGGTGTTATAACCGTCTCCAAGATTGGCGATAAGTTCTTTGCATCCCGAAGCCTCAGCCACAGCCATCACTTCTTCGTCAGTAGCAGACATTCTTCCCATACGGATATTGTTCATAATGGTATCATCAAACAGATAAATGTCCTGGGAAACAAATGCAGTCTGATCATAAAGCTCTTTAAGAGGGATATCCTTAAGATCATATCCTCCCATGGTAAGACTGCCATCTTCCACATCCCAGAATCCTGCTATGAGTTTGGCTATGGTGGACTTACCGCTTCCCGAAGGGCCAACAAGTGCAGTCATTGTTCCCGCAGGGATATCAAGTGATACATCATGAAGTACCTGTGTGCCTTCATGATATGAATATGACACGTCAGTCATTTTAATCGAATGATCTTTTAGCTCCACCTCTTTTTCAGAATGTATCTGTTCGGTTCCGTTCAGGATTTCATCAACGGTTGCAACGATCGTCTTAACTTTCGAAAACGTATCCATGAAATTGATTGCTTCAATAACAGGTCCCACTATGCACATTGAAAGCATGATAGATGTGATGAATGCGTCCGCAGACAGATTTCCTTTTATAAGCATCATCCATCCTATGGGAAGAACGGTGATAAGCGTTGAAGGAGCTATGGCATATGTCAGCGACCACTTGTACTGGATCTTCTTCATCCAGTTATAGTAATACTCTGCCGTCGCTCTTACCTTTTTCCCTAATTTGGCATATGATCCGTCTCCCTGATTGTATGCCTTGATAACTTCGATCCCCTTAATGTACTCAACAATGGACGAGTTCATATCCTGAACCGTTCTTACGGATTTCTCATAATCAGTGGCGTATCCTATCAATATGAAGAGTGCAAAGATAAGTCCGACCGGAATGGAGATGAGGCAGATAAAACCCATTCTCCAATCAACATTCATAAGATACAGCCACGTGATAATCGCACCGAGAATATTTGCTGTCATCTCAGGGATCATGTGAGCAAGAGGTCTTTCCATGCTCTCCACTTCATCCACGATTATCTGTTTTAACTTTCCGCTGGATGTATCAATGATGGTTCCGAGTGGCATTCTCGGAAGTTTGTCGAACATAGCTTTTCTGATATCCGCAAGTGTATTGAAAGTTGCTTTATGGCTGATGCCAAGTCCCGCGGAATAGAACAGACACTTTATAACAAATCCCGACGCTCCGATAATGCACCATTTAACATACTCGGTCAGATCACTTACTCCTCCCAGAAGTTTTGTGATCACCTGAGCTGCGGCAATATACGGAAGCATATTTCCAAGAACCCCTATTACAGCAAGCACGATCGAAAGGACAAGTTTGGCATGCTCTTTATATGCAAGCTGCCACAACCGTTTAATAGAAGTGAGCTGGTCATCTTTAGGCTTCCTTCTCTTTTCCTTGAGCGTACTTGTTCTGTACAGCCATCTGTCATACATATCCTGAGTGAGTTTTCCATACTCAAGAACCTTACCGCTCTGCATGTATATAAGCTCATCACAGCACTCGGCTATCAGCTCCGGATCGTGCGTAACCAGAAAAATAGTCTTGCCTTTTTCCTTCAGTCCTTTGATAAGCTCCGATACTGCCTTCATATGGCGATAGTCAAGTCCGCTGGTGGGTTCATCGAATACGATGATGTCCCTTTCGGATACGACGGCACTTCCTATAGCAACTCTTTGTTTTTCTCCGCCGGAAAGCGAATGAGGATGCCTTTCTTCTTTATCGGAAAGATCCAGTTCCTTAAGAACTTCTCTTATCTTCTCCTCAGAATCCTCTTCCTCTTTGACCAGGCTGAAGACCATCTCTTCCATAACTTCATCGGTGAAAAGCTGATGACCCACATCCTGCATTACCATGAAGGTATTCTTTAGTCTTCTTCGTCTTGCGAATACTTCTCCACGGAATTCTATATTTCCGGTTGCCCTTCTTTCCAATCCGCAAAGAGCTCTTGCAAAAGTTGACTTGCCCGCACCGTTATCTCCGACAAGTCCTATTACGGCATTGCGAGATACTCTCACGTACGGAACATTAAGAGCCTCCTGAAGTGTTCCGGGATAAATATAGTGATAGTTCGAAAGAATTATCTTCTCGTTATCTCCGACATCAAGTCCCTTAAGAGGAAGATTCATTATGTCGGAACTTCTGAGCCCCATCTCAGCCATCTTAGTGCTTCCCAGATCCGTGAGTTGTTTCGGAGTACACTCCAGTTCTATTTTCCCTTTGTTCATATAAAGAACACGGTCCGCAATGGGAAGTACATAATACAGTCTGTGCTCCGCTATAACAACAGTCTTACCCTCCTTCTTCCAGATCTTGATTATCTCGGCCAGTTCCCTGATTGAATGGAGATCGAGATTCGAAGAAGGTTCATCCAGAACGATTATCGGCGCACCCGATGTATCGGCACATGCACAGGCCACCTTCTGCTTCTCTCCGCCGGACATCTTAAACAGATTTCTTCCAAGGAGATATTCCATTCTGAATTTATCCACGGTCCTTTCCAGTCTTTTTCTCATATCATCACGGCTCACCCCGCGATTCTCAAGAGAAAAGACCATCTCTTCGGTGGAATCTATGTTATAGAATTGTGTTTTGGGATTTTGGAATACCGAAGCTACAAAAGGAGCCAGATCATGCAGCATGGTTTTCTGCGTATCAAGTCCGTTTACCGTTACGCATCCTGTCATCTTTCCTTTGTAATAATTCGGGATCAGGCCGTTGATCATTCGGATAAGCGTAGATTTACCGCATCCGGATTCTCCGCACAGGAGTACCACCTCTCCCTCATTGATATGAAGGTTAAGGTCCCTGATATTATCGGCTCCGCCCTCATATTCAAAGGACACATTTTTGAAATTGATCATTTATATCACCTTTGATCATCGGGATATCAGATATACCGATGTTAAAAATATAACCATAAACAAAACAGCAAAAAGATCCCTGCCCGTAAACTTAACATCCGCATAGGTTGTATGCTCCACAGGATTATCCAGGCCTCTTGAAAGTGCAGCAGCGGACAGATCATCTCCGGTATTTGCAATGGATATCATCAGGGGAACAACTCTGTATTCAATGGCTCGCATAGGATTTTCCCAGAATTTTTTTCTCGCGATGATGATCCCTCGCATAGCTGCCGCATCGTGTATTGCATGTCTTTCCTGATTCATAGTCGGAAAAAATCTGAAGATAACGGATAAGGGAATTGTGAATTTACGGCTCACTTTCATCTTGCCCAGCGCTGCTATAACTTCACTTACACTTGTGGATTTAATGATGTAATCACCACACGTGAACGCGGGTGCAAGTTTTAGTACAAGTCCTCCGAGCAGGACAACTATCATATTCAGGAACATGTTCAGCTGTATCGAAACGCGGTGCACATGTATAAACGCTGCAAGCGAAAATAAAACAAAATATTTAATCGCTCCGAGATACTGCCTGTTGCTGAGAAAAAGCAGGAAGGGTATAGTGCCCACCGCAACTGTAAACCATATATTTATATCCACCATCTCAAGAGTAGCGATGACTATGATGATGAGCAGTTTCGTTCTCGGATCCAGTTTGAATTTTTTCTTTTCGACATATCCGTTCATTATGCAATACCGGCTTTCTTGAAGTGCTTTTTCATCATCTTCTTAGCGAGGAAAGCTCCGCATACGGAACCAAGAATGATCATAACGATCGCGATCGGCATAAACCATGTGGGCATGTACTTTGCAAGCTGCTCCGCATACTGATCACCCATGGATTCTCTTATACCGTCCCAATATGAAACACCTGCAAACCAGAGGTTAGCGGGACCTGCAAGTAATCCCAAAGAAAAGACAGGGTAACTTACTGCGAAACTTTTGAACTTTTTATATCCGATGGCTTTCAGCAAAACATCAGCAAGAATGGATGCGGGAACTATGCAGATCGTACTGATAAATGTATAGCCGGAAACGTACCAAAACGCTGCCATGATAAGACCGCTTATGGTGATCATCCCGAATTTCTCTATCTTGATGTAATAAAGGCTCATGGGAATAGCGGTTATAACAGGCCCCAGAAACATGAAGATGGGATAAAAGATCGGAATCGCATTAAACATCCCCGTAATAAATACGCAGATCGTATACAAAGCCGTATATATACCTACGGTGATCAGATCCTTACCTGTAAGTTTATTGTTATTCATAATATGTCCTCCTTTGGTTAGTTTTGCCTAACCTATGCTTATTATTTTAGGCCCTTATTAAGGGCCTATTGATCAAATACCCAGTAAATGTCTGTATCCGGCAATGCAATAGTCGCTTACAAGCTTGGTTTCCCGGGAAATCTCTTCGGCGCTTTTACCGTTCCTCAGGCCTTCAAAAACCGTCTTGATGAGAAAAGAAGATCCGATCTTGATGATGTTATCTGAAATTACATCCGGATTTTTGACATACTTTCCGCTAAGCTTCAGAAAGCTGATCATACTCTTTGCTTCTTCTTCGATAAGCGAATCGATGAAGTTCTCATACCCGGTTCCCACGGAAGAATCCGCTATAAGCAAAAACACATCCCGGTTCTTACACACATATCGTATAAGCGATTCCGAGGAACTGAAGGTTTCTTCGAAAGCCCTGATGATATCCGCCGAAGACTTTATTTTCAGAAAGTCTTTTTTCTCCGAAGAATACATATCCGACCATTTGTCCAATACCGGCCTTACCAGACTGTCAAAAAGATCTTCCTTGCTCTCAAAATGCGCATAGAAAGCTCCGTTGGTAACTCCCGCGTCCGTACATATCTTTCTGACCGACGCATCACGGAAGCCCTTTTCCCTGAATTGAACCATGGCACTTTTCAGGATATTCTCATGTGTTTGCTTATAATCGTATGACATTTTGAATCAACCGTCCTCAAATATTACTGTGTAATATTACAACGTAATATTATTTACACCCAAAAGGAATCCGTGTCAAGTATAATCCTATAATTTTTGTGGGTTTATATTATGATCTGATCTCAAAGGGGTTTTCTTTTCCCTCATCCATCTCAAGAATTCCCTCGACGCAATGCTCCACCATCTCTCTTACCGCGACATCCGTATAGAATGCCATGTGAGATGTGAGAAGAACATTGGGATATGATTTAAGGACAGCCATATCGTGGTTATCCAGGATATCACCTTTTCTGTCCAGATAATAAAGACCTGCCTCATGCTCAATGGTATCGAGGCCGGCGAATCCGATCTTGCCGGATTCGATGCCTTCTATCATGGCCTGAGTATCGATGAGCATTCCTCTTGCGCAGTTTATGATCATGACTCCGTCTTTCATCATCCCGATCTGGTCCTTACCTATCATGTGATAGTTTGCATCAAGGCCGGGTACATGAAGTGAGATGATGTCACAGTTTTTATAAATGGTATCAAGATCGGTATACTCTGCGTATTTAGCGGCTGAGTCATTTTGTCTGATATCATAACAAAGCATCCTGCATCCGAATCCGGAGAGATGCTCTATTACTTTCGTACCGATCCTTCCTGTTCCGATGATGCCTACGGTGCAGTCCTGAATATGTCTTCCCAGTTTTCCTTTTAACGAATAATCCTGGATATTTCCTCTTTCGATGATGGGCATGATCTTACGCAGACCCATGAGCATCATCATAATGGAATAGTCGGCAACTCCGGTAGGATCGTATGAAATGGATGCGGTGCGGATCCCGATCTTATGGGCATATGCATTGTCGATATGGTCGTAGCCTATGGTACGGGTGGAGATATACCTGATACCCAACTCCCTGAACTTATCGAGAAGCGCGGGATCCATGGTATTCGTGAGAATACTTAATGCATCATAGCCCTCACACAGATATGCATTTTCAAGAGAAGGATATTCGGATGTAAATCCGTATTCTATTCCTTTTCTCTTACAGATATCTTCGAAAAATCCCTGCTCGTCATAAGGTCTTAATGAATATGCAAATATCTTCACGTCCTTAGTTCTCCTATCCTTGAATCATGACAGCTATGTCATATGCGGGAAGAGTTATCTTTCCTCCTCCCAGTTTTATCTTATCCTTAGATGTATTAAGCACACCGCCCAGTACGGAATAAGATGAATAATCCTGAGGTATTTCTATAACCGCTTTATCGGAAGAAAAATTTATCGCGATAAGAACCGGCTCTAATCCTTCAGCTTCTTTCAGATACAGCACGTAAGTATCGGATGATGCGATCACTTCCGTTATCTGTCCTCTCGATATTGCAGGGAAGATTCTTCTGAGTCTTACTGCCTGTCTGAAGTAATTATATATGGACAGTTCATCCTTAACCTGCTCTTCGTAAGTGCCGTATTTCATGGCAAAAGAATCCATGTCGGCAGGTCCCGCGCACATACCATCTCCACCGGGATCGGTACTCCACTGCATGGGTGCACGCTTGTTTTCATCTTTTCCGGACCCCTTCATCCCAAGCTCTTCACCGTAATATACGAATGAACTTCCGCTCATGAGAAGGTTAAGCGCTCCCGCCAGCTTTACCATGCTTTCCGCATCTTCTCCGGTGTAGTATCCCGCACTTCTTCCCATGTCGTGATTGGTATAGAACGGGGCATTGATGTATGAAGGATTGTAGTTCGCATATAATTCATCTTCAGCGATCTGAGAAGCGATGAATCTATCCGGTGATACGGTCCCTCTTACAGCACCTGCTATCAGCCCGTCCGAATCCGCAAAGGCAAAATCAAACATGCTGTCTGCTCCGCTCTCATAATACTTGGAATAATCAGCCTGGGATGCCCAGCCTTCGCATACTATGTATGCATCCGGATCTATGCTCTTAACATCCTCTGCAAATCTTCCGAGGGCTGCGGTGCTGCTTGCAGTATCATTTGTATAGTAACTTGTTACCGCATCCATCCTGAAACCGTCGCATCCCTCACCCAGCCAGAATGCGGCAATATCTTTGAATTCCGCGCGGACCTCTTCGTTGTCCAGATTAAAGTCCGGCATTCCGCTCCAGAATCTTGCTTCATAGAACCAGTCTGTTCCCGGAACCCTGCTGTATCCTCCGGATTCCTTATCGGTGAAATTGTAATAATCCAGGTATCTGCACTCATTTGCATCGGGCTCTTCACCGGGAGTAAGGGACTTCAGATAATCGCATGCTTCCTTAAACCATGGATGATCCGACGAAGAATGATTCATGACCATGTCATTATAGACGTGAATATTTCTCGCGTGGCACGCCTCGATAAGCGCTTCGTAATCCGCAAGAGTTCCGTACTCCGGATCTATATCCTTATAATCCGTAACATCGTATTTATGATATGTGGGGGAAGGACATATGGGGCTCAGCCAAATGGCATCAAATCCCATATCTTCTATATAATCAAGCTTTGAGATGATCCCCTGCAGGTCCCCTACCCCGTCTCCGTTGCTGTCGCAAAAAGAATACACGAAGACTTCGTATACGGTTCTGTAATTGTCATCCGATGAATAAAGGTCATGTGCGTCATTTACCTTGCTCATCTGAAGCGAGCAGGCACTTAAAATGACGGACATGACCGTTGCGGTTATGGCAGATACTATTTTGTTATATTTGAATTTACCCATGCAGGTATTTTACCACAAATCATACCCTGCAGGTTAGTTTCTCAAGATCAACAATACGGTCGCATAATTTTTCCGCCAGCGCCATATTGTGGGTAATGACCAGGAGTCCTAGCTTTCTCCTTTTTACTTCTTCCATCAAAACCTTCCAGATCTGAGCCTGGGTTATGGCATCAAGCATGGTACTCATCTCATCGGCAATGATGAGTTCAGTCTCAGGTCCCAATACTCTCGCCACACAAAATCTCTGGAGTTCTCCGCCGGAGAGTTCAGCCGGCCATCTGTTAAACCAGAGTTCCTTTTTTATATAAAGCTTTTCAAGGAGGCTATCATCCGGCATATAACCCTCCGCCAGAGAATCCGATATCTTCATCCCGGGATCAAGCGCCTTTTCCGGATGCTGGTAGATCATCTGAATGGGACAATATCCTTTTAGTGGTAGTCTTCCACCCTTCCAGGTAACCTGACCTTCATCCGGTTTTTCATATCCCGAGATTATCTTGGCAAGTGTACTCTTACCCAATCCGGAAGGTCCCACAAGGCCTACTACCTCTCCACGAGAGATCTTAAAATTCAGACCGCTTAATATTTTCTTCCCCTTAACATATCCGAAAGAAACTTCTTTACATTCGATCAAAGTATCACTGTCCGTCAGCTCCGCAGTTTCCGATGATTTATGATAAGCATCCGCAAAGCCGTTCTGGGGAAGTGCCTCCCAAAGTGCCCGGGTATAAGGATGTTTTATATATTCTCCCCCCTTTGCAAAATCTTCGCTGCTCAGAACATCCACAACTTCTCCATCGTAAAACACCGCTATGGTATCCGCATACTTTGCCGCAAGATCTATATCGTGGGTGATCATAAGGATCGCCCTTCCCTCTCCGGTCAAAGCCTTAAAATTCTCCATGGTCTCACGTGCAAGATCTTCACTCAGACCCGGAGTCGGTTCATCGGCCAGGATAACCTTAGCATCCGAAGTGACCGCAGTGGAGATCAGTATTCTTCTGGCCATTCCGCCGGACAGTTCAAAGGGATAAAGATCCGCTACCTCAGTTTTAAGACCGTATCTTTCAAAAACTTCCTTCTGCTTCTCTAAGCTTCCGCGCACGCCTCTTACCTGCTTTCCCACCTTCATTAACGGATCCAGGTATGTAAGAGACTGGGGAATCATGATCAGATCTTTTCCCAGTGTCTTTCTGCGGAGTTTTTTATCCAGTCTTTTCCCGTTCAGCAGTATTTCTCCGCCAGCTACCGCATTTTTCGGGAGCAGTCCGAGAGCCGCGTGTGCCAGGATACTTTTTCCGCTTCCGCTTGCTCCGACAACGGCAAGCATCTCTCCTTCACGAAGTGATATATTCATCTTTTTGATAACATCAAGCCTGACCTGCTTAAGCCCGCGGCGGTACATATTAAAGCTTACGGACAGGTCCCTGACTTCAAGAACTGTTTTTTTATTTTCATTCATATCCATAATCTTAAGTCCGTCACCTCTTTACAACTGACCGTTTGCGGGATCAAGAAGCAGTCTTAAGTTATTACCGAGGGCTTCAAACAGCACTACGATAAAAAGAAGACACACTCCCGGAAACACCGCAAGCCACCACATTCCGGTAGTCAGATACTGCATTGATTCGGACAATATAATACCGACCGCCGGCTGTTCTGCCGGAAGTCCGAACCCCAGGAATGTTATTGATGCTTCATGCATGATGGCATGAGGGAACATAAGCACAAGTCCTACCACAAATTGCGGGAGAACATTCGGTATGATATGGTGCATCGCAACCCATCTTATGCTATGTCCGAATCTGTATGAGGCATGAACAAAATGTGATTCCTTAAGGGATAATATTTCCGCCTGTACTATACGTCCCAGACTGCACCAGTGAGTCAGGATAACTCCTATGGCAACACCTTTTGCACCTTTTCCGAGAAGAATGGAAATAAGGATCAGCAGGATCAGATGTGGTATTCCCATGAACAGATCCACCATCCAATTAAACGCTGCTCTGGCCTTCCCTCCGATCATTCCGGCGAAAGTCCCAAGGAACAATCCAATGACCGATGAAAATATCGAAGCAAGAAGTCCGATATAGATGCTTACGGATAAGCCTTTGATGGTTCTGCAAAACATGTCACGCCCCATCCAGTCCGTTCCGAACAGGTGTGATATCGACGGTCCGAGGTTTTTGTCGGCAAACTTTGGAGCATAACTTTCAGGATCCATTATGCATCCCGCTATGGTAATAATTGCGATCAAGAAGACTGTTAAGGATATAATGATCAAAGTTCTTGTTCTTCTGTTTCCCTTCACCTGACCGCCCCCTCTCTGATACGGGGATCTGCCACCGTATACAAAATATTTGCAAGAAGGTTTCCTCCGAATACAAACAGAGCGGAAAACAGCGCTATTCCGAGAAACAGCGGTATGTCCCCTTTTAGTGCAGACTGAACCGTTGCATTTCCGAGGCCGGGATAAGTAAATACCGTCTCCGCCAAAACAGAACCGCCAAACAGTTCACTTATGGAACCGAACTGAAGTGTGATAAACGGAAGCATGATATTTCTGAGTCCGTGTCTTATCACAAAAGTCCACTTTCCCTCTCCCCGGGAAGTAGCAAATAGAGCATAGTCACTGTCCAGTGCCTGTCTCATTTTCTCGGCTGTCTGAAGCGTGATCTTGGATACACCGGTAAGCCCCAGAGTAAGCGCGGGTAGTATCATATGCTGTATACGTTGTGCAAAGGTCGCTTCATCAAAGGGGATACCTGCGGGTGATGCCAGTCCCATGGGGAGGAGCCTGAGCTTTACTGAAAAAAGAAGGAGCAGAAGCATCCCCACCCAGAATGCGGGTGAGGATTCAAGCGCAAGACAATATGTTCTGATCACCTTATCCGCAATACCACCTCTGTAAACAGCCATGATTATTCCGAGAACAAGCCCGATCACTCCGCTTAGGATCCAGGAGACGACCATAAGAGTAAGTGATAGTCTGAATCTTTCTCCGATAACCTGCGTAACAGGTTTTCTGTAGATCATGGACACGCCCATATCTCCGCGTATAAAATTGGTGATCCATTTGAAATATCTGGTAACAGGGGGTTCGTTCAGTCCCCAGTATTCTTCGATCCTTTCTCTCTGATCGTTAGTCACACCGGCTTCACCGACATAGCTTTCTACGGCATCTATCGGTGAAACCTCAACCATTGCAAATGTAACTATACTGACTGTGATAAGAAGAAGGATCGCTTTTAAAATACTCGCGATGATTTTCTTATACATAAGAGCTTATTCCCACTTCCAGTCACAGATGTTACTGAGTACAACCTGTCCGTTTGCGCAATGAGGCTGGACGGGCTGTTCGCCTATATTAAGTCCGTCACGTACAAAATAGCAGTGATCCGCACGTACATACCATGCTGCGGGAACATCACCAATAAGACTTGCTCCGGACTCACCGTCCCACTGTGCAAGCTTATAATATTTATATACATCCTCGATATTATCCGAAGCCATGGCAAGGGACATGTACTCATCTACGGAAGGATTTGAATAAAAGCTTGAATTACTCCAGCCCGCGCCCCTTGTGTTGGTTGAGTTCATAAGATAAAACTCATTGGGTGTATAATCTCCTCTTCCGAACATATAAGGAGTCGAGAAAAGCCTTGGAGTTATATCGGAATTTGCGGCACCTTCCGGAAGGATTGAAATACCAAGCGCCTTAGCCTGCTCTGCAATAGCCATTGCCATTGCCTGGCGGTTTGCGTTATTGGAGGTATAAAGAAGCGTAAACTCTGCCTTTACCCCGTCCTTCTCACGGATCCCATCACCGTCCTCATCGGTCCATCCGCCCTCTTCAAGCATGCCGATTGCCACATCAAGGCCCGAATTGGATCCATCAAGTGCGGTCTCTTCATTGAACCAGGGCATGGTATCACACATGGAGTAAGAGGCAATTCCGTATCCGTTGAATACGTCTCTTATAAGAGCTTCTCTATCGATTCCCACAGCAAGAGCCCGGCGGATGACCACATCACCGGTAACATTGTTTCCGATAGGGCGTCCGTCTTCGGATGTCTTTCCTTCATCATATGTAGTGGGGAAAATAATACCGTAATTATCGATGGATTCTATGGGAACCATACGATATCCGTCGATAGACTGGGTTGCAAGATTCTGATTGGTATAGATGATATCAACATCACCTCGCTGAGCAGCCATAAATGATGCATCATCATCCATAAAGAGGAGGATGATCTTTTTGATCTGAGGCTCTTTGCCATAGTAGTACTCATTGTACTCCCATACGCACTGCTGCCCCTTCTCCCATTCGGTCATCTTAAAGGGACCGGATCCGATGGGATTTTCTCCATAATTGTCATCGTAATATTTTTCGGGAACAATACCGACCTTATAGGTCATGTAAAGAAATGTATAGTCGGGCTCTGAGAGATGAAAAACGACGGTAGTGTCATCGACCGTTTCGGCGTCTCTGATATTGCTAAGATCAAGGCTGGTCCCTCCGTCGCGGACCGCCTCATAAGTAAATTCAACATCACTAGCAAGAACCTTTTCTCCGTTGCTGTAGTATGCATCGTCACGGATAACAAATGTCCAGTCAAGTCCGTCATCGCTTACATAATAATCACTCGCAAGGTCGTTTGTGATCTCACCGCCGTAAGCTTTGGTAAGAGTGCTCTGCAAGATGGGATCGAATCTCTGGCCGTATCCGGTTATGGGATTCCAGCCCGAGCTCGATTCCGAATTAACGGCTACGATAACCGTATCTTTAACCTCTCCGGAATCAACCGCGGGTGCAGCTCCCTCTCCGAATGTCACAGCATCACTTACGCTGCTCTCTGCGGTTGTACCTGCATTTGATACAGTGTTTCCGCATCCTGAGAGCGCACTTAAACAAAGCGCCATTGCAGCCGCCAAAATCTTCTTATTCAATTTCATTTTTTATCTCCGATGCGTGTCTGAGCACGCATTAATTGTTTTGATTATGTATTAAAAGTATCAGTTAAGAGCCTTCTTAAGAATCTCCAGATTTGAAGTCATTACGGAAAGGTAGGTAGCTCCGTTCTTAACATCTTCGGATGTGGTTGCCTGCATTGAATCAAGTGCATAGATTTCCTGATCCTTATCCGCTGTATTGTCACGGATGGTCTGTGCGATCTTGCCGTCACTGTTTTCGATGGTAAGGATAGCATTAAGGCCGAGTTCATCTGTCTTGGTCGCCAGGAACACTACGGTCTCAAAGCTTGCTTCGGTTTCAGCGGAGCAACCTACGAATGCGGCATAATAATTTATATCATAATCATCGGTCAGATATCTGAAAGGGAATCTGTCACCGAATAAAACAGTATCGAATGCTGAACCGTTTACAGCTTCTTTGTACTGTTCATCAAGAGCGGAAAGCTGTGCTTTGTAAGCATCGTTATTAGCCTGATAAACAGATGCATTATCGGGATCTGCCTTTGCAAGTCCCTCTGCTATTGCATCGCATAATACGGATGCATTTCTGAGAGAAAGCCATACATGCTCATCGTACTCTACTTCCTCTTCCTCATGATCGTGGTCGTGATCTTCATCCTCATCATGATCTCCGTCTTCATCATGGTGATCGTGATCATGTTCATCCTCTTCCTGCATTCCCTCGACTACCTCTTCCTCTTTAACGCTGTCGCCGAGAACTTCCAGGAGATTGATAACTACCATATCGGGATTAACAGCCTCTTTAAGAGCATCATCCACCCATCCGTCGGACTCACCGCCGACATATATGAAGACATCGCAATTTGCGATCTTTAAGATATCGTCCGCAACGGGCTGGTAGCTGTGAAGATCCACACCGTTGTCAAGAAGCATGGTAACCTCTGCATCAGGCGCTTTATCTCCCAGGATCTGCATTACCCAGTCATACTCGGGGAAAATGGTTGTGACGATGGAAAGCTTATCCGAGCCTGATGTATGTGAAGAAGCGGTGCCCTGTCCCGCGCAGGCTGTAAGAGTAAGTACGGCACAAATAATAGCAGCGATCTTTGTAAGCATTTTTTTCATAATTCAAAATTCCTCCATGAACAAAAAACATATATAGACTGATCCGGACAGGATCAATTATTCATCCGGATCTTTTCTTCAACCGGTGAAAGCACGGTGACGAAAGGCATTACCGTCTTCACGCACAGAGCCATAACCATATAAGCTATCGAAGCAATGCATGCAATGGGCAGTGCACCTCCGATGCGGTTCAGTACCGCCTCACAAACCTCAAGAGTGGCACATACGGGGCAATCCTCTTCGTGACACTCATGAATGCTTTCCGCCGCAACAAAATAAGCGGACATGAGAGTGAGGATCAGCAGCAGCGCACAGACAGGGAGGGAAACAAGCGCTGTGAACTTGAATATTTTATTGTCCGTCACTGCCGCTACCTCCTCGGTTAGTAATGCAAAACTGAAAACCATTCCCAATTTTAACCGTGAGCCCCTTTTCTGTCAATAAGAATTGAAAATCATTTTCAAATTTTGCATTTATCCTTCCGGGCAAAAAAATCCCCTCAGAGCCTTGAGCCCGAGGGGATCTGTACAACGGTTTTATTCTTTTTCCATAAAATAGATCCTGGATGCGAAATCGGGGAAATGCCTGACTTCGGAATTAAATCCCGTACCTCCGAAAGCCGCTTTCAAATGAACTCCCGAATACATCAGGGCAGATCCCGAAGTAACGATATCTTCGTTTTCCGTATCCATCTTCACGAATTTTGCGACTATATCGATGAGCATACCGTCCTGCTTGAGATGAACCGGCGAAACGGTATTGACCAGATCTCCGAATTCCCTGACATCGATCTTAAGAGATCTGTTATAGAAGTGATACATCTCATCTTCATCCAGTCCCTTCGCAAAATATGTGTGGAACTGCGAATTGGGAACCACCAGTTTCTGCATAAGGAATCCCACAGCCTTATCGCGGTCCTTGGAAACAACGGTCCACTCGGTAAGATTGCCCTCAGCACCCGGATCGGGTGATACACCGTTTACAGGAAGTGAGCCCGCGCTCCGCCCGCGGTTAAATTCACCGAACTGCATGGTATATCTCCACTTTTTGTAAAGTTCGATCTGAGCCTTTATCGCCGCAAGGTCTTCTTTTCTCATATCACAGAGATTGAGTTCATATCCGAAGACTCCGAAAGCAGCAACGTTGAATCTGGTCTCAAGGGATGTCTCGCGAAGTGTCTGATGGTTGGGGCTTGCGGATACATGTGCGGAAACCGTCGACATAGGATATCCGTAGCTGTAACCTGTCTGAATGGCTGCCCTGCACACGGGATCCGTATCGTCACTAGCCCAGATCTGAGGGAAGTAACTGAGTATTCCGAGGTCGAACCTGTTTCCGCCGGATGCACATCCTTCAAAAAGAATACGGGGAAACTTTTCGGTGAGTCTCTTCAAAACGGAGTACAGGCCGCAGATATATCTGTGGAATACCTCACCCTGCTTTTCTGCGGGAAGGTTCTGTGAATATACATCAGTAAAAGTTCTGTTCATATCCCACTTTACATAAGAGATATCTGCGGATGAAAATACTTTACTGAGTTTATCTACGATGTAATCGCAGACCTCGGGATTGGTAAGATCAAGGATCCTCTGCCATCTTCCTTCGGAATGATCTCTTCCGGGTATCTCTATCGCCCAATCGGGATGAGCCTTATATAATCCGGAATTCTCGGAGATCATCTCGGGCTCTACCCAGATACCGAATCCCATTCCGAGGGCAGTGATCTTATCCGCAAGGGATTTAAGGCCTCCGGGAAGTTTCTTGGGATTAACATCCCAGTCTCCAAGACTGGAATGATCGTCGTTTCTTTCTCCAAACCAGCCATCATCCATTACAAGAAGTTCTATTCCGACTTCCTTACCGGCTTTTGCAAGTTTTACGAGTTTTCTTTCATCGATATCAAAATATGCCGCTTCCCAGCTGTTTAAGAGAACGGGACGCTCTTTCTTCTTCCATTCGCCTCTTACTACATGCTCACGTACGAAGCGGTGCATATGATGACTAAGTCCGTTAAAGCCTTCCGAAGAATATGACATAACGGCCTCGGGTGATTCGAATTTTTCTCCCGGTGATAATCTGAATTCAAAACCGTCGGGATTGATACCCGATATAAATCTTGTTTTTCCGAAAGGAGATATTTCCGCAGCTTCGTAATGGTTACCGCTGTAGATCAGGTTAAATCCGTATACCTCACCCGCATCTTCCGAAGTATGCACCGGATGCAGCATTACGAATGGATTAGCCCTGTGGGATGATTCACCGCTTCTTGAAGAGTTAATATACTTGCCCCTTACAAGAGGAATCGAAGACTTCTGCATCTCCCTTGCCCAGGCACCTCCGAAAGTGGTCATCATATAACCCATTCTGTCAAAATCGATCTGAGTGCTCATGAGTTTTTTGAGAACTATCCCTGAGTCCGATGTATTTTCAAGCACGGACATTCTGCAGATGCAGTCGGAATCCTCATACACATAATAGTGAAGGTGCAGTTTAACGCCTTTTATTTTCTCAACAAGGGTAATGCAAAGATGCTCGCACTTTCCGCTCTCATCATAGGAAACCGGAAGCGTATCCGAGACAGGCTCCTTATCATCGATAACAAAACTGTCATACTGAAAATCACATGTGGATGAACCGTCATCAAAAGTAATATCCACAAAGGGATCCCTCAGATCTCCTTTTCCGTAAGAGCTCATTTCAAGTCTTACATCCTCAAGGGAATATCCGCAGTGATCATTGTCATACACACAAGTATTGCCCGGTGCAAAGGCATGTTTTTCTATAAGAGAATCAAGTGCTCCAACGCCTTCTCCCAGCTTTATCCGGCGTCCGTAATACAAATGCTCGAGCTGACCTGTAGGAAGAAGCGTAATTGCATAAGTGGTCTTTGGTGTATCAAGCACCCACGCATGATCATATATATGACGAATCATAAGAATCTCCTTTTAGTGCGAAGCAATTTTCCTCATTCCCATAGCTGTCTCAACAACCTTATATGCACCATCATAGATGCCTGCCTTCTTATTTGCGATTATCTGTCTGCTCATATCATCAAGAAGTGATGTGGCAAGGAATCTGTCTATCATCTGCAGTGTATGCGGAATATCCCTGCACTCGAGAGTGCCGTCTCCGATCTCCGCCGAATGGATCGCGCCCCACATCTCATGCTTGCCGACCCTCCTGATAAACAATTTGGGAACGGGATAAAATGCCAGTTCGGAAGGTTTTGTGACAAGCACGTCACATCCTCTCATGAGAAGATTTGTGCAATAAACCGCTTCGAAGATATTCTTATGCCAGAATCCGTGAATGCCCGCTATATTGCACTCAGGATCAAGTATCTTAGCGGCAAATTTCTCCGTATCTTCCCAGTTATCCATATGCTCGGTGCAAAGAGTTTCCATTCCCGGGATTTCCTTTTTGAGTTCGTCCCAGACATTCTTATAATCTCCCACATTCACAAACAGAGATGCTTTTCCGGCTCTTACCTTTGGAAGGAGATAATCGATTATAGCCGCAAATATTTCTTTCTGTGCTCCCGCACCTCCTATGGTAAGAAGGAAACGCATGGGTTTCCCCTGCGCTCTTCTCTTCATTCTCGCTTCGCAATCAGTCTCTATACCTTCAACAAGTTCGTGATCGATGTAATGACCGGTATATTTAAGAGAATCCTCAGGCATGGGATTGCATACTTTGTCTTTATTCATTCCGTTTAAAATGCTGTAGCCCATATATGCGTTGTGGCACTGGATCGTATGGATAGCACCTTCCGCAAAATGAAGTGCCATGGGCCAGTTATCGGGAATGGCGTTTACCACATATTTCATTCCCGCATGTAGAGCTGCCTGTGCCGGCCACACATGGGTTCCCACAACCGGAATATCCTTGGGAACATTTTTAAAGACAGGAGCCATAAGCTCCGCGTTCTTCTGATCGGATGCATTGTAAGAGATTGCCCTGAAACCTTCATAGTTCATCGGTTCCCACACAAATCTGTTGAATATGGGATTCTTGGATAATCTGGATCCCAGGGAATACAGATCGTTCTGTGCTCCGATGACCTTGGTACAGGTCGTCTCGCCGTATGAATTAAGATCCATCCAATAAGGAACATAACCCATGGCCTTAGCCGCAGATGCGATGGCCATGGATATACGATAATGGCCGAATCCCATACGGATATTTCCTACGATGATCCCTTTTTGCATATCCCAGTCCAGAGCCTCGGCATTTCTCGAAGGATCATAATGGGCGTTTTGCGACAGATCACCCACAAGTACATTGTTTACTCCCAGGCTGTCGCCTATGTATTTATTCTTCTCGATCCTTACGGGATAATCCTTATCCGAATCGTCACCGAATTTTTTGATGAATTTCTCTTTGGACTTAAGCGCTTTTTTATAATCACGGGAACTGATCTTATTCCCGAATATCACATTTGATCTGTCCATATCACGCGTCTCCTTAAAAGATCATTATTCGAATTTATCCGGCCAGTGATCCTTATTCTTATTTCCTTCGAGTCTGCTTGTGATATCAGCAAGCTTTTCATCGTTAAGGATGTACTTTTTGCAGAAAACAACAAGCGCGATTATAAGCCCCGCAACGGGAATAATGGCCATTGTCATTCTGAGTCCCAGTTTGGCGGATGCGGCCACGGAGAGCGAATAATCTATTGCTTCTCCCGTATCCTCCACGTCTTTCTGTAGATTGTTGATCTGAAGGCAGAGTGACGCCGCAAAAGCCGCAATACCGCTGGCAAGCTTTACCACAAATGTCTGCATGGAGAAAATGACGCTCTCGTCACGTCTTCCGTTTTTCAGTTCACCGTAATCAACGGTATTTGCCAGGAACACGGTAGTGATAACCTGAAGGACTCCGTTTGCGGCAAAGATGAAAAATCCGGGAATGAAGAGTATAAATACGGAGCTCATATTGGTAAATGAGATAACAAACAACGTCGCATATCCGGTTATGGCACTGATGATACACACATAGAAGATCTTCACATTGCTCAGGAATCTTCTGAGGAGGGGATAGAATGCCATCATGGATATGATCTGTACTCCGCCTCCGAACATGTTAAACAGAGTGTAACTGTCGCCCCATTTTATTCCGCCGAAATCATATTTAAAGAAATAAATGACCAGATTGGAAGTAAGATAGATTGATGAATTTATCAGCACAATGGCAATAACTACCGTCATAGCCTGATCGTTTGTTATCAGAGCCTTGAACATGTCGCCGACTGATGCGGTCTTCATATCGACAAGGCTCTGTTCCTTGACTGCTACGCATGTGATGATGATGAATATGACAAACAGTACCGCTATGATAAGTGAGAAATACTTAAAACCCAGAATTTCCTTAACGGTATCGCTTGCTCCGGTTCCTGCAAATCTGTTACCGAGTGTCTGCACAAACTTAACGGTAAAGATGGTAACAAGTGCACTTCCGACGCCGGCGCAGCTTCTTGCAAGAGTTGTGAGTCCTTCTCTTTCCTTGCCGCCCTTGGTAAAAGCGGGGATCATGGACCAGTAAGGAATATCCATCATGGTATAAGTAACGCCCCAGAGGATATATGTAACCGCCGCATATGCCACAAGTCCCTGTGCATCAAGGCCGGGCGGGCAGGCAAACATCGCAAAAAGCACGACCGCATTTGTTACGGTTCCGATAATAAGCCAGGGGCGAAATCTTCCCCATCTTGTATGTGTCTTGGCTACAACAACTCCCATAATGGGATCGTTGAAAGCGTCGAACACTCTTGCGATGAGAAGTATTAATCCCATCGCAACGGAGTTGACTCCCAAAAGATCCTGAAAATAATACAAAACATAGCTTGCGGAAAGCATGTATACCATATCTTTTCCGACTGCCCCAATACCGTATGCGGCTTTTTCGCCTATAGAAAGTTCCCTGTTATTCATAATGCCTCCTTTGATCAGATCTGTGGTACTCTGTCCACCTTGATATCGAAAGCTATTTTGATCTCTCCGGCCTGCATATTAACTATATGAAGTACTGCTTCTCCTTCTTCCCCTATGGTCTTAATATACGTGCCGCCCATTCCGCCTTTCAACGAAATAGCCGAAGGTCCGATTATCTGTGCGGGGCCTTCCATCTTCAGAAGAACCGGCTCGTTGAAGTAAGGAATATGATTTCCGTTTTGATCTTCCGCCATTATCCTAATGGCTGCTACGTCGTAGGTCTCATTCTCCACAAGATCGGTCCTGTAACACTCGGCTGCGAGTCTGATCTGTCTTACGACTTCTTTGGTCACGCTCTTAACGACTTCGCCGCCCTTTAAAGCATCGAATCTGTAGCTGACGGCATCTCCGCCCCAGTTGCCCACATATTTCCCGTAGAGCTGGTTAGCCTGCTCCATGGTCATTCTGTAAACGGTCAGACACTTGGCAGCAATAGCTTTTGCCTTGGGTCCGAGGTCATCCATTCCGTAAAGAGCGTACTGATTGAGAAGAAATTTTACATCCTCAGCCTGAGCCGGTGTGAAATCTTCTCCCTTTCTGACAGCATCACCGACATAGTCATCTATCAGGATAGGACCATGCGTCAGATACTTATAAGGTGAATCCGAAGGGAAATACTCCTTGATAAGGATGTCATTCTTATACATCTTTACGCTGTCGGCGTTGGTATATATCCACGATTCACCTATCCTGCTCTCGGGATGTTCTCCGATATCCATGGATGATGAGATCTCAAGAACAGGTTCGCGAGATCCGAGTGATGCATAGACATATGCCGCAAGCTTCGGATTTCTGAACATATCGGTAACACCGTGATAGCAGATACGGTCACCGCTTCCGAAATCCTTATGTGTATTGTAATCGAACATGCACCATGCAAAAGATCCGGCGATATCGCCTTCGGATGCAACCGCATCAAGTACATTTGCATGTCTCAAAGAATGTTCTTTTCTATGCTCCTCATCATCGAATGCTTTGGTGGGATAAATATGTCCGCCGTATTCTGTGACGATATAAGGCTTGGTCACATCCGATGTGACTGCCTTCTTGGGATTACATCCGCCGGTCTTTCCGCCGGTATGTGAGAAATCGTTAAAGGTGTATACGTCCTCTAACAGTTCACTCTTCTTAAAGCACCTTACTCCTCCGGTTTGTCTCGAAGGATCAAGGCTTCTTGCACAGGAGTTTGTCTCAACATAGAAATCGTGATCGTCTCCCGATTCATTTATTCTTACACCCCAGAGGATTATGGAGGGATGGTTTCTGTACTGAAGCACCATCTCCTTGGTATTTTCAACAGCCTGCTTCTTCCAATCTTCTCCGCCGATATGCTGCCATCCGGGTATCTCAGTAAATACCAGAAGTCCTATCTTATCGCACTCCGAGATGAATGCCTGTGACTGGGGATAATGGGAAGTCCTTACCGCATTTACACCCAGCTCATCCTTAAGTATCCTTGCATCTTCTCTCTGAACGGAATCCGGCATTGCATATCCGACATAAGGGAAACTCTGATGACGGTTAAGTCCCCTGATGAGATACTTCTCACCGTTAAGGTAAAATCCGTCAGTCTTCCATACCGCGCTTCTGATACCTGTTGTTACGGTCTGCTCGTCGAGAAGCTTTCCGTTTTTATCCAGAAGCCTTACCTTGATATCGTAAAGAACAGGAGCTTCGGGATACCACTTTTCAACCTCACCGGGATCGCATTCAAGGAATACAGCTGATGTATCCGCAGGCATTTCCCGGGAAGCGATCTCTTTTTCGGATTCTTCCGAATCATGCTTTTTGATGAATTCTTTGACTACGGTGCCACCTTCCAATTCGCCTTCAACATAAGCGGAGGTAATAAGTTTGACATCGGTGTCATTTATCTCGGAGTATATAAAGAGCTTTTCCATGTGGGGAGCATCATATACATCCAGAAATACGTTTCTGTAAAGTCCGCCATAAGTCATGTAGTCTATTACATGACCGAAGGGAGGCTGGTCCAGTTCTTCCCTGCTGTCCAGCTTAACCGAGATAAGGTTTTCACATCCGTATTTGAGAAGTGAAGAAATGTCTATGGTAAATGCGGTATATCCGCAGTAATGTCTTCCCGCCCTGTCACCGTTTACATATACATCCGCATAATGGGCAGCTCCGTCAAAAGTAAGTTTTATGCACTTTCCTTCCCAGTCCGCGGGAACATCTATATGCTTTCTGTAAAGGGTTAGCAGCTGGTATTCGGATTCATCGAAATAGTTAAACGGAGTTTCTTTAACCGTGTGAGGAATCCTTACGGTTTCAAACGCAGAATCGTCATACTCCGGAAAAAGCATCCTGTCTTCATAAACGGAAGTAAATTTCCAGTTTTCGCTTAAGTAAAATCTTTCCTTCATATTCCGCCTCCGTTATCTCACACTGATCCCGTCAACGATGATGTCCACAACTTCATTAAGTGCATCGATATAACTGATATCGTTTCTGACAAGGATATCCCTTGAGAAGAACTGTTCCAGCGAGGCTTCAAACATCATCTTAACAAGGGAGATGTTTACGGGTCTTATAACACCTTCACGTATTCCCTGCTCGATGAGTGAAATGGTAAGATCCCATCCGGTCTCCAGCCTTTCTTCGACTTTTACATAAATATCGGGATATTTTTCTCTCAGGATGTAGAGCTGGTTAAGGTCCACATTCTTATAGCTGTCGGGAAGAACCCCGAGGATCTTTCTGATCTTCTCTACGGTTGAAAGTGTAGAATCTTCAACCACCGATCTTTCGCTCTCTTTGATGGAATCAAAGACATAGTCGACCATCGCCATGAACAGCGTTTTCTTTTCGCGATAGACCGTGTAAATGGTCTTCTTGCTCATGCCAAGGTGCTTAGCCAGATCGTCCATTGTGAATTTGATACCCTTTTCACCGTATACTTCGATACAACCTTCCAATATGGTTTTTCTGAGTTTTGCGTAATCCTGCATAATTACCTGCCTTTCCGATAAGAAAGAGAACTGATACAGTTACTGAAAATGAAACACCGAAACCGGGATAGATCTTTTTGAACTGTGGAAACGATTTTTAGTTTTCACGTTTCCATTATAGGACAAGGATTTTTCCTGTACAAGAAGACCATTTGCTAAATTTAGTTTCCGTCTTTTGTGCAATTCGGCCAACAAAAAAACTCTGTACCGATCGCACGGATCGGTACAGAGCCTGTGGTATCAATTATTTATACGGCCTTTTACAGCCAAAGGGCATATACACCCATTCCCGAAACATTTGCATACGCGCTGTCCCAGTCAAATATGCCGAGACCTACGATCTGTCCCTGTACGGTGATGTTACTGGATGTGCAATATCCGCCGGGTGCCGCTCCCGAATAGCTGGTAGCGATACCTGCGTTGGTGCTCTGAGTCTGCCAGAAGAATACTCTGTCACCGGAAGTATTGGAAGTTCCGGGCTTCTTAAATCTTACGTTGGAGAAATTAGCGACAACCGTATCTCCATCGATTCTTGCGGCACCCTCAACGCATGCGCTGAGCTGGCCCTGAAGAAGGTTGGTATTTGCAACCTGGCCTACGAGGGTTCCGTTAACATACAGATCGACCATACCGGTCTGGGTATCAAGAACGATCATGATGTTGGTGGGAACGCCAAGATTAGCATATCCGTGTCTGGTATAAACCTGTCCGCCGGGAAGGTTATTTACTACGTTCTCACAGATATAAACAGTCTTTCCGTTGTAAGGCTTAGCTCCGAAGAGGTCATACTGGATACCGAATGAAACCGCACTTCCGATTCCGTTCATGAGGGAGATCTTAGCGTGATATCCGGTTCCTGTTCCGTTAAGCATCATATCTGCGGAAACTGCGGCATATCTGGATCCGAGACTGGAAATGGTAACTCCTGCGGTAGGAGTTGCAGCGGAAGGTGCCACAGGAGCGGTAACTGAAGCTGCATTTGCGGCATTCTCGGCTGCGGCATTGGGGAATCTTCCCTCTGCCTTACCGTACAGATCATAGTGAAGCTTAAGAACAGCGGGATCATATCCGAGAATTCCTGCTACATCGGGATATTTGGATGCATAATATGCGGCATCAAAATCTGTAGCGGCTGTTGCTCCGGTAGCAAGTGAAGGTGCTGCGGATGAAGGAGCTACCGCAAGTCTTCCTTCAGCCTTTCCGCAAAGCTGGTAGTGCATATACAGCAGATCGGCATTGTTTCCGAATACTGCCGCAACATCGGGATAAGCCGATGCATAATAGGCTGCGTCAAACATGGTTCCGTCGGCCATCTTGACAGGCGCTGCCTGTACCTCAAAAGCCGATATTCCTATCACCATCAGTGCCGAAGCCATGGCAATTACAAGATTCCTTATAATTTTCATAGAACCCCCTTTCAACACATAAAGGTTATTTAATTGGTTAACATATTATAACAAACCGGAGCTTTTCTTTCAAACCTGCTCGGTTTTCATGACCTGCATATCCGTAAGCAGCATCTCGGTCAGGGCCATCAGGTTCTGTTCTTCTTTTTCCACCAGTGTCTCAGGCGTGTAAAGATATCTGAACATCGGAACCTTTCCGTTTGCCGAGAAACTCAGATGCTTCTTATGCTTGGCCAGGATCTCGGGGATCTTATTAGGATCCACTTTGGCATCCGCCTTAAAAGAAAACGTGATCTCGCCCTTTCCTCCCTTGATCTCGGTCATGTAGATATTGTGGCCAAGTCTTCTCATATAAGCGACCCTGAGGAGATTTTCCGCAGAAAGAGGGATCTTTCCGAATCTGTCCAAAAGCTCGTCCTTCATATCACCCAGGTCCGCCTGAGTCTCCACCGATGCGATCCTCTTGTACATATCAAGCTTCTGCTCTTCGTTGAAGATATATTCCTGAGGAATGTAAGCATCTATGTCCAGATTGATGACGGTGGAAAAATCATCATAGACTTCTTCACCCTTAAGTCTTCCGACGGCTTCTCCCAGCATCTTGCAGTACAGATCGTATCCTACCGCTTCCATATGTCCGTGCTGGGTCTTTCCGAGAAGATTTCCCGCACCTCTTATCTCCAGATCCCTGAGTGCGATCCTGTATCCGCTTCCCAGGTCCGTGAACTCCCTGACCGCTCCCAGTCTCTTTTCCGCGATCTCGGAAAGGATCTTGTTCTTCCTGTACATAAGGAAAGCAAAAGCAACTCTGGATGATCTTCCGACACGGCCTCTTAACTGGTAGAGCTGTGAAAGTCCGAAGTTGTCCGCATCATAGATGATCAAAGTATTTACGTTCGGAATATCCATACCGGTTTCGATGATGGTGGTGCTTACCAGAACATCGATGTCCCCGTTTACGAAATCGTACATGACATCTTCAAGTTCCTTTTCTTTCATCTGACCGTGTGCAAATTCGATCCTTGCATTCGGAAGCATTTCACGCAGTGCGTCCGTGTGCTCGGGGATAGTCCTGACATTGTTGTATAGATAATAGACCTGTCCGCCTCTTGCAAGTTCCCTGCTTATGGCTTCCCTTACCATCTCCTCATTGTATTCGCATACAAAGGTCTGGATGGGCTGTCTGTCCGTGGGAGGCTCTTCCAGAAGGCTCATGTCCCTTATCCCCGCAAGGCTCATCTCCAGGGTTCTGGGAATGGGCGTTGCGGAAAGCGTAAGTACATCCACGTTCTCACGGAGCTTTTTGATCTTCTCCTTGTGAGAAACACCGAATCTCTGCTCCTCATCTATTATCAGGAGTCCGAGATCTTTGAAAGCAACATCGTTCGATAAAAGTCTGTGGGTTCCAATGACGATATCAACAAGTCCCTTTCTCAGATCGTCGATGGTCTTTTTGATCTCCCTGGTGGATCTGAATCTTGATAAGAGACCGATGCCCACCGGGAAATCCTTCATTCTCTGAGTAAACGTAGCATAGTGCTGCTGGGCAAGTATCGTGGTAGGAACAAGGCACGCAACCTGCTTTCCCTCCTGAACCGCCTTGAATGCGGCGCGGATCGCAATCTCCGTTTTGCCGAAACCGACGTCGCCGCAGATCAGTCTGTCCATCACCTTACCGCTTTCCATGTCGGCCTTGGTATCCCTGATGGCATCAAGCTGATCTTCCGTTTCTTCGAAAGGAAATGTCTCTTCGAATTCTCTCTGCCACACGGTATCAGGTCCGTATATAAAGCCCGGCGCAGCCTGACGTTTTGCGTACAGCTCCACAAGGTCTCTTGCTATGCCTTCCGCAGATTCCCTTGCCCTTGTCTTGGTCTTCTCCCACTCTTTGGTTCCGAGTCTGTTTATCTTGGGCTTTTTATCTATGTCGGCGGATGCGTACTTCTGAACCATATCAAGTTCCGTGGCAAGGACATACAATACTCCGCCGCCGGAATATTCAAGCTTGATATAGTCTTTAACGGAATCTCCGGACGATATCTTCTCGATTCCCTTATACACGCCAAGACCGTATGTCTCGTGAACAACATAATCACCGGGATGGAGATCTTCCAGTGCCGCTATCCTGCTTCCCGTATAGGTCGAAGATCTTTTCTTTTTTTTCTTCCTGATACGTCCGCCGAAAATATCATTTTCCGCGATAACCGCAAAACCGAGCATGGGATATTCGAAGCCGCGCTCCACATATCCGTGCATTATGGTAATGCTGCCCTCCGCCAACGATTCTGCCGGCTCTTCCGCATATGCACAGGGTATTCCGTCCTTCTCCAGCTCCTGACGCATGCGGTCCGCTCTGGTTCTTGACTGTGAGAATATAACTACCTTATAGCCCCTTTTCCTGAAAGAAAGAAGATCCTTTTCGAGAAGCTCCGCATTTCCGTTATATGACTGAACATTTCTGCCGCTTATATCCGTTTTGTAGACGGGAGAAAAACCTTCCTTGGTGGAATCGAATACCGAAAGTCCCACAAGTCCCGCACTTTCCATCTCTTCCATTATCAGACCGGTTCCGAAAATAAGGTCTGCCTGACCGGGAAGCGCATAACCCTTCTCAAGCCTGGAGGATACACTTTCCCTGAATTCCATCTCCACGGCTTTGCCCTGTCCGATACATCTTACGGGCTCGTCCGCAAAATATCTGACGTCATCCCCGAAAAGAGATCTAATCCACGCGGGAAAAGAAAGAGTCTCCTCCGGATAAAAATACAGCAGATAGCTTTCAAGGTTTAGTTTTCTTCCGATCTCGGTAAGATCTTCCTTAAGTCTGTTTGCATCGGCTAATACTCTTGCGCCCTCTTCGGTCCTGAATTCTTTTTTGAGCTTTGCGCTTCTGGCCTCGGCATCTTTCATGATGCGCTCAAGACCCTGCATGAGTCTTTCATCATCCATCAGCATCTCGGATGCAGGATAGATATTAATGCTCTGCAGTTGCTCTATAGACCTTTGGGAATAAGGATCGAAGGTTCTGATGGATTCGATATCATCGCCCCATACCTCGATACGGTAGGGATTGTCCTCCGTAAGATCGTAAATATCTATGATGTCCCCGCGGATTGCAAACTGCCCCGGACTCTGAGCCTGGGCACATCTTTCGTATCCGAGAAAAGTAAGCTTCTTTGCAAGCTTTTGCGAATCTACGGTTCCGCCTGATTTTAAGTTTATGACAGCCATGTCATTGTTGACAGGGATCTGTCTTGTCATAAGCGCGGCAAAGGTTGTGACAACGGTAACATCTTCTTTTTCCAGAAGTCCTCTGTAGGTTCTGACCCTGTCCCTTATAAGATCGTTACTGTTAATATCCGACTGGAAAAAAATAAGGTCCTTTGCGGGGAAATAATAGGTATTCTCATCATAGAGCCTGAATTCGTCCGCAACTGCCCTTGCCCTTAAATCATCATATGTCAGGATGATACGGCACTTAACTTCCCCCGAGATACCTGCTATCAGGTGGAGTTTCTGTGAATCTCCGCAGCCTGCGATAGATACGGTACCCTTGGGAAGTCTCACGCTTTTTCCCGAAATGATCGTTTTTATGTTGTCGATTTCCGCAAGCCCCTGTATGGGCTCCAAAAGTGCATTGTTAAGCTTCATCTTTTTTCGTATTAAACCTAGTCATTGCAAGCTCGGGACCGTCGGTCACCAGACACTTTACGGCATCCGCAGCCTTGGCTATTGCTTCATCCATCTTCCCTGCATCTTCCGAAGAAAATCTTCCGAGTACATGTCCCACCATGTCTCCGCCTGATTCTCCCACCCCTACTCTTACTCTTGTAAAGGCTTCGCTTCCCATGTGCTGGATGATGTTCTTAAGTCCGTTATGTCCTCCTGCGCTTCCCTTTACACGGATCCTTATATGACCGGTAGGAAGTGCCACATCATCCGATATGACGATAAGATTGCTTACGCCTTCAAGCTTGTAATAATCATTCAGTGCTCTTACCGCTTCACCCGACAGGTTCATATATGTCTGGGGCTTTACGAGAATAACCTTCTCGGTTCCTATCATAGCTCTCGCGGTATGCGCCCTGTGCTCTGCCTTCCACGCGCCGGCACCCAGTCCCAAGTCCGCTGCCAGCTTTGTGATAACGTCAAAGCCCACATTATGTCTTGTATGTTCATAATCCTTACCCGGGTTTCCGAGTCCGACTATCATCTTCATATCAACTGTCTCCGATCGATTGGTTTTTCCGCTGTATTTATATCGGGTTTATTATTATAGAGTATTTTTACGCATAAAAAAAGCCTTTGGCAAGTGCGTTTCCACGCTTGCCAAAGACTTTTCTTCCCCCTCATCCAGCTTCTTGAAACAGACCCTGAATGTTACATAACAAACCGTTCTCTTTGTTCCACCACGACTTTGATCCGTCCCCCCTCGCCCTTGTGGACTTCTCCGCCGTTTATGGTACTGTGACTTTCAACGATGCAGTTTTCTATGACGGCATTGTCACCAATATAGACATCGTTGAGGATGATGGAATTTCGGATCACGGTATTGTTTCCGATGTAGCTCGATTTGAAGAGTATCGAGTTCTCTACGCTTCCGTTTACTATACATCCGCTCGATACAAGGGCATTTCTTAAATTGGCACCCGGATTGTATTTTGCGGGAGGAAGGTCATCAACCTTGGAATAGATATTCGGATACTGATTGAAGTAATAATCTCTGATCTCGGGATTGAGGAAATCCATATTGGTATCGTAATAATCCTCAACCGATGCGATGTTCTTCCAATAGGAAGTGATCTTGTATCCGAAAAGTCTCTTTACATCTTTATATCTGATGATAACGTCTCTGACGAAATCATATCTGTCTTCTTCCGCACACTTCTCGATGACATCGATAAGAAGTCTTCTGCGGATGATGTAGATACCGCAGGAGATGGTCTTTGATTTGGGCTGAAGAGGCTTCTCTTCAAAACCGACAACCCTCATCTCCTCGTTCATCATGAGCGTACCGTATCTGGACATATCGGTACCCTCGGGCATATCCTTACAAACCACGGTAATGTCAGCCTTCTTATCAACGTGATACTCAAGAAGAGTATTGAAATCCATCTTATATACGCAATCGCCGGGAGCGATTATAACGTAAGGCTCGTGGCTTTCTTTAAGAAATCCCAGATTCTGATAAATGGCATCGGCGGTTCCTCTGTACAAGCTGCTGTTTGCACATGTCATGGCCGGAGTCAGGACAAAGAGTCCGCCCTGCTTTCGTCCGAAGTCCCACCACTTGGATGAATTCATATGTCTGTTGAGGCTTCCTGCATTGTACTGCGTAAAGACCGCTACTTTCTGAACATGTGAATTGGACATGTTGCTGAGAGTAAAATCAATGGCCCTGTAACTTCCCGCAATGGGCATAGCGCATACCGCTCTCTTTTGCGAAAGCTCGGCCATTCTGTGATTTTTTCCGCCGGCAAGTATAATTCCGATTGCTCTCATATCCTACTCCTTACTCTTCTGCAGTGATAAGGGACTTTCCGCATCCGAGATAATCATCCTCATAATCTTCGTGAGTCGTTATTCCGTATACTACGGAGTTCTTGCCTATTCTCACTCCGTCGGGAATTACGCTTCTTTCACCGATGGTGACGATTCCGTCGGTATAGATCTGAGGTGCGGTGTCATTGGGAACTTCGTCTCCGAATCCCATCACGATATTATTTCCTACCTTGACGCGTTCTGCGATGATGGCCTTTGTGATGTCGCAGCCCTCACCGATAACGGTCTCATTCATGATTATCGAATCCCTGACCACCGTATTTTTGCCGATCCTTACACCACATCCGATTACGGAGTTGTAGACCTTGCCGCAGATCTCACTTCCGACACCGATGATACATTTGGATACTTCCGATTCCGGACCGAAATACTGAGGAGGCTGGATGTCACTCTTGGTATAGATCTTCCAATACTCTTCATAGAGATTGAACTCGGGAACTATATCAATGAGCTCCATATTTGCCTGCCAATAGGAATGAAGAGTTCCTACATCCTTCCAATATGAATTAAATTCATAGGCATATAATCCGGCACCCCTGTCCCTGCAATAAGGAATGATGTGCTTTCCGAAATCCAGGCCGGCCTGATCTTTGAGTGCGATCAGCCCCTGACGAAGAGTTTCCCAATTGAAAATATAGATACCCATGGAAGCCAGATTGGAACGGGGCTTCTTGGGCTTTTCCTCAAAGTCGATGATTCTCTTGTCTTCATCGGTTATCATGATACCGAATCGGCTTGCCTCATCAAGAGGAACCGGCATGACGGCGATGGTAAGATCCGCACCCTTTGCCTTATGGAAATCAAGCATGACCTCATAATCCATTTTATAGATGTGGTCACCCGACAGGATAAGGACATAATCCGGATTGTAATTCTCGATATATTCCATGTTTTGATAGATCGCATTTGCGGTACCCGAATACCACTCACTTCCCTGAACACTTTCGTAGGGAGGAAGTACGCTGACACCACCGATGTTTCTGTCAAGATCCCAGGGAATACCGATGCCGATATGGGAGTTTAATCTGAGCGGCTGATACTGGGTAAGAACACCTACAGTATCAACACCGGAGTTGATACAGTTCGACAAGGGGAAATCGATTATTCTGTATTTTCCTCCGAAAGATACGGCGGGCTTAGCGACTTTGGATGTAAGAACTCCAAGTCTGGAACCCTGTCCGCCGGCCAGAAGCATGGCTATCATTTCTTTTTTTACCATGTATAGAGCCTCCCGCTTAGTACTTGATGATGCTTTTATGCCAAAATGAGCGAAGTTTACGAGAATACGTTTTCTCGTAGTCCCCATCGGGCATTCGGAACTTTTATATAAAGTACTATATCACTATAATCTGAAAAATTGAAGAGTTTTCGCTAAAATTATCAAACAATTTATTAAATTTCACATAATTTACAATATTTTGTGGCATATCTGTCAAATAAACACAATTCGAAACGGTATTTATAACGAGCGTTTCCTGCCGGATTCCGGCGCCACGATACCGTTCAAAGCCGCATAAATACAGAAGCGCGTACATATTGGCATCCTTGACCGCATGCATTGTTAACCCATGTGCAAATATGGTTGACAATCCACCATGGAAATGTTAACATCATCATCGTTTGAGTTAACAATCCGGAGGCACTACAGAAATGAAAAACAGTAAACTTACACAAACAATATTTATAGGCTTATTTGCGGCGCTCATCGCTGTCTGTTCACAGATACAGATACCCGGTGCGGTTCCCTTTACCCTTCAGACATTTGCGATCTTCCTGGCAGGCGGACTCCTGGGCGGAAAACGCGGAACCATATCCGTTCTCGTATACATTCTTCTCGGAGCCATAGGACTTCCCGTATTTGCCGGTTTTAAAGGCGGAATCGGAGCACTTCTCGGAACAACGGGAGGATATATAATCGGTTTTATTTTCTCCATGCTCGTATTCGTAGTTTTTGAGTTACTGCTGAAGGAAAAGGCCAAAAAAATAATCCCTCTCGGGATTGCAATGGTCGTGGGACTTATTATCTGCTATGCCTTCGGAACGGCATGGTTCATGATCGTTTATACCAATACCAAAGAGCCCATAGGACTTATCACAGCTCTTTCATGGTGCGTATTTCCTTTTATCATTCCCGATATCGTAAAGATCGCACTCGCACTCACACTTACATCGAGACTAAAGAAATATATACCCTTTTAAGCTTACAATGGTAAAAGTGGGGACGCTTCGTTTTGAAGCGTCCCCATTGTCATATCAAAATATAATTTTAATCTTTGTCCCTTCATCTTCTTTCGCTTCGATCGCGATCTCATGGCCGAGTCTCGAACAAAGCTTTCTGCACAGGTATAATCCGATACCCGTTGATGCTTTTCCCGTTCTTCCGTTAGTTCCGGTAAAGCCCTTTTCAAAAGCTCTCGGGATTTCCGCCGCCTTCATACCGACTCCGTTATCTTCAAGATTCAGGATCTGTTTTCCGTCCTCATCCGTCAGATAAAACGATAATTTCAGATTACGGTCGGGTGCTGAATATTTAATGCTGTTATCAACTATCTGACCTATGATAAAGGTAAGCCACTTTCCGTCACTGAGCACCTTCTTATCACCCTGAAGGTTTCCTATATTGATGGAAGCATGCATGGGGATAAGTGTTTTTCTTCTCTTGGAAACTATGCCTTTGATTATATCCGCAAGATCAACTTCCTTGATAAAGAAATCTTTCTCAACATAGGAGCTTCTGGCATAAAAAAGTGCCTGCTCAACATATCCTTCAAGTCTGTCCAGTTCATCGGCTATCCCGCTTTCCGATACCTTATCATCACCGTGATTTTCGATGATCATTCTGGATGCGGATATCGGGATCTTTATCTCATGAACCCATGTCTCTATATAATCCCTGTATTCCTCTGAACCCCTGCGATATTTCGCAACGTTATCGCTCATGGATACTTCCGCCTTCTTAAGTACGGACAAAAGGCACTCGCTTTCCTGGGTACCCTGATCTTCCAAAACTTCCGACACCAGATATTTCTTATCCAGTGCTTCAATCTTTTCCACTGCATCATCGAATACATTTTTTAGTTTTCTGTAATCGATGTACATACATATGAGACAGGTAACGGCACATACTGCAGCGATATAGATCATAAGCGCCGATGATCCGTGAATCGTCATCAGTAAGATATCCGTGGTCACTATGGTGAAGATACACGAAAAGACTGTCGGCATATGTTCTTTTATATATCTCAGGAAATTCAATTCAACATATACCCCATTCCTCTTCTGGTTGTAATGGCATTGCTTATGCCTATCTGTTCAAGCTTGCCCTTAAGACGTGTCA
>JAEEGI010001206.1_pt1 | contig 65387 bp, 59 predicted proteins | sample 8958751 | NCBI WGS metagenome assembly JAEEGI01 (sample SAMN16246545, study PRJNA631951) | gut metagenome | biome: gut microbiome; feature: rumen; material: KS-attached | host: Bos | place: Iran: Karaj | collected 2018-10
ACGTATCATCCAGATCGCACCCTGGGATAAGTCAATGCTGAAGGCTATCGAGAAGGCTATTCTTACTTCCGATATCGGAATCAATCCTCAGAACGACGGAAGCATCATCAGACTTCAGTTCCCTGAGCTTACCGAGGAAAGACGTAAGGATCTCGTTAAGGATATCAAGAAGAAGGCAGAAGAGGGCAAGGTTGCTCTCAGAAATGTAAGAAGAGACGGTAATGAAGAGTTCAAGAAGCTCGGCAAGGGCGAGATCTCCGAGGACGAGGCAGCCGATCTTACCGATTCACTCCAGAAGCTTACCGATGATTACATTGCCAAGATCGATAAGGCTCTTGAAGAAAAGACCAAGGAGCTCATGACCGTATAATGGCTAATGTTCCCGAGCATCTTGCGATAATCTTAGACGGTAACGGCAGGTGGGCCAAGAAAAGAGGTCTGCCCAGAAATGCCGGGCATGTTCAGGGTGCACATGTTCTCGAAGACATGTGTGAGATCGTATGGAACAAAGGGATAAAGTATCTGACCGTATATGCATTTTCGTCGGAGAACTGGAAGAGACCGACTGATGAAGTTGCACTGCTTATGAAGCTCCTCAGGGATTACATGAAGAATTCCGTTAAGCGTGCGATGAAGAACAATATGCGTGTCAGGGTCATCGGAGACAAAAGCGGACTCGATGAGGATCTGCGTGTGTCGATCGCGGAGCTGGAGGATACGACCAAAGGCAATACCGGCCTTAACTTCACCATAGCACTTAATTACGGCGGAAGAGATGAGATCGTCCGTGCCGTAAGAAAGCTTTCATCGGAGCATGATGCGGAGTTTATGAAGAACCTGTCCGAAGAGGATCTTGCATCCGCACTCGATACTTCGGGAATGCCCGATCCCGATCTTCTTATCCGTACCTGCGGAGAAGAGAGGATATCGAATTTTCTGCTGTGGCAGATCTCATACAGCGAATTTTACTTTGCCGATTGTGCCTGGCCTGATTTTAACGAAGCCGAACTCGATAAAGCACTTGAAAGCTATTCATCGAGGACCAGACGCTTCGGCGGCCTTGTCAAAGGCGAAGAATAAAAAACCGGGAGAACCTGATGTTCGTTAAAAGACTTTTAAGCGGAATAGTTCTTATATTCGGGCTTGGATTTTCCTTCGCGATCGGCGGATATCTTCTTTCCGCCGTTTTAATGATCATATCCCTTATCGGTTACTGTGAACTGGTAAAGGCTCTCTGTTCCGAGACTGAGCGTCGTGAACTGAACGGTCCGGATAACATCGCATTTGCTTCGATCATTCTTTACTATCTGTCCGTTACTTTCACTGACGACAGGACATTTCTGATCCTTGTCATCGGCGGCTTTATGCTTCTCGAACTTGTCTGGTTTGTTCTGAGATTCCCCAAGTATTCTACAGACCGCATAGTAAGAACTGTCTTCAGCGTCCTCTACTGTCCCGTTATGCTCAGCTTCATTTACATGATCAGGGAGCTTGAGGGCAGGGAGTTTCTCATCTGGATCGTTCTTATCACTTCCTGGGGATGCGATACCCTTGCATATTGCAGCGGTATGCTTCTCGGACGCCATCATCCCTTTAAGCAGCTTTCTCCCAAGAAGTCCACGGAAGGATGCATCGGCGGTATCATCGGAAGTGCAGCTATCGGTTTATTATTCGGGATCTTTTATGTAAAAAGATTCCTTCCTGTTCCTTACGTTGAGTGGAGACTTGCGCTTATCTGCGGAGTCGGGGCACTCATGGGAATGGTCGGAGACCTTGCGGCTTCCGGAATAAAGCGCAACAACAATATCAAGGATTTCGGAAAGCTCATTCCCGGACACGGCGGGATCATGGACAGATTTGATTCCATGATACTTTGCGCTCCCGCAGCTTACATACTTACTTATCTTCTGATCACCGTATCATGATCTTAGGATGCGGTAAGAGGTTTTGCTATGAATATGATATCTTCAATCTTATGGTTTATCATAATCTTTTCGATCGTCGTCATTTCTCATGAGTTCGGTCATTACCTGCTTGCCAGAGCCAACGGCATCAGGGTCAAGGAATTTCTCGTCGGTTTCGGTCCCGTGATCTTCAAATTCAAAAAAGGTGAAACCGTATTTAAGGTATGCGTTCTTCCGCTGGGAGGAGCATGCGTTTATGACGGTATGGACGAAGTTGACAGGGAAGAACAGTCTGAGGCCGAAAACCGTATACCGGACAGATCCAAATTTCCGAGTGCAAAGCCCTGGGCAAAGATAGCGACTCTTGTGGCAGGGCCTTTGTTCAATTTCATTCTCGGATTCATTGTTGCGTTCATAATGGTGAACATGATAATTATCCGCGAGCCGGTTGTCTCCGAAGTTATTGAGGGCGGCGCTGCTGAGGCAGCGGGACTTCTTCCCGGAGATAAGATCACCGCGATCGACGGAAGCAGGATCTATCTGTACGATGAGCTGTCGGTATATACGACTCTTTACCGCGGCGGTGATACTGAACTTACGGTGGACAGAAACGGAGAGAAACTCGATATCGTTCTTACTCCTTACTACAGCGAAGAGTACGGAAAATATATGTTCGGAATAATAAATGACACGTATGTCGAAGAACTCAAAGGCTTTGATGCTTTCAGGTATACCTGGTACGAGATGAGATATAACGTGATCATGGTATGGAAGAGCCTTGGAGCGCTTATAACCGGAAGGCTTTCGCGTGAGAATGTTGCAGGTCCCGTCGGAGTCGTCAACATGGTCGGCGACATCATTGAAGAGACCAGCCCGTACGGATGGCAGACCGTTCTTGTGAATATGCTGAACCTTATGCTTCTCCTTACGGTCAATCTCGGGATCTTCAATATGCTGCCTGTTCCCGCACTTGACGGAGGACGCCTTCTTTTCGCGCTGATCGAGCTTGTGCGCGGAAAGCCCGTACCGCCCAAGAAGGAAGCTTATGTTCATCTTGCGGGCATGGTGCTGCTGCTGATCATCGTTGTGGTCGTATTCTTCAACGACATACATAACATTTTCAATTAAGGCTATTCACGCGGGGCGAATCGCTGTGTATAGGTTTTCGCGGTTCGCTTGTCGCCCTGTCCTCGCGTAACGGATACTAAGCTCATTCTCACTTCGTTCGAATTCGCTAAGTACCGACGCTCCGGAGGCCGCTAAAACCTATATCACAGCGCTCCGCCCGCTGAGTTGAGTTTTATGGAGTATGTATTATGAAAAAGATATCTGTTCTGGGTTCTACCGGTTCGATAGGTACTCAGACACTTGAAGTCGTAAGACAGAATAAGGATGAACTTGATGTGTTTGCGCTATCCGCGGGCACCAATGTCGATCTGATCGAAAAGCAGGTCAGGGAGTTCATGCCTAAAGTAGCAGCCATGGGTGACGAGAAAGCGGCTGCGGATCTTAAGGCACGCATATCCGATCTGAGCGGTGTGAAGGTTCTTGCGGGAATGGACGGACTCCTCGAGATGGCTTCCGACCCCGGATACGACATTCTCGTTACTGCCATTGTCGGAATGATCGGCATCCGTCCCACCATCGCCGCGATCGAAGCCGGTAAGGACATCGCACTTGCAAACAAGGAGACGCTTGTCTGTGCGGGTCATATCATCATGCCTCTTGCACAGAAGAAGGGAATAAAGATCCTTCCCGTAGACAGCGAGCATTCCGCAATATTCCAGTCGCTTCAGGGTTCGCCCCGCAGCAGGATCGAGAAGATCATCCTTACATGCTCCGGCGGTCCCTTCAGGGGAATGAAGAAGGATGAACTTGCTTCCAAAACTCCCGAGGATGCGCTTAAGCACCCCAACTGGAACATGGGAAAGAAGATAACCATAGACTCCGCAAGCCTTGTCAATAAAGGTCTCGAAGTCATGGAAGCATCATGGCTTTTCGGAGTCGGTCCGGAGAGAGTGTGCGTAACCGTGCATCCTCAGAGCGTGCTGCATTCCGCGGTTGAATTTGTCGACGGTGCGGTAATCGGACAGATGGGAACTCCCGATATGAAGCTCCCCATAAATTACGCTCTCTTTTATCCCGACAGAAAACCGATGAACTCTGCCAAGCTCGATCTTTTCGAGACGGCTGCGCTCACATTTGAAAAGCCCGATACCGAAACCTTCAGAGGTCTGGCGCTTGCACTTGATGCAGCGAAAACGGGCGGCACCATGCCAACTGTCTTTAATGCGGCGAACGAAGAAGCGGTTGCAAGATTCCTTGACCATAAGACGGGCTTCCTCGGAATATACGAGGATATCGAAAGAGCGATGAGCTCATGCAGGGTAACAGAAGACCCTTCCGTCGATGAGATACTTGATGCCGAAAAGGCCGCAAGGGAAGCGGTCAGAAACGGCTGATCCCTAAGCAATTGCCAATAAGCGGATGCATCCGCAGTCCCATGATATGCAGTCAGAATTTCTTACGGGGTATGTGAAGACATGCGGCCATATTGTACTTGAAAAGGCCGCTGTAAAAGGGAATAATGTTTTCTATACGGCTGCCGGCGATCTTGATGAAATGAAGGATGCCGAAGGCAGGCCGGTAGTAAGCGGACGGTCCGTCGGAGAACTTGCTTCCGGATTTCATCATGAGATCGTGGAGGAAGTTTCGAAGAAAGGCGCGGACTGTGTTTTTTCATTGCCCGGAAAATTGTTTGCCGGTTCCGCAGGGAAAGCTCCGGCAGGTCCGGATATGAGCTTCGGAAGCGGATGTGCGGGTATCCTGGCTGTGTCCGGGAATTCATATGTCTGGACACAGGAAGGTTCCGGCATGTGCGTGATACGGATCACGGAAGTGCTCGGAAAGAGCAGGATCATCAAGTGCCTGTCATCCGAGATCGGCGGTGATACCACTGTGGGGCTTGCACCGGGAAGCATCCTGGCCGTATGTCCCGAAGACTGGGCAGATGCGCAGCTCCTTCCGGAAAGGAAAGAAGATAACGCATTCGTTTCTCTTTTATCCGTCTTTTCATCCGGGGATATAAGGGATGACGCATTCTTCGACAGGGTGCTTGCGGAACTTACCGATGATACTTTCAAAGGCTGCATGGCGGTGCTTGCCGTCAGGAAGTCTTAACAGATAAAGGACAGGATCATATGATCGAATTTGATGAAAGGATGCTGGTGGGAAGCGGAGCTTTCGCCAACGTCTACAGAGTAAAAAAAGATGATGAGTACTTTGCTCTCAAGGAGATCGAAGACAAGTCTTTAAGGGACAGGGAAGCCAAGTTCCTTAAGCTTGCGGATCACCCTCTTTTCCCGAAGTACTATCAGTCATTCGACGAGGACACTTACTATATCCTCAGGGAATATGTCTGGGGTGAAAATTTCGCGGACTGCATTGCGAGAAGGGGAGGCTTTACACAGCCCGAGTGCATGAGATTTGCCATTGCGGTTGCGGACGGCATTTCATTTTTACAGCAGTCTGACGGAACCATCCTTTTCAGGGACCTTAAAGCGGAGAACCTGATCCTTCAGCCTGACGGAAGCTTAAGACTCTGCGATCTGGGGGCCGCATGCTTCCTTAGTGAGGCTCATCTTTCCATGGCGGGAACGAAGGGCGATTCCGCACCCGAGCAGATAATGGATCCCGGCGGACAGGGAATGTACTCCGATGTATACGCTTTCGGTAAGCTTTTCTACCATATGCTGACCGGTAAAAAGGCGGATCCTGATGATGACATTGTGTCAATAAGGGCTGTGGACCGCGGATTTTCGGCATGTCTGGAGCTTTTGATAAGGCAGTGCTGTGCCTATGACCCGGTAATGAGGATCCCCGATATGTACAGCGTGCTTTCGCGCCTTACCGAGATAGCCACCCAATCGCCCCGCGGATACAGGAAAATGGAAAGGAAAGCGGAGAGAGAACTGAGGGAACTCGAGAGCGGGCAGCAGGTAACGTTTTCGCGAAACGTTCAGTCCTAAACCCTTGATATTTGCGATGTTTTCGGATATACTGAAATTTGTCTGCGCGGTGGAAAACAAGGCTTTAGGACCGCACGGAAAAGGTAAATTTTATTTTTTTAGAAAGTGAGATTTTTCAAATGAGCGTTAGTGTTGAAAAGCTTGAAGGAAGCAAGATCAAATTGACAATCGAGGTCGCTGCCGAGGAGTTCGACAAGGCCCTTGTCAAAGCATATAACAAGGAGAAGGGAAGGATCTCCATTCCCGGATTCAGAAAGGGCAAGGCGCCCAAGAATGTCATCGAGAAGATGTACGGAAAAGAGGTTTTCTACAACGACGCTCTCGACGAGCTCATTCCCGATGAGTATGAGAAGGCATATGACGAGGTTGATGAGGATATCATGAGCAGCCCCAGCTTTGAGGTTGTTCAGGCTGAAGAAGGCAAGCCCGTCATCTTCACCGCTACCGTTTGTGTAAGACCCGAGGTTACTCTCGGTGATTACAAGGGCATCGAGATAGCTAAGGTTGATACCGTAGTTACCGATGAGGATGTTGATAAGAAGATTAATTCCGAGCTCGATAAGGATGCAAGATTCGAGAAGGTTGAAAGAGCCGTCAAAAACGGTGACCGCATCAAGCTCGATTTCGAAGGATTTGTTGACGGTGTTCCTTTCGAAGGCGGAAAGGGAACCAATCATCTCCTTACCATCGGTTCCGGACAGTTCATTCCCGGATTCGAGGAGCAGCTCGTAGGCGCTGAGATCGGTGCTGATGTTGAAGTAAACGTAAGCTTCCCCGAGGATTATCACGAGGAGTCACTTGCAGGAAAGGCATCTGTCTTCAAGTGCAAGGTGAACGAGATCGAAGAGAAGATCGTTCCCGCTCTCGATGATGATTACGCAGCAGACAAGGGATTTGAGAACATCAAGGATTACAAGGATTCCGTAAGAAGCGACCTTGAGGTTGACAAGCTTAACGAGGCAAGAGGCAAGAAGCAGGACGAAGCTATTGCCAAGGTTGTTGAGAATGCCAAGATGGAAGTTCCCGAGGAGATCTTCGAGACCGAGCAGAAGCTCATCATCAGGGATTACCAGCAGAGACTTTCAATGCAGGGTCTTTCCTGGGACAGCTATGTTAAGTACACCGGCCTTACCCTTGACCGTATGATGGAGCAGGTAAGACCTCAGGCTGAGGACCGCATCAAGAGCCGTCTTGTTCTTCAGGCAGTTGCCGAAGCAGAGGGCATGACCGTTACCGATGAGGATCGTCAGAAGGAATACGAATCAATGGCAGAAGCTTACCAGCTCGAAGTAGACAAGGTAAGAGAGATGCTTGAAGCAAAGGGACTTAAGGAGATGGACAAGGACCTTCTTGTCAAGAAGGCTATGGACTTCATCACCGACAATGCTAAGGAGGTATAAATGTCCGGTTTAGTGCCTTACGTAATTGAACAGACATCTAAGGGCGAGCGCTCTTATGATATTTATTCCAGACTTTTAAAGGACAGGATCATCTTCCTCGGAGACGAGGTCAATGACGACACCGCAAGTATCGTCGTTGCACAGCTTCTTTTCCTTGAAGCCGAAGATCCCGAGAAGGACATCCACCTTTACATCAACAGCCCCGGTGGTTCCGTAACCGCCGGAATGGCTATTTACGATACCATGCATTACATCAAGAGCGATGTCTCCACCGTATGCATCGGTATGGCCGCAAGCATGGGAGCATTCCTTCTTGCGGGCGGAGCCAAGGGAAAGAGATACATCCTTCCCAATGCTGAGGTCATGATCCACCAGCCTTCGGGCGGTGCAAAGGGTCAGGCTACCGAGATCGAGATCGCAGCCAAGAACATTATCCGCACCAAGGAAAAGCTCAACAGGATCCTCGCCGAGAATACCGGCAAATCCTACGAGCAGATGTGCATCGATACCGACAGGGACAACTGGATGAGCGCCAAGGAAGCCGTCGAGTACGGACTTGTTGATTCTGTTATCGAGAGCCACGACACCGGAGACAAGAAATAATGGCATCCAAGAAAGACACTGATGAAATAAGATGTTCCTTTTGCGGTAAGCCGAAGAAGGAAACAAGAAAACTTGTTGCGGGCCCTCCCGGAATATATATCTGTGACGAGTGCATAGGCATCTGTTCGGATATCATCGAGGACGATCTTGAGGAAGAAGAGGTAACCAGGTCTTCGTCATCGTCTTCCGATGAGATCAGACTGCTCAAGCCCCGCCAGATCAAGGAATTCCTGGATGAGTACGTAATAGGCCAGGAAGAGGCCAAGAAGGCTCTTTCCGTCGCTGTCTACAATCATTACAAGAGAGTGACCAATCCTCCCAAGGAGGACGATGTAGAGCTCCAGAAGAGCAATATACTTCTTCTCGGACCTACCGGAAGCGGAAAGACCTATCTTGCACAGACTCTTGCCAAGATCATCAATGTTCCTTTTGCAATCGCAGATGCGACAACACTTACCGAAGCGGGTTATGTCGGTGAAGATGTTGAGAACATCCTTCTTAAGCTGATACAGGCTGCGGATTACGATGTTGCGAAGGCATCACGCGGAATCGTTTATATCGACGAGATCGATAAGATAACCAAGAAGACCGAGAACGTATCGATCACAAGGGATGTATCGGGTGAAGGCGTTCAGCAGGCGCTTCTCAAGATAATCGAAGGTACGGTCGCATCCGTTCCTCCTCAGGGCGGAAGAAAGCATCCCCATCAGGAGCTTATCCAGATCGACACCACGAATATCCTCTTTATCTGCGGCGGTGCGTTTGACGGACTCGAGCAGATAATCGAGACAAGACTTAACAGAAAGACCATCGGCTTCAATACCGAACTTGCGAGCAAGAACGAAAAAGAGATCGGAGAGGTCTTCAAGAAGGTTGAGCCCCAGGATCTCATCAAGTTCGGACTCATCCCCGAGTTCGTTGGCCGTGTACCCATCGCGGTAAGCCTTGAGGGACTTGATAAGGAAGCTCTCATCAAGATCTTAAAGGAGCCCAAGAACGCACTTGTAAAGCAGTACAAGAAGCTCTTCGAGATGGACGGTGTTGAACTTGATTTCGAGGATGCGGCACTTGAATCCGTTGCGGATCAGGCATATGAGCGCAAGACCGGTGCGAGAGGGCTTCGTTCGATAATGGAGAAATCCATGATGAACGTAATGTATGACATCCCCTCCGACGACTCGATCAGTAAATGCCTCGTTACAAAAGCTGCGGTTGAAAACGGCGGTAATCCCGAAGTCGTTAAGCTCATCAAAAAGAAAGACGCAGTATAAAAACAATTCTGATGACCCCGGGTCTTAAATCCGGGGTCTTTTTAAAGGAAATATATGCTTATCGTAAAAAATGCAGAACTTGATACCGTGTGCGGGATAACGAGTAAGTTCCCTGTAAACGAAGAGCCCGAGATCGCATTCGCGGGCAGGAGCAATGTCGGCAAATCTTCGCTGATAAACACTCTCCTTTGCAGGAAGAAGCTTGCACGTACCAGCTCCGAGCCGGGAAAGACACGCACCGTAAATTTTTACAAGGTAAGATGCGGTGAAGAAAGTCTTCCGGAGAATATATACTTTTATCTTGTGGACCTCCCGGGTTACGGCTATGCGAGAACTTCGATGGAAGAGCGTGCCAAGTGGGGACCGATGATAGAAAAGTATCTGAGGATGTCGAAGACGCTTAAATGTGTTGTGCTCCTCGTTGATATCAGACACGATCCCACCGGCGACGACCGCCAGATGTATGACTGGATAGTTTCCGCGGGACTTACTCCGGTTGTGGTCGCGACCAAGGCGGATAAGCTTAAGAGAAGCCAGATAGATAAGCAGCTTAAGAATATCAGGACTGTTCTGAAGACCGAAAAGGAAATAAAGGTCATTCCTTTTTCCGCAGAGACAAAGCAGGGCAGGGAACAGATCCTTGAGATAATGGAAGGATACATAAATGGAAGAACAGATTCAGCAGAATGAAGTACAGGAAGTGAGCGCTGCGGAAACGGCACCGAAGAAAGAAAAGTTCGGTATCACCGGCAGCACCCTGAAGATCATTGCAATAATCTCCATGTTCATCGATCACTTCGGTGCATCGATAGTGGAGTTTTATCTCTACAATATTCTTCAGCCGAACGGAACCGATTACAGCAAGGCTCTCATCTGCTCGAGAGTTCCGTGGCTCTGGATGGAATGGATGGGTGATCCCGAAAAGGTTCAGAATCTCGATATCACGATCAGGTCGATCGGAAGACTTGCATTCCCTATATTCTGTTTCCTTCTTGTCGAAGGATTCCTTCATACTCACAATATGAAGAAGTATCTTGTAAGGCTCGGTATCTTTGCACTGGTTTCCGATCTGCCTTTTGATATGGCATTTTTCGGAGAGATCACATTAAAGCATCAGAACGTATTCTTTACTCTTTTCATTGCGGTGCTTGCACTGCTTGCTGCAGATCATGTAAAGAAGCAGGAGAGCTTTAGCGGATTTCACAGATTCGTTGATAAGATAGGAATCCTTATCGCCGGAGTGTTCGGTGTGTATCTTTCCTTAACAAGTATGGGCAGGATAATAGGAATGATTCCAAATATATTCATTGTCATCGCGGATTCGATCGGATTCGGTCCGGCTCCGATGCCTGAACTGAGTGAGCTTGTTCAGAGTATTATCTCAGGTGTGTGCGGTTTTGTATTCGGTATAGTTTTCTGGCTCATAAAGACAGGGAAAGCTGATGCGGAAATACGGATGCGGCTTAATGTCGGAATGCTGTACGTTCTGGGATTCTTTACACTTGCGGAGCTTCTCCGCACCGATTACGGCGGGTGGGGCGTTCTGGCCGTTGTGATCATGTGGCTTGCAAGACCTGCCTGGGTCAACGGATTTAACGCGGGAGTTCTTGCGCTGACGATTATGAGCTTCGGAGAAGCTACCGCATTCATCTCCGCACTTCCTGTTGAGATGTATAACGGAAAGCGCGGACTGAAGATGAAATATTTCTTCTATGCATTCTATCCCGCACATCTTGCATTATATGTGCTGTTAAGATACGTTCTGCTTGGAGTCTGGGGAATATAAAAACACCGTGAAAACATCGGGGACACATATTATATGTGTCCCCATTGTTTTCACGGTGTTTTGCATTAATGAAAAAGCGGATGACTTAGGTCATCCGCTTTTAGTTCGCCATCTTACTGAATATATTTATCTATATTCAAACGGTTTACTTCTGTACAGTAACGTTGACAGCGCGCTCCTTGCCCTTTGCTTCGTCAACTTCGATATCGAAGGTAACGGTAGCGCCCTCGTCGAGAGTCTTGTATCCATCAGAGTTGATGCCGGAGAAATGTACGAATACATCCTTTCCTGAAGCCTCATCGGTGATGAAACCATAACCCTTCTGTGCATTAAACCACTTGACAGTTCCCTTGTTCATTTGGTGCCTCCTATAAAGCCCGGGGTGACTGACCCCTTTGAAATACTTGGTCCTAAGGACCGGTTAATGATTCGGTATGGATTTCATAAAAAAATCACATACTTTTGAAAATCATCTGATCAGAGGTGATTTACAAAAATATGTGAGATCACGTCCGTACCTGAATCTTAATAAAATATTAACATTTGTGAACGAATTCTGTCAAACAAAAAACTTAATGTTCTGAAAATTCAGCATTTTGTATGCAATTCATTTGATACAGGATCATTTTGCACAAATGCAGGTCAATTATTTATGTGATAATTCATTTCGTCGAGAGTATTTCCCGAGCATTCTTCCGTAAGATAGAATGCATTGCTTCCGATCCAGCCGTCGCCCGGAAGATCGTATGCGTTGTTGATGTAATAAACGGTAACGGTCTTGGGAAGCTCATCCGGATCTTTTACGGTTTTTCTTTTTTCCGTAAGGAAGTATATTCCGGGCTTTACGGAAAGCGCCTGCTCCCTGAATTCCCTGAGATATTCGCTGACCTTTTTATCGTCTCTCAAAGTAACGGGAGTGTTTCCGAAAACCTGCGGAAGCTGGAGCTGAAGCCTTACATCAAATCCGCTGAATGCATTTCCGGGTGAGTAGAGTTCGGTCAGATTGCTTGCATAGCAGTATGTGGTGACATTTTGAAATGTCAGTTCAACGCGGTTTGTGGTGTGGATCGATTTTGCGCATATCACATAAGGGTAACCGAAGTTTTCCCAGATGCAGTTTCTGAATGCAAGCTTCATATCGCTATTTGGACCTATGAGCTGCTCGGGATCGTGAACATAGAGAATTCCTGCGTTTCCGACAGATCTGAGGAGACAGTTTTCAAAGGCGACCGAAAAATGATCCCTGAATCCGAGTCCGATGCAGTTGTTGTTTTCCGATATGATGTTGCAGTTGTTGAATACGAGACTGCGTCCGTACTCGTTATCGTCATCGATGTGAATGACATATCCGGAGAAATTGTTGTCGACGGTCTCGGGCGTCATGCCTGTGACATCGGAAGAAAGCTCCGCAGAAGAGCTTGAGTATCCGTAAAATGTGAGATTGCTGAAGGTTCCCGCGGAAACATTGAGAACGGGATAAGTGTATCTCGAGGTTTCATACCTGATTATGCAGGTGTCCCTGTCCTGTCCGAAAAGAATGAGCTCCTTTGAGCGAAGGTCCAGGCTTTCTTCATACTCGCCCGGAAAGATGTAGATGATGTCTCCTTCCGCCGCGTATGATGCGGCTTCCGTGACGGTGGAAAAGGTGCCGGGGATTGATTCTTCGCTTACCGCAAGCACATTCTTACCGTTTGCGGATGCGAAAGAGCAGATGATCGAATAGGGATCAGCCTCCGCTGCGGATGCATTTACCGAAGGGAAAAGAATGAGAAGCGATGCCGAAATAGCCGTAAAAATCGCATATCTTATGATGTTGAGCGGGTTAAGTTCTTTCATCGCTTCTATTTTAAGGTAATATTGGTTTTATGCACAAGTAAAATATTAGTGTATTTATGAATTCATATACAACATTTTGTATTTTTATGATATAATTCGTTTCGGTGGTAGAACACGCAGTTCTCATCGAAATTATAACTCACGATTTTAGGAGGGACACTTATGAAAACTTGTTCTAAATGTGGAGCTCAGGTAGCAGATGATGCCGTATTCTGCACAGTATGTGGCTTCAACTTTGGCGCAGCAGCTGCAGGAGCAGCACAGCCTCAGGGCGCACCTCAGCCCCAGCCTCAGCCTCAGTACCAGCAGGCAGCACCCGTAGCACCTTCACATCCTATGTATGCGCCCGTTAATCCTTTAGATAAATTCCTCGGAATTTCAATGATGTTCTCATGCCTTTCACCTCTTGTTGGATTCTTCGGATTTATCCTTGGTTACTTCGGCGGCGAAGTTAACGGACAGCGTTCCGATTATCTGAAGTTTTACAGCAACCAGTGTATGGTATTCTCACTCTTCAGTATCATCGATGCATTCCTTGGCTGGATCCCTGTTGTAGGATGGGCATGGGTCATCTTCCGTTTTGTATGTGTTATCATTGCAATCGTTAATGCATGCAAGGGTGAGACCAAGCCTGTACTCTTCTTCGGAGCCATCAAGGTCATCAAGTAATTATTTGATCACATTTAAAACTTCCGGTCATTTTCGGCCGGAAGTTTTTTTGTGCTCCAAAACAGCCGGATTCCTCATTTCATTCGCGAGCGCGGATGCGGATAAATGTGATATACTTTCGGATATGAAAAAAGGAAACAGATGTACAATATGCACGGGATGCGGAAGATGCTTCGGGGAATTCGAAGATCCTTTCGACATCCTTACGATAGGAGAGGGGCGCTTTACGGGCGGCTTGGTTTCGCGTCCTCTTATCTGTACCGATATCGGAACCACCACCGTGGCGATGGCTTATGTCGGAGCGGACGGTAAAGTTGCGGGTACATATGTGAGCCTGAATCCCCAGGGCAGGTTCGGAGCCGATGTGCTTTCAAGGATAAAGGCGTCCGCCGATAAATATGCTCTTGAAGAAATGAAAGAAAGCATCCGCAATGTGATCGGAACCGGTGTGAAGAAATTCATCCGTGAAAACGATCTGAGCGGAAAGCTTGATATGTATGTGAGTGCAAACACCACCATGATATATCTGCTTATGGGATACGATCCCGCAGAGCTTGGCGAGGCACCCTTTACCGCATCTCATATAAACGGTGATTCTTATGAAATGAAGATCTCGGACGTGACGGTCAGTGTGAGAGTTCTTCCGGGCTTTTCCGCATTCGTGGGATCCGATATCTATTCCGGCATTCTCGCAGCGGATATCTGTTCCTCGGATAAGTACAGGCTTTTATGCGACCTCGGAACAAACGGAGAGATCGCGCTCGGAAACAAAGATCATCTTTATGTGACTGCAACGGCCGCAGGTCCCGCATTCGAAGGCGGTCCCTGTAAGGGCATATGGGGCGCGGATATGATCCACCTGACTTCCGTCCTGTTAAAAGGAGGATATGCGGACCGCAGCGGTCTTCTTAAGGATCCCTGGTTTGATGAGGGCATCGATATCGGAAACGTCCATATCACGCAGGAATCGATCCGTGCGCTGCAGCTTGCAAAGGCTGCAATGAATGCAGGAATAAGGATCATCTGTGAAAAAGCGGGGATCTATTTTGGTGAAATCGAAAAGTGCACGCTTTCCGGCGGGTTCGGAGTGCATTTAAATCCCTGGGATGCCGCATACATAGGACTTCTTCCGGGTGAACTAATAAACATATGCACAGCGGGAGGAAATACCTCGCTTGCGGGTGCGTATTCTTATGCTGCGGGCGCACGCATCACACAGACCCCGGAAGTCATCAACCTTGCGCTTGAGCCGGACTTTAACGCTCTTTATACATCAGCGATCGATTTTCCCGGATGAAAAAATATATATTGCAATTAATGCACACTGTGTTATACTTCATATAGAACAGATGAAACAATAACGAAGGGTGAACGATGGGACGGTTCCGTCGTTCACTTCATCTCCTGAAAGGGGGGATATATATGAATATTCAAAAGTTTACACAGAAGTCCATGGAGGCGATCAACGGGATCGAACGCCTCGGAACAGAATACGGAAACCAGGAACTGGGACAGGAGCACCTTCTCGTCTCGCTTCTTCACATTGACGACAGCCTCATCCTGAAGCTCATTGAGAAGATGGAGATCAACACCGAGCATTTCTGTGCAAAGGCGGATGAGTATCTTTCGAAATGCGTCAAGGTATCCGGAAGCGGTGCGGGACAGATGCATATAAGCCAGGATCTGAACAAGGTCCTTACATTTGCCGAAGACGAAGCGAAGGCAATGGGAGATGAGTATGTATCGGTAGAGCATCTCTTCCTTGCGATGATCAAGTATCCTTCGCGGACCATGAAGGAGATCTTCAAGGAGTACGGCATTACCAGGGAGCGCTTCCTCATGGCTCTTTCACAGGTCAGGGGTAATCAGAGGGTAACCTCCGACAATCCCGAAGCCACTTACGACACCCTTGAAAAGTACGGACAGGACCTTGTAGAGAAGGCGCGTGACCAGAAGCTCGATCCCGTCATCGGAAGGGATTCCGAGATAAGAAATGTTGTGCGTATCCTTTCAAGGAAGACCAAGAACAATCCCGTTCTGATCGGTGAACCCGGTGTAGGTAAGACTGCGGTCGTGGAAGGTCTTGCACAGCGTATCGTACGCGGTGATGTTCCCGACAACCTGAAGGATAAGAAGATCTTTGCACTCGATATGGGTGCACTTATCGCGGGTGCAAAGTACAGAGGCGAGTTCGAGGAAAGACTTAAGGCCGTTCTCGATGAAGTAAAAGCTTCCGACGGAAATATCATTCTTTTCATAGATGAGCTCCACACAATAGTCGGTGCGGGCAAGACCGACGGTGCACTCGATGCCGGCAATATGCTCAAGCCCATGCTCGCAAGAGGTGAACTTCACTGCATCGGTGCGACCACTCTCGATGAGTACCGCCAGTACATTGAGACCGATGCCGCACTCGAAAGACGTTTCCAGCCCGTAATGGTCGATGAGCCGACGGTCGAAGATACGATCTCGATCCTCAGAGGATTAAAGGAAAGATACGAGGTTTATCACGGCGTCAAGATCATGGACACCGCGCTTGTTTCCGCGGCGGTTCTTTCCAACAGATATATAAGCGACAGATTCCTTCCCGATAAGGCGATCGATCTTGTCGATGAAGCATGTGCACTTATCAAGACCGAGATGGATTCGCTTCCCGCGGAGCTCGATGAGATGAACCGTAAGATCCTTCAGCTCCAGATAGAAGAGACCGCGCTCAAGAAGGAAGAGGATAATCTTTCGAAGGAACGCCTGGGTGATCTTCAGAAGGAACTTGCAGAGTTAAAGGAAAGCTTTGAAACTCAGAAGGCACAGTGGGATAACGAAAAGAATGCGGCGGGAAAACTGAGTAAGCTTCGTGAAGAGATCGATTCCGTCAATTCACAGATCGCAATAGCTCAGACCAAGGGCGACCTTGAGAAGGCTGCGGAACTTTCATACGGAACCCTGCCCAGACTGAAGAAGGAACTTGAGGCTGCCGAAAACAGCGGAAGCACGGAGAACAAACTCGTCCGTGAAAAAGTTTCCGACGAAGAGATCGCAAGGATCGTTTCAAAGTGGACCGGCATTCCCGTTGCAAAGCTTACCGAAGGCGAAAGGACCAAGACGCTTCACCTCGATGATGAACTTCACAAGAGAGTGATGGGACAGGATGAAGCGGTTACGAAAGTTACCGAAGCGATCATCCGTTCAAAGGCAGGTATCAAGGATCCTTCGAAGCCGATCGGATCATTCCTTTTCCTCGGACCTACGGGTGTAGGTAAGACCGAGCTTGCAAAGTCACTTGCAGCCGCACTCTTTGACGACGAGACCAATATGGTCCGTATCGATATGAGTGAATATATGGAAAAGCACTCCGTATCGAGACTGATCGGAGCTCCTCCCGGATATGTCGGATACGATGAGGGCGGACAGCTTACCGAAGCGGTTCGAAGAAAGCCTTACTGCGTCGTTCTTTTCGACGAGATAGAAAAGGCGGCACCCGATGTTTTCAATGTTCTTCTTCAGGTGCTCGATGACGGACGTATAACCGATTCACACGGCAAGACCGTCGACTTCAAGAACACGATCATCATCATGACATCCAACATCGGTGCAAGATTCCTTCTCGACGGAATAGACGATGAAGGAAACATCAAAGATGATGCGGAAGACCTTGCAATGGAAGAGCTTAAGGCTCACTTCCGTCCCGAGTTCCTTAACAGACTCGATGAGATCATAATGTTCAAGCCTCTTACCAAGGATAACTTAAACGGCATCATCAGTCTTCTTATCGAAGACATCAACAAGAGACTGTCCGATAAGGATATCAAGGTTGAGCTTACGGATGCCGCGGTGCAGAGCGTTATAGATTCCGCATACGATCCGGTATACGGTGCAAGGCCGTTAAAGCGTTATATCCAGAAGCATATCGAGACACTTGCCGCGAGATTCATTCTCGAAGACAGGGTTTCCGAAAATCAGACCATTGTCATCGACACCGGAATCGACGGCTACAGCGCATCGGTAAAAGACGGAAATTGAACGGATTGTAATTGTCTTCCGTAAATGGTAAGATAATTGCAGATATCAGTGAAACAAAGGCGTTTCATCCAATTCGGATGGGACGCCTTTTTGCTTTAAGGAGGTAAATATGGCGGCATTTGATCCCATTAAGAGCGGCATCCCCGAAATGGATAAGGCACTCGACAATATACGTCTCGGCGATAATGTCGTCTGGCGCGTATCGGATCTTTCGCAGTTCAGGCTGTTCATGGAACCGTATCTGAAGCAGGCTATAGAGGATAAGCGCAATATAATCTATTTCCGCTTTGCAAGCCATGAGCCGCTGATAGAAGACTGCCCCGAAGTAAAGACCGTGAATATTCCTCTGACCCACAGATTTGAGAATTTTACGGTGGATATTCACAATGTCATAGACCGGGAAGGCTTTGATGCATTCTATGTATTCGACTGTCTGTCAGATCTGCAGGCCGCATGGGCGACCGATCTGATGATGGGAAATTTCTTCAGGGTCACATGCCCGTTTCTTTTCATTCTCGATACGGTTGCTTTTTTTCCTGTTATCAGAGGCAAGCACTCTGTGGAAGCGATCAATAAGATCCTCAATACCACGCAGCTTTTCTTTGATGTTTACTCCGATGAAAAGAATGTCTATGTCCGCCCCGAGAAGGTGTGGAACAGAAATTCCGATACGATGTTCCTTCCTCATTCGTACGATCCGAAGACGGGAGAATTCCGTCCTATACTCGACGGAGTAAAGTCCAGCCGTTTTTACCAGGCACTCGGAAAAGCCCAGCGGTCGGCGGAAGAGCAGTTCACCGATTCGTGGGACAGATTTTTCAACCGTGTGAAGGTGTTAAAAGAAAACGGGTTCGATATAAGCGATGACTGTTCGCAGATGTGCAATATCATGATGACCCGTGATGAGAAGATGCGAAGGATGGTGAAAAAGCATTTTCTTCCCGAGGATTATTTTGCCGTAAGGGACCATATGGTCGGTACGGGAATGATAGGAGGAAAAGCATGCGGAATGCTTCTTGCCAGGGCAATAATCCGTAATAATGAACCGGATATAAACGAGGTTCTCGAACCGCATGATTCATTCTATGTCGGTTCCGACCTTTACTATACCTATATCGTGGACAATAACCTCTGGGACATGAGGATAAAGCAGAGAACCGCAGAAGGCTATTTCGAACTTGCACCTCTTTTCGCTTCGAAGATCAAGGAAGGATCGTTTTCGGATGCCATGAAGGAGCAGTTTTTGAGGATAATAAATTATTACGGACAGGATCCTTATATCATCAGATCCAGCAGTATCCTTGAGGACGGTTTCGGAAATGCATTCGCCGGAAAATACGAATCAGTTTTCTGCGTCAACAGGGGAACGCTCGAAGAAAGACTTGCCGAGCTTGAGCATGCGATCAAGGTGGTATATGCAAGCTCAATGAGTCTGTCGGCTCTCGATTACCGTAAGAGAAGAGGACTCGATAAACGTGATGAACAGATGGCTCTTCTCATACAGCGCGTATCGGGATCGTATTACGGCTCGAATTATATGCCCTGTGCGGCGGGCGTGGGTTATTCGTACAGTCCGTACCGCATAATGAAGGATTCCGATCCCACTGCGGGTATGCTGAGGCTTGTCATGGGACTCGGCACATCGGCCGTAGACAGGACAGAAGGATCATATCCAAGGATAGTAAATCTCGACATGCCCGAAAAATCTTTGTATTCATCATCCGCGGATAAGCATAAGTTTTCACAGGGAAAAGCGGAAGTGATCGATATGTCTGATAAGACGCTGAAGAAGCTTTATCTCGAGGACATGGAATCGGACATTCCGAAATATCTTGATAAGATCCTTCTTGAGCATGATTTTGAAGCCGAGTCCAGGCTGCGTGATATGGGAAGGGACAGGGATGTTAAGTTCATCTCATGCAAGGGGCTTGTCACCAACAAAACGCTCATGGAACAGATGAGAAGACTTCTCAGATGCATCCAGGACGAATATGAGTACCCGGTCGATACGGAATTTACGATAAATATTTCCGAAAACGGAGAGTATTCGGTGGATCTTCTTCAGTGCAGGCCGCTTCAGATCCAGAAGACAAAGTCCGGCGATGTGATACCCGAAGGGATTCCGGCAGACAGTATCCTTCTTGAGAGTAAGGGAGCATCGATGGGAATGTGCAGGGCATCGAAGCTTGATCTTATCGTCCTGGTGGATCCGATAGGATATTACAACATGCCATATAAGGATAAGGATCTGGTCGCAAAACTCATCGGTAAGATAAACTGGCAATTCCGCGGTAAGAACAAGCACATGATGCTCATCGTTCCGGGAAGAGTCGGAACTTCATCTCCGGAGCTCGGAGTGCCCACGACATTTGCGGATATCAGTGAATATGAGATCATCTGCGAGGCAGAAGAAGCACGTGCGGGCTATAATCCGGAGCTGTCATACGGAAGCCATATCTTCCAGGATCTTGTCGAAGCAGAGATTATGTATACGGCGGTGTTTGCGGGTGAAAAGACGCTGCATTATTCTCCTGAAAAGCTGTCTTCTTCACCTGATATCGTATCGGAGTTTGAAGTGGATGAATGCCTTAAGGATATAGTGCATGTCTATGATGTATCCGGCAGGAAGTGTGAAGTTTACAACGATGCGCCCAACGAGCATCTGTTGATCACGTGCTGAACGGAAATTTGGAGTAATACGGAGAAAGAGAATGGTAACATGTAAGGACGTTAACAATCTGAACCTGGACGGAATGGAGCTCATCGCGGGAGAAAAAGGACTGAGCCGCATCGTATCCTGGGTATATCTTGTTCAGACAAGACCGTATGACGAACATATGAATCAGGGTAATTTTGCTCTGATCGTTGTTGATAATGTCAGATTTGATTTCAAGGAAGTTTATAAGAGCATGGATGAACTTAATGACCTTGGAATATCCGGACTCGGTATATCTGTGGTGGACGAAAAGGAGAAGATTCCGAAGAAGATCATCAAAAAAGCTGATGATCTGTCACTGCCTTTATTCTACATAAGATGGAAGGGGGCATCGTTTGTCGATATATCGCAGAGCATCGGTAATCTGATACTTGAAACGAATATATTGAACAAGAGAACGGGAGACTATCTGTATAAATGTCACAGAAACAGTTTGACGATCAAGGGACGGCAACTGACAGTTGAATATATGATAAAGATAGCGGGGCGGTTGAACCCGCTATCATTTTTTATAACGGTATCAACTTGCGTGATATAACGGACAGGGCCTGTTCATGATATAATCAAAAAGTGATTTTTTCAGGATAGGATTCAAAATAATTATCATGAAAACAGGAGACAGATATGTTTTGTAACAATTGTGGTTCAAAGATTGATGACGGTCAGCTGTTCTGTCCCGCTTGCGGAGCAAAGCAGGGAAGCATGACCGATAATAACCCGGCTGCTTCGGGTGATCAAAAGCAAAAGAAACCCGTTAAGAAATTTGTTCTCATCGGAGTCATACTGCTGCTTCTTGCTGCCTGCGCCGGCGGTGCGGTTTTTGCGCTTAAATATTTCTCGGCCGGTGCGAGAACGGAAAGGCTTCTGACACAGGGCGAACAGTATATCTCCGAAAAGGAATACGACTTGGCTGAAGCCGCTTTCAGGGAGGCGCTGGAGATCGCACCGGATTCGGCAGATGCTTACAAGGGGCTGGTCAAAGTTTATGAGAAGACTGATGATACGGACGCCCTTATGGCTGTTCTGGAGGAAGCTGTCGAGGCTACAGGGGATAAATACTTTTCCAGGAAATTAGGATCAATTGAAGATGATAATCGTCGCAGTGATGTCGAGACCGCCGAAATGATAAGAGAAGCTGTACTTGCGGATATCGCGGACGGTGTGCTTACCGGCAGGGACGATCTTGTCGTGAAAAAGGGCAAGGTCACAACGATCGACGAAACATATAAAGGCCTCGGCTCCCCCGCAAAAGGCTATAATTTCGTTGCACATTATGACGCGGATTACGGAATCTGCTATGTATCCCTTAACGGGTTTGTCCTCACTTCCAATGATGGTATAAATGAATATATGGAATATGACGGAGAACTTGAAGACAGAGAGGATCTTGCACTTCTGGCTTCGCTTTTTGATCCCGGCGATTCTTCCGCAGTTATAACTCCGGACGGAGAAGATCATCCCGGTCTTGTCACCTCCGAAAGTGTTCATCTTACGATGTGGTTTCCCATAACCGAAGGTGATGTGGAAAGACATGCTTATGAAGCTGCCATAGCGGAAATGGCCGAAGAATATCCCGGTATAACTCTGGATTGGGAAGCTTATGAAAGAGAGGCATATAAGACCAGGATCAAGGCTGCTGTTGCGGCTGACGAATTACCCGATATCTTCGTTACGTGGTCCGGAGCATTTTTGCAGGATTTTGTCGATGCGGGAAGGGTCTACTGTCTGGATGATTATTATCCTGACTATTGCAACGATCTTCCGGAAGGAATGCTTTCCACTTCGACATATGCCGGAAAGCATTACGGGATTCCTATAAACTATAATGCGGTAGTGCTCTATGCGAACATGGATGTTCTGGCCGAAGTCGGTTATGACGAGATCCCGTCCACATACAACGATCTTATCGAATGCTGTGAAGCTCTTAAGAAAAAAGGAATCTATGCTTTTTCATGTGCCGGAAATGAAGTCTGGTGCGTCAGCGAATATCTTGAAACGATCTTCCTGAAGACCATAGGCTCCGATCCGCTGAATGAGATTTTCCTCGGAAGGGCAACATGGAATAATCCGGGTATCGCCGATTCGGTGGATATGCTTCAGGGCATGATATCCGATTATTTCGATCCCGACGGCATAAATATGTCAAATGAAGATGTCAAGACCGCTTTTATGAACGGTGATTTTGCCTTCTACATTAACGGAACCTGGAACTGCATTGAGTTCAGCTTTTATAATATCGAGGTCGGTGAGATGCCTGTCATCGATTCAAGATATGCGGGAAACGGATCGTTTATCGGAGGACCTTCCGAAGTGATTGCGGTTGCGGAGTCGTCGGCACGCCGTGAACTGGCGGCGCAGTATGGCTTCGAACTTGCCAAGAGAATAAGCTTCCACGGCTATCTGGAAGGCAACGGCCTTCCTTCCTGGAGAATATACGACGAAGATGAGTCCGGTTACCGTCTTTTAAGAGATTCGATCGAAATGTGCACAGATGCCAAAATGTTTGTGCTTTATGGAGACACTGCAATGGGGTATTATGATTTTATTACCTATTACGATTATCTGTCGATGGTGTATGATTCATCAATGGACGGACAGGAATTTGCAGAAGCACTGACAATTGATATAAGATAGGTATGTAATATATCTTATTTGAAAGGCATAAAAATGTCACAGAAACAGTTTGACGATCTCAGAAAGCTTTACGATACATTTGAATACAGAAAGTATGAGATGAGGACGGAGGACGGAAATCTGTTCGTAAGATTCAGGTTTTCCATTCCGGGTCTCAGGGACTTCATGCCCGAGTGGAGATTTCCTCTTAGTGAAAGAGATATCGATCTGAACGATCCAATCTTAAGAGCACTCGTGTTCAATCTCGGACTTGTCGAGACCATAAGCTATTACAAGGCAGTATGTCCCGAGAAGGTTGTGATCAAGTGCGGTTCTCTTTCCGCTTCCCAGATGGACTGGTGGAAGAAACTGTATTACAACGGACTCGGTGAATTTCTTTACAGGAACGGAATTACCGTATCAAAGGACAGACTTGTCAGATTCGAATGTGCGACCACTACCGATGACGAGCCGGCGGTCCTTCATGATGATAAGACTTATTCGGGATGTCTTGTTCCCGTCGGAGGCGGCAAGGATTCAGTCGTGAGCCTTGAGCTGCTTAAGGGTGAAGATATTACGACTTACGTTGTCAATGAAAATGCGACCGCGACCAATGTCATTGAAAAGTGCAGTCATAAAAAGGGCGTTTATACCGCAAAGAGAACTCTCGATGCGGAGATAATCAGACTGAATGAAGAGGGATATATGAACGGTCATATTCCCATCTCCGCCGTATTTGCTTTCTCTGCCGTCATCACAGCATATCTGTGCGGATTCAAATACATTGCACTGTCGAATGAGACCAGCGCAAACGAGAGCACTGTGCCCGGAACCAAGGTAAATCACCAGTACTCAAAGAGTTTTGAATTCGAAGAGGATTTCGATGAATATATCGAGGGAATAACCGATTCGGACATTCATTACTTCTCACTCTTAAGACCTTTCACCGAAGCACAGATCGCAGCGATATTCGCCGCAAAGGGCAGGGATTACTACAGAGTGTTCAGATCCTGCAACAGGGGAAGCAAGAAGGGCATATGGTGCTGTTCATGTCCCAAGTGCCTCTTCGTATATATCATCATGAGTCCCTTCATTGACGAAGATGAGCTTGTGCAGATATTCGGAGAAAAGCTTTTAGACAAAGAATCGCTCGATAAAGATTTCAGGGAGCTTGTAGGACTTGACGAGAACAAGCCTTTCGAATGTGTCGGAACAAGAAGCGAGGTTGCCGCATGCCTTCAGGCTTATATCGAGAGCGGCAAGAAGAGCCTTCTTACGGACAGATATGAAAAAGAGATCGCTAAGCTCCGTACACAGCCTCTTTCCGGGCTGATGAAGGAGTGGTGCGATGAGAACTGCGTACCCGAAGTGTTCGTTCCCAGACTTAAGGAAGCACTCGCGGAGCTGTAAGGCATTAACGGAACTGTGTGGTGGGTAGATATCAATAGGCTCCCGACAGGCACAGAAATATCGATAAATAAAAGTGTCCCGGACAGTCATGATCTGTCCGGGACTTTATATTATACGGAGTCTCAATTATGGAGACACCGTGTAGAACGGGATTGTCATCCCGCTATTGTTACAAGAGTTCCGTCGGGTACGGTGTTGTAAAGCCACATTGCATCTTCAACGGAAAGTCTTACACATCCGAGAGAAGCCTTGCTTCCGAGTGCGGCAACTTCTTCGGGGATGGGAAGAAGATCGCCCTTCTTTGCGAAGCATACGGAGTGGAACATATATCCGCCGGTTCTGAATCTCATTCCCCATACAGCCCAGGTTCCGTCAGCCATGTATACCCAGCCGCCGCCTGCGGTGTGCTCATAGATCCTGAAGGTTCCCGCGGGGGTACCGTGTCCGGCTCTTCCCGTCGAGCATGCCATGCTCCTGATGAGCTGTGAATATGTTCCGTCCGTGCCTACGGTAAGCACGTTACATACATTGTAGGTGCGGTCGACCATTATGTAGTAGGGTGAACCGTTAAATGCCACACCGGTGGGAACGTATATATTGCACTCGATCGCAGGGATTCCGCCCGAAACCTGTACGGGAGCGGGAGCCTGCGCTGAAGGTGTATTGCCTGAAGCCGTTGTGGGTGCGGGTACGGAAGGTGCGGGTGCCGAGGGAGCAAGACCGTTCGGAACACCGTTTCTGTCCATCGTGTGAACATAGGAAGCATTGGGACGTCTGAGCTCACTTCTTCCGAGAGTGATGTAATGGGCAAACAGCTTGTCCGCATCGTTACCGTATACTGCAACAACATCGGGATAGGTAGCGGCATAGTATGCGGCATCGAACCAGTTAGGGTCGGCAGCGGGCTTTCTTCCTTCGTTTACGCCGAGGTTCTTATAATGGAACCACATCGCGTTGTCGAGGCCGCCCATGGCCTGAATGTTTGGAGCAAATGCATTATATACATCGGGATAAACCGTAGCGTAATATTCCGCATCGAACCAGACGGGAGTGGAAGCGGGAAGTGCCGCATTCGCAGCTTTAGCCTGAGTTTTGGGGATCATTACGGCAAATACGGCGATTACCAGTGTTACAAGTACCTTTTTAAAATTTCTCATAAATCTTTCCTTAAATTCTTTTATCTGTTTTGTCTTCGGTAGGGTTAAATTTACCATTAATCGGCTAAAAACTCAATAAATATGGGCATTCCAAACTTTAAGATTTACTTAAGATTCACTATATATTGTATGATGACCTTGTAAACACCACACTTGAATACTATAATGTGTAATGTATGTAAGATGACATACCTATGGAGGATATTTTTTTATGAAAAAGAACAAACTGATCAGCCTGGCTCTTGTTGCAGCCATGGCAATATCATTGGCTGCCTGCGGCGGAACTACGGAGGGCCAGCAGACCTCAGAGGGAGGCGGATTTGAGTCTCAGCCCATTGTTTCCGTAGATGACAATCCCGGCCAGACCACTACCGATCCCGTGGGTGAAACCGGTGAGAGCTTTGAGGTTCCTGCCGACTGCTACCTTTCGGAGCTTACCGGACTTCCCGTAAAGAAGGAACTCAAGGACCAGCGTCCCATCGCAGTCATGGTAGATAATGAGAAGACAGCTCTTCCTCATTATGAGATAGGTGAATGTGACATCGTTTACGAGCTTATGAACTCAACCGCAAACGACCGCGTAACCAGACTTATGTGCGTACGTAAGGACTGGAGGAACATTAAGCAGATGGGAAGCATACGTTCCACACGTCCCACCAACATCCCTCTTGCAGGTGAGTACAATGCAATCCTTGTACACGACGGCGGTCCCGTTTACATCACCGACTTCATCGCAAAGCCTTACTGCGATCACCTTTCAAGCGGTTTCTGCCGTTTCGATAACGGAAAGAGCTGGGAGTACAAGGAGTACGTTACTGCTGAGGATACCCAGGGTATCAACATGAGCGGCGGAGCACAGAATTATGACGGACTTATCGACAGGATCGATCAGGCCGGCATTTCTCCCAATTACAATTCCTATGCGCCTGTTCGTGATAACCACTTCATCTTCAGACCTTACGGAACCGACATGACCCTTACCGATATGGGTTACTCAAACGCAACATCCGCAACCCATATCCAGATGCCTACCTTCAAGCACACCCAGACACAGCTCAGATACAATGAGTCCACCGGAACCTATGATTATTATCTCTACGGTGAGCTTCAGAAGGATGCAGAGGACGATCAGGTAGTCACATTCGAGAATGTCATTCTCCAGTGCACCGACTTCTACGTATTTGATGATCACGGATATCTGCTTTACTTCTATTATGACCAGGCAACCGATAAGCAGGGCTATTACATCACTAACGGCCAGGCTATCAAGATCACCTGGGATAAGCCCGTGACCAACGAGAAGCTCGACTATGACATCACCAGATACTATGACGAGAACGGTGACGAGATCGAGATCAATCCCGGAAAGACCTATATCTGCCTTGTTCCCAAGGATGGATGGGGATCTGTAACCCTCAACTAAACTATCATCATCAAAAGAGTCAGGAGATAACTTCTCCTGACTCTTTTTGTTTGCAGGGTTTATGGTCCGTTTTGTTGTAAAAAGGGGGATTTTTGGGTATAATACATAAGATTATGGGCATTTTTGCCCTGCTTGGGAGAATTATGGCTGTACCCGAACTTTTTAACGGTAAAAAAATAATGATCTGGGGCTACGGAAGAGAAGGAAAATCCACGGAAAAGTGGCTGTCCGGACACACCACTCCGAAGTCCGTTACGATATTTGAAGGAAAACCCGAAGAGATGCTCGCAGGAGCGGGAGATGATGCCGACATCATCATAAAGAGCCCGGGGATCGTCTGGCCTCCGAAGGGCGCGGACTCAAAGGCATGCGACGGGATAAGTGCCAGGATCACTTCCCAGACCGAGATATTCCTGCACGAATACCGTATGAAGACCATAGGTGTTACAGGCACAAAGGGAAAGTCCACAACCGTTTCCATGCTTGCCCACGTACTCGGAGAACTTTCGGGAAAGAAGGTCATCCTTGCGGGTAATATAGGTCTTCCCTGTCTCGATTATTATGATGATGCCGCGGGTGATTCGATAGTGGTACTGGAGCTTTCCTGCCATCAGCTTAAGGATGCGAAGACCGCACCTCATATTTCCGTATTCCTTGATCTCTACGAAGAGCATCTGGATTATTACGGGACCATGGATGCGTATTTTGAAGCAAAGAGTCACATCGTCACAAGGCAGGCGGAGGGTGACAGGGCGTACATCGGAGAGAATGTTCCGGAGCTTGTATCAGCCTCCTCTCAGATAAGAGTCAATCCGGAAGCGGGAGATCTTGAAGATATCGAGCTTTCTCTTTTCGGTGACCATAACAGGATAAACGCCTACTTCGTAAAGAGGATATGCTGCGACGAATTCGGACTTTCGGAAGAAGCGGTCATAAACAGCCTTAAGAATTTTGAAGCTCTTCCTCACAGGATGAAGAAGATCGGAAGGTTCGGCGGGATAGACTGGTACGACGATTCCATTTCGACAATTCCCGAAGCTGCCATAAGTGCGGCCGAGAGCATTCCTGACGCACAGGTAATTCTGGTCGGCGGAATGGACAGGGGCATATCATATTCCGTGCTCGAGGATTACATGAAGGAGCATGAGGAATACAGATTCATCTGCATGTATGCAACGGGCGAAAGGATCGTGAAGGAACTTGGGAAGAATCTTCCCAATGTCTGTTTCGAACCGGATCTAAAGGCGGCCGTAAACAGAGCATATGAGATCACCGATGAGGGAAAAGGCTGCGTGCTTTCGCCTGCGGCCGCTTCATACGGATATTTTAAGAATTTCGAAGAACGCGGACTTGTCTTCGGGGAACTGGTAAGGGGTCATGGATCAGCTCAATCTGTTTGAATACATGTCTGACAAAACTAAAGAATCCGAAAGCCCTCTTGCCGCAAGGATGAGGCCCAGAACGCCCGAAGAGGTGGTGGGACAGGAGGAGATAATCGCCCCCGGCAAGCTCCTTTACCGTGCGATCAAGGCAGACAAGATAAGCTCCCTGATCCTCTACGGACCTCCCGGAACCGGCAAGACGACCATTGCCAAGGTCATTGCCGGAGCAACGAAGTCGCGTTTTATTTCGATCAATGCGACAACTGCCGGAAAGAAGGACATGGAGGATGCGGTTAACGAAGCAAAGAGCATCCTTGCGATGAACTCGCAGAAGACCATTCTTTTCATTGACGAGATACACCGCTTCAATAAAGGACAGCAGGATTTCCTTTTACCTTTTGTCGAAGACGGGACCGTAACGCTGATAGGCGCTACGACGGAGAATCCTTACTTTGAGGTTAACGGCGCTCTTATAAGCCGTTCGATGATATTCGAGCTTAAGCCCCTGAGCATGGATAATGTCAGGTCACTTCTTAAGATCGCGGTCACGGATCACGAAAGGGGAATGGCCGGATATAATCCCTACATCGACGGGGACGCACTTGATTTCATTGCAGATGTGTCGGGAGGAGATGCAAGACATGCGCTCAATGCCCTTGAACTTGCAATCCTTACGACGGAGCCTGATGATGCACCGTTAAAGGAAAGTGATGCGACTGTCACCGGACCTGCTGATAAGTCAAAACCGGGAATACATATAACTCTTGATGTAGCACAGGAATGCATCCAGAGAAAAGCGGTAAGATACGACAAGACCGGAGATAACCATTACGATACCATCTCCGCATTCATAAAGAGCATGAGAGGATCGGACCCCGATGCAGCGGTTTATTACCTTGCAAGAATGCTCGATGCGGGTGAGGAGGTAAGCTTCATCGCAAGACGTATCGTGATATGCGCGGCGGAGGATGTCGGAATGGCGGATCCCAATGCACTGGTCGTTGCCAATGCCGCATTCGAAGCGGTGATAAAGGTCGGAATGCCGGAAGCGAGGATCATTCTTTCCGAAGCTGCGATATATGTCGCAACGGCACCGAAGTCAAATTCCGCGATATGTGCGGTTGATGCGGCACTTGAGGAGATAAGGGAAACGGGTTCGCTTCCGATCCCTCCGCATCTTCAGGATGCTCACTACAAAGGAGCCGCGAAGCTTGGCCACGGTATCGGATATCAGTATGCACACGATTTCCCGAACCACTATGTGAAGCAGCAATATCTCCCCTACGAACTGGACGGAAGAGAATTCTTCAGACCGGACGGACAGGGATATGAAAACAAGATAAAAGATCATTTTAAAAAGATAAAAGGTAAGGAGAATTAAAAATGGGCGTTAATGAAGAAGCACTCAAGGCACACGAGGAGTGGAACGGAAAGCTTTCCACCGAGGCTAAGTCAAAGGTTGATTCAAGGGAGGCGCTTGCGATCGCATATACTCCCGGCGTAGCTGAGCCTTGTAAAGAGATAGCTAAGGACAAGGATCTCGCGTATAAATATACCTGGAAGGCCAATACCATCGCAGTCGTATCCGACGGTTCCGCGGTTCTCGGACTCGGAAATATCGGACCCGAAGCGGCAATGCCCGTTATGGAAGGAAAGGCCGTTCTTTTCAAGGAGTTCGGCGGAGTCAACGCAGTTCCCATTTGTCTTGATACACAGGACACCGAGGAGATCATCAAGGCCGTAAAGTACATCGCTCCCGGCTTCGGAGGCATCAACCTTGAAGATATCTCGGCTCCCAGATGCTTTGAGATCGAAGAAAGACTAAAGGCAGAGCTTAACATTCCCGTTTTCCATGATGACCAGCACGGAACAGCAATCGTTGTTCTTGCGGCATCCATCAATGCTCTCAAGGTAACCGGCAAAAAGAAAGAAGACTGCAAGATCGTGGTTAACGGCGCCGGTGCAGCAGGCGTTGCAATCTCCAAGCTTCTTCTCAAGTACGGTTTCGGTTCTGTTACTCTCTGCGATTCAAGAGGAATCGTTTCCGCAGACAGGACCGATCTTAACGATACCAAGAAGGAAATGCTCAAGATCACCAATCCCGAGAACAGATCCGGTAAGCTTGCCGATGCTGTTGTAGGAACCGATATCTTCGTAGGTGTTTCCGCTCCCGGAGTCCTTACCGCAGATATGATAAAGACCATGAATGCGGATCCCATCATCTTTGCCATGGCTAATCCCGTACCCGAGATCATGCCCGATGAAGCAAAGGCAGCAGGTGCAAGGATCGTCGGAACCGGAAGAAGTGACTTCCCCAACCAGATCAACAACGTAGTCGCATTCCCCGGAATCTTCCGCGGAGCACTTGAGGCAAGAGCACCTCAGATCACCGAAGAGATGAAGCTTGCAGCAGCAGAGGCAATCGCAGCCGCAGTTCCCGCAGACAAGCTCTGTGAGGACAACATCATGCCCGAAGCATTCGATCCCCATGTACGTGATGCCGTATCTGAAGCTGTTAAGAGGCTTGTAAAATAATGGATGCCGAAAAGCTCACACAGGTAAAACTCATCATCCTGTATATGCTCAACAGAGTCGATTTCCTCATGACCGCTTCCCAGATATCGGATTTTGTTCTGGGCAAGGATTATGCGGATTATTACGTTCTCACGCAGGCGCAGGGTGAACTCATAGAGAACGGACTTATCTCGCAGGCTCCGCATTCACACAATTCAACGGAGCTTTCGATCACGTCCGAGGGAAGGGATACGATCAATTATTTCGCATCGCGTCTTCCCGATTTCATCAAGAATGACATCGAGAATTATTTTGCGGACAAGGCATTCGAGCTCAGGAATGAACTTGCGGTTCAGAGCAATTACGGTCTGAACTTCAATACGGGTGAGTATGAGACGAGACTCATCATCAAGGACCGTGACGTTACCACGCTTGATATGACTCTTTCCGTTCCCACCGAAGAGATCGCAGAGCACATTGTCGATGTCTGGAAGGAAAAAGCTTCCGAAGTTTTTCAGTACATTACCAACGAATTGTTTTAAGTTTTTCTTTTGCAAAGGAACAGTAAATGAGAATCGGAACAGGATATGACGTTCATAAATTCTGTGAAGACAGACCGCTTATCATCGGAGGTGTGACCATTCCTTACGAAAAGGGACTGCTCGGTCACTCAGATGCCGATGTGCTTACACATGCGATAATGGATGCACTTCTCGGAGCCGCAGCGCTCGGTGATATCGGAAAGCATTTCCCCGATACGGATCCGGAGTACAAAGGCGCGGATTCGATAAAGCTTCTGAAGAAGGTCGGAGAATTGCTTCTGAATGAGGGGTTTGTGATCGAGAATATCGATTCGACCATCATCGCACAGGCTCCCAAGATGAGACCGCACATTGATGAGATGAGAGCAAATATCGCTTCCGCTCTCGGACTGGATGTGAGCCGCGTGAACGTGAAGGCGACCACGGAGGAAGGCCTCGGTTTTACGGGAGCGATGCAGGGAATATCTTCCCAGGCGGTAGCGCTCTTGAACAGTGTATACGATCAGGGTGATATTGGCCCCGCTTCATGCGGCGGCTGCGCACGATGTCCGGGCGTGGGTAAATGATCAGGTCGTGAACAGGGGGACGGTTCCTCCGTTCACAAAGGAGACAACATATGATTCAGGGTGAACGGAGGAACCGTCCCCCTGTTCACTTTGAGAGGATAGAACAATATGCAGTTATATAACACAAAAAGCAGAAGAGTAGAAGAATTCAAACCTCGTGAGGAAGGCAAGGTATCGATGTATACCTGCGGACCTACCGTTTATCATTTCGCACATATCGGAAACCTCAGAACCTATATCTGTGAGGATATGCTGGTCAAGACGCTTGCTTATGCCGGCTATGATGTAAAGCGTGTAATGAACATAACCGATGTAGGACATCTTTCCAGCGATGCGGATACCGGTGAAGATAAGATGCTCAAGGGCGCAAAGCGTGAGCACAAGACCGTACTTGAGATCGCGGATTATTATACCAAGGCTTTCTTTGATGATTTTGCGAAGCTGAACATCAAGATGCCCGATGTGGTCGAGCCCGCAACACATTGCATCCCCGAATTCATCCATATGATCGAAGTCCTTCTTGAGAAGGGCTATGCATATCAGGCGGGAGAGAATATTTATTTCGACACCTCCAAGCTGGAGAAGTATTACACCCTGTCCAACCATAATGAGGATGACCTTCGCGTAGGCGTCCGCGATGATGTCGATGAGGACAGCAACAAGCGAAACAAAACAGACTTTGTTCTGTGGTTTACCAAATCTAAATTCGACGATCAGGAGCTCAAATGGGAGAGCCCCTGGGGACGCGGTTATCCCGGATGGCATATCGAGTGCTCATGCATCGGCATAAAGCATCTCGGTGAGTATATGGACATCCACTGCGGCGGCGTGGACAATATCTTCCCTCATCACACCAATGAGATCGCACAGAGTGAAGCTTACCTCGGACATCCCTGGTGCAATTACTGGTTCCACGTTCATCACCTTGTCGAGAAGGACAAAGGAAAGATGAGCAAGTCCAGCGGAGAGTTTCTTACCGTATCCCTGCTTGAAGAGAAGGGATATGATCCGCTTGCATACAGATTCTTCTGCCTGCAGTCACACTACCGCAAGCCTCTTGAGTTTTCTTACGAGGTTCTCGATCAGATGAGCGCGGCTTATCAGAAGCTCTTAAAGCGTGTGGGTGAGCTGAAGGAAGACGGTGAAGTTGATGATAAGGCATTCGCAGAATATCGAGAGAAATTCCTTAATGCACTGACGGATGATATCAATACATCCATGGCGATCACAGTTCTCTACGATGTTCTCAAAGCAGAGATAAATGATGCGACCAAGCGTGCGCTTGTTGCCGATTTTGACAAGGCACTTTCGCTCGATCTTCTTGAAGGTGCTTCTAAGCTTGAGTCGGAAGGCAGCGTTGATGCGGAACTTGAAAGCTGGATCCTTGAGCGCATCGATGCAAGAAAGGCTGCCAAGAAGGCCAAGGATTTTGCTCAGGCAGATGCGATCCGTGAGGAACTTGCCGCAAAGGGCATCCTCATCGAAGATACCAGAGAGGGTACGAAGTGGAAGAAGGCTTAAAGTATTCGCCCCTGTCGCTTTCTTTCCTTGGTGATGCGTATATGAGTCTTATCATAAGACGCATGCTCCTGGAAAAAGGTGACATGGCTGTCGGGAAATTCCACAAAGCGAGTGTGAAGTATGTCAGTGCCGATTCACAGGCTATGATCTACGATCTTCTGATGGAGAAGGACATTCTTTCCGATGAGGAGAAGGATGTCATGCACCGCGGCAAGAATCATGCCCATCCTTCGGGAAGAGGCACGAATTTTGCAAGTTACAGCAAGGCAACGGGTTTTGAATCCCTTATAGGGTACCTGTATATTTCGGGAAAGACCGACCGTGCCGATGAACTCATACTGATCGGAGCAGACTATGTCTCAGGAACAGAAAAACAGTAAAGTCAATGAAAATGCAATAGAAGGTCGTAATCCGGTCATTGAAGCCATCCGCGCCGGCAAGGAGATAGACAGGCTCTATGTGCTTGACGGATGCAAGGACGGCGCGATACTTACCATCAAGCGTGAAGCTGCAAAGAAGGATATCGCGATCAAATATGCCGACAAGGACAGACTCGATCATATGTCATCCACAGGACACCATCAGGGTGTCATTGCGATCACCGCAGCTTACGAATACAGTGAAGTATCGGATATCTTAAAGAATGCCGAAGATAAGGGTGAAGATCCTTTTGTCATCGTGCTTGACGGAATTGAGGATCCTTACAATCTTGGTGCCATCATTAGAACAGCCGACCAGGCAGGTGCTCACGGCGTGATCATACGTGCCGACAGAGCGGCTCACCTTACCGCATCTGTTGCCAGGGCAAGTGCGGGAGCACTCAACTATATTCCCGTTGCGAAGGTCACAAACATCGCACGTACCATCGAGGAACTCAAGGAGAAGGGACTCTGGTTCGTATGTGCGGCAATGGACGGAGATCTTATGTATGACCTGAATCTCACCGGTCCCATCGGCCTTGTGATCGGAAACGAAGGCAGCGGCGTGACGAGACTTGTACGCGAGAAATGCGATATGACGGCTTCGATCCCCATGAAGGGACAGATTGATTCGCTCAATGCTTCCGTTGCATGCGGAATACTCAGTTACGAGATCGTAAGAAGACGAATGAAGGGCTGAATTTGAAACAGACTTCCGTAAAAAACAAAACGCTTTTTCCGGACTATTCCCGTATGAGCGATGAGGAACTTATATTCAGGATGCGTGAGGTGACTCATGAATATCCCGCGATAGCCAACCACCTCATCGCAAGACATACGGGTCTTGTTAATTACATAGTAAATACATTCACCATCATTTCCTCGGACCGTGACGATCTGATCCAGGAGGGGATGATAGGTCTCTACGATGCGATCGTTAAATACGATCCTGCAAGGGGTGCGTCGTTCAGGACATATGCTTCCATTGAGATAAGAGGCAATGTCTTCAATGCCATCCGTTCAAGAAACAATCAGAAGAATATTCCTCTCAACAATTATCTGTCGGTAGATATGACCGGCGGCATCACATCTCCGGAGCTGGGGTCATATTTCATTCTTCCCTCCAACGATATGACTCCCGAGGAGACCGCGATATTCGATGAGATCAAGGATCGTCTTGCATTCTGCATCAATAACGAACTTACCGAAAAAGAAAGACACTGCTTAACACTTAAGATAAGCGGTGCCTCCGTTAAAGAAATATCCGATATAATGAGTCTCTCCGAAAAAGCGGTGGAGACCGCACTTTCGAGAGCAAGGAAAAAACTCAAAGAGATATACTGAAAAATTATTTTTTCGGGAGCGGTGTTTCGATAAGCTTCAGTCCGAATCTGTCCACCAGTTCCATTGCTTTCTTTTCCGTTTCGGGAACATCTATCATTCTTACGTGATGCGCATCGAGAGCCATTACGACATCGTTGCCGGTTTTGCCCGCGATCTCCCAGAAGAGAGGGTTGGGATAATTTCTGTTTTCCCCGACTCCGAGGAGGTTTATCTCGAGCGGTACCTTGTGATCGTATGCATATTCACAGATGCGGCTCATCTCTTTCTGATAGAAAAGATCATCGCCTTTGAAATTGATAAGGTCGGGATGCGCAAGATATATGAATCTTCCGGATGAAAGTCCCTCGAGAGCCTGATCGACGTACTGTGTGACCCTGGAAGGATCATTCGTCTCTTCGCCGGCCCATACTCCGTCATACTGGTTGTTCAGGCAGTGCTGTCCGAGAATGAGATACTCGAGAGGGTAACCTTCAAGGAAATCCATCAGTTTTGAAAAAAGCTTCGGATAGAATTCGACCTCGAGACCGAAAAAGATATTGATCTTATCCTTATATTCCTTTTTGAGGGAAAGGATGGTATCGGTGTAGTCGTCCATCTGATCGAGATCCATTCGCATTCCCTTAGATGAATAACCGTCCGGGAAGGGCATAGGAGTGTGGTCGGAGAATCCGAAATCGGTCATCCCGATACGGATGGCTTCTTCTATGTATTCTCTCTCGGTACCGGTCGCATGACCGCACCTTGTCGTGTGTGCATGGAGATTAATTTTCATGATATGTCCCCGGATTTAATATTTGAACCAAAGAGTACTCTAATGTAATTCATTTCAAAATTCAAGGTTTGACCGCATTTTTAACAATGTTATAATAAATCCGTAGAGGATCTTCGGTCGCTTTTTGCATCCGGGATATGGAGACGATATGAAGAAAAATATATTTAAGATAATAATGACTTTTGCTGCGGCCGCACTTGTCTGCCTTATCTATTCAGGCAAGGCTGAAGCTGCCGTTAAGACCATGCCCGACGGAGGACTTTTCGATCCTTCCTTTTACGCGGCAACCTATGATGATGTTTATAAAGCATTCGGAATGAACGAAGCTCTTTTGTACCAGCATTATCTTCTCTGCGGTATGAAGGAGAGAAGACTTCCCTATGCGGGTTATGTTTATCCTACGGTTCCCACACAGAGCGTTTCGGGAAGCGATTCCAAGACCGTGCTCAGGATGCCGGACGGAACTCTTTTCGATCCGGAGTTTTATGTGAAGAAGTATCCCGATGTTGTTGCGATATTCGGAACCGATCCGATGCTTCTCTACGCGCATTATGTTTATTACGGAATGGCGGAGGGAAGACTTCCTTACGAAGGATATCAGGCATCGCAGCTTAAGCTTACTTTTTCCACCACCGGTGCGATCGCGGATTGTTATTCGGTCGATGACATAATCTCCGGCGTAAGACAGGCCGCCAAATACAGGGTCACGAATCTTAAGATCTATGATCACTGGAGCAGCGGTGTGTCGGCGGAAACACTTCCGGTGCTCGTGACCGGACAGCTCGGATATGTACAGAATGTCTACGGTGTAAAGAAGATCACCTGTTCAAAAATCCTGATCTACGGAGACGTTACCAATCTCATTATCGAAACGGACGTAACTCTTAAGTATTAAGTTATTAAGTAAAACCGACCGGCCCGGAGGCTCAAAGCTTCCGGGTCATTTTTCTGCGGTGCATCCGATAGTTTTTCTTACGTGCATCCGGTCATTTTTCTGTTGACGCATAAACTTTGTCGTGATATAAACGATTTGTAATCAATCTTTTGTTCTTTATTCATTTTGTTTCTGAAATTCGTATTCCGAAACATACCATTGTTTAAGATCTGAAAAGAGAGTTTTTGTTTATAGATTGTTTTTCTATTATTTTCTGAAAGGAATCCGTACTTTATATGAGAGAAAAACTTCAGAGCTTTACCCTTTCCCAGCTTAAGGATATCGCAAAATCCGCAGGCCTTAAGGGAATAACCGGACTCAAGAAAGAGGAGCTTATCGAGCGCCTTGTTGAGCTTGATGCAAAAATGCAGTCCGAGAAAGCCGCCAGGGAAGCGGAGGAAAAGAAGACCGAATCCAAGCCTTCGGAAAAGAAGACCGAATCCAAGCCTTCCGAAAAGAAAGCTTCCTCCAAAAAAACCGACGAAAAGAAACCGGATGAAAAGAAGCACGCCGGCAAAAAGCGTGAAGAAAAGAAACCCGAGGATAAAAAGCCCGCACTGGAGCCTGCCGGGCAGGAAAAGCCCGCTGAGGAAAAGAAGGGCGATGCTCCCGCAGATGCTGCTAAAAACAGCCGTGCGGAGAATGCATATGTTCCCCAGGAAGGTGACGAGCCCGCATACGGTATCCTTGAGGTCATGCCCGAAGGCTATGGCTTCATCAGATGCGACAATTATCTTCCCGGCGAAAATGACGTTTATGTCTCGCCTGCGCAGATCCGTAAATTCGGACTCCGCACCGGTGATGTGCTTGACGGCGTAAAGAAGGCAAAGAGCCCTTCGGAGAAATTTTCGCCCCTTGTTTTCCTTAATACCGTAAACGGTTATCCTCTTTCGGAAGCGATGAAGAGAGTTGCGTTCGAGAACATGACTCCCATCTTCCCCAACGAGAGGATCCGTATGGAGACCGATGACGAAAAGAATATCGCCATGCGTGTCATGGACCTTGTAAGCCCCGTCGGAAAGGGACAGAGAGGAATGATCGTATCGCCTCCCAAGGCAGGTAAGACTACCCTGCTTAAGTCCGTTGCGCAGAGCATTCTTTTCCATAATCCCGAGACGCATATCATCATCCTTCTGATCGATGAGCGTCCCGAGGAAGTTACCGATATGAAGGAAGCGATCAGGGGCAGGAATGTCGAGGTCATCTATTCTACCTTTGATGAGATGCCCGAACATCACGCCAGGGTTTCCGAGATGGTTATAGAGCGTGCAAGAAGGCTTGTGGAGCACAGGGAGGATGTCGTTATCCTTCTCGACTCCATCACCAGACTTGCCAGGGCATATAACCAGGTCATCCCTCCCAGCGGAAGAACCCTTTCCGGAGGTCTTGATCCCGCGGCGCTCCATATGCCCAAGAGATTCTTCGGTGCCGCAAGAAATATGAGAGAGGGCGGATCACTTACGATACTCGCAACCGCTCTTGTCGAGACCGGATCCAAGATGGACGATGTCGTATACGAGGAGTTCAAGGGAACCGGCAACATGGAAATGATCCTTGACAGAAAGCTTTCCGAAAAGAGGATCTTCCCCGCCGTCGACCTTGCAAAATCCGGCACGAGACGTGAGGATCTCCTTCTTACAAGGGAAGAGCTCCGTGCAATGGAGATCGCCCGCCGTGCGCTCAACAGCCTCAAATCCGACGATGCTGCGGACCGCCTGCTCGAGGAGTTCAAGAATACCCGCTCAAATGCGGAACTTGTGCGCAATATAAATGTAAGAAATCATGTATAAATAACACTTGCAAACACCGCCTGCATCTGATATTATAGAAAAGCTGTTTGTGGCTGCATAAGCAGTGCGGATGAGAACAGACATTATTTACATTTATATAGAGAGGTGAAGAAAATGAAGGAAGGAATACATCCCCAGTATTATCAGGCAACCGTTACCTGCAACTGTGGCAACACTTTTGTAACCGGTTCAACAAGACCTGAGATACACGTCGAGGTTTGCTCCAAGTGCCATTCGTTCTATACCGGCCAGCAGAAGAGCGCAAGAGCCGACGGACGTATTGACAAGTTCAATAAGAAGTACGGTCTTAATAAGTAATTGTAACAAAGGGTTGAGGCCTAAAGCCTCAGCCCTTAATTTTTTTAAGGAGCGGTTATGGCCGGACGTAAAAGATCAAAAGTATATTCCGGGATAGGCGGACAGGCGGTCATCGAAGGCATCATGATGCGTAACGGTGAGAAGTATGCCGTAGCCGTAAGAAGACCCGACGGAAAAGTCGATATCGATACCCAGACCCATAAGCAGTTCATGCAGGGAAGCTTTATATTAAAGGTTCCTTTTCTTCGCGGAATGTTCGTATTCATAGATTCGCTGATGCTCGGAACAAGAGCTATCAATTATTCGGCGGAAGCCTATGATTCGGAAGAAGCCAAGGATTCCGGAACATCGGGATCGGGCGGGGCTGTCGACGGTATCATGAACTCTCTTGTCATGATACTTGCATTTGCGCTTGCGATCGGACTTTTCATTGTCCTTCCGACCTTCCTTGCTTCCGTTTTTGAAAAGAGCATCAGAAATCCTTCGCTAGTTTCCGTTATCGAGGGTGCGATAAGGATCGTTGTCTTTATCCTGTATATGTTCGTTATCGGATTCATGAAGGATATGAGGACCATTTACCGTTATCACGGCGCCGAGCATAAGTGCATCAACTGTATCGAAAGAGGCAAGGTCCTTAATGTAGAAAATGTAAAGAAGAGCTCACGTTTTCACAGAAGATGCGGAACCAGCTTTATGTATATTTCCGTATTCATAAGCATCATCATCTTCTTTTTCATAAGAGTTGAGTACATTCCCATGAGGCTGCTCATCAGGATCCTTCTGATCCCCGTTGTGCTCGGAATCTCCTATGAGATCCTGCGCCTTGCCGGAAGAAGTGAGAATATCTTCGTATATATGCTCACATCACCCGGTATCTGGTTCCAGCATCTTACGACAAGGGAGCCCGATGCCAAACAGATCGAGGTTGCCATTGCTTCCGTTGAAGCAGTATTTGACTGGAGAAAATATCTGGCCGACAATTTCGGATTGGAAGTGGATGAAAACGGTGAGATCGTAGGTGCGGTTCCCGGATGGGAAGAGGACGATGATTACGCCGATGAAGACGATTACTTTGAGGGCGAGGATGACCTTGTCTATGCCGAGGATGACAGCGAGTATTATCCCGATGACGAAGAGCCCGATGAGCCCGAAGACGAAGAGTGATATCCTTTGAAAGCATCCGATCTGAAAAAAGAGATATTGAAAAGGCTTGAAAAAGCAGGTATACCCGATGCCGAAACAGACACAAGGATACTGCTTAAAGAGTATGCCGGCATAAGCATTTCGGACCTTTATGCGGATCCGGATAAAGAGCTTCCGGATTCATTTTCGGAGGATGAACTTGAAAAGGCACTGGAGCTGCGGGTAAAAAGAGTTCCTTTGCAGCATATAACCGGCAGGACCGGTTTTATGGGTTTTGATTTTAATGTTTCGCCGGCAGCGCTGATCCCGAGGCCCGATACCGAGATCCTGGCGGAAGAAGCTCTGATCGATCATCACGACGGGTCCCGCATTCTTGACCTGTGCACCGGCAGCGGCTGTATCATCATAAGCCTCCTTGCGCTTATGAACGACTGCTACGGTGTTGCAACCGACATCTCGAAGGATGCGCTTGCCCTTGCGGAAAAGAATGCCTCGGAGATACTCGGTGAAAAAATGGAAAGATTAAGATTATTCGAGGGAGACCTCTACGATGCGGTCCCCGCAGGTGAAAAGTTTGAAGTCATAGTTTCCAATCCGCCTTATATAAGGACTGCGGATATGGAGACGCTCATGCCGGAAGTAAAGGACCACGATCCCGCTATAGCCCTTGACGGCGGCGAGGACGGGCTTGTCTTTTACAGAAGGATAATAGAAGGGGCCGGGGGTTTCCTTTGTCCCGGAGGAGACCTGATCCTTGAGATAGGATTCGATCAGGCCGAAGACGTTACGAAGATCATGAAAGCAAACAGATTTACGGAAGTCCGGACAATCAAAGATTTCGGCGGATGTGACCGCGTTGTCAGGGGAATACTTTCCTCTCTTTAGCCGTGCCTGAATTTACACTGTAATTCTATTCACGGATAAGGAGAAAATCATGTTTGAACAATTGGATGAACTCCTCGGAAGATACGAGGAAATGAACAGGCAGCTCCAGGATCCCGCCATAGCGGGCGACGGAGCAAAGTTCCAGAAGATAATGAAGGAGCAGGGTGCTATAACCCCGCTCGTAAACGCATACAGCGAATATAAGAAGTGCAATACCGATCTTGCCGATGCCCTTGAGATGCTTTCTTCGGAGAATGACGAAGAGATGCGTACGATGCTCAAGGAATCCGTATCGGAGGGTAAGGCACGCATACAGGAGCTTGAAGAACAGATCAAGATCCTTCTTCTTCCCAAAGATCCCAACGATTCCAAAAACGTTATCATTGAGTTCAGGGCAGGTGCAGGCGGAGACGAAGCCGCTCTTTTTGCTGCGGAGCTTTACAGGATGTACGTACACTATGCGGAGAGCCAGGGATGGAAAACACAGCTTATCTCGGCGGATGAGACCGGCATAGGAGGCTTTAAGGACTGCACCATGACCATAATTGGAGACGGTGCATATTCGAGGCTCAAGTATGAGAGCGGAGTCCACAGGGTACAGCGTGTTCCCGAGACGGAAAGCGGCGGAAGGATCCATACATCCACGGCATCCGTTGCGGTAATGCCCGAAGCCGACGAGGATGTTGATATCGAGATAGATCCCAAGGATATAAGGATAGACGTCATGCGTGCCTCGGGAAACGGCGGTCAGTGCGTCAACACCACAGACTCGGCGGTACGTCTTACCCATTTCCCTACGGGGATAGTCGTATATTCCCAGACGGAAAAGAGCCAGATCCAGAATAAGGCCAAGGCTTTCGCACTCCTCAAGGCCAAGCTATACGATATCCAGCAGCAGGAAAAGCACGATGCCGAGGCGGAGCTCAGGAAGTCCCAGATAGGTACCGGAGACCGTTCTGAGAAGATCAGGACCTATAATTTTCCCCAGGGCAGGGTTACGGACCACAGGATAGAACTTACGCTCTATAAGCTCGATAAGATCATGAACGGCGATATCGGGGAGATCATAGACGCCTGCATTGCGGCCGACAGATCGGCCAAGCTTGCCAAAATGGAAGAAAATCAAAATTGAGTATGACATTTTTCTTTAATTTATGATACAATGGATTTTGTATCGGCATTATGTAAACAGGCATTCAGGGGGGATGCCGCATTATTAAGGAGTTTGTCATGTTCAGCGTAGGAGATTATGTAGTCTGCGGAAATAAGGGTGTGTGCAGGGTGGATCAGATATCACCCCTTGATATTTCGGGTGCAAGCAGTGAGGATTATTATATTCTCAAGCCTGTCTACAGCCCGGGCAGTACTGTATATATTTCCATGGAGTCCGCTGACGAGAAGCTCCGTGCGGTACTCACCAAGAAGGAAGCCGACAAGCTTATAAAGCAGATGCCCGGTGTTCTCGATATTACGGTAGATAACGATAAGCAGCTCGAGGGCGAGTACAAGAACTGTATCCGTTCCAATAACGCAATGGATCTGGTCAAGCTCCTCAAGACCATTTACCACAGGCGCGAGGCGAGATTTGCCGCAGGCCGTAAGGAGACCGCACTCGATGCGAAGTATTTCCGCATGGCCGGAGATTACCTCTACGGAGAGCTTGCCATAAGCCTCAATATTCCCAGGGAAGAGGTAGAAGGCTATATCGGAAATACTATTTCCTAAAGGTATTGACATGGGTTATCCCATGTGTTAATATGCATTTTGCGTGTGAAAACACGGACAACAAAGCAGAGCAGCCGCTCTCACCTGCAGGCTAAGCCAAACAGGTCCAGATGTCCGATCACTCTATGATCGAATATTGTAAGCGGCTAACTGCAAGCCGCTTTTTTATTTGTTTGGGGGATATATCAGGAGGTACTTAGTATTAACAACTTATTTATCAATGAACAGATAAGAGACAAGGAAGTCAGAGTCATCGGCGAAGCCGGCAATATGATCGGCATTATGTCCACAAAGGAAGCACTCGCTATGGCTCAGGATGCGGGACTTGACCTGATCAAGATCGCACCCACCGCAACTCCGCCCGTATGTAAGATCGCCGATTACGGCAAGTATCAGTACGAGCAGCTCCGCAAGGAGAAGGAAGCACGTAAGAAGCAGCATCAGGTTGACATCAAGGAGATCCGTATTTCTCCCAACATCGATACCAATGATGTGAACACCAAGATCAACTCCGCAAGAAAGTTCCTTGCAAAGGGTGACAAGGTAAAGGTTACGCTTCGTTTCCGCGGACGTGAGATGGCTCATATGAATACCACCAAGCATGTGCTTGATGATTTCGCTGAGCAGCTTTCGGATGTTGCAGTCATTGAGAAGCCTGCCAAGGTTGAAGGCAGGAGCATAATCATGTTTTTAACGGCAAAGAAAGAAGAAAAGCCGTCAAAAAATAAAGAAGAAGCACCAAAGCAAGATTAGGAGGAAGTAACATGCCCAAGATGAAGACAAGCAGTGCTGCAGCAAAGCGCTTCAAGGCTACAGGCACAGGAAAGCTTAAGAGAAACAAGGCTTATAAGAGTCATATTCTGACCAAGAAGAGCACCAAGAGAAAGAGAAATCTCCGTAAGGCAGCAATGACCGACGCTACCAACGTAAAGAATATGAAGAAGATCCTGCCCTATCTGTAAGGCAGACGCACCCGGCAGCGACATGTGCTGACGGTTAGATTGGAGGAAATTAGAAATGGCAAGAATTAAAGGTGGTTTAAACGCCAAGAAAAAGCACAATCGCGTTCTGAAGCTTGCAAAGGGCTACAGAGGCGCAAGAAGTAATCAGTATAGAGTTGCAAAGCAGTCCGTAATGAGAGCTCTTACCTCATCCTACTCAGGACGTAAGGAGAGAAAGAGAGAGTTCAGAAAGCTCTGGATCACCAGAATCAATGCAGCAGCTCGTATCAACGGTCTTTCATACAGCAAGTTCATGTACGGTCTCAAGAAGGCAGGCGTTGACATGAACAGAAAGATGCTCGCTGAGCTCGCAGTAAACGATGCAGCCGGATTCGCATCACTTGCTGAGATGGCTAAGAAAGAGATTGCTTAACTAAAAGTCAATATGGCTTTACATAAAAAGACAGCCCGTGTGGCTGTCTTTTTTGTAAGGAATATTGAAATGAGGGAAGTGATCAGGCTTTGTCGGCAAGGACTTTAAGAAGGTATTCGTAGGTGCGGCGGGTGGAGGAGATGGAGAGGCGCTCGGCGGGAGAGTGGATGTCCTGCATATCGGGGCCTATTGACACTGCGTCAATGTCAGGCGCCTTGTCCATAAAGAAGCCGCATTCGAGACCCGCATGGATGGCTTCGACCTTGGGAGCGTATCCGTACATCTCAGTGAAGACTCGGACCATCTTGTCGCGAAGAGGTGAATCCGGAGCGTATTTCCATCCGGGATATACTCCGGTGACTTTATTTGTTCCTCCGAATCCGGAGGTTATTATTTTGAGATCTTCAATAAGGGCATCTCTTTCCCGCGCAATGCTGCTTCGGACGGAGAATTCGGCATGAAGCTTTCCTTCCTGTATGTCGATGATGCCGAGGTTAAGGGAGGTCTGTACCAGTCCTTCTATGTCCCCGCTCATTGAGGTCACGCCGTTTGGAAGTGCTTTCAGAAACTCCGATGCCTTCCTTGCACTTAAGGATATGCTGACGGACGCCCGGGCTTTTGAGGTAACAGAGAATTCAAAACCCGGATCGGTGGTTTTGAAGCTTTCCTTTAATCTCTCTGCTTCGGCTTTTACGGTTTCGGTGACGGTATCGCCGCTGCTTTCGGGAACGCAGACGGTAACACTGCACCATGAGGGGATCGCGTTATCCGCATTTCCTCCTTTGATGTCTGTGATCACAGCGTCCGGAATGCAGCCCAGTATCCCGCCGATGACTTTGATCGCATTTGCCCTGCCGAGGTGTATCATCTGACCCGAATGTCCGCCGGTAAGTCCGGAAACGCTTATCTCGAAGCAATTGTCTCCCGAAGGAGCGGATGAATCGGGATCGAGGAAGCAGGAAACTCTTGCTCCGCCTGCACATCCTACGGTGAAGATCCCTTCATCCTCTGAATCAAGATTGATCAGCCTGCGGTTCTTTATATTGCGTATATCAAGTCCGGAAGCACCTTCCATTCCGGTTTCTTCGTTGGCGGTGATTATGACTTCCAGATCGGGGTGGGGGATGTCATCAGCTTCCAGTATCGCAAGTGCCATTGCAACGGCTATTCCGTTGTCACCGCCTAGTGATGTTTTATGTGCACCGATAAGGTCTCCCTCAACGAAAACATCGAGAGGAGTTGTTTTCATATCTATTCCCGATCCTTCTTCACATACTGCGACCATATCCATATGTCCCTGAAGGATCACGCCGGGCCGGTCTTCGTATCCCGGAAATGCCGGCTTTTTAAAGATGATATTTCCGGCCGCATCGGCTATATATTCCAGGTCATTTTTTTTTGCGAAAGCGATGAGATATTCCCTGATGCCGTCAAGGTTATATGAACCGTGAGGGATCTGTGTTATCTCTTCGAAATACCCGAATACTTTTTCGGGTTTAAGTGAATCCAGTACTGCCATTTTTTGTCTCCCGTAATCTCTTAAAAACTTCATTTATCATAAACCTTTATGAGGGAGATAAAAAGAGGTCTTTTCTTTAATTTACGGCTCATTGAGCGTAATTTATGGTATAATTTACATAACTTTGTGAATGTATCTCTTGAGGGGGCATAAATGAAAGTTACCATTCTGGGCGCAAGAGGTTCTATTCCCACCGAAGGAAAGGATATGCTTGAATTCGGAGGCGGTACTTCGTGCGTACTCGTAGAAAACCACGATCAGGCTATCTATCTTGATGCCGGAACGGGTATGATATGCACTCCCGACATCGGAGATAAAGCTATTTCTGTTCTGCTGACTCATCCGCATCTGGATCACATTCTGGGATTTCCTTTCTTCCCGTATATTTCAAATAAAGACAGGAAGATTGATATCTATGCGGGAAAATGCGGAGATCTCGGCACATTTGAACAGCTTGAGGCGCTTTATAAGAATCCTTTCTGGCCGTGCGGACTGAAGGATTATCCTTCGGATGTGTCATTTCATGATATTGAGTTTCCTTTGAATATCGGAGCGTTTACCGTTACGGGCATGCCTTCGGTTCATCCCGGCGGATCGCTTGTTTACAGGCTTGAGACGGACGGTCGCTCGGTCGTATATGCAACGGATTACGAATACGAAGAAGACAAGGTTTCGGAGCTTATAGAGTTTTCACATGACTGTGACCTTCTTCTTTTTGATGCGCAGTATACCGATGAAGAATTCGAAGCAAGAAGAGGATTCGGACATTCGACGGTCGCACAGGGCATGATGATAATGGAAAAGTCCGGTGCGAAGAACATACGCTTTGTACATCACGATCCCAGGCACACCGATGATTTCCTCCGTGAGATGGAAAGACCGATAAAGTGTGCGACGGCTGCATTTGCCAGAAAAGATGAGGTGATCATCCTTTGAGTGATAACGAGTTAAGAAACAGCATAGGCGAGACGGGCTATACGCTTGACCGGATGATACGCATCGCGCTGGATCTTTCGGCGGAGAATGATTTTGACCTCCTGATGCAGAAGATCCTTCTTGAAGCGATGGATATATGCCACTGTGATGCCGGTACGGTTTATGTTCTTGAAGAGGATCATCTGAATTTCCATACGGTCCTTACCAAGTCGCTCGGAACCAGTCTCGAGGAACAGAACCGCAACAAGAATCTTCCTCCCGTTCCTCTTGGAAGAAAGAACGTCTGTGCATGTGCGGCTCTTGATAAAAAGAGGATCAATATCCCCGATGTTTACGAATCCAAGGATTATGATTTTACCGGAGCCCAGAAGTACGATGCGATAACACATTACAGAACCGGCTCCATGCTCGTTATTCCGATGGATGATGACAAGGACGATATCATCGGAGTGCTTCAGCTCATAAATGCACAGGACGAAAACGGCAGGACGATCCCCTTCGATCCGGCTTACGAGCAGATAATTTCGGCACTCGCTTCACTGGCCGCGGTGAGCCTGAATAACCACCAGCTTGCACAGGAAGTAACGGATACGCTTCATTCATTTGTCGAGGTCATGGTAGATGCGATAGATGCAAGAAGCGCATACAACGCAAACCACACAAGAAGCATGGTAAGGTATGCGGGAAGATTCATTGACTGGCTGAAGGAAACCGGTAACCCGTGGACATTTACGGATGACCAGAGGGATGCATATCTGATGAGCATCTGGCTTCACGATATAGGAAAGCTGATCGTTCCGCTTGAGGTGCTCGATAAGCCGGACAGGCTGGGACCTCTAAAGAGTTTGATCAAGAGCAAGGTTGACATCGCATGTCTGATGGAGAAGGTGGAGAGCCTTCAGAATCCGGACCGTATCTCCGAATGCAATGCAAGGATCGATACGATCAGGAATGCATATGAAGTTATTGAAAAAGCAAATACCGCGGGCTTCCTTCCCGATGAAAGGATAGAGGAGCTTAAAGGATTTGCAGGTATAAAGATAAAGAATGCCGAAGGAGCGGAGATACCGCTTCTGGATGAAAAGGAAGTCGAAGCGATAACCATCCGAAAAGGAACGCTCACCGATTCCGAAAGACAGCAGGTTCAGAGCCACGTTGTATATACAAGGCGAATGCTGGATAAGATGCATTTTAAAGGTATCTACAAGGAAGTTCCTTTCTGGTCGGGATCCCATCATGAATTCCTGAACGGAAAAGGATATCCGAAGGGACTTTCGGCAGATGAACTTCCGGATCAGTCAAGGCTTCTTACGATCATCGATGTATATGATGCACTGACGGCGGAAGACAGGCCTTATAAGCCGCCTATGCCACCCGAGAAAGCGTTTGAGATCCTTCGCAGTATGAGGGATGACGGACAGATCGACGGAAAGCTTCTCGATGAATTCATTGAGAGCGAAGCCTGGAAAAAAGAAGAGTGATCGATAGACTCTGTAAATACACACTGATCAATTAATAAACTGTGAAAATCATAGAATGATACACGGGGGAAATTATGAAAAAAACACTAGATAAAAAGAAGATCATCATCCTTGCAGTGATCCTTGCAGTGATCATTGCTGTGGTTGTCGGACTGCTGATACGTAAGAATGCGATAAGCGCAACGACAATGAGAGTCATCCGATACGAGGGAACCGTTAACCTGAAGGATGACGGCGTTCTCAAAACCCTCAGGGAGAATCTCAGACTGAACAGCGGAAACGAGATCGATACCGATGCACAGAGCCTTGTATCGATAAGCCTTGACGAATCCAAGGTCGTTACCGTTGATGAACTGTCCAGTGCGGACTTCAGCCAGAGCGGAAAGAATCTCAACCTTAACCTTAAGAGCGGTTCGCTGTATTTCGATGTTCAGAAACCTCTTGCTGCTGATGAAAATTTCGATATATCTACTTCGACCATGATAGTCGGTATCCGCGGAACCTCGGGATGGGTCAGCTGTGTTGACGGAGTCGAAAGCTTTATCCTTACAGATGGTCATGTACATATCATCGGAACCAACCCCGTTACCGGAGAGGTTAAGGAGATAGATGTCAATCCCGGACAGAGAGTAACCGTATATCTGTACAATGACAAAACCGTGGACAGCATCATGTTCACCGTTGAGGATATAACCGAGCGTCAGGCTCCCGAATTTATTCTTAATATCCTGAGAAACGATTCCGCACTTCTTGACAGGGTATGTGCAGCTACAGGATGGGACAAGAACTGGATCCTCGGCATTGTCGAAGAAGATCCTGCTGTCGTAACTCCCGAGCCCGAACCCGAGCCCAATCCTGAACCCGAACCTGCTTCGACCGAGTCCGGACATGAGCATGTATATTCTTCCGAAGTTACAAAGCCTGCCACCTGCGGAAAACCCGGCGTGATGACATATACCTGTGAATGCGGAGATACCTATACTGAAGAGATCCCTGCAACAGGAAATCACAGCTATACTTCAAACGTGACAACACCCGCAACATGTGCCGTTCCCGGTGTTATGACATATACCTGTTCCGTATGCGGAGACAGCTATACCGAAGTTATACCCGCAACCGGTGAGCATGACTTCCAGGGCGGAGACTGCCAGCATCCGATGATCTGTACAGTGTGCGGTGCTGAGGGACCTTTGGGTGAGCATCAGATGGCGACAATCCACTGTAATGCGGAGACTCATGAGGAACAATACGCTCCGAATCCTCAGTTTCCAACAAATACTGTCACGATTACGGTGGTTGATAAGCCCGAACATGACGAAACCCTTTGCCTGATCTGCGGATACAGACCGTAAATGGAATTTTTCATGCAGCGGGACGGATGTCGTATCAAAATATAATTATTTGAGGCACTGATGAAAATATTTCAAAACGAAAGATCAAGAACACTGATCATATCCCTTCTGTCATCACTCGTCCTTACGCTTCTAATAGCAGCGGGCGGGGTGCTTGACAGAGTGGACCTGTGGGCACAGGATTCATGGTTTCAGAGCGACAAGGCTCTGGACGGTGAGATCATTGTGATAGGTATCGATGATGCTTCGCTTGATGAGCTCGGACCCTACAATACCTGGGACCGTACCTATATGGCTGCTGCTCTGGAAAAGCTTGCCGAAGATCCGGAAATGAAGCCCGCAGTTGTGGCGATAGATACTCTTTACATCGAAGAGTCGACGCCCGAAGCCGATGAAAGACTTGCGAATGCCGCAGAGCAGCTGGGCAATGTCGTTACGGCTTCCTTTGCCACGATCGGATCCGGGGTTATCACCGAGGGTGGTAATGCTTATTTTGCAACCGATGCGGTACTCGCATATGAAGAGCCCTATGATGCTCTGAGGGATGCTACCACCCAGGGACATATCAATGCGATGTACGATACCGACGGAATACTTCGTCATGCACTTTTGTATGTAAAGCCCGAAGGCAATACCGTTTATTCGATGGCTTACGAAACAGCCAGGATCTACGGAGAATATAACGGCTTTGAGGTGCAGATGCCTCCCGCAAGCTCGGGCGGTCATTACTATGTGACTTATTCGGCCAAGCCCAGGGGATATTATGACGGTTATTCCTTTTCGGACCTGGTAAACGGAAGGATAGATCCTAAGGAATATGCCGGAAAGGTTGTGTTTATCGGTCCCTATGCGAAGGGACTTCAGGACGAATATTTCACGACCATCGAGCGTTCAAAGCTTATGTACGGTGTCGAGTATCAGGCCAATGTCGTACAGATGATACTTGAATCCAATTACAAGACGGAGGTCGGAAAATTCCCGCAGGCCATAGTTCTTTTCATCGTATGCTTTGCATTATTCCTTCTTTTCCAGAAGGTGGGCATCAAGCTCTCGACTGTCATCGCCGCGGCGGCAGCGGTGCTCAGCATCGGTATCGAATACGTTCTTTTCAATGTGAAGATCGGCGGAGTGGGGCATGTCCTTCATCCTCTGTGGCTTCCGGTCGGAATACTTGTTTTCTATATTGCTTCGATAGTCATCCACTATGTGAAATCAACGCTTGAAAAGAGACGTGTGACCAGGACATTCGAAAGATACGTTGCTCCCGAGATCGTACGTGAGATATTAAAGGACGGAACCGAGGCGCTTTCACTCGGTGGAAAGACAGTCGATATCGCAGTCCTTTTCGTAGACGTAAGAGGCTTTACCACGATGTCCGAAAGACTCGATCCGGAGAAGGTTGTTTTTATCCTCAACAAATATCTGACCATGGCGAGCGGATGCGTTGAAGCCACGGGCGGAACTCTCGATAAGTTCGTCGGAGACGCGATGATGGCATTCTGGGGCGCGCCTCTTCCCCAGGAAGATCCTGTCATGAATGCGGTAAAGACCGCAATGGGAATCGTCGAGGGTTGCGCAAGGGTTTCCGAAGAACTTAAGGCCGAGATCGGTGAAGAGCTCCGGGTAGGTGTCGGTGTCAACTACGGTCCTGCAGTCGTCGGAAATATGGGTGCGGAAAAGCACATGGATTACACTGCGATAGGAGATACGGTAAATACCGCAGCCAGACTTGAAGCAAATGCACCGGGCGGAAAGGTGTATATCAGCCGCAGTGTTGCGGATGCTCTTGAAGGACGCATCACATACACTTCGCTCGGCGATACGATCAAGCTTAAGGGCAAAGCCGAAGGCTTCGAGGTTCTTGAGCTTAATTCCATAAAATGATCTGCCGGATATGAGGCATTTACGAGGAGTATATGGTAACCAACGACGAAGGCTTAGTACATTTTAAACATAACATCATGGAGGAGGTCTGCAGGCTTGCCTGGGATTCAAACCTCAATGAAGATACCAAGGCTGCACTGGTAGAGAAGATCATTCCCGGACCGAAACCGCTGTTCAGATGCTGCATCTACAAAGAGCGTGAGATCGTCCGTGAGAGGATACGTCTTGCATGCGGGCTGGATACATCGGACAATATCGGATCCGATAATTATGTGCAGGTCATTCATGCGGCATGTGACGAGTGCCCCCTGTCCGCTTATTCCGTCACGGACAACTGCAGGTTCTGTCTCGGAAAGGCCTGTATCAATTCGTGCAAATTCGGTGCCATCAGCCCCGGTGACATACGTATGCATATCGATCCCGCAAAGTGCAAGGAATGCGGGATGTGTGCCAAGGCCTGCCCCTTCGGTGCCATCGTCCATCTTCAGCGTCCCTGCAAGAAGGCCTGTCCCGTCGGTGCGATAACATATGATGAATACGGAATCTGCAAGATAGACGAGTCAAAATGCATCAACTGCGGTCACTGCATACACAGCTGTCCCTTCGGTGCGATAGGCTCCAAGACTTATCTTGTTCCGATAATAGAGGACATCCTTGCGGGAAAAGAAGTAATAGCCATGGTCGCTCCCGCAATCGAAGGACAGTTCGGTGAAGATATCGATATGGCTTCGATAAAGGCGGCGCTTTTAAAGCTCGGTTTTTCCGATATGGTCGAAGTCGGGCTCGGCGGTGACATGACCGCCGCATTTGAATCTCATGAATGGAGCGAAGCCAGAAAAGAAGGCAGGAAGATGACCACCTCCTGCTGTCCCGCATTCATAAATATGCTCCGCAAGCATTTCCCCGACCAGTACCGTGACAATAAGTCCACGACCGTTTCCCCGATGTGCGCGATATCCAGATATCTTAAGCTCACACATCCCGGATGCACCACGGTCTTTATCGGACCATGCATTGCCAAGAAGGCGGAAGCAAGGGAAGAGCGCATTCCCGACAATGCGGATTATGTTATCACGTTCGGTGAGCTGAGGGCACTCTTAAGGTCAAGGGATGTGGCACTCGAGCATGTGGACGGCGAGTATCAGCTTGCATCTTCATACGGAAAGAAATTCGCATCCAGCGGCGGTGTTGCGGGTGCGGTGCTCGAATGCATGCGGGAAAGAGGAGAGGATACATCAGATATAAAGCTTTTAAAGGTTGCGGGCGGAGAGGATTGCCGCAAGGCTCTTCTTATGCTTAAAGCCGGAAAACTCGAAGAGGATTTCATAGAAGGAATGGTATGCCCCGGCGGATGCGTGGGAGGACCTTCCAAGCATGCGACGGAGGCTGAGATAACCAAAGCAAGAAACAATCTTCTTGCAAAGGCCGATGACCGTAAGATACTTGAAAACCTTAAGGATTATCCCATGGATAAGTTCTCCATGAACCGTCACGGACATATGGACCCCGAGCTGGTAAAGCAGGTTTTTCCCGATTGAGAGCGGAGAATTTTAGCGGGAGTCATATGAATCGAAATGTGGAAAATATGACGTGATTGTGGTATTTTATATTTACTTACGTTTGGCAGGTTTATCCCGGCATTTGACCGGGAGTAAGTTCGATTATATGTTGTGTGCGACTGTAGTATATCGGTAGTACATCAGCTTCCCAAGCTGAGGAGGCGGGTCCGACTCCCGTCAGTCGCTTTTCCGGAAACCTTGTGATCCCAGGATTGCGAGGTTTCCCTTGCATTAAGATAAAACATATCTTGTGAGTGGGTTTTTAGGAGGTAGTTATGGGGCTTGTTTCAACAAATGACAAATGTATAGGCTGTAACAAGTGCATCAGAGCCTGCAGCAGTATGGGCGCAAATGTTGCGACCGAAAAAGGCAGGGGAAATATTATTGATGTCGATCCCGAAAGATGTATAGCCTGCGGTGCATGCCTTGATGCATGCGAGCACGGAGCAAGGGAATATACCGACGATGTCGAGAGATTCTTTGATGACCTCAGAAAAGGTGTTAGGATCTCGGTTCTTATCGCCCCCGCTTTCCTTGCCAACTATCCGAGGGAGTACGAGAAGTATCTCGGAATGCTCAAAAAGCTCGGCGTAAACAGATTCATCAGTGTATCCTTCGGCGCCGATATCTGCACCTGGGGATATATCAAATACATTACCGAGAATAAGTTCCTCGGCGGAATCTCACAGCCCTGTCCCGCGGTTGTCGGATATATTGAGCGTTATACTCCGGAGCTTATCCCGAAGCTCATGCCCGTTCAGTCTCCGATGATGTGTGCCGCGATCTATCTGAACAAGTATATGCACGTAAGCGACAAGCTTGCATTCATCAGCCCCTGTATAGCGAAAAAGAATGAGATAGACGATCCCAACAACAAGGGATATATCTCTTACAATCTTACCTTCAAACATCTTGTCGAATATCTCAGGAAGAATCCCGTGAGCGGAGCTTCGCCTTACAAGGATGAGATAGAATACGGTCTCGGATCCATCTATCCCATGCCCGGAGGATTAAAGGAGAACGTTTACTGGCTGCTCGGGGAAGATGCCCTTGTAAGACAGATGGAAGGCGAGCATCATATGTATGAGTATCTTCAGCACAATAAGGAACTCCTCAAGTGCGGAAGATCTTCCTACCTGTTCGTTGATGCCCTCAACTGCACCAACGGATGTCTCTACGGAACCGGAACGGAAGTACGTGAAGATATGAGAGAAGATGTCTTCATGGCCATCCAGAAGATCAAAGCCGACAGCAAGAACCATTCCAGGAAGTCTGCATGGGGAAGGGAACTTACTCCGGAAAAGAGACTTGCGGCACTCAATAAGCAGTTTGCCGATCTTAACCTGAATGATTTCCTCAGGAAGTACACTGACAGAAGCGCGCAGTGTAAGGTCAAGACGCCGAGTGCGAAAGAGCTTGACGATATCTTCAGACAGCTCAAGAAGGACACTCCCGAAAAGCGTTCCATCGACTGCGGATGCTGCGGATACGAATCCTGTGAAGAAATGGCTGTTGCCATCTACAACGGATTCAACCATATCCATAACTGCGTACACTTCATCAAGGACCGCGCGTACGAAGAGAAGGATAAGGCTCTTGAACTTTCGGAAGAAGTTACAAGGACCCAGGATGCGATGCGCGACAAGAAGCTCTCCATCGCGGATGAGATCAGTTCCGATTTCGATACCATGAGAAATACCATCGGACAGATCGAAGAGACCAGTAACGAGAATGCCCACCAGACCGAAGGCATATCCAAGGAAATGGGTCAGGTAAATGATTTTGCGAACGAGCTCAGAGAGGTCCTTGAGAAGATCGAATCATACCTGAACAGACTCGAATCCAATAACCTTGCCGTTATCGGAATCGCATCACAGACCAATCTTCTTGCACTCAACGCATCCATAGAAGCTGCACGTGCTGGTGAAGCCGGAAGAGGTTTTGCGGTAGTTGCGGATGAGATCAAAAAGCTTGCCGAGGATTCCAAGACGACTGCCGATGACAGTAATGCCAATAACAAGGATGTAAAGGAAACCATAGAGCACCTTATCGAAGAAGCGGAAAAGCTTACCGAGATAGTCCGGAGCGTAAGCGGAAGAGCAACAACACTGGTTGCATCCGCAGAAGAGACAGCCGTTTCCATCAGTCTTATGAAGGATATGACCGACAATGTCGAAAGCTCGCTCAGACAGGTACTGGAAGATTAAATCCTACGATACATAAAAAGAAGACCCGTCAAGGGTCTTCTTTTATTGCGTTCAGATTGATCCGGTCATTCGATCACATCTGAGATCTCAAATTTTCCTTCGCCGATCATACTGTAGATATCATCAATGGGCACCGGTTTGCTGTAGTAGTAGCCCTGCAGCCTGTCGCATCCGACCATGGTCAAAAACTCTACGCATGCTTCGTTTTCAACGCCTTCCGTAAGCGTCTTCATTCCGAGATTATCCGCAAGGTCTATGATCGTGCATATGATCTTCTTGGAATTCTCGGTATTATCCTCGTATTCGGGATCTCCGAAATTCTTGAGAAATACCATATCTATCTTGAGCACGTCGAAGTTGAAATCCTTGAGCACGTTGAGGGATGAGTATCCGGATCCGAAATCATCAAGCCACAGACTGTAGCCTTTTTCGTGAAGGATATCCATCGATTTTTTGAGTCCTATGGTATCGTCCGTCAGGGCGCTTTCCGTTATCTCAACATGGAGATATTCCCTGGGGATGTTGTATTTGGTGACGAGCCCTTCAAGTACAGCGATCGCATCCATCAGCTCGAAATCAAGTCTTGAGAAGTTGAGCGATACGGGGAAGATCTTTTCTCCCTTATCGAGTCTTTCCCTCATATCCCTGCATACCGTTTCATAGATGCATTTATCAAGCTTTTCGATCTGACGGGATTCTTCAAGCACCGGTATAAATACTCCGGGTGAAAGGAAACCGTATTTGGGATCTATCCAGCGTGCAAGTGCTTCACATCCGCACAGTTTCTTATCTTCCGACCATACAACGGGCTGGTAGTAGACCTTGATGTATCCCTCGCGGACCGCTTTGTCGATATTGTTGATGATGTAGTTGCGGATCTTGAAGTTCTCGGCCATCTTTTCGTCGTACTCCACATACGATCTGTCTGCCTGATGGCTGATGGTGGTGCACGCATATCTTGCCCGGTCTATCTCGAGACGGGGATCTTCGAGTTCACCATTGGGGCGGTATGCTCCGACCTTGAGTGTCAGATAAAGCTCGTCGGGAGTATCCTTTCCGATGGAATCCTGAAGCTTTTTGATCCTGTCGAGGTAATCCGGTTTATCGGTAAGTATGGTGAAATGGTCGTTGGAAAGCCTTGCGTAGGAATCGCCTTCGAAAAGCTCGGTAATCCCTTTTGCAAGATTTATCAGCAGTTCATTACCCTTAATATAACCCAGAGAGTCATTGTATAGTTTGAAATTTTCTATATTGATGAAAAGATAAACGAGTTTTTCTTTGTTGATCGTTTTGAGCTGCTCGAATGCTCTGTCCGTAAAGCCCTTGGCGTTCGGAATGCCGGTCAGTTCATCGGTTACGGATGCGATCATGAGCTTTTCCGATTTTACCGCTTCGGAATGACGCTGGTGATAGATGCTTACAACGACAGTGATCATAGAGATATAGAAGGTCGCAAAATTGATCTTGTCGCCTTCGTTCATTCCGAGTGTGCCGTCTTTAAGGGGAACATATCTGTCCAGGTAGAAAATATATCCGTTGCCTATCGCCCACAGCATAAGGAATGATATGTACGGGCGCCAGATCAGAAGGCATGCGGCATAGAGGACCATGGTAAGAAAGCACAGGATCATCCTTCCTTTTGAATAATCGTTTGCCGAAACGGTCCATCCGAAATACATGCATATGCCGGTGAAGATGAGAGTGAGGAAAAGACTGAGCCTTTTGGATCTGCCTATCTTGTCCTTAAGATAGAGAAGCGAATAGACAAGCATTATCGCACCCATCGAAAGGAGCATCCAGTAGCTCTTGGTATATGTAAAGAAGCTGTCGAATGTGAATTCGTATTTTCCCGAGAAGATGTATTTGTTCAGATATCTGACTATCATCCATGTTTCGAGAACTATGATGATAGCAGCCATATATATCGTGGAGCGGACATTCGCATCACGATGGAATTTTTTTTCGTAATCGGACATTTTGAAGAATCCGAGTGCGGCAAGGATCTTCTTTCCGAAACTTTCCTTCTTTTCCATATGTTATTCTCCCCAAAAAGTGCCCGTATTTATGCGACCGGGCTTCGCAAAAGATTTCTTTTCTCAGGATGCGTTTTCGAGAGCATCAGGATTGTAAACTTCCGCATTTACAAATGCGTCGGTCCTGAGCCTTACATTCTCCTGAAGATTCCTGTAGAAAAACTGGTAGTCGTAAATATGATAAGCACCGCGCGGAAGTCCCGTGATTGAAGAGGGGTAATCCGAAGGTGATATATCCGTCATTTTGAGCACACCGCGATCCGTGTCTATGTAACAGCCGCAGAGTGCCGGGATCTCGTTTGTGATATTACCTGAACGGTCCGTAAAGCATGCGCCCTTGTTTTCTTCCTTTATGGCGGGCACGGAATCCGTTCTCCAGCTGAGAGGATTAATGCAGATCGCGTGGATGTCCGAAGGATAGATGAATGTTCCGCCGACGGCTTCATCTTCGCATTCGAAGCTGACCACCACTCCGGTATCATAATCCATCTGTGCGGGAACTATCTGAGGATATGCGGCAATTTCTTCATCGGTGACCGGCCATCCGATGGCATATACGGCGATCAGTCCGGAGTAAAGCTCCTCATCGCCGAAGTATTCCTTCATCAGTCTGATGCACATGTCGGCTCCCTGCGAAAAGCCCGCAAGGATTATGGGACGGCCGTTGTTTTCATTTTCAAGATACCATTTGAATGCGCGGGATACATCGCTGTAGGCGATCTCCAGATATTCTTCCCTTTCATCCGGGGATAGATCGTAGACCTTCATGGCAGCCTGCCTGTAGAAGGGGGCATACATTCTGGTGCAGTCTTCGTATATGCCGCGTTCCATGTTGAGTGCCCCGACGAAATTCCTCATGGTGGAGGTATCAGAAAGCGACATATTATGATCGTCACCCGTATAAACAGTCGGAGCTATAAGGAAAAGATCCGCGGACATATCATCACCCACCGCAAAATATGCCCAATTTGAAACGAGGGAATATTCGGGTTCCTTTTCGGTGTGATATGAAGCAGCATAGACGATGCCGGCGATAAAAATGATCAAAAGAAAGCCGGTAAGAAGGATTATTCTTTTTTTGATTCTCTGATCTTCCATAGATATTGTAATTATAACTCTTTTTAAGGCTATTACTCAACGCTTAAGTAAGCATTTCCCATATTTTTCTAATGCCTGAGTTGTGATATAATAACTGTTTGTCAAAAAGAATAAATAACAAAGGATATATAGACGTGAAGGGCGTTAAGAGATTTGCCGCCACCTTTTTAATAATCACCGGATTGGTATTGCTCCTGGCAGAGGGAGCGTATGCCTATCTTTTGCATACCCGTTTTGAACTTTTCGGACATCCATGTGATATCTATATGGAAAGCATCAGCTTCGAAGGAAGCGAGATAACAGATTTTGTCTCGCTTGAGAACGGACTAAGGAGATTCCCCCATCTGAAGACCGTGGATACCGGTTCTTTCATGATGTATGCGGAGGATGTTCCCGAGCTTCAGAGGACTTTTCCGGGCGTGATGTTCAGGTACGATACCTGGGTCAATATCGAAGGAAGCGATTATCCTGTAGATGCCACCGAGGTCAATCTTACCGATCACGGTTACACGGATCTTAATACCCTGATAGCAAAGCTTGCTTTCATGCCGGCTCTTGAAAGCGTATTTTTTGGTGAAAACCATATTACCGCCGCGGACAAGTTCACTCTTATGGACAGATTCCCCGGAGTAGATTTCAAGGTTGTGGAGATTTATAACATCGGAGGCGTTGATGCTCCCGCAAATGCGGACAGCATAGACCTTACATGGGCTACGATCGACGGCACTCTCATCGATAAGCTCAGTCTGTTTCCCGAGCTCAGATCGGTCAATCTTCACGGACATGACCTTACCTGGGACGAAAGACTTGAATATGCGAGAAAGTATCCGAAGGTCAATTTCGGATGGGACGTGGAATTCGGCGAGGAAGTATATGATTCCTATGAAGTTACGGAAATCGATCTTTCAAGACAGAAGTTTACGACGGACGATCTCGAAACACTGAAGGAACTGACGGAGCAGATCAGGGGACTCGAAAAGCTGATCGTCTGCGACTGCGGACTCGACAATGAAACACTCGGTGAGTTCAGAAAAGAAGTACCGGATGTCAACGTTGTATGGCGTCTGTACATGGGTAAATGGAAGCTCAGGACGGATCAGATCACTTTCTCCGTGCTCATCTACAACTACAATTACGAAAGACTCAGAAGCAAGGATATCCAGGTTCTCAAGTACTGTACGGATCTGAGATGTCTTGACCTTGGGCATCAGTCGATCGTTGATATCAGCGTAATAGGTGATTATCTGCCGGAGCTCAGACTCCTTATCATGGCAGATAACTGGATCAATGATCTGTCACCTCTTGCGAAGTGCAAGCATCTGCACTACCTGGAGCTTTTCGTTAATAACATAACCGATCTTTCACCGCTCGGGGAGCTTCATGAACTTGTTGATGTAAATATCAGCTACAACAGAAGGCTGAGCGATATCACTCCGCTGCTTAATTCTCCCATGATGGAGAGGGTATGGCTTGAGAGCACTTCCGTTTCGTCCGAGGATTTCGATCTTCTCGAAGCGACATATCCCAATGCCAAGGTGGTCCGTGTCGTAAGGGGAAGACCTTCCGTCGACCAGGGCTGGAGGGACGGCTGTGCCAGATACAAACAGATGATGGACATGTGGTTCAACAATTATTACGGTGACGAGTTCTATAAATATGATTATCTGGCCATTGAACTGGGACTCAGGGACGATGAGCCGGAAGAGAGCAGGGCGGTACCGTATTAGGGTCGAAAAACCGCGATTTTACAAGGAATTACGTACCCCTGCGGAAAAGAAAAAATAAGTGTTGCATTTAACGGTTTGCTATGATATTATTATCAAGCTGTTGAAAAACGGGGTGTGGCTCAGCTTGGTTAGAGCGCCGTCTTAGGGAGGCGGAGGTCGCGAGTTCGAATCCCGCCACTCCGATAAAGTCAGAACCCGTACACGAAGGAGACGTTACTCCGAGTGTTACGGGTTCTTGCTTTATCGGAGTGGATGCACTCACGATTAAAATAACTTCACCAACCGGTGAAGTTATTTTTTTTATCGATCGTTAAATCGATTAAGGATTTTCTTGTCATATTGCTTGATTTTTTTGTCAAATTGACTATCCGGAACTCATTTTTCAGTTTTTTTGGTTGCCTTTTCCTGTTTAGACCATTAAAATTAAAATATCTATGAACAAACCTGAGGACATTGCCAGAAGTAAAATAATCAAGGTGTTCTTCCAGCTTACAGCACTCGGTTTTCTTGCGAGTGTGATTATTTTTGCTATCTCTTATTTCAGACATAACATCTCATACGATATAAGGTTATATGTCGTTCTCAGGGTCATTCTTCCCACCATAGTCAATCTGGCGGCTACGATTGCCACTTACTTCGTTAATAAATCACAGAGCTTCAATAATTACACAAAGTGTGCGGTATGCTCATTTGCGTTTGCGACCATTGGCGGAAGCTTTTCTTTCTGGAACGGCTATTACGTTGCACTCTGGTGCCTGCCGGTTCTTGCCGTAATGTTCTGCAGCGTTTTCCATGAGATGCACCTTCTTTTCAGCGTTACCGTTTATTCGATCATCCTTGTCGCGGTTTCGGCATTCTACGAAATGATCAGATTCCCCGACAATTATCTGTATTACCTCGAGATCATGCTTGTCGTTATGATGGTGCTTACGTGCGGAGCAATGGTTTCCCGCAACATGATCATATACAACAAGGAGATGTACAACATCCTATATGACGCCAACGAAAAGAGCGATAATTACCGCAAGCGTCTCGAGACCGACCAGCTGACCTATCTCCATACAAGACCTTATGCCCAGGAGAAGGCTGACATTTTCCTTCTCGATGCGAGCAAGGAGCATCCCGTTTCACTTGCAGTCGTTGACCTTGATTTCTTCAAGAGCATCAATGATACATACGGACACAAGAACGGTGACGTTGTTCTCTGGAAGTTCGGAGATACCGTCAATAAGAATATGAAGGACAACCTTGTAGTCGGAAGATACGGCGGAGAGGAATTTATCTTCGTATTTGACGGCGGAGATTATCACGACCATATCAAGTATATGGATGATCTCAGGGAGAAGTTCGGCAAGATACATTACAAGTTTACCGACAGGAGCGTAACCTTCAGCTGCGGTATCGTAACGGCTTATTATCCCACGACATTCTCCGATGCCTTCAAGTATGCCGATGCGGGCGTCTACTATTCCAAGGAGAACGGAAGGAACCGCGTAACGGCTTATCTGATGCCTCCTCAGACCAAGGAGCAGGATAATTACCCCAAGACCGGAGATCTCAGACCGGAAAACGGTACATGATCGTAAGGTAAATAATATGAAAACACTTAAGAACCGGTTTTCACCGGTTCTTTTTTGTGTGGAAAATTTTACACATGGCTTTGTGTATCATTCTCACTGTAAAGAAAAAACAACCGGTCATTACCGGATCAAATCTCGGAAAACAGGGAGGAAGATCATGAAGACACTCGGCAGGATAATCAAATCTGAATACGTATTCCTTGGGATACTGACTTTGCTTTTTATAGCCGCCGCATTCTTTCTTTTTTCAATCACGGTGAAAGGAAAGCCCGCAGACGACAATTCCGTATGGAATGAATATTATGCGCCGATGGAGAGCGAATATGTCAGTGAGGTAAGGGCATATCTTAATGACAGCGGATACGTTAATTCCGGAGTAACGCTGACACATACCACGGATGAGGAACTAAGCAGGGTATATACGCTCAGCATCCATCACAGAAGGCTTGAAGGATGCAGCGAGGAAAGGAGGGAGGAGATAAGCGAGATCCTTAAGTCAATGGGCTTTGAGGACGACAGATGCGTGATCTGCGTGGAGCTGTCCTGACACTCACGCGGAGTTAGATTTTTGACGGCGGATGGAGTATAATAGGTCTAGTTTTGAACTTGAAAGGAGACCATATGCCTACGCCTGTCGAAGGAGAACTTTACAGACATTTCAAAGGCGGTCTGTACAGGATCGTCACTATCGCACAACATACCGAAACCCAGGAGGGACTCGTGATCTACAGATCCGAGGATGATCCTTCCAAAGTGTGGGCCAGACCGGTCACTCTTTTCTGTTCACCCGTTGACAGGGTAAAATACCCCGATGCAGTGCAGGAAATGAGATTTGAGAAGGTAACCGGAGACGGCAAGGCCGTATCTTCCTCTGCACCCGCACCCGCTGCCGCTAAGGCTTCTGCGGACGGTGACGGACTCGATCCCGAGGTGGAGGCATTTCTTGATGCCAAGAGTTCAATTGACAGGATCCATATCCTTTCCTCGCTTAATCACAGGCTTACGGATGAGATGCTCATCACTATGGCGACAGCCTGTGACGTGGAGCTTCCCGAGGGAGATATCCGCACCAAGTACCAGTCCCTCAGGGAATCGCTTGTGATCCTCGGTAAGTATGAAGGCGAAAGACTCAGAAAGTGACTTTTGTACAGCCCCCTAAGGAGGGCTTATGTCATACAAACTTGAAGATAAAATGGTCATCGGAGTTTCGTCGAGAGCTCTTTTTGACCTTACAAAGGAAAACGAGATATTCGAAAAGGAAGGGCTCGATGCTTATCAGTCCTACCAGTTCGAACATGAGAAGGATATTCTTGAACCCGGTCCCGGTTTTTCACTTATAAAGAGTCTTCTTGCTCTTAACGATAAGGATCCCGAGAATCCTCTGGTGGAAGTTATCATCATGTCCAGAAATTCCACCAACACATCCCTAAGGGTATTTAATTCCATCAAGCATTACGGACTTAAGATAACCCGTGCGGTGCTTGCGAGCGGTTCTTCGCTTTCGCCCTATCTGCAGGCATTCAAGACGGATCTTTTCCTGTCGGCATATGAGGACGATGTACAGAATGCGATAAACAGCGGTATCGCCGCAGGTATGATCCTTACCGATCATTCGTATTCCGGTGCGACCGACGGCTCCATAAGGATCGCCTTCGACGGTGATGCGGTGCTTTTCGATGATGCTTCCGAGGTCATCTATAAGGAAAAGGGACTTGAGGCATTTGAGGAAAATGAAGCAGTCAATGCGGACAATCCATTGAATGAAGGTCCCTTTGCAGGTTTCCTCAAAAAGCTCACCTGGATCAGGAATAAATACGGAGCTGACGAGTGTCCCATCCGTACCGCACTCGTTACCGCAAGAAGCGCTCCCGCCCATGAAAGAGTCATCAAGACGCTCCGCAGCTGGAATGTCAGGCTTGATGAAGCATTCTTCCTCGGCGGCGTGGAGAAGAAGGAGATCCTCAAGGCGTTCGGTGCACAGATATTCTTCGATGATCAGTCCGTACATACCGATCCCGCAGCCGAAGAGGTACCCAGTGCAAGAGTTCCTTATAAGGGTGGACGCCTCGGATACGACGGAGATGTTAATAACGGGCCCGGAGATGCTTAGCACGGCCGTAAGGCCTGCGCATTTACCCGTGCTCGAAATATAAAGGAGAAGGCTCATAGCAGCCTGAAGTAAAGAAATGAAGCTTTTGACAATAACCATTCCCTGCTACAATTCCGCAGCATATATGAGAAAAGCGATAGAGTCGCTTCTTCCCGGAGGGGATGATGTAGAGATCCTTGTTGTTAACGACGGATCCACCAAGGACAACACTCTTGAGATCGCCAGGGAGTATGAAGAGAAATATCCGGGTATCGTACGTGCAATAGACCAGCCCAACAAGGGACACGGCGGTGCGGTCAATACCGGTATTCAGAATGCGACCGGACTTTTCTTCAAGGTCGTCGATTCCGATGACTGGGTTAAGAAGAGCGCATATGCCAAGATACTCGGCAAGCTCAAAGAGATCGTAATGTGCGGAGAAAAACTCGATCTTCTCATCAGCAATTATGTATATGAGAAGGACGGAGAGAAGAAAAAGAAGGTCATCCACTTCCGCAGGATGTTTCCCCAGGATGAGATCTTTACCTGGAGTGACTGCCATCATTTTTCAAAGGGTCATTACATCCTGATGCACTCCGCCATATACAGGACCCAGATACTCAGGGATTCCGGGATGGTTCTTCCGGAGCATACCTTCTATGTCGATAATATCTATGTTTACGAGCCTCTTCTTCATGTCGAGAAGATGTGCTATCTGGATGTCAACTTCTACAGATACTACATCGGACGCGATGACCAGTCCGTAAATGAGGAGATCATGATCTCCAGGATCGACCAGCAGCTCAGGGTCAATTATCTGATGGTTGATTATCTTGTAGATAATAAGGCTAAGGCTCAGAAGGACAAAAAGCGTTACAAGTACATGAGGAATTATCTTGAGATCATCACCACGATATCCTCGATACTCCTTATCAAGAAGAATACCGAAGACAGCCTCCAGGAAAAGAGAAAGCTCTGGACATATATCAAGGGACGTGACAGGCATCTCTGGGCTTACCTCAGAGGAGGACTTCCCGGAAATGCAATGAATCTTCCCGGAAGGGGCGGACGCAAAGTATCCGTCGAATGCTACAAGATAGCTCAGAAGATCTTCAAGTTTAACTAAAAGCAGGCACGGCAAGCTTCATACAGAATTCATCGATGCACTCCGAAAACCTTCGGGGTGCATTTTTGTGTGTTGACAATTGTATATAAAGTGTATATATTGAATATATACAATGATTAATCATTAAGGCGGAAAGGTTCATGCGCAGGATCTGACCGCCGCGCGCAAAGGAAATCCATATGGACATAATCATCAGTAATACCTCGGGAGTGCCCATTTACGAGCAGATCGAGGAACAGATCGAGAGCCTGATCATGACAGGCGAGCTTGCGGCAGGGGACGCCCTTCCGTCAATGCGTATTCTTGCCAAAGACCTTAAGATCAGTGTCATTACGACAAAGAGAGCATTCGAGGATCTCGAGCGTGACGGCTACATTGAATCCGTTGTGGGAAAGGGTAGCTTCGTAAAGGGAATCAATTCCGAACTCATGAAGGAGAATATGCGGTACGCCATCGAGGAATACCTGGAGAAGGCTGCCGATAAGGCGGTCATGGGAAAGATATCCCTTGATGAACTTAAAGAGATGCTTGAGATAATCTACGAGGAAAAAGCAAAAAAGTGAGGTGAACGGAGGAACCGTCCCCTCGTTCACCCGAAACAGATGTGCTTTTTGTTTCATGAGGTAAATACCAATGGAAGAAGTTAAGAACGTTATTGAACTTAAGAATGTCACCAAGGATTACGGTGATTTCAAACTTGATAATGTAAGCTTTGCGGTACCCGAGGGAAC
>JAEEGI010001208.1_pt1 | contig 65350 bp, 55 predicted proteins | sample 8958751 | NCBI WGS metagenome assembly JAEEGI01 (sample SAMN16246545, study PRJNA631951) | gut metagenome | biome: gut microbiome; feature: rumen; material: KS-attached | host: Bos | place: Iran: Karaj | collected 2018-10
CATTGTGGGCTCGATAACCATTATCCTGCAGTTGAGAGAAAAGGGACGACATGTGGATGCCGTTAAAGCCACCCTCTACTCCACCCTGCTGATGGTGGGCTTTTACTATGGCGGCCACTGGCTGCTGCGCATCTTCAACTGCGATATCCACTCGTTTGCCACGGCAGGCGGTTTCCTGATGTTCCTGATGGCGCTGGAAATGATTCTCGACGTGGAAATCTTCAAGAACAACACGCCCAACAAGGGAGCAACGATGGTGCCGATGGTTTTCCCGCTGATTGCGGGCGCAGGCGTGCTGACGACGCTCATCTCGCTCAAGGCGATGTATGACGATGTGAACATCTTCATCGGCCTCGCCATCAACATGGTATGGGTATTCCTGGTCATCAAGAGCACCGGCAAAATTCAGAAACTGCTGGGCGAAGGCGGCATGATGTTCTCGCGCAAGTTCTTCGGCATCATCCTGCTTGCCATGAGCGTGAAAATGATGACAGAGAACATTGCTCATTTGTTCTAGCAAATGAGCAATGTTGATTAGGGATTAGTGATTAGAGAATAGTGAACAATACATGGCGACAGCCGTCCCTGATGTGGGGCGGCTGTCGCTTATACTAAATGTTGTCAATAATAGTCCTTCTAGTTGTCCCAGTTGTCTGAATGAGGTTATTTCCAGGCGGGGTCGCTCTCGTTCCAGCAGCGGTCGAGGGCGGTGACGGCATATTGCCACTTGCCTTTGCCGCCGTCGGGAAGCACGAAGCTCGTCTCGCCAGTGATGGCGAGGATGTTATCGGCATTGTCGAGACTGCCTTTCTTGCCCTTGGGGAAGCGATAAACGACGTAGCGCACGGCCTGCTGCATCGGGTCGTCGGTCTTATGTGCCCGCCAAACAAGGCATTTCTTGCCGCCCACCTTCTTGATATTGAGGTCCTGCACACGGTGAGGCTTCTCGTTGTCCAGCCAGGTATAGGCGGGAATGAGTGCAGGACGGCAAGTCTGCTTGCTCTCCAGTGAGTCAAGTACACCCTTGAAGTTGCTCGTGATACTATAGCCGGGCCACCAGGTCACACCGTGCACATCGTCCATGGCGCGTTGCAGGCGCAGCTTGTGGTCCAGCTGCGTGGGATTGGTGGGGTCGCCACCTTCGTCAGCGATGTCGTGATGGCTCATCACATTGCTGACGGACTGGCCGTAGTACATGTGGCGACCATTGGCATGCTCGTTCCACCAGTGCATGAGCACCAGGTCGCTGGCAGCCTTGTGTTCCAGTTCCCAATAGAGTTGCGGCACCATGTAGTCCACCCAACCCTCGGCGGTCCACTTGAGGCAGTCGGCAAACAGTGCGTCATAGCACTGCAGACCGTTGGTCTCACTGCCGTCGGGGTCATTGGCCTTGTTACGCCAGATGCCAAAGGGGCTGATGCCGAAGCGCACCCAGGGCTTCACCTCCTCAATGGTATTGTGCAACTGCTCAATGAGCAAATCGACATTATGACGGCGCCAGTCATTCTTGTCCCACCCGATGCCATATTCGTTATAGGATGTCGTGTCGGGGAACTCAGCGCCCGCAACAGGATAGGGATAGAAATAGTCATCCATGTGCAGGGCGTCGATGTCATAGCGCGTGAGGATGTCCCTGACCACCGTATCGATGAAGTCACGGCTCTCGGGCAGACCCGGATCGAAATACAACTTGCCGTCGGCATACTTCAGGAACCATTCGGGGTGCTCATAATAGATGTGTCCTGGTGCGGGCTTGTCTTCCTCGCTGCTAGTCACGCGATAGGGGTTAATCCACGCGTGGAGCTCCATACCGCGCTTGTGCGACTCATCAATCATGAACTGCAACGGGTCCCACACGGGATTGGGCGCTTTGCCCGGCTCACCCGTGAGCCAGCGGGTCCAAGGCTCCAGGTCGCTCTTGTAGGCGGCATCGGCCTGCGGACGGATTTGCCAAATGACGGCATTGCAGTTGGCACGCTGCAGCAGGTCCAGCTGCTCAACGAGGTACTGACGGGTCTGCTCAGGGGTCATCTGGGCATACTGTTTCTGCCCGATGATGTGCATCCACGCGCCGCGGAACTCGTGCTTCGGCAGACCCGTAGTGGGATCATCCTGAGCAGTAACACAACTAGCCAGTCCCAAGACCAGCAACGACAAGAACAATAATCTTTTCATTATATTATCATTGATTAAATAATAGTCCTTAAGGTCTTTAAGGACTTTAAGGACTTTAGAAATTCATTAAGGGTTATCGGTAATTATTCCTCTTCTTCATCAGGAACATAAACCCAGACATAGGCACCCAAGTCCAGCGCGCCCTTAGCCCAACGGTCGTTGCCATAGCGGTCATAACGGGCCTCATCGGGACACAGCTCAGGATTCCCCTTGCCGATGGCATCGCTCTCGTTATCCAAGCGGTAATCAAACAAGTAGTCGTCGCGCACAGTCAGAAATTGCGGTTCGCCTTCCCAAACGCAATTGATGAAATGAGCGTCATTGCTACCATTGCTCTTGAACAGGCAATAGCGCATATAGACATTGAAGTCTTTCAAGTCACCCTCGTTGATCTCGGGGAGATCACCCAGGCCATAAAGGATACAATTATCAAAGTAGGCCTTGATTTTTCCTATGGTGCCATTGGAATACTCAACGTCAAAGACATTAACAAGAGGCATCGTGGGCACGCCAAACAGATAGTAGTTGGCAAATGTACACTGGCTTGCCAATACCTTACCACCGGCAAAGTAGGTCACCTCCTCGGCAGCATCACTGAACTCGGTGCCTATGGCTTCAACAAAGCAGGTCGCCGTCGCCAAGCAGGTCGAGGATGAATTGGTCAAGACACAGTTCACGAGCTTGAGCGCACAATTAACGGTGTCGCCATAGGCGCTACAGTGCATACCGATGCTGCTACCCTTCATGATGACATGTTTCAACACATTGCCCATCGTGGGCGGCGTGAAAATAACACCACCCCACTGGCCAGACATGATGTCAAAGCTGTTCTCACCGACGATGCGATCGAGACGGTCGCCCCGGAAGGTGATCGGTTCCTCGACAGTGCCATTGGCCAACATGCGGCCAGCGCAACGCATGGCTGCCTTATCATGGAACAGCAGCGTCGTTCCTTCGTCAAGCGTCAACGTCACACCCGGTGCCACAAACATCGTGTCATAAATCAGATAAGGTTTATCTGCCGTGAAACGCATATCATTTGAGATGGTATCGCCCTTGATGCGGATCACATCCTGTCCCCAGGCACTAAGCAACACCTTCTGCGTCATTCCATTAGTCTCAAACACCAGATAGTCCTCCAGCAGAGTAGGTGCGTCCTGCTCCATCTCGTCGAGTTTGGCCTCGATAAAGATGTAGATGGAGTCGTTGCCACGGATTTCCACATTCTGGAACTCGTCACCGCGTATGCCGTCAACATTGAGGTGGAAATGCCCCTTGGTGGCCTGTCCAGCCACCTTGATTGACGAGATGTTGATCTGCTTCTTGCTCTTGTTGTAGACCACCATCTGCTTGGTCGCAGTCCCTTGCAACGTGATTACCGTGTCAAATGCGATAGTGTCAGTATTAAACGCCAGCACGTCGGTTGACGCAGTGGTGAACCCGTCTTCAATACAAGATGAGAGCAGTGATGCCAGTGCCAACAAGGCACCCGTCATCAGTAATATAAATCTTGCTTTCGTCATTCTGAATTGATATTTTTTAATCCTATAATAAAAGAACGTGAAAGCGGGACTTTTAGTGTGTTATCGCTCAAATACCGCTACCAAGGGATAATGGTCACTCTCGCCTTCCTTGTCACGGCGGCAAGACAACACCTTCATGTCTCCTCGATAAAAGATGTGGTCAATCTTGACATATAAATGATGGGCATGAAATGTGTAAATGGGACCGAAACCCGTGTCGGCCCAGGCATCGTGCAAGTCATCTCCGCAAACCGTGCGATAGGCAAAAGAGCCTGGTGTATCGTTCATGTCACCCATCACCAGCACATCACCGCTGGTCTCATCCAGCAGTTGTCGCACGGCCTTAGCCTGACGGGAATGGGAAATAAAACCATTTCCCAACTTTTGAGCCACCGACTTGATGCGCCTCTTGCGATCTGATGGCACGTTCATCGACTCAATGACCTGACTGTCATTGGCGGTGAACCGCAACGAACTCAGGTGCATATTCACGACCCGCAGGTCTCCTCCAGGCGCCTCCACATCCCATGCCTTGATAAAATAGTTCAGTGTATCCTGTGACAGCACCTCTGACTTCACCTCGGTAAAAGGATATTTGGAAATAATGCCCACGTCATAATATTCCTTTGTGCGGTAGGGGTATTTTTTATATAATTCCTGAAGCATCGACTTGACGGTGCTCAGGTTTTCAAACGAGAAATAAACCAGTCCTTCCTGAATGACTACGATATCAGCATCCTGATCAAGGATATAGCGCATGTTCTCGCTGGGTTCGTTTCCCTTTTGCCAGTTAAACTCAGTCACATTCATCGTCAAGACCTTTAACTGCGTCTTCTCAGGATCAGCCTTGGGCTGACCAAGATTAAAAGGAGAAATCAGCCTGATTGTGGGCCATGACAGCAGTAGTGCTCCCAGCAGGACGACGGCAGCGCGCCATTGCTTGAAGATTGCAAGCAAGACCATCACTACGATGACAAGTAGCAACACGATAGGGAACGCCAAAGTCAGCATCGACGGCAAGGTCCACACGACGGGATCCACTCGACCGCCATAGGCCGACAATAGCAGAACAAAGGCCAACACGATGGCCAACAGATGGATGATGTGCTTCATGAGAAGTCGATTAACGTAATTTCCAACCGGGTTTAAAGAATGGTTCCTGGGCAGTAAATCGGGGCGCCCAAGTCTTGAGTAGCCAAATCAGCGGCAACTCGACCAGCATGGTCACAACAAAAACAATCAACGTCAGCTCCACGCCACTCTCCATGCCCTGACGCAGGAGCAGGAAACGGACAGGCTGCAGTATCAAGGGATGAGTTCCTAAAATGATGAGCGAGTAACGCCCGTAATAGCAGAACAAGGGAATGTGAGGCAACGGCTTGCACGCCCAGAACAACGCCAAAATGGCCACAAAAGGCAAGACATACAGCTTCCAGTAGGAGGGCAAAACCTGAAAATGCAGGTTCATGAAGTCGCTCAACCAGTAGATGGGCATCGCCACGGCGATCAAGGCCAGGACGCCCCAGCGGTCCCACTTCGTCGGAGCTATTGCTCCAATGCGTTTAATGCCCCACCCCAACACAAAATAGGGCAACGCCACAAACGAGGTATCCAGCATGAGCGGCAGCTCAATCTTGTTGACCCCTAACTCATAGCCAACGACCGACAACGCTACTGTCGCCAGCAAGATGCCCCACAACGGCTTGATCCACCGTTGCATGGCATAGAAGATGACATTAACCCAAAACAGGCTCAGCAGAAACCACAACGGCGTGGTGTTTTCCCAGTATCGCAGATAAAAGGGCTCTACAGGCTGCGAGAGTCTGACCTCAATAGGCTCGGCGCCCACCATCAGGCGGAAGCCATACTCCAACAGGCGCACGGCAAATGCAAACACCACGAAAAAAACGAACGGCACAAGGATATTATTCACCTTGCGCCGCGTGAAATCGGCATAACCGCTATAAAGCTTGAAGAAGATGCCCGAAATGAAATAATACATCGGCAGGCGGAAGGCCTGCAAGGCATCGTTCAGATGAGGAGCGAGATAGTTGAAAAACTCATGGTCAATGTGGTACATCACGATGAGCATGATGCACAGGCACTTCATGAAGTCGATATAAGCAATGCGCTGCTTCTCCACTTGCCATCCAGTTGACCACGGGGATGATTACAATTTGGACTTGAGCATTGCAATGACACGTGAAAAATCGGTCATCTCGGCGATTTCCTCGGGTTCCAGGTCGAGGTCAAACGCGTCTTCCAATTCCGACGATAACGTCAAGTGATGCAGCGAGTCCCATTTGGCGCAGTTCTTTTGGGATACGTCAATATTGATATCTTCAAGATCAAAGACCTCACGCATGATCTCTAATACTTTCTCTTCCAGATTCATAATACTTTGATATTATAATAGTTCTGTATCTCATAGACATGGTCCAAAGCCAAATCATAATGCTTGGTGCCGTCGGCTTCGGTAGCAGAGCAGGCCATTCCCATGCGATCATAGAATTCGGCCGTCTGACCATTCTTTGCTGTAGGCAAGTATGCGGCTGTCACATGGCGATAACCATCCAAGCGCAGCACATTGAGTACAGTCTTGACAAAAGCCTCCTCGATACCCTTACCCAGAATGCGGCAACTCAGCAACAACGTGTCAATATTGACTGTAGTTTCATCGACCGGCTCCAGAAAGATGGTTCCTGTAATGCCATTGTCGCCGAAGCGGTCACTCACGCTCATACAATAAATGTGCCATCCGTTGTCAAGACGCTGCTTTACATCGGCTTCGGAATAGCGTTGGGTGGTGAGGTTGAACTGGTTTGTCTTCTGGGTCATCTGTGCAATGCGCGGCAGGTTATGCTCATCGGCGGGGATGATTTCCAGCTGCAAGTCAAGGCTGTAGAGATAACTCTCCATATCGGCAAATCGTCCCATCTCGGCCTTGCGCATAGCGTTGGCATGGTACTGCTGTGTTTTGGCACGATCCTCTTCTGTCACTTGATAGATGCGGAAGTAACGCTCTACCAGTTGCTTAAAGAAGGTCATCAATTGATAGGGCTTGTCGGGGAAATCAGGCACAGTGACCTCGGGCAACATCTGCTTGACCAGTTCCCGTTCTGTCGGGTTGTCATCAAGAAAGACCATACTGTCAAGACCAATGTTCAGTTCATCAGCCAATTCGCGCAGGTTGGTCGCCTTGTCACGCCAGTTGATGCGCAGGGCACTGAAGTGCTCACGCTTCAATACCATGTGCGGATTCTTCTCCCACGCTTCGACCACATCAGTCTCGTTATTCTTGCTGCACACCGTCAAAATCACACCATTGCGGGACAACTGTAACAGTGACTGCTGCCAGTAAGAATAAGCCTTCCCCGGATAATCTCCGCCCAACTTGATGCCGTCGATGCCGTCCTCGCCGAGTACCCCACCCCACAAGGTGTTGTCCAAGTCCAGAACCAGACATTTCTTGCGTTTGAGTGCCATCTCCTCATCAAGACGCTGGAACCACCGCTGGAAATCATCCGCCAGTTTGGGATTCAGCATCATCTGCGACATGAGATAGTACTTCCAGTTCATGAGCGTCGAGGCGTCATATCGGGACGTGAATTCGCTGAAGTCCACCCACTTGACATTGTTTCGTTCAATCGACAGCTGCATGGCGTGACGGTTGAATGCAATAACCGACTCGGCTACAGCAGTCTCGTTTCCCGTGAGCCTCAACTGGAACAGGTTCTCTAGTGAAAAGATGATAAACGATTTTGTGGCATCAACACGGTTCAACACCAGGTCAAGTTTGTCAATAACAGAGGCTACCTCTTCGGACAACTGAATGCTGTCGGCATTGACTGGAACCTGATAGAACCAGATATAACGATCCACGTCATCAGGCACATGACTGATGTCGTCATAACCTGAATATGTCATGCCATCACTGCCCAGAAAAGGTTCAACCGTCTGATTACGAAAGACAAATGTCTTCATAGCTCACTATTTCTTTATCAAGCGATATACTTTGCTCAAGAATGCCCATAGGCGCGGACGCATCATCAGAGTGTGGATGACTTTCCATTTCTTGCCATAGTAGTTGGCCTCAGGTCCCACACACGGGAAGGGGAACAGTCCCGCTTGACGAATGCGCTGCAACACCTCATCAACACAGCCGCTCGTCAACGCCTTGGTCATGGCAAAATAAAGGTACACGTTTCTCATGCCAGCAACACTCTTAGGAGCGAGCACTCCACAATCAGCTTCAAAAGCCGTAATCGCCTCGTTAATTGACGCTGCAGCATCCACCTGACAATTCATGCGACGACGCAGGTGCTCAATGTTGGTATCATGCATGATGCTGTTCTCACGGTTCACGTAGCAATAGACCACAGTGTCATTATAGGCGACTCGCTTGGCGTTAGGCAGAATGCGAGCGCTGAATGGTCCATCCTCGCAATAACGGAGAGATGTATCAAACCGCAAGCCCATCTTATTGATATGATCACGACTCAAGAGAAAAAGCCATGCATAAGGAATCATCGCATGGTTGCAAAGATAGTCGTACCCTGTCATCAGTGGCGTTGTGGTGTGTTTGACAGCACGATCCGAGATGGGATTACCATCGCTGTCCACATTCTTGAAATTGAACAAAAGCATGTCCAAATTCTCATCGACGGCTCGCTTGAGCAATGGCCCCATCGTGCCAGGTACAAGAAAATCATCGCTGTCGACAAAGTGCAAATATCGTCCACGAGCATTGTCAATTCCCGTATTGCGGGCTGCACTCAAACCGGCATTGGCTTGAGATATCAGTCTCACCTGATGATGAGTTGCGATAAAGTCCTGAATAACGGCCTTGCTGTTATCGGGTGAGCCGTCATCAACTACAACCACCTCATATTCATCCTCAGCAATACCCTGGTTCACAATAGACTGCAAACACTTAATCACATAGTTCTCAGTATTGTAAACCGGAACAATATATGTTAAGAGAATCTCTTTCATCAATGTTGTGCCTCAACCAGTTCTACCAATCCGTTATCCTTTTTAAACAAGAAGGCCACACAACGATTACCCATCGCACACGCGGGAACGGGGCCGCTCACCAGCAGGAAACGCTGACTGCGCAACGCTGCAATGGCTGCAGTGATGTCGGCCACTTCATAACAGATGTGATAGGGAGTCACGCCAGATGTTGCAAGCGTGCGTGCCACAGGACTCTGCTCATCAAGGGGCTCCAACAATTCCAAACGTGGCGCACCTTCCTTTTCCAGGAAACAGATGCGCACATGCTGGATGGGGTCCTCGGTAACAGGGCTTGCCTCATAGCCCATCAGCGTATAAAACTTTGAGCTTTTTGAGATATCGTGGCAAGCGATGCCGATATGATGAAAAGCGAGAAGAGACTCCATGGTCGTCAATACTCAATGACGGGCGATACCTTGCAGTCACGCATCTGCATGACAGCACTACCCCAACTCAGGCCGGCTCCGAAAGCGCTCATAATCACCGTGTGCTCTCCTTCAAGTTTGCCAGCCAACTCACTGGATACCGTGAGAGGCACTGACGTGCTGCTGGTATTGCCATATTTCTTGATACAGTAAGGAACACGTGTGGGATCAACCTTCAGTTTCTTGACAAAGAAGTCCATCATGAAAAGGTTTGCCTGATGGAAGACCAGATAATCCACATCATCAATGGTCTTGCCAGTCTCCTTGAGCAGTTGCTTGATGCTTTTCGGCACCTTGCTGATGGCAAAATTGAACACGTCCATACCATCCATAAACACTTCAAGGTCGTTACGGATGTTGCCGTCTTCCTGTTCCCGTTCAATGAGGGACTCTGGGGTAATCGGGTTACGCATTCCGGCATGGATTTTGAGCTTGTCTTCTCCGCTGCCGTCGGTATAGAGCATGAAAGTCGAATTGCCATAGTCACCCTTCTCAACAAGAGTTGCCGTTCCAGCGTCACCATAGAGCGGCCAGTCCACCTTGTCGCGACGGTTGACAATCTTGGAGAATGTCTCGCCATCCAGCAAAAGGACCCTGTTCACTCCCTCCATCGAGGCGTAGGCGAACGCAGTACTCAGCGCATACAGGTAACCGGAGCAGCCTAAGGATATATCCAAGCACATCGTCTCACGAGGCAAGCCCAGACGATGCTGCAACAAGCACGAGGTAGCAGGAATCCTATAATCAGGTGTCTGGCTCATGAACAACAACACATCAATGCTTGCAGCATCAATGTCATTGTCGGCCATCAGCTGGATCGCAGCCTTATAACACAAGTCACTCGCCATCACATCATCGGCAGCGATACGTCTCTCGGCAACACCGATGCTGTTGATAGTCTTCTCTATTTCTTCCTCAGGGATAAGATATCCCAAATCCTTATTATAGACGACATCAGGGGGCACACAGGCACTCATCGCCTTGATTCCCACTCCATGAAAAGTAAGTTTTGCCATAGTAACAGGCTATTAATGATGTAAGGATTAGAAAACAAGAAAAAATGCAAAAACACCCTGCCTTCAGAATACTCCGGGCAGCAAGTCGTTTAGCAGATGGTCACCATCACTCTTCTTCTTCCACTCTAGTCTCGACGATGTCATAAAGGTCCTTGACAGTGCTGCTGCCACGGATATCGTCGCCACGGAATTCGACGTCATATTCCTCGTCAATCATTGCGATAACCGACAATGCGACAAGCGAAGACCATTCCTCTAAATTCTTGAATTGAGTGTTGGCCTCTATAGTATCTGGATCTGTTTCATCAAACAGATCAGCGAAGTTCTCTATGAATTGATCAAGATTCATCAATCTTATAACGTAAAAAGAGCTCAATTATTTTACGGGCAGCAAAATTATATAAAAAAACTTAATTCAATAACATCCCATGAATTAAATAACAAAAAAATTCACTTTTGTCCTGAAATCAGAGTTTACTCTTGCAAGAACAACGTGATTTTCTCATAAAAGCCCGATGTTCCTATAAATTCATAGGCCAAATAATCGGCATTGTCATTGCCTTCGATGATTTCTACGCCTTCTTCGGTAACCGCGACATCCCACCCCACTAAGGCCACTTGTGGTATTCTGCGTGCAGCATCCAGACTGGCTTGCATCACCTTGTCCCAATGCGGCACCTTAAAACCGAGCATCACAATTCCGCTAGACGGGTGAATGACACACAGGTCACCTTCTTTATTGATTCCTTTTGAAACCACAACACCCGTCGTAAGATCCACTTCATAGTAGTAACCACCAAGGGCTGTGTTATCAACAATCGAGTCACCGACACCAGCACGGAGGATGGCTTTCATGACTTTGGCTTTCCCATCAGGACGACACACTGTCAACACCCTGATTGTGTTCACCGAAGCATTGCCAAGGCTCATGCCATGATGTTGGACAATGGTCTCCTCAATAAGTGCATCCTCGGCTACACATTCATCAAATAGACTGTGCAGTTGTACGTCGTCCTCTCCGGAATAAACAAAGCGACGTATGCCTTTGCCTTGTATCCCGTCTTTGGGTTTTATGATCACAGATGGGTACTTTTGGACAAATGACTTAAAGTCATCAAATTGTGCGTCTTTTATATACAACCATCCACGATGCACAAAATCCTTAAAAAAGACATTAAACTCCTCCTTATTCCTGAACAGATGAAAATAGCTGGAATCGTTATACTTGCGAAACAGGCGGGACAGACGATTCAAGGTAATACGTTTACTTCGTTCCGGATTACTGCAACGCCACAGGTTTCCCACGGTGTACTGGTCGATGTGTACACCATGGAAAAAATAGGCAGATGCATAATCCAACAAATGATAATACCTGCTGTAGCCACTAATGGCAGACAGCTTCGTCACCTCCCTATAAATCCTTTTAAAATATCGATAAGCTACTTGAAGAACACCCATTCTACTTTCTATAATTTAAGGGGGTTGTTACCGTTAATCTATAGATAGAAATTAGAAATCAAATTTCTTGGCCTGCACCCCAATATAGGTGCTGTTGTCACGAGCTTGAGTCATGAGGACGCTGTTAGCGCCCAAAGTCACGCCATTGCCGATGGTCAGGCCTTGCAGCACCACGCTGGCCACGCCCAGCAGATTCCCGTTACCGATGGTAATGCCTCCTGAGAGATGAGCACCAGGCATCAGACCGTTAAAGTCTCCAATGATATTATCGTGCCCGATGACAACGTGGTCATTAATGAGATTAAAGTTCCCAATTTCCACGTCACAAGAGATCATACAACCGTTTTGGATGATATTTCCTTCACCTATAGTCACCGTCTCCTTGTCCACGTAGAAGGTAGACGGGTCAATAAGGTTTGGAAAAGAGATGTGTTCATTGGAAATCTTCTCACGGATGCGGCGAACAGTCTTATTCTCATTGATGGCAAAGGCAACAGCCATAGGTTCATCGACTTGGAGAAGCATATTCATGCCTCCAAGCACCGTACCATAATGGGAAACAGCAGTGCCAGCTGGTTTGGTGTCATCCAAGAATCCTATCAGCTGCCAGTCGCCTCCATTGGCATTAATTCTCCTTATCAAGCAGGCAACTTCCTTTCCGAATCCACCGGCACCGTAAATAACTATTTTCATATAGTACTATCCTTTAGGCTTTTAGATAATTAGCGCTTGCAGCAAGAGATAATCTCATGAGCGACACGCTCCACATCACTATCGCTCACGCATGGACCACTGGGAAGGCACAATCCTATCGTAAACAGGTGTTCGCTCACACCGTTGACGTATGCTGGAGCGCCAGCAAAAACAGGCTGAGTGTGCATGGGTTTCCACAACGGGCGAGACTCAATATCACAAGATTCAAGGTGCTGGCGTACAGTCTCATAATCAACACCTGTCTTAGCGGGGTCGATCAGGATGGTATTGAGCCAGTAATTACTGTCATAGCGCTCATCGGGATTGAGATGGACAGTAATACCGTCAACATCAGCAAACAATTCGACATACCGGTCACACAGGTGCCTGTGGTGGGCCAGATGCTCATCAAGCACGGTCATCTGTCCACGACCAATACCAGCGCAGATATTGCTCATGCGGTAATTATAGCCGATCTCCTTGTGCAGATAGTAAGGCATGGGCTCACGAGACTGGGTGGCATAGAACATGATTTTCTTTTTGGTCGCCTCATCAGGGCAAATCAAGCCACCGCCACCGCTGGTAGTAATCATCTTATTACCGTTGAAACTCATGATGCCGTAATCACCGAATGTGCCACACAGCTGGTTCCTGTAACGGGAACCGAACGCCTCGGCCGAATCCTCAATGACAGGGATCTCATAACGGTTGGCAATCTCCATGATTTCATCAATCATACCCGGCATTCCGTACAGATAAACCGGGATAATCGCCTTTGGTTTACGACCCGTCTTGGCAATACGGTCTTTGATGGCCTCTTCCAGCAGATTGGGATCCATGTTCCAGGAATCAGCCTCACTATCGACGAACACTGGCGTAGCTCCCTGATAGACTATGGGATTGGCACTAGCCGAGAAGGTCATCGATTGACAAATGACCTCGTCACCACGACCGACGCCTAAATTGACCAGCGCCAGATGGATAGCAGCCGTTCCTGAACTCAGGACAACAACATGTTTACCTTGCTCGCACAATGCCTCCAAATCTTTCTCAAAGGCATTCACATTCGGGCCAAGAGGCACAACCCAGTTAGTGTCAAACGCCTCTTGAATATACTTCATTTCCTGTCCGCTCATGTGGGCAAGACAGAGCAAAATCTTACTATTTGCCATAATATAAATTGAATTTTGTTGTGATTTTACGATTCTGGTGCGTGACCTGGATACACATCACGATGTGATATCAAGTCTCTGATGATAAGCTCACTGGCCGCTGATTGTGCGCGGTTCGAGAGTGGGAAATTGGTTACTGTCTTTACGCCAGGGATGTAACTGTCGCCTGTGAAAACCGCGTCATCAATAACCCATGTCACACACGATGGGCTGTGGCCTGGTGTGAACACAGGAACGGCCTGAATACCGTCAAACAAGTCTATTCCTTGTCCGTCTTCAACCAAGATAACATTTTCTGGCTTTTGCAGAATGAAGGGGTCATTGATGTATTTGGAAAAATTCCTTTTATCGCTCAGCAGTTCCTCCTTACCGGCTTCGTTAGTGTAAATGACCATTGAGGGAAACATCGTCAACAGTATATTCAGTCCGTAGATGTGGTCATAATGACCATGGGTCAGCATGACGCCACGCAAGGTACTGTCACCGATGAGATGGAGCAATGGTTCCACATCGCCGCAATCCACCAACCAGGATTCGCCCTCATGGGTGATCACATAACTGCATGACCTATATAATGTATTGACTACTTTACGGATTTCCACAATAGCAATCGTTTTCTCTTACATCGGTATTTCTCCAATTACTGCATGTGGAGATAAAACTGTGCATCATGGTCAAAGACCTTCTTATAGGTCTGGACTCTTGAGCATTCTACACGCTTAGCACGCTCAATGACCTCGTCAAGATACTCTCCAAACATTGGACCTGTCAACATCTGTGGAATCTCAATCGCCGGCGCTAAATTATATTCAATGAGTAACGGTTCTCCGTCAGGGAGGACGGTGATATCCCAACCGACATAATCAAAATAGGGTAAACGACGGTGCATTTTCAGCAACGTTTCAACCACAACCTGATAGTTGGGAATAACGAGGTTCTCTATGCCAGTGATTTGTTTAAGAGAGGCGACTTCCAAGCTTTTATATCGGCACACACGGTCATCAACAACGCCATTGGCATCTATCAGACAGCAACCACCTCCCTTGGAAATATTATCCTTTATCTCTCCTTTATCTCCAAAACGCAATGATGCGAACGGGTACAAGAATGAATAACTACCGTCAGGACGACGATAAGTATATAGGCGCATCGTGTTTAACGATGATGGGTTTACACGCTGAATATCAGGATGCTGAACAGCCTTCTCCTGTACGATAAAGTTGAAAGAATAACGGTTAAATAAGGCTCTGATGTTCTCAACATCTTTATTCTTTACCCCCTCTACTCCATCGCCATTACAGGTTTCAACTGTAGGCTTGATGATCATCTCGGCATCGTATCCAGCAACAAGAGTGATAGCTTCATCTATCGTGACTTCTTGACCATCATGATAATAGTGACCATGAATATTCTTGATCACCGAGACAGGTTGCCTTACATCAGGAAACAACTCACTGTATATATTTTTATCCAGATATGGCGTAATAAAGTCATGACGATTAAGGGCCGGGATGACATAAAAGTAATACACGTCCATGGACAAATACTTGTCGCTGTGTACACCATTCAACCGCGAAAAATAGTCGTCAAACATCATCGACACCTTAAAACCATGTTGCTGGTAATAGGGCGACAGCTCTTTTTTGTGCGCTTTATAGTTGAAGTCTGGCGCCATCACATGATCCTTGAAGTACCAGTCTCCCCAATAATACTCCTTGTTGTTATTGATAAATTTATCCATAATCACAGTCAGCTGTCAAATTAATAAATAACCATGTCACTCACCTTAACATCACTGGCATAAAACTCCATGCTAGCCCATGCGAGTCCCACACCAAATCCACATGCCACACAGTGGTTCTCAGCCCCACCAGACAATTTCTCACGGCACCGCGACACCATGGTCAAGGGGATAGAGGCACTCGTGACATTGCCAAAGTCTTCAAGACAATAGGGGGTTTTCTCGGCTGGAATCTTGACAGCCTTACGTATCTTCTCATCAATAAACTTGTTGGCCTGATGCAGCAACAGCAGGTCAACGGTTTCAACATCGATATTGAAGGTTGCTATCAATTCCTTTAATGAACGGGGTGGCTGCTTGATGGCGAAACCAAACACGTCCATGCCATTCACAATCATGTCAACACCACGCCTAAAAACGCCGGGCGACACTTCTTTCTCCTCAAGAGAGTCAACGGTCACAGGATTGCGCATACCGCCGTAGGGTGCCCACACGGCGTCAAAGCCGCTACCGTCAACGCCGTACATGAAATTCATGGGACGGCTCCTCTCAGGATCATATTCCAGGGCCGTGGCTGTTGCTGCATCTCCAAACAAGGGGCGAACGGCTGTATCTCGTGAATTACGGTTTTGTGTATTGGTCTCAGCAGCCACAAGGACAGCACGCTTGAATGTTCCATGTGACATCAACGATGAGACGATACTCATGCCATAGACCCACCCTGAGCAGCCAAACGGCAAGTCAAACACACAGCAGTCGCTACGCAACTGGAGACGGTCCTGCAAGACGCACGCCGTCTGAGGTGCGATATAGTCCCTGGAGGTGCAGACATAGGCAAAACAATCCACTTCCTGTGGCTCCCATCCCATATCTGAGAGCAACTTCTCCACGGCCTTGACTGTCAAGTCCGAGGCGGTAGTGCCCTGCTCCACCTTGCGATGCCGTTCAATACCTGTCGAGGCGATCACTTTCAATGCCTCGTTCTCATCCTTATAAATGGGCAGGCTGATGTTTTCCTCAACCGTTGCCGGAACACAGGCACTCATGCCTGCTATGCGGACGTTATTGATGGTCAGCTGTGACATAGTATGTATAAATTATTTATCGGACTTTATTGCTTGAGTTTCAATCGCTGGATTTTACCCGACGAAGTGCGCGGGATACACTCAATCCATTCCCACACCACAGGTATCTCATGTGGCGGCAACAGTTGAGCCAGACGACTCTTGACTTCGTTTATTTCTATTGGGGTCTCACCCTTTACGAGATAGGCCTTGGGGACCTCGCCAAGCACGCCATTGGGGTCATTCACTGCGACACAGGCACAATCTTTCACGCCAAGCGACAGGATAGCCTCCTCAATGGCAGCGGGACTGACTTTTTCTCCTCCAACGTTGATGAGTTCCTTTTTGCGGCCTGTCAGATAGAAATTACCGTTCTCGTCACGATGGCCCCAGTCTCCGGTTCGGAACCAGTCTCCATAAAAAGCCTCTTCATTATCCTTGTCCAGATAATAGGAACGACACACCATATTGCCGCGCACACACAGTTCTCCGTCAACATCATTGTCCAAACGTTGACCGTCCTCACCGCAAATCTGCACATCTACCAAGGACGATGCAGGACGTCCAATGCTTTCAAGGTTGGCGGAATTGGCATGGAATTCACTGAATAATGCTCTTGATGCCTCGGTTAGTCCATAGTGCATGCACAGGCGTGTCTTGGGGAAGAGTTCCATAAGCAACCGCTTATCCTCAACAGGCATTGCTGCACTACCGATTTCAATATAACGCAACTGATCGGCAAACTTGGCGATACGCCTGCCACTGAAACGCTTGATGTATTGCCACGCAGCGGGAACCATGCCGAATCCTGTCACTTGCTCTTTCTCAAGCACAGTGAAAAACGACTTAAGGTTAGCGAAATTGCTGACCAATACAAGCGTTGCGCCCACAGAGAGGACACAGCGCAGTCGGCCCAAGCCGAAAGAATGGCTCAACGGTAAGGCAAGAGCCTCTATATCATCAGTTTTTGTACCAATGAATCCATTGGTATTGCTTGCTGAGCCTGAGATATTGTCATGAGAAAGGCAGACACCCTTGGGCGCACCTGTAGTTCCTGTGGTAAACATCACGTCGGCTACATCAGTTGCCTGTAGTCGAGGAGATTTCAAATGAGCTTCGCAACAATCATCCAACGGAATTTCAGCGAAGGGGATAATACGGCAACCGGCAACAACGCCAATTTCGCCAAAGCAAGCAGCAGGCTTGACGATGTTCACGATATAGTCCAACCGTTCACGGGGCGCCGCAGAATCCACCACCACATTGACCACCCCTAACAGATGAGCGGCAAAATAGACATAGATGAATTCCTTCTCTTTCTGGGCCGACAACAGGACACGGTCACCTACCTGCAAGCCAAGTGATTGCATGAACAACGCACACGCCTCTATCCTAGAGGCCAACTGAGCGTATGTAATCCGATTGTCACCCTCAACAAGCGCTATCTTGTCGGGGGTGGCCGTAGCATGATTGGCGATATCACACAGCAGAGTGCTGTGGGGCACTTTAAGCATGTAGGAGTTTGGTTACTTCTTGGACGATCGACTCGACAGAAGTCAAGTCAAAAAGGTCCTCAAGCGGGAACTCAACATCAAGTTCCTGCTCTATGGTACTGATAATTGCCAGGTTACCAACTGAATCCCATTCCGGAATATCACCCGAAGATAGGGTATCAGTAATCTTGGAAAGGTCCACATTCAAGACCCGGGCAATAATTTCTTTTACCCGTGATTCCATCAATTGAAAAGAGATGTTATTTGTGTTTCTTTTGTACTATCTCAAACAGATCCTGGATAGTCTCTGATTTGAGAATATCATTACCCTTGATGATGACATCATACTCGTCGTCAACCATTGCAATAATAGACAATGCTGTCAGCGACGACCACTCATCAAGTTCCTTGAATACAGTGTCGGCTACGAATTCTTCGGGGTCCGTCTCATCAAACTGAGCCGCAAAGTTTTCAATAAAATCTTCTATTTTCATAGTTATATAAATTCAATTTATCAGGTACCTTATCATCAAAATGAATAATAATGAAAGGCAAAAGTACACATTTTTTTATAAACTGCCAAAAAAAGTCCTCATTCTTTAACATTAGATAGAGAAGCCGCCATCAATCACCAAGTCATGACCTGTGAGCCAGCTTGATGCATCGCTGAGCAGATAGATGACGCCGTTGGCGATATCTTCAGGACGGCCATATCGACCCAATGGATACTTCTTGGCATCCTCGGCAAGCTGCTCATCGGTAATGACACCCCTGTGGATCAACGGGGTATCCACCATGCCAGGGCAGACACTGTTAACACGCACCTTGCGAGCGGCATACTCACGTGCTGCATACTTCATCACGCTATTTAATGCGGCCTTTGATGCACCATACACACCATTGCCAGGCATGTAACTGTGGGTGCCACCAATAGATGCCATCAATACCACCGATGCACCTTTGTTGAGGATCTTTTTCTTGTACATGAGGCGCATCAACTCTACAGGAGAGAAGAAATTCACCTCAAACATGCTGTCATACTTTTCACGGGTACCAAACTGCAAAGGCAGCGTTACCGAATTACCAGCGCACAATACGGCACCATCCAGAGGGGGCAGCTCGCCCAACAGGCGCTTAACATCTTCTTGACATGTCAAATCTGCAAGGTATTGACAATGACCGCCTTCTACTGGAGCCATTTCATCGATAGTCTCCTGAAGTCGAGACTGGTCTCGAGCGGTGACAACGACACGGGCGCCCATGCGTGAACAATTAATTGCTGTAGTCCTCCCAATGCCCGATGAGGCACCAGTGACCAATATGGTTTTTCCAGCAAGGGAAAAAGGATTATAACTGTTTGTTTCCATTTATCTTGTTGAACTATTATTTAAAATCAAACTTCTTGGCAGGCACACCGATATAAGTACACCCATCCTTAGGCTTTGTCATCAGCACACTTCCAGCACCCAAGGTGATATTATCTCCAATCTTTATCTGCTGCAATACAATGCTCCCGACACCGAGAAGGTTGCAGTCACCAACAGTGACAGCACCTGACAGATGGACACTTGGCATCAGCACGTTGAAATCACCGATCACATCATCGTGACCGACAACATTATTGCCATTAAACACATTGAAATTGCCGATTGTCACATCACAGGTCACACTGCAGTTGTTCTGGATGATATTCCCTTCTCCTATCTTGAACGTCGCAGCATCCAAGATCTTGAATGACGGAGCAATCAGATTAGGATAACTGATATTTGGGTTAGTAATACTGTCACGAATCAACTTTCTTATCTTGGGGTCACCAACGGCTATCGCCAGGGCTAATGGTTCGTCAACAGCATTCAACTCTTCTTTTCCGCCTATGACACAACCGTAGTGTGACACTTCGGCTCCGATGGGGAGATTATCATCAAAGAATCCAATGATTTCCCACTTGTGAGAACTGTCTTTATTGATTCGGTGAATACCTCCTGCCACCTCACGGCCAAATCCACCGGCCCCATATATCGCAATCTTCTTGGACTTCACGTCAATAACCGGGTTGATAAAGTTTTGATCTACACCATGACGATAGGCTGGGAAATAGGATACATCATGTCTAAACGCCGGCTCTTTTTCTTTCCGCCAATCAATCAGCTGGTTGTACATTCCCAGATTGAAAATCTCTTGTCCGATAGAGAATTGATTATCGCTGTTCCGGTTAAAGGCGGCTTTGAATTTATAAAGGTTGTCTTCTCCAGACCCTACGCCACCACCCAGATGGAAGACCTTGAATCCTTGTCTGCAACCCCACAGCGCAGCCTCATAAAGCAACAAATTGGTAGGTGCCATCTGGCGGTATTCCGCTACTGTTCCAGACAAATGATAATGCATCATATCACCACAGTAAAGAATGATGGAAATCGCCACAACCTTTCCCTCATGCAAAGCATAGAACACTTCAGAGCTATCGTTCAGGCTATCAATGATTGACTGATAAAAAGGTTCTTTGAAGAAGTAATACTCAATAGCATGATCATTCTTCATAGTCTCGTCATAGATCAGCTTGAATGTGGACATCAATTCCTTCGTCGGCTTGCTGTGCTCAATGGTGACTCCGTTCTTGATCGCCTTTCGAATCATATTGCGATTCTTGCTCGTGATGTTCTGCCAAATCAATTCCTCGCTACTGAGGTCCATGGCAATAGTCTTGCCCAAATCAATGACTCGGCTCACCTGCCCCATAGGTTCTGCATTCTTCAGCACAGGGCTATAGCGAACAAAATTGCTCACATAATTGTTGTTAAGCATGAAGTCTTTATACTCAGCATAAAAGGACTTCATATTCTGATCGTTCAAATCACCTTCAAACAGCCATCCGCCATAGCCATAGGGTGTAGCCAGATCATACCATTTTCCAGATTGAATCTTTCCTGTTGTCCACGGCAACACAGACAGGTCACGCTGCATCGCGACATACATCCCCTTCATTGAATCTGTCTCATAATAGATTAGAAGAGGGAGACCATCACCATGCAACATGAATGCCTCAACATAGCCATTAGAATAATAGACATCATGATTACAGAATGAGTCAACTACGTTATCCCATTCCTCTTTCTGCTTGAATAGTATTAACTTTATCATAATACCGAATTTATCTGCCTGCAATGATTCTACCCAGTTGTATCATTTCATCTCTGCTATATCTGGCATCACAATGAATTGACAACATCCTCTCTGAAAAATCTACCACCTCGGGATTCTTATTCTCGGGGACTTTCCATAAAATTGCAGGATAGACGCTATGGTGTATCAAGGATTCCCTGTAAAAATTCCTCTCGGCTGATGTCCTAAACAGCAACGTCAAGGAAAACAGGTTGCAATCATCACTTTCCGGTTCAAGAACTGTTATGGCATCATCACAATTCAATGATTTCTTGAGGATTTCCCGGTTGGACTGTTTCAGTGAATACCATTGTGCGATATCGAATTGTTTTATGTAGCCTAATGACTCATCATCAATTGCCGAGACCTCCATGACGCCAAACTGCTCTTCGGTCAAGACCATATCATTTCTGAAGGAAAGCTTATCATCAATCTGGTCATCAAGATACAATGTTTTGTTCCTCATCGCTCCCCAGCGTTTTGATGCGAGCAATATATTCTCTGACTTCAATACGGGTAATATTTGCAATTTCTTTCCCTTAGGAGACCACAAGATGCCACCTTCGGCCAACGGAAGTGTCTTTCTTAATGACGCGATACACCAGTCTGCATCACTGTTTATCGCCCAATCGCCTATTAAGTCATGGGTATGGTCTTCAATCACAGGAACCGGGATGTCCCGATTCGTTCTTCTGGACCTTAACCCGAAATAATTCATTCTCAACAACGCATCCCCTTCTTCAAATGGCAAGGAAAGAAGCGTCGCGTACTCATCTGCTAATGGGTAATCCTGGTAATAACTTAATTGAATCCCATTCTGCTCCAACGTAGATAATACGTCATAGCAAAAATACTCAGGCACCCACAAACGGTTCAAACCGCACTGCTTATACAGGTCTATAAGTGCCTGACGGCCATCGGCATAAAACACCGCATCAGGATAATAATCCACGATAGCCTTTCCCGTACACGCATGTAAGGGAATAAAATGAAAGTCAGAACCAAATTCCTTCACTTATCGGCCTCGGAATTCCAAGAAGCGGTCAATCGCCATTTCCTCCTTATAGTTTTCGAATAGCTTATGAACGTCATAAACCGGTTCATAACCCAGTTCAGCTTTCGCATTGGTAATATCCATGAGGAAACCACCACCACTCTTCCGGTCGGGATCTATATATTCAATAATTGATGGATTATCTTTGGGAGAGAACACATCAATAATGGCTTGACATTGTTCTTGCAATGTGACTGGGATACCTGTACCCACATTATAGAAACCTCCTTCACGATCAGCCAGCACAGCCTTACAGATCATTTGGGCGCAATCATATACATGGACCATATCTTTTGCATAGTTGGGGTCGCCCCATATAGTCAATGGTTTGCCCTGGATTGCATTATTGATCTGTTTATACAACGGACGCATGGTTTTCACACCATTAGGGAAATAGTATTGATAAGGGCTGTACTCATAGATTGTGGGGAATCGGAACACGAACTTCTTGATGCCAAACTCCTGGTAGTAGTGCTCCATCATCTCTATAGCACAATTCTTAGCTATCACATAGACGGCATGATCACCGGTGTATGCGAAATAAGGTTTATCATAAGGATCAAGTACATGATCCTTGGGGTACAGCGACACGTCAAACACGGTTTGGCTGAACATCAAGCGGTCAACTTTGGCCTTACGGCAATACTCTAAGACATTCGTAGTGCCAACAACTATGCTGTCAATATATTTGCGGGGATGATATTCACTCATATATGACGGTATCTCTGCCGCCAAATGTATTACAGCATACACATTGTCGTGAGGCAATACGTCAAAATCCTCAGCTCTTGTCAGATCTACTGAATAGTAAGGAACTCCAAGTTTTGTCCAATAGTCGGTTTTTCTGCGACCAGAGGCTATCACTTCATACTCATCCTTATTAAAAAAGTTCAAGGCATACAATGTCAAGTATGAACCAACATTGCCCGTTGCGCCGAAAATAATGATTTTCTTTCGTTCCATAATAATCCTATTTTTTGTTTCTATATTGTTCTTCAAACATCTGGATTGCCTCTTTCTTGCGTTCGTTCCAACCGAGGTCATCTACTTCATTCTGAAGTCCATTTCCTATATCTTTGGATGACAATACATTTTTCACTGTCATATACAAGATCTTCAGATCAAGAGGAAATGAAAGATGATCCACATACCACACATCATACTTAAACTTAGTGCCATAGGTCATGACGTTTCTACCATTGACTTGGGCCCAACCTGTTATGCCGGGCCTAACTTCATGACGACGAGCCTGTTCTTTATCATAAAGCGGTAAGAACCACGTGAGCAATGGACGTGGACCGATCAAAGCCATGTCTCCCTTTAATACATTGATGAGTTGAGGAAGTTCATCTATTGAAGCTGCGCGAACAATTCGACCGATTCTAGTCAAACGCACATTGTTTGGCAGCAGCTCTCCATTAGCATCACGCTCATCGGTCATTGTCTTAAACTTGATGACCTTGAAGATTTTCCCATTCAAGCCTGGACGCTCCTGCAAGAAAAACGCCCCTGCTCCTTTATTGGCAAAATGTAGCAAAACGGTTACAACAAGTAGAATCGGACTAACACAAATCAGTCCAACTAATGATAATATGAAATCAAAAAATCTTTTAAAGAAATTCTTATACATTGTGTAAAGACTCTAATTGCCCTTGAACTCTGTCATCGTTGCCTGACCGTTTTGACTAATTCCTTCATGCATGAGGACTTTGCGTATCGACATGAGCAGAATTCTCAAATCGGTCATGAAAGTGCAGTGATCCACATACCACACATCAAGCTTGAATTTATCTTGCCAAGAAACGGTATTACGGCCATGGCATTGTGCCCAACCGGTGATTCCGGGGCGCACCTCATGACGACGAGCTTGCTCGGGGCTGTACAAGGGCAAATACCTTACCAATAATGGCCTTGGTCCGATAAGGGCCATATCCCCTTTCAAGACATTGATGAGTTGAGGTAACTCGTCAATGCTTGTTGAACGGACAAATCTGCCCACGCGTGTGAGGCGTTCTTCATCGGGCAGCAAATTGCCCTCTGCATCCCGTTCATCGGTCATCGTCTTGAACTTGATAATCTTGAAAATTCTGGCATTCTTTCCAGGACGTTCCTGAAGGAAAAACGCCCCAGCGCCCTTGTTTGCGAAGTGAAGCCAGATGGTCACAACGAGCAATAGAGGAGATATGCAAATCAACGCCACAAGTGAAATCGCAAAACCTAATGCCCGCTTGATATAATCCCTATATATGTTTTTCATTCAATAGCTCTCTTCTAGTGTGTATTGATAATCGGCTCACTGCATAATCGGGCAATTTGCCCAATCTATCTGTTTTTCGGCTTGAGCAATTGACATGAAATCGCAGGATCGAATAAGGCGGCACATCCTGTCAAATGCTGTAGCTTTACCAATATTAGATTTCACGTAACGTTTATAGCGATTGATCAGTGTCCCTGGCTCCTTGAAATAGTCCTCATACTCTTTCCTTGTCATCACTTTTTTACTAGACGGGATCAAGTCGCCAATATGGAAATAGCAGATGTTGTAATCATGTTTGTTCATCTGCCTTTTCACAAACCATAACGGGAAAAAGCGGAAATACCCACCGCCAGAGAAAGCGACTTCCTTTCCCATGACATTAGCCATCACAATAGGAAACTCTTTAATTGTCCTATTCTGGGTCTTGATTAACGTTGGACACTGATGTCCAAAATCGGGAAAGCCGCCGAAATCTCTTGACGCAGGAAATACCGAAGCATCATTCTCAATGCCACACTGAGATAAGACATCAAACGCCCAGCGATTACTGTTGCCAATTGAAAATGCCGGGGCACGATAACTCTTCACCTTCTTACCGATGCACTGCTCAAGTGAATCAATAGCCACGCGAGTATCCTCTAAAGCATCCTCAGGACTCATCTTGTTAAGCCAGGTATGGATATTGGAATGGCAACCAATATCTTGACCTCGCAGATGAATGCGTTTCACCACTTCGGGGAACTCATTGGCCATCTTGCCGACAATGAAAAAGGTAGCCTGCATCTGGCGTTCATCAAGAAGATCCAGAATCTCACCCAAGTAGTGGTCAAATGTATCGTAGCGTTCCTTGCGGCCACCGTTGTAGGCTTGCTCGATGAACCATTCCTCTATGTCAAAGGACAATATGTTCATGCAATTGGAATCAGTTGATCTTTAATACCACTGCGCCCCAAGAATAACCGACGCCAAAACCACACAACAGGACATTACCTTTCAGGCGGTTCTCCTTGTGAGCCTCTACCAGACAGATAGGGATACTGCTGGAAACAGTATTTCCTACATTCTCCATGAACATAAAGAAGCGCTCCTCAGGAATGCCCATTTTCTTCCTCAAGAAGTCAAGCATATACTGGTTGGCTTGATGAAGGACAAACAGATCAATATCTTCTTTGCCCAGACCATTCTTTTCAAGAACTTCATTGACAACCTTGGGAACGTTCCTTTGGGTGAAGACATAAATCTGAGCACCATTCATATAGAGGTAATCTGACGATACCGGATTACCGTTCTTGTCAAATGTCACATCATTCTGCTTCTCCCGCAGTCTTGAAGCCCCCGACTTGACGATCAGGTTATTTGCGCCCTTTCCATTTGTACCCAGTGCAAAATCACACACCTCGGCAAAGCCATCTATCGATATCAGTGCGGCCGATGCTGCATCTCCGAAAATCGTTCGGTTTCCCTTATCCTTGGGATGCAGGTACTTGTTGTATGTCTCCGAGGTCAACAACAATACGTTTTCAGCGACTCTACTGGTTATCAACCCCTTGGCGATTGCTAAGCCATAAACGAATCCAGAACATCCCAGGTTGAAGTCAAAGGCTCCGATGTCTTCTCTCAATCCCAGACGTTCCTGTAACAGGCAAGCTGAAGTCGGAAGGAAATAATCAGGACTCTGAGTACACAGAATCACAAAATCAATAGAGGCTCTGTCAATGCCATTTTCCTCGATTAATTTATTCGCCGCTCTTTCGGCAAGATCTGTTGCTGTCTCATCGGCGGCGGCCACATGGCGTTGCTTGACGCCCACTTTCTCAGTGATCTTCTCTACAGACCACTCAGGAAAATCCTGGACAATCGCCTCATTAGTGACAACTTGTTCAGGCAAGCAATAAGCCACATGCTTGATATATGCTTTCTTCATCGGTTTCAAACTCTATATCAAGTTATACACTGATGTATATATACCCACGTTACAATGATATCAGCGAAGGGACTTCACGTACTCAAACAAGTCGTTCACCGTTTCAGTTTCGCTCATTTCTTCAACATCCACAATGACACCATACTCCTCGTCAACCATAGAAACCAATAACAGCACCATCACTGAATCCCATTCCTCAAGCTGGGAATAAACAGTGTCTGCAGTAATCGTGGCGGGATCTGTTTCTTCAAATAAATTAGCAAACTTGCTTATAAAATCATTAAGTTCCATTCTTTATAATCTTTGTTTAATCAAAACACTTTTTACTAGCTCGGTATCATTCCACATTCAGAACGACCCCAGCCCATGAGTAACCGACGCCAAAGCCACACAGCATGACTTTGCCGTTTACCCTGTTCTCTTTTTTAGCTTCTACAAGGCTAATAGGTATGGTGTTAGAAGCCGTGTTACCAACGTTTTCCAAATAGATACAGAAACGATCTTCTGGAACGCCCAGTTTCTTTCTCAAGAAATCAAGCATAAAGCGGTTGGCCTGATGAAAGACAAACAGATTGATGTCCTCTTGATTAAGGTTGTTCTTAGCCAAAACGTCTTTGACCAGCTTGGGAACGATTCGCTGAGTGAACACGAAGATCTGGGCACCATTCATGTACATATGGTCTGATGATACAGGGCTGCCATTCTTGTCAAAAGTCAGATCATCCTGACGTTCGGGCATCCTTGACGCTCCTGATTTGACAATAAGATTATTTGCTCCTGAACCATCCGTTCCAAGCACAAAGTCCATAATCTCTGCGCTTCCTTCAGTGGAAACGACAGTCGCTGTAGCGGCATCGCCAAAGAGCATATGGTTGCCCTTATCCTGCGGGTGAAGATAACGAGTGACATTGTCTGCAGTCAGTAACAGCACATTAGTTGCCAAGCCGCCCATTATGAGCCCTTTTGCGATCGCAAGACCATAGACATATCCTGAGCACCCTAAATCAATATCGAAGGCGCCAATGTCCTTTCTCAGTCCTAAGCGATTCTGAAGAACACAAGCTGTTGACGGCATGAAATAGTCTGCACACTGTGTGCAGAGTACAACGAAATCTATTGACTCCCGGTCAATGCCACTCTCTTCAAAAAGATTATTCGCTGCTTTCACAGCCAAATCCGATGCAGTTTCGCCAGGAGCGGTGAGATGACGCTGTTGAATGCCCACATTATCTGAGATTTTCTCAACAGCCTTCTCTGAGAAAAGTTTAACGATATCCTCGTTAGTGACTATCCTCTCTGGCAAATAATATGCTACATGTTTGATATACGCTTTTTTCATCTTTTACAAATACTTGATACGGTTCTACTGGCCCATGCCATTAAACCAATCGACTATATTATTAACGAAGAGACTTCACGTACTCAAACAGGTCTTTTACCGTCTCAGTTTCGCTCATTTCTTCAACATCCACAATCACACCATACTCCTCGTCTACCATCGAGACCAATAAGAGTACCATCACCGAATCCCATTCCTCGAGTTGGGAGTAAACGGTATCGGGGGTAATACTGGCGGGATCAGTTTCTTCGAATAAATTCGCAAACTTGGTCACAAAATCATTAAGTTCCATTTCACAAAAATTTATTTAATTGTTAGTTATTTATATCATTTTTTCACCTCACATCAAATGACATGAGTGAGAAACACCAATTATCTGCAACTTCTATGCCATTGAACTTTTCTATATCTTTTTCATTCAAGATATAATAGACCAGCGGCAGTCTCTTGGGCACCATCTTCTTGGGCAGCTTCACGAGCAAACACTGTTTCAGATGCATGAATCCAACGTATAAGATGGCATCCACGTCCTCTTTGGCACAGACATAACGGCAAGCCTGAACCAAGGATCGGTAGGTCTTCTCTCCGTTTTTGCGGCAATCCATCAGATAGGCGACTTGTTTGCCCTCTTCATGATAGACCCTATAGGCAAACCTGGTTTCACCAATGTTCACCTTTTTGTAGGTCGGATTACTAAATCGTTTCTCAAAACTATCTTCGCTGACGTCACATGAAAAACGACGTCTACGTTCTTTAGAATTGAAAACCGCTGAAATTGCAGCATTTAGCATTAGGTGCACCTTTAGTGCACCGCGCCACAATGAGTCAACAAAGCCAGGTAGCGGTTTGCCTAAGGTTTTAGACAACGAAACCGGCAAGACATAATAACTCAGATCATCAATTAGCCTCTCCTTATTTATCTTGAGTGCATACTTCACTGAGTTATGATTAGGCACGCCTACTTGAATGTCAAAACCATCCTGAGCGACACGTTCCCTCAATGCGTTAAACATCGAGGCCATAATCATCACATTCTTCCGGAACTTCTTTCTAACAAACGTGCTCCCGCTAACAACGACATTGATACCATGATCATAACGCATGGGAGCAAACGTATTGAACGCCATCAGTTCATTGTCCTGATTAAATACCAGAGCATGATATGCATAGCCCCATGGATTGGATATGTACCACCCATTTTGGAGGTGTTCCACAGTGACATTCGCCTCAAATGACTCATTAAAGCCATCGGCAATTTTCTGCCATTGTTCCTCGTCTATTTCGTGAGTAAGTTTAATGGATATCGTCTGAGACATCTCAATCTCGTTTAGAAGTGATCTGATTCAGCAAATCAAGCATCAAAGCCTTAACCTTGGTATGCTCAAAATGCTCAAGCACAAATTGACGACCAGCTTGGCCAAAACGACGAGCCTTTTCCTTATCCACAAATGTCAAAATCGCTTCTGCAATGGATTCGGGGGTGATATCACAGTAAACGCCTGTTTCATTCTCAATGATAGAATCAATGCAGCCAGTGGACCGTGATACGATAAGCGGCAAAGCCATCGCCGAGGCCTCCAAAGCCACTGTCGGGAAACCTTCACGGTAAGACGGCAGGATAAAGGCATCCATCACTGTATAGTAATTCTGAATCTCGGAATAGTCAACACGACCCGTAAAGATTACATCATCTGATTCTTTCAAGAAATTGATGGTCTCCTCCGGTAGTGCATCACGTTTCTCAGGATTGCCGATCACAAACAGCTTCACGGGTATTTCGGGATGCTGTTCTTTCAACAGTTTTATTGCTCCGGCCAATTCAGTAACTCCTTTGTCCCGGACAAGCCTACCGCAAAATCCTACGACATAGTCATCCTTTTTCAAGTGATATTTATCCCGAATCGATTCTGTTATTTCAGCAGGTACTTCAGCTGGATTGAACTTATTCAAGGCATCAACACCATTACATGTGCCTTTGCCTAAAATACACTGCCTCTCAGGCTTGTCAATTCCGAGTTCTACCCTTCTCCTCATCACTGATGGGCTAACACAGAGTACATGAGTGGCAAAAGAAGACATCAACTTGTTCTCAGTGGCAAATATTCTCTGTCTCAAACCAGTCATAGTATCTTCAAGAACGCCATGAGCCAGCACAATACGGAACTTGGCACCGCCCAACTTACTGGGCAACATACCATATAAAATCCCCTTGGATTGGTGTCCGATAACAACATCTATCTTATGCTTACGGACATAGCGGAATATCCGCCACATATTCTTGATATCTTGCCATGGCTCTATTGACCGTGGAATGACCATCGGATAATAAACTGTGCCCTCTCGCTCGGCAAACTCATAAATACCTTTGCCCGGAGAAGACACCAGATGCATCTCATAGTCACCTTTCTCTTTGAAGTATGACAACTGGTCACCTATGAATTCCATGGCAGAATGAGCCAACGGCATAATTTCCAAAACACGCATCATCAATAAAAACGATTAATGATTGATATTCATCTTTGAACCCTTGCTGACCTTGTAACGAATCAGGTAATAGAGAGCAATGCCAGCTGGTATGCAAAGAATTGTCAAAAATTTCTCCGGGCTTTCCTGTATGAAATGTTTATTACGGCTGATTATGCTACTTGAAACATAATGAGTACATACCATTAATTTACGCTTCAGGCTGTGGGTTGTACGCATCTCAGCCTTCCGATAAAAGGCAGCCCCCTTAGGATTGTTCCAGTACTGCTTGTACATGTTGTAACTGGACCCATCCTGTTGGTATTCAACAACAACCAAGGGCTCATTGAGAGTGATCAGCTCATAATCCTGGTCTATCAGCATATACTTATAAGCCAACCCCACATAACGTTCTCCCTCAAACAGGGGATACTCGGGATAACGATTAATCACATCAGTACGATAGACCAGTTTCTTATCACCCCGGCCACCAGAGGCATAAAACCCTTGAAGGGTAGTCGTCATCATGTCATCAGGGAACTTTGTGCCAATGACTTTTCCACCCTCAAATACATCAAGCCCAACGAGGCCAGCGAACTTGTCACTGCCATGCTCGCGCCAACAAGTCAAAATCTTCTCCACCGCGTCGTCAGGCATATAGTCATCACTATCGATGCAGGTGTTCAACGGTGTGTTAATGCTGCGATAAGCTGTGTTGTGGGCACCATGCATTCCCTGGTTTTGCTGGTAGATATAGCGGATGGGTATCTTGCCCTCGGCAATCCAACCCTCAATCAACTCGCGGGTATTATCTGAACTGCCGTCATCCACGACCAGCCATTCAAAATCTTTACAGGTCTGACGGCACAAACTCTCGTAAGTGCGTCCTATAGTATGAGCCCTATTATAGGCAGGAGTAAAAACAGTTAATGATGCCATTAATTATTACAAGTTATAATGACCTAGTGCCACACGTTCTACAATGATTGATACAGCATGTTATAAGCATCGGCCATTTTGCTGATATCATATTCTTTAGCTCGGCACTGACAAGCTTCAGCCACTTTGCGATAATAGTCTGGATTCTCACACAATTTTTGTATTGATTGAGCAAGCGCTAAATCATCTCCATGCGGGAATAAGACTCCTGCATTAATAACAATTTCATGCAATCCATCAACGTCGCTTGCCACAAATGGACGTCCAGATGCCATTCCCTCAATACTTGAGAGAGATAGACCCTCCCAATGTGATGAGAGTACTACAACATCACTCTGTTCTAGAATATCCGGCACATCCATCCTTGGCCCCACAAAATCTACCCGTTCTCCAAGATTCAACTCTTGACACAACGACTTTAATGCCTGCTCACGCTCACCAGCTCCAACTAATCTCAATTGATAGTTGAATGGCAAATGAGTAAACGAACGCAATAACGTATCTTGATCCTTCTGAGGCCTAAAGCCAGCAACCATCGTGACAACAAATGTTTCCTTCGCAGAAATATCCTTGATAGGTCTGATAAATCGCTCTGTATCCACACCATTGTATATCACACATGCTTTTCCTCCTTTACTGAGATATTGTTCAAGGTTCTCTCGGGACATATCACCAATACATACAATATTTGCATATTGTCGATACATCCATTTTTCTATTGGGCGAAACCACCATAATGTCCGACGACGGCTGGTCGTATTGTGATCTGTCGTGACCAATTTCGCACGTGATCGAGTCAGAAGCTTCGCTATAGGAACATAAAGCTGGCAGGCCGTATTATGCGTATGAATAATATCATAGCCCTTCATATATTGCCGCAATCTAAATATGTGAATCGGGTCATATACATTGCCACCTCTTTCATTAACACATAACTCATAAATAGTTATGCCACGATCTTCTAACTCCTTCCTGAATGGAGTCATAAAACCATTAAACAAGAGCAATCCAACTTGGTTACCCTTGTCCTTAAGCAAAGGTAAAAGATCCACCATAAGGCGTTCAGCGCCTCCAGTATCCAACGTTGTAATGACGTGAAGAATCCGCATGAGTGTTTCAATTTAACATGAAAGAATTGTTGAGAAGGATGTTCAAAACAACGTTATTGAAAATTTGATTATAGCCACACAAAAAGACCCTATACTCTTAACTTGAGAAAGACAAATACATAAAAATCCACAGAAATCATCTGGTACGCCACCAATACTGATCAAATCCCTTGAATCCTGTCGTTCCAAAATAGTAAACAAAGAACATAAAGAATGTGAAACCGGTATAGAAGAAAAAGATGATTGCTGTTTTTCGATCTTGATCTTTCCACAAGTTCATTCGCATTAACGGATAAGCTATAACAATCGGATAAAGGAACCACGAGAGATAGGCAAAACGATTAGAAAAAGATGCCCTGATTACCAAAATCCAGAAAGCATTACACAACAAATAAGTATTCGCAAAAATACTATATTCCGGACTGTTAAACTTTCGGCGCTGAGTTACATACCAAATCATCCATACTGGGAATGCGCTGTAAAAGAGAAAATCAAAACGAAAACCACTGTATAAGACAGTATCAGAAGATCCTGCTGCATTTGTATATGTAGACATTCGGTCATCAAATCCCAATGATGCAAAAAATTGTTCAAATAAAGGGCCAGCAAACAGTGATAACACAATTGAAGCATACCAGAAACGCAACGCAAGTCTTGTATCCTTGATGAAGAATAACGATGCAACGGCCATCGCTGAGGGCAGCATAGAAGAACGATGAATAGAAAGCGCCATCAACATAAGGAGAACTGCTACAAAATATTTTTTGCGAGTCGCTAACAGCGAAATGGCCACTAGAACAAGGCTACAAGCAAGACCATTTCGAAGACCATTTACACCAAATGAATAGGTCTGAAATCCCGTAAAAAAGAACAGCATGGCGAGCCATAAATTCTGACGCACCAATATGACAGAGCAAATCAGCATACAGCCAAAATAAATCAAACAGTCCAGAACAAAAAATTCATGAACATTCAGTCCCAAAACTGTTTTGGAAAAAAACTGAAAATTTTCAAAAAGCCATTCTGTATGGAAGTCAATTGGAGCATATTTGGTCATAAGATCATAATGGTGCGCATACGAGATGGTATCACCAAAGTCACCCTTAAGTTGTCTCAAACCGAGGAAAAAAGATACCAGAACTGTCAATACGACAGCCATTGGCTGCGAAGGGTTACCCTCAGCGTGAAGAATCTTTTGTGTGTTCGAGCCCACATAATAAATGGTAGTCATCCAGCAAACTAGCAAAAAGAAGCAATAATATGCTGTACCATAATAATAATAAGCGATAAATTCAATTGGTTGCATAATCCTAAATTTCTTTTTCGGATTTCACTTTAAGGCAACGATATGTTACTAAATTAAGGTGGTTACTTCAAAAACCTTGACAAACGGCAAGTCAGCCAATAACTGTGTGATACCAACCAAGCAAGAAGGCTCATTTTGATTGAGGACATTCTTGTTTTTCTTATCAAATGCCCATCGCGACGCACTTCCTCTTGAAGCAATCTCACATTATTGTCATACTTGTATCCGGCCATAGCCCCAGATCGCAATATCTGAGCCATTTCACACGCAAAACGAGCCTTTGCTAGGTCTTTATACTGAGGCCACAATTCCTCAGCGTCTCGTGATATATAGTCCCACGTAGTATATGCAGTAAATTTTTTACCATTAAAAAGCTGACGTGACAAACTGTCGACATTTTCACGATAATGATAAAGCACTTTACCAATGACACATACCTTTTTGACACGTTGTAAGACTTGCCAAATCAATAATGCATCCTCTCCATAAGAGACAGAAGGATCAATTCCAAGCCCCTTGTATAAATCAGCTTTTACTAATTTATCACACAATGAACCTCTAAAGGTATTATGCTCAAGAAACTTCTTAATGATCTGTTCCTGATCATAATACTCATTGCACGGTTTTGGCTGTGACAACTGATATGCCACGATGTCATAGTCACCTTCTCCCTGTTCACGCATCAGTAGCTCAATCGTATTCAGTTCAATCCAGTCGTCACTGTCCACAAACAGGACAAAGTCTCCACGCACCTTATCAAGCAAGCGGTTCCTTGTTGCCGCTACCCCACAATTGGTTTGACTGTAAATCTCTATTCGTTTATCCTGCTTGGCCAGCTCCTGCAGAACCTCCCATGATTCATCTTTGGAACCGTCATTGATCATCACAATTTGCAAGTCAGTATATGTCTGACCAATCAAAGATCCGACACACTCCCGCAAATAGGGTGCAGCATTATATACTGGGACGAGGATTGAAACCATACTGGTCAGTGTTTGGGATGTTCCTCAAGCCATCGACGCTGGGCGTTCAGCAGATTATTCAATAACGACGCAGCAGCCACCGGGCCATTGAAATGTGAACGCACAAACTCACAGCCGGTTTTAGCGATCGTTTCAAGTTCCTCCTGGTGTTCGGGTTGCTGATAAAAACTGATTTTAGCTTTCAGGTCATCAAGCGTGCCATCATAGCCAATATAATGCACACCAGCCTTCATGCCATAATCCTCATAATACCCTACGGTCTGACCCAAATAGGCACACCCGCAGGCCATACCTTCAACAAAGCCGATACCAGGCAAACCGACGATTTCCTCTCCAACGACACACATCTTGTAGTCGTTAAACTTCTCCACCATGTCAAATGAGAAGTACTTCTTCTGATGCCCCAAGAAGAATTTGTCATTTAAACGATTTAGCACCCCCATTAAACCTCGGTCACTGGCAGAAGCCCTAGCCTTAACTTCTTCCAGATAATCGCTGTTGAAACAATCCACCCAAGGGGTCAGTTCCTTTGCATGATCATAGACCTGTTTTCGAGCAGGTTGCAAGCAATTGTTGCCATAGTACTTGCCAACAAAACCAGGATAGGTAATTGTGCCGACCGAGACAGCTTTATTCTGACGCTCAGCGAAAGGTTTTACCACTTTAAACCTATCGGCAAAAACAAACGGATTCACCAGATACTCATTATGGAACCAGCCAAAGTGTTCGTCAAAACCGACAAAACGCTTCTGCATATTGCTCTCATTAAACATCAAATCAGGATCAAGTTTCTCAACCTTTGACGATGTGCCGAGGGTAAAATGCAATTGGCTAACAGCAACGAAAGCATCTGGACGCCTATCAAATTCAAACTGTGGTTCTGAAATCTGATACAAAACAACGATATCATCATGCCGTATCTCATCCTCGCTCTTCAATACCGTAATCTTGTCCAACGGTATTTCATTCTTTTTCATCGTGATTCGATGTTCCATGAACCGAAACGATTGCAGGAATTTGTTACGCGTTGTATAGGAGAGCGACAGTCCTCTCTTGTTGATGTAAGAGCACACTTCAACATCATTCCGCGAGAGAAGATATTCAAGGAAATACTTATGCTTAATCGCAACAGATTTCTTGAAAATAAACTTGTTCAGCGGCTTTACAAGGAACTCGTTGCCATGGAGATTTACGAATACAATTCTCATAAAATCAAAATTATTGACAGAAGGAATCCAAGTCCTTATTTAAAAACATCTTTTAAAATCTGCTCATACTCATCAGGGACACCTGAGAAAATCACTTCATCACGCCTAATGAGATGAATATGGATTTTATGTGAAAACGCAATCAGATGATTATACAGCGGCGCAACATAAAGTTCCATTTTTCCGTTCAACGGATGTATTCGGTTTAATTCGTAGGCTTTCTCAAACAAGGCAGTTGTGCCAAAATAATACAAACCAGTAGAACAGTACTTGGAAATCTCCTTCTTCTCGGCGGTTTCAACAACGAGCGTTGAATTCTCCGATTCAGTGCGGGCATAAGACCAATTCTTGCCACTGCCTTCAAATACTTCAAGGTAACCATCCCATTGTTCTATCTGCTCCGGGAAGGTGTAACCGGGCCTAAATGTGTCAATATTGAAGATGAGCAATGGCTCGTCCGGTGCGACCGGTGCACGTTTAATTCCCTCCAGTACGGTCTCCGCCTGGCCCTGAGTGGGTGCTGGCAAGATGACCACATCAAATTCCTTTATTCCCATCAGCTCACACTCTCGGATAATAAACGTTCTCGTGTCAAATACATCTCTAGCCACAAACACGAACTTGCAGCAGTCAAAATACTTACTGAAACTAGATACCGCAATATTGAACAAACTCCTGTTTTTCACATAGAGCATGTACTTGGGCAGCACATATCCAGCCTGGGTAAATCGGGAACTCAGCCCCGCCATGGGAATGATGATTGTCATTGTTCTTTTGATTTCAATATAACATACAGCCTCAACGCATTGGCCAACATGGCCTTTTGGCGCTCCTCATTATCACTGTGCAATGGTAGCATCGAAAGAAACAGATGTATCATTATGGGATACACATTCAACTCTTCCAGATCCCAACCGGCAAAAGTCATTCGCTTGAAAGTCTCTTGTGTAGCTTTGATGCCATCTGTGATTTCAAAGTCTAATTGAATGTCGTAAGGGGTATCCTCGCTATATTCAAACATCCCAGCTATTATGAAATCATAAAGACCGATGATAGAGTGAGCTAGTTTTCCAACGTCATACCTTAAGTCACCATAGATGGTGAAATTTCCTGCACTGTCAACACCACGTGGATCAATAACTTTGATGCTCTTGGACTTAAAATCATACATGATATTGCTGAAACAGAAGTCACCATGCATCAGTGTTACCATCTCGACTCTGTCATTAGCTATCATTTTACCAGTCTCATCAACAATATCATGTAGAGAAGGAGTTTGTACCCCATTTATCGTCCATGTTTCATCAAGTGAAACACCTGTCTGATGAGCGTATTGACTCAGACGTTTAATGGTTTTTGACAAGAAAAGTTCATTGTTGCGGTGTGCAATATCCTTGACAACACACGCATCAGTAGGACGGCATCTTGCTACATCAGTAATGAACAACTGGCAGGCACTTAGAATGTCGTTCCACACAAATTGAGGATGACGGCAGAAAACAAAAAGATTGGCCAGCGAACTCAAGTAGAAATACTCCATTTCATAGAAGCCTTCCCCGTTTGAGACTCCGCTGTCCCAAATCGCAGGGGCATAATGACGCAGTTCCTTCGGCAATGACTGTATCCAGTTGGCTTCTGCTTTCATCTTATTGACATCAAGACTCGACTTCCTGATTGAGAAACGATCAATGTGCATTGAGTTAAATGCACGCTGAGTCGTCAGATTGGATATAGACCGATAGTAGGTATTCACCAAGCCGAAATCCATCCAGCAGCCACTCTTGATTCTTGTTAGAGGACGAACTTGTCCATACATAGCAATACCCGCGATAAAGTCATTGTTACGCTCAGTAATTGAACGAATCAGCAAGGATGGAGATGAGAATGCAAAGAATCCCGCGTAAACCGTATCCGACACAGCATCATCTTCGGCCCAAGCATAGTTGTCTTCAGCCTTGGCAACCACATAACTGTCAGGCTTTAGTGACAGTTTATCAAACAACGTGTCACCATGGAGTATATATAAATTCTCCTCAAACCGCCCAATTATATTCAGGCCATAGACTACGGACTGACCTAACGACAAACCATCAGGCACCTTAATGACTTCTACATGGAGTTTGGCCAACTGTTTATTGTCATATGACGTAATCTCGTAAGAAGAAGGCAGTGACAGATAGATGGGCTCGCCTGATTTCTCAAACAGCGCAATCTGGTGTATGTACAGACGCCTGTTCTGAACAGGAAGCATACACGGTGGCAACTTGCCCAGTTCTGAAGCAAGACTCGGATTGACGTATGCTGCTGACGTAATCAGTATCATACCAGCGAATGCGTATATTCTTTTTCCTTCTTGAGCATCTCTTTAATCTCCTCATAGCTCATATTATGAAACTCCGAGGGGCGAATGCTCTTGTCGTCAATATAAAAGCCCTCAAATCCACACCAAGGTTTACCCACTATGACCTCATCAAACGGCACGCCATTAGACTGTAACCAATTGATGATGTTGGGCAACGTGTAGATATTGATTTTTCCTACGTTGGCTTCGTAAGTCCTCATTTGACGACTTGAATGAATGATAATCTGGAAGCCTTCTTCCTGATATTTCTTCAACAGATCTATTGTCTGCTGTATTGGCTTGCTGTGGACATAGTCACCATTCTCTGTCACCGATATCGTGTCATCAAGGTCCACAATCAGTTTCTTTACTTTATTCAAATCCATCTCTTTATTATTGATTTTATCAATACAAATGATTATCTTCTTTTATCTATCTGATAACGCTTGTTCAAAAAACCTTGAAACTCATTCCAGTGATCTTAAGCAACTAGATTTATTATTCTAATTGCTGACACAACAACAAGGGTCACCGTGTCTCAGGGAGACGGTGGACCAATGGAGAGCGGGCAAAGCTGGTGACACTATCACAGTAGTCATTTACAGCAAGTTACCTGTTGTATGTCTTGTCAAACGCGATGTTCAATTTCGCGCACACGCACGTATTATGCGTAAACATTTAAGTTGCAAAAGTACTGCTTTCCCTTGAGATACGCAAGTTTGGCTCACAAAAAACAAGGAAGTCCCAGGAAAAAGAAATAGCAGAGCCAAAATGCGCTCATTAAAAAACCGAGTTCCCACGCGCTAGCCAAGTCATTAATATACTCAAATCTCAAATAAAATTCCATATTCGCAAACTGGGAAAACTCTATTTGGACCTCTGATTTCCAGAGTTAGCAATGAACCAATTATCAACTACTTTTCAAGCACACGGATCAACAAGAGTAATATGAAAATAATGTGCTGAAAATCAGTGCATCCACTTTTGTAGAGGCGCAAAACTTCGTGTCTCAACAATGCCTATGATAGCTAATTCGCTAAGATTTAGAGTATCTTTCCATTGAACACGTATTACAGATTATTATAGCAAGAGCGTTAATACCCCCGAATTAACTATCAATAAACAACTTAAAGAAAAGCAATTAACACCTTTTTCAACCAAAACATTAGAAGATATCATCATCACTTATCAGCTCCATCATTTACGGTCCACGCTAGACATCATCTTTACACCTACACACATCTCATCTTGAATATTAATTAATGATATAACACAGATATTTGTATCACTTTCAACGAGTCTGTCATTCCACATTCCGACGGATAGAAATTCATTTTGGATGGCGCATTTAATGATCAAGCACTACTCAATACAATAAAAAATAACAACTTACATCCGTTCTTTTTGCAAGTAATTATCATTTGGCCTATTTTTGCGGTGCAATCAGGTTGAGAATGACTTGATAATGACAAATCGCAGACTTGCCACCACAACAGGAACTGTAACCATAACCAATTTGCGCTTGACAGCGTCATCATTACTACACTAGAGGAATCAATCACTTAATAATATTTATTTATGAAACACCTATTTTCTTATAGCACTTGCCTTGCCGCGATAACGGTACTGATTGCCACACATCATGCACAAGCTAGTGTGACGCTAAACTCAGACAACTTCCCTGACGCCAATTTCAGGACGGCGGTTGCTAATGCAGCGGGTGTCAGCGTGGGTAATTCATTCAACGAAGCGAACCTCACCACACTCGATCTTCCCAGTCAAAGCGTGACCAGTGTAACGAATCTTAAAGGGCTGGAACTACTGACAGGCCTTACGTACCTTGACATCAGCGGGAACCCTTCACTAACGACTGGAGCCGACCTCACTGGGCTGACAGCTTTGAGAACACTTAAAGCCAGCAACTGTAATATCAGTACACTGGCCAACACTCATAGCACAAATTCAAATCATCCCGGAGCAGGACTCACCATCGGCAGCGGTTGCAACGTTATCTATCTGGACTTGTCCCACAACGCCAACTTCTATTACAGTGGCAATCTGCAATATATGACAAAAATGGAGACACTTCTCCTGAACAATTGCACGAATTACGACTATTGGGCGACAACTGCAGGAAATGGCATGACAAGCCTTATATGGCTCGACATCAGCCAGACAGCCTGTGACCGCATCTATTTGCCAATGTCGACAAAACTCAAACACCTCAATGCCGCAGGGACCAGATTAAAAGGGTTCAATTCATCGGCATCCTATTCCGGAACGACACCTACACAATTCTATATCCAGTTACCCGTCAATCTGACAGCGCTTAAGTATCTGAATCTTGCCAACTGCCCATCATTAAACTCCTTCAGAGCGATTAATGAGCACTATAAAATTGCCAGTTTGGATACTCTAATCCTGACCAATAATACAGACCTCGGTTGGTCAAACTTGGGTATTGAGCCCCAGACGGGTTTACGTTACCTTGACGTAACCAACTGCGACATATCTACCGCAGGGCCCAATTATATCCCCGATTTCAGCAATTTGACAGCGCTTGAGACCTTGCTTTACGGTGAGAACCCTAATGTCGGTTACTTAAGGCTTACTGGGTGCAGTGCGCTCACCACTCTCGACCTGCACAACAATACAGGATTGACCATGCTTGCTCTGGACAACTGCGGGCTGCCTCGCACTAACCTTACAATTAACGACAGCAACTGCCCGGCTTTTACTGGTCTCAAACTCAACAACAATGGATATTCATCGGTTGCCCACGCAATGAATAATGCTACAGCTTGGGGACTTGATAACATAAAGTTCCTGTATCTTGAGAACAACAGTGGCTTTACCCACGGTCCTCTGACGCTCGGCGAGGGAGACTGTGCAGGCTTGATTGGTTTGGACTTGAGCAACAATGGTTTCACGAGTTTCTCTGCCCCCAGCCTCCCATCATCACTCACTGCTCTCATGCTTGGAAAGAGCCAAACAATGACACGTCTGGAAATGCACAATAACCCAGGCATCACCACGATGACTGCCGATACTGTTATGAGCGACGGAAGCGGCCTTTACTTGCTGGGCAATACCGCTCTGACTTACATGGACATAAGCGGAACGGCAGAACAACCCAACTATTTTCAACGCATCGGAAACAACGGTTCGCTTAACGGTGTGCCCATCGACACGATCAAAGCCAGCTACAACAAGTTCTACACATTCAGGAATCTGAGCAATGTGGCAGGTGATAATTACGAACGCTGGGACAAAAGCACTACACAATATGACAATATCGTATCAAGCACACCTCCTAGCCTGAACGATTATTACTATGCCTACTGGCCTGCGTCACCAGCTCAGCCCGACAGCGCGTCTTTGGAACAATTGACGGGGCTTAGATACCTAGACTTGAGCCACTGCCAACTGAAAGATTCACTATATCTACACAAGAATGTTGAATTACGGTATCTGGACGTCAGCCATAACCGATCAATTGCTCGCTACACTACCTCACACGATAAGGGTGCTGCCTATAGAGCCTCCATCCCGACGAACAATACCTTTAACCGCGATTTCCCTGACTACAAAAAGTATTTGTGGCTCACGACCAACCATGACGACCGAGAATATTTCACAGGCGACTACAACGACACAACAGGCCTATATATTCTTGACCTGATGGACAATGACAAGTTGGAGTACCTCAACATCAGCTATACCGGCATCGAACAGACTGCTCTTACCCATTGCCATGTATCCAACGCCCGCTACATTTGGATACAAGACCTGAATAACCTGAAGTACTTCTACGCCGACTACAACGGCATGCGCTCAATGGGCATCGGCACCCTGTACGGCAAGAAAAACAGGGAAGGTCTCAAGTCTCTGGAAAGGTTATCAGTCATCGGCATGCGCGGCACAGACGACCGCACGATGCAAGGCTCAATCAATTTCCGGGCAAACTCAGTGTGCAAAAAACTGCATTATGTCAATTTGTCCTACTCCCGCTTCGATTCCATCGGGGTGTACGCACCACAAATTGACACGCTCATCGTCAAGGGCAACCCTTTGCACTATGTGAACGTACAGACCGTGGACAGCATCACTTTTATTGATGCCACCGAGTGTGCCTATAAGACCCGCGGATATGTTGCGGAGACGGGCAACATCTTCTATCCCGATGCTAGCCGTTACAAGAACGGAGCACGAATAGGCGGCACATATAACGGCGCTATAACCACCGAGTTAAGTGGACTGAGGGGCATTCGCGCTTACAACCGTTCCAAACTCACGACAGTGAAACTCGATAACAGTAACGCTCTTCGCGAGGTATATTGCCACCACGATCCCAATCTACCCAAGATTCATGGGTTTGAGAATCTCAGTTTTAACAAGCCTTACGATGCGGAGTATCATTTCCCAACACAGGACGCCGACTCGCTACGACTGGTCTGGGTCAACGACAACCCCGTATTCAACGAACTGAATCTATCCCAAAATGTCAAACTCAACTATCTGCATGCCTATAACGATCCTAGGCTAGGTGAGGCTCTTGGAGATGATGGGCTCCTGCTCACCACTAACGATACACTGATCACCGCTTGGGTATCCAACTCCAATATTAGGGCTTTTTCCAACTGTGCTGGTGCTAACCTCGACACGCTGAAGATTTGGACAAACCCCTTGCTCGCTGAACTCAATGTGAGCGAAAACACCGGACTGGAGTGGTTAGATTTGCGCAACTGCAGAGTAAGTGAACTGGACATTAACAACTGCAATGTCCTCTCTCACTTTGATTGCAGCAACGACAGCGTTCCTGGAATCCGAGACAATGGATTTGGATATATGATTCCCGATGCCGTGCCCAATTATGTCGGAGAGCCGGGCAAGAACAGCATCAGCGATCTGCACTTCGCTGGGACAAGCCTGCGGCATGTCAAAGCCGACAACAACGATTTGTACTGTATGGATGGACTGAGTAACAACCCACATCTTGATACACTCACCTACGCCTATAACCACATCAACGCTATAGACCTGTCTGGCACCAACATCTCCATTTACGACAACACCCACAACGGACGTGGACGATTCTACGGCGAGATGGCACGCTGGAAAGAAAAACACGGCAGCGATACCATAACCTATAGCATGTACTACCTGCAACTCAAACCCAACGCAGGAGATGGCCTTCATGGAAATGACACGTTCCTGGGCAACCGCTGCGGTCAAGACACCCTGCGCAGCATGGCTGACCGCAGCTTGTTGACCGACGGTTTCATTCCCGATATGGTAGATCAGTTTACCGTCAATGCAGGTGGTCCCTATAATGGAACACGTGTCCCAAAGCAAAATGCACCTCGCCGCACCGTCTCTTCCGAGAACTATAATTCGGGGACTATTCCCACCGACACGCTCTTCTATGGTACGATTGCAGTTCTTGACTTGATGAGCAACAGCGGCAACTATATCGAGTACTCCTATAAAGATGGCCGCACCCCGACATCGACCTCAACGTTCTATATCGTCTGGTTGCCAACCGACGAACCAACTGAAGTTGAAGAGACTCTTGACGATAATCTGGGCCAAGCCACTGTAGTTGAAGAACGGTTCTATGACGTCAACGGAATTGAACTCAGCGAGCCAGTCAAGGGCGTGACCATTATCGTTCGGCAGATGAGCGACGGCACGACCCAGACCGTTAAGGTTCTCAAATGAAACAGCGCACCCCACACAATACAGGGACGTCCCGGATTGAGAGGGACGCCCCTGTTTGTCTTAACACGATTTACGCTCAATCTATTACCTCGCGACAATATGCAATAACACGTTTCACTACCATCAATTCAGCCTAACGTGCCCCATAACCAACCGCAAACAAACAAAATCTCTCCCACAAATTGCAGTCTAGACAATTTTTATTGTAATTTTGCGTTTATTTTCATAGTAAACGAGACATAGAATAATGAATGAAGATAATAAACGACTGAAAGTTGGTATCACCATCGGTGACACTAACGGCATCGGAGTTGAGGTTGTCATGAAAGCCATCGGGGTCCCCGAAATGATGGACCTCTGTATACCAGTAATTTATGGTTCCACCAAGGTAGTAAGCTATCATCGCAATGCCTGCAATCTCCCTGGATTCCAAATCAACCACACCAAGAGCGCCCAGAATCTCAAGGATAATATGCCCAATCTAGTAGAGTGCTTCGACCAGGACATCAAGATAGAATTGGGTCAACCCAGCAAACAGGCAGGACTAGCATCGTTCCTCTCTCTTGAGGCCGCTGTTCGTGACCTCAAATCAGGCCTGATTGATGTGCTTGTCACTGCTCCCATCAGCAAGGACAACATCCAGAGCGAGCAGTTCCAGTTCACAGGACACACCGAGTACCTCGAAAGCGCAGCAGGTGATGGAAACAAAGCGTTGATGATCCTATGTGCATCCAATCTGCGCATTGCGCTGGCTACCACCCACCTCCCTCTTTCTCAAGTGCCTACTGCACTCTCTATTGACGGCATACGCGAAAAATTGCGCATGCTCGACTCGTCGTTAAAGCGTGACTTTGAGATCAGCTGTCCACGCATTGCCGTTCTATCCTTGAACCCTCATTGTGGAGAAAACGGCATGCTCGGTAATGAAGAACGAGACATCATCATCCCAGCTATTCAACAGACAGTTGACGAGGACAAGGTACAGTGCTTTGGCCCTTACGCAGCCGACGGATTCTTCGGCGCAAGGCACTACCGCCGTTTTGACGGTGTACTTGCCATGTACCATGATCAAGGACTCGCACCATTCAAAACAATTGCAATGAACGAGGGCGTGAACTTTACAGCTGGCCTCCCCATCGTACGCACGAGCCCCGACCATGGCACCGGTTATGATATAGCAGGCCAAGGTCTCGCCGATGAATCTTCAATGCGACATGCCATCTATATGGCAATCGACGTGTGCCGTCACCGACTCCATTACGACGAAGCCCACCAGAATCCGCTTCCGAAATTGTTCCAAGACAGAGGACGGGATAACGTGAAACTCGACTTGACCAAGGGCGAACAACCCTAGTTGAAATATTATGACGATAAAAGGCATCATCTTTGATTACGGCGGCACTCTCGACAGCCGTGGTGTGCACTGGAGTGAGGTCTTATGGAAAGGCTACCAGCTTGCATGCGTCCCTATGGATAGAGAGACCTTCCGCAACGCCTACGTTGAAGGAGAACGGGCTTTGGCTCGTGAGAGAATTATCCTCCCCCAGGACAACTTCCACACCCTCCTGCGCAAGAAGATTGCACTTGAGATCAGCTATCTGCCCGAACAGCCCGACGATGCTACAGCCTCAAAGTGGGTTGACCAGATTGCCGACTACTGCGATAACGCCGCACGAGCATGCATCAACGAAGCATTACCCATGCTTGAAAAGCTGAACGACCGCTATCCGATGATGCTCGTGAGCAATTTCTACGGTAATATTGATGAAGTTTTGAGGGATTACGGAATACGCCATTTATTCAAAGGCATCATCGAGAGCGCCGTGGTGGGCGTACGCAAGCCCAACCCGACGCTGTTCAAGCTAGGCGTTGACGCTTTAGAGATGAGCCCAAATGAGGTTCTTGTCGTGGGAGATAGCCTGCGCAAGGATATCCTGCCCGCAGAATCTCTCGGTTGCCAAACGCTGTGGTTGAAGGGAAAAGGCTGGACCGAAGAAGAAGACCAACAGACCCACCCCAACACCATCACGCGCATCACACAAGTCCTTGATTATATTGATGCGTAATCAATCACATGTGTTCTCATCATTCAAGAAAAATAAACATATACCACATTATATAAATGAACTACGCTATTATCGCTGCCGGTGAAGGCTCACGCCTCGCTCAAGAAGGGGTCACCAAACCCAAACCGCTTGTCGAGCTGCAAGGAGAACCTATGATAGGCCGCCTCATCAATATCATGCTGCGTTGCAACGCTCAGAGCATCAGCATCATTGTCAATGAGCACATGACCGAAGTTCGCGAGTATCTCGAGAGCCTCGTTCTCCCCGTCCCCTTTAATCTTGTGGTGAAGACCACCCCAAGCTCAATGCACAGCTTCTGGCACCTGAGTCAAGTCATCCCCAAAGGGAAATTCTGCCTGACAACAGTTGACACCATTTTCCGAGAAGATGATTTCAAGGGATACATTGATGCCTTTGACCGCGACACAGATCATGACGGCATGTGGGCCGTAACGCCCTTTGTTGACGATGAAAAACCGTTATGGGTTGACGTTGACCAGCAAATGAACATCACCGCATTTCGCGACAAACGTTGGGATGGGGCCAAATTTGTCTCGGGGGGCATCTACGCCATGACCGATCACGCTTTCACCGTACTTGACGACTGTATTGAACAAGGCATCAGCCGAATGCGCAACTTCCAGCGGGCACTTGTTGAGAACGGGCACAAACTCAAAGCCTATAGCATTGATAAGATTGTCGATGTTGATCATGCCGGAGACATTGCTACCGCTGAAGCATTCTTGAACAGCTGATTGCATTCACAACCATGGAAATCTAAAAAAATGTTGCGCGAGCAGCAACTTGCCAAATTGCCAACAAAAAACAGCAAAAAGTTAGGACTTTCGGTCAAGGTAGCATTTTGTTTTTTTAACATTTTGGAGCACTAAAAATACTGAATTTTCAATCTTTTATATATTATGGCAAAATTTTAACAGATTGCAACTGAAATTTCATATTCTTTTAGATTTCAATTCAAAAAAAGGCTGTAATTTAGCGGCGTTTTTCGCGAGAGAAACCGTTAATAAACTCATTGAAGCCCATGAGATGGCTTCCATTAATTTAGATATCAACTTATAACATTAACTAATAGTATTATGGCAAAAGAAATCGCTAAGCCCGCTACCGGCAAATTAGGTATCATGGTAGTAGGTCTCGGTGCCGTGAGCACCACCTTCATGACTGGCGTGATGATGGCTCGCAAGGGTCTTGCAAAGCCCGTCGGCAGCATGACACAGTATGACAAGATTCGCGTAGGAACAGGCGAAAACAAGAAGTATTTACACTATAAGGATATCGTCTCCATGCCCACCCTCGATGACCTCGTGTTTGCAGCTTGGGACGTATTCCCCGCTAACGCATATGAGAGCGCCATCAATGCTGAGGTATTGAAGGAGAAGGACATTGAGCCCGTTAAGGACGAGTTGTTGAAGATTAAGCCGCTGAAGGCCGCCTTTGACAAGAACTATGCAAAGCGTCTCGATGGCGACAACGTGAAGCAATGCAAGGATCGCTGGGACATGACCGAACAGGTTCGTGAAGATATCCGCAACTTCAAGAAAGAGACCGGTGTTGACCGCGTTGTTGTGCTGTGGGCCGCATCAACCGAGATTTATGTCGAGCCCGATATGAAGTATCATGGCACCATGGCAGCCCTGGAGCAGGCCATGAAGGACAATGTTGTTGACAAAATCGCTCCCTCGATGTGCTATGCTTATGCAGCATTGGCAGAGGGTTGCCCCTTTATCATGGGCGCTCCCAACACCACCGTTGACATCCCCGCCATGTGGGAGATGGCAGAGAAAACCAAAATGCCTATCGCCGGTAAGGACTTCAAGACCGGCCAAACCCTGGTGAAGAGTGGTTTCGCTCCCATCATCGGCACCCGTATGCTGGGCCTGAGCGGTTGGTTCTCGACCAACATCTTGGGCAACCGTGATGGTCTCGTACTCGATGAGCCCGCCAACTTCCGCACCAAGGAGGTCAGCAAGCTTTCTACCCTCGAGTCAATTCTCGTTGCAGACGATCAGCCCGACCTGTATAGCAACTACTTCCATAAGGTACGCATCAACTACTATCCTCCCCGCAACGACAACAAGGAAGGCTGGGACAACATCGACATCTTCGGCTGGATGGGCTATCCCATGCAGATCAAGATCAACTTCCTGTGCCGTGACTCCATCTTGGCAGCTCCCTTGTGCCTCGACCTGTGTCTGCTCATCGACCTGGCACGCCGTGCTGGTCGCTGGGGCACTCAGCGCTTCCTGAGCTTCTTCCTCAAGAGCCCGATGCATGACTACACCAAGGATGAGATCCCCGTTAACCACCTCTTCCAGCAGTATGTTATGCTGAAGAACGCTGTCCGCGAGATGGGCGGTTACGAGGCCGACGAAGCGATTGACTAACCTTCACATTTGCTTTTTTACTTCACACAGGGTGATTGCTTTTTGCGATCACCCTGTTCTTTTTTACAGTCACAAACACGTTCTACATCATTATTAATAATTTTTATTGATGTATCTTTTGCCATTTAAAGCGATTTGCACTAATTTTGCAGCGTTTTATGAGCAAGGGGCATCACTTGTTGAAGCACCAGGCCATTATTTATTGGAATAAATCAGAATAAAATTAGCTTATCATGCAACAAATAGTTCAAGAGGATCTGGTCGCTAAAGCGGCCGCATTAGAGAAAAAGAAAAAACGTGCGCGCACTGGTGTGAAATGGGATCGACTGTTCATGGCATGCGCCTACAACTGGTACTGGTTCGTATTGTCAATTCTGATCTGTGGCTGTATTGCTTACCTCTATGGTAAAACCATGCCTCAATACTATATTGCCAGGTCTTCGATCCTCATTAGGTCCAAAGACAGCGCTCAGGGCACCCCATCGATGACATTCAGTGACCTGGGCCTCAACACTGTCAATTACATTCCTAATGAGCCCCATAAACTCAAATCTTCACGCGTAATGGAGATTGTTGTCAATTCACTCGGCCTGAACGTGCAGTATTTTGCACACATGTTCTTGCGTGATGTGAACATCTACAAGGATACTCCTGTAACCGCTACTCCATTAAAGGAGGTCACAAGAGGTTTTACCATTAACCTTGTGCCCAAGAGTGAAGAGGAATTTGAATTCCAAGTCAATGGCGGACAATGGAAAAGAGCCCACTTCGGCAGTAAAGTGAATACCGATTTCGGCCCTGTTGCTTTCGCCAAGACTGAACACTTCAACGATTATCCTGACGATTTCAACCTGATTATCAACATCAGCAACCCCAACTCTACAGCTAGGTCACTTGCTGGATCTCTCATTGTTGAAAACGCTGACCAACACAGTGATGTCCTCAACCTGGCCATCCGTGGACAAAATCCGCAGTTGTGCGCCGACATCTTGAATGCTCTCGTTGTTGCTTACAACCAAGAAGGTATCAACGACATGAACCAGGTAGCACGCAGCACCGAGGCTTTCATTGTTGAACGTGTAGCTGAACTCTCTAAGGACCTGGGAGACGTGGACAACGAGGTGGCTATCCTCACCGCCAATTCTGCCAATTCCATCATGCTGGGCAACGCAAATAATGCAATGAACAGATTTGATGAGACCGAGAACACCAACCTTGAAATCAATCTGGCTTCCCAGATTCGCAATTTCATCTCAAGCATGGGACCCGGTGAGCTCATTCCCGTCAATACCGGCATGAACAACTCTGGTATCACAAGCCAGATTTCCAAGTACAATGAGGCCATGCAGGATTATCTGAAGATTTCGGCAACATCAAGTGCCGAGAACCCTGTCATGAAAGAGCTGAATACTGCACTTGCGACCCAGAAGAAGACCATTGTTGCCAGTCTGGACAACTACATCTCTACCCTCCGCACAAGGCAGAGCCAGGCACAAAGGCTGCAGAGCCAAGCACAGAGCAATATGTTGGCTAACCCATCACACGAGAAAGCCATCACCGAGGTTACCCGCCAGCAGAAGATCAAGGAGCAGCTCTACCTCTATCTTCTCAACAAGCGTGAAGAGAATGCCCTCCAGATGGCTATCACCGAGCCCAATGCTAAGGTAATGGAGCCCGCCATCCCCAATCACACTCCGGTCACTGCGCCCATCACTCGTATTGTGTTCACGGGTATGATCATTGGTCTGTTGTTGCCTGCATTCGTTCTGTACGGTGTATTCTGGTACTTCTCTCTTGATAAGACAATCCACACCCGAAGGGAAATTGAGGAAGTCTGTGACATCCCGATTCTCGGCGAATTGCCGGCCAAGAAGTCCAACGTCACTGGCGAGATTGTGGTTAACGAAACCTCCAATGACCGCATGAACGAGGCATTCCGAATAGTCAGGAACAACTTGGACTTCGTCACCAATCAAAACAGCGCCAATGGTGAAGCCACAGTCATCCAATTCACCTCGACTATGTCTGGTGAAGGTAAGAGTTTCGTAGCAGTAAACCTGGCTTTGTCCTACACCTACATCAACAAGAAAGTTATCGTAGTTGACCTTGACTTGCGTAAAGGTAAGTTCTCAGAGTACGTCGGTGTACAGGATGGTAAGGGAGCTTCTTCCTACCTGTCAGGTAAAGAAACCGACTTGAATAAGATCATCCACCGCGGACCGTTGCATGAGGGATTTGACATCATCAGTGTTGGTGCCATTCCGCCCAACCCCACTGCATTGCTCTTGAGCGAATACATGGAGAAGATGGTTGAGCAGCTCAAGAAGGAATATGATTATGTCATCCTCGATACTGTGCCCTACAACCTGATTGCTGACGCCGCTGTTGTGAACCGTTATGCCGACCTCACCATCTATGTCGTTCGTGACGGCAAGGTTGAACAGCAATACATGTACGAGCTTGAGCGTATGGCCGAGGAGAACAAGATCAAGAATCTCACCATCCTCGTCAATGACATCAAGGTCAGCAAGACCCGCTACAACTACTCTTACGCTTACGGTTATGGTAAGGGTTACGGTTACGGCTACGGCTATGGCTACGGCTATGGTTATGGCGGTGACAGCGGAGGCTACTATGTTGATGACACTCCCAAAGAGATTGAAAAGAACAATGTCTAATTCCGTTCATCGGCAATGAATATTGCAGTTGTTGGAACCGGATATGTCGGACTAGTCACGGGCACCTGTTTCAGTGAAATGGGTGTCCATGTGACATGTATTGACGTGGATGAACGCAAGATCGAAGCGCTCAACAAAGGAATAATTCCCATTTATGAGCCCGGGCTTGAGACCCTCGTCCACAAGAACATGAAGTCTGACAGGTTGCGTTTCTCTACTAGGCTTGAGGATGTCCTCAACAGTGTAGAGATTGTCTTCAGTGCTGTCGGCACCCCACCCGACGAGGACGGCAGTGCCGACTTGAAATATGTGCTCGACGTGGCACATACCATTGGCAAGCACCTGAATCGTTATGTTGTCGTGGCGACCAAGAGCACGGTACCTGTTGGCACAGCCAGCAAGGTAAAGGCCGTGATTGAAGAGGAGTTGAAAGCTCGTGGCGTCAATATTGAGTTTGATGTTGCCAGCAATCCTGAATTCCTCAAGGAAGGCAATGCTGTGAAAGACTTCATGAGTCCTGACCGAGTGGTCGTCGGTGTTGAGAGCCAACGGGCGCGCAAACTCATGTCACGCCTTTACAAGCCTTTCATGATCGTGAGTGATCGTCTCATTTTCACCGATATTCCTTCGGCCGAGATGATCAAATATGCGGCTAACTCGATGTTGGCTACCCGCATCAGTTTCATGAATGATATCGCTAACTTGTGTGAACTTGTCGGGGCGGACGTCAACATGGTCCGTAAGGGCATCGGTAGCGACACACGTATCGGCAAGAAGTTCCTTTATGCCGGATGCGGTTATGGCGGCTCTTGCTTCCCCAAGGACGTGAAGGCTCTCATTAAGACGGCAGCTGACAATGGTTACGACCTGCGGGTTTTGAAAGCCGTTGAGGAAGTCAACAATGACCAGAAACTGGTCTTATACCAAAAGATTGTGAAGCACTACGGCGACGAACGTATGCTTCGTGGCAAGACTGTTGCCATGTGGGGATTGGCGTTCAAGCCCGAGACCGATGACATGCGCGAGGCTCCTTCACTGATTCTTATTGACCTGCTGCTCAAGGCTGGTGTCACTGTTAAGGTCTACGACCCTGTAGCCATGGACGAATGCCGTCGTCGCATCGGTGACAAAGTCATCTATTCCCAGAATATGTATGATGCGACCGAAGGAGCCGACGCCTTGATGCTCGTGACGGAATGGAAGGAATTCCGCATTCCCAACACAGATACGTTGCTTGCAAAAATGCACGGCCGACTCATCCTCGACGGTCGTAACATCCTTGACGCAGAGGAATTGCGATTGGCTGGATTTGAATATCACTGCATCGGTAAGTAACTGATTAACTACGCAATAAATATTAAGCGGTTGCATGAAGTTTCATGCAACCGCTTAATTATTAGCATCTTAACAAATTGATCACTTCACGACGACCTTGCGTGAGTAGTTCTCACTAGCTACGACATAGATACCAGCGGGCAACTTTACGTTAACGTTGCCAACCACCACAGCACGGAGTTTTCCGTCAAAGTCGTACACTTCAAGGTTCTCTTTGGTGAAGTTGATCACTTGGATACTACCATCACCAGGATAGGCGTCCCAGCCCCTCATTTCTCTGGGGGCAGAGAGCAAAAGATTGATCAAAGCCGTCACATCCGAGATATTGACTTTACCATCGGTGTTGACATCGGCGGCGATGACATCCACACCCTCGGTCGAACCGCTCAGCAGATAGTTGATCAATTTGGTCACATCGCTGATGTTGACTTTGCTATCCATATTTACGTCACCCGAAGTGACAGGCTTGGCCACCACGGTACCCTCCAGGTCGGCATGGGCAGTCACGCGTGATGTCTTGGCAGTAAGCGTGCCATAGAAATCGTCCACGGTACCAGTGTCGGCCAAACGCACATAGAAGACTTCACCCGACGGGTCAAGCGTGAGCGTCTGAGACCAAGTCATGCGGTTCAAACTGATCTCGAAGTTACCATCCACAGTCAAGATGATGTCCTCGTTGTTCTCCACACCGCTCACGGTGCCACTCACCACCGACGAGGCTCCATTCTGTACAGCCTCCATCGCAGCCAGCGTACTGATATCAATCCTGGGAATGATAACAGGAGTGCCTGGATTGTTCGTGATGGCGATATCATCGATGTTGAGGCGCGCACCTGCAGTCTGTTCAATCTTGAAGCGCACATTGCCCGTCACGTCCACATTAAAGATATACTGCTGCCAAGTGGCATTGGGTTGGCAAGTGCCCACAGCAGTCCATGTGCTGCCGTTATTGGTGCTATAGAGTACCTGTAGCGTGGGAGTGGCTTCACTTGAGCTCCACTTAGCTGCATAGAAAGTAATTTTGCTAGCTCCATCGCTAACATTCTCGGCCATCTCGATATAAGAATCAGCATTCTTACCGAAGCGGCAGCTCAGTGAGCCGTTGGCGTTAGCATCGCCCGACCAGATGCCGACGTTATTGGTGTTCCAAGCGAAGGCATGTCCCTGGATGAAAGTCGTCGTGTAGGCACCGTAACCTGTACAGCCTTCCCACGTCTCAATCGTTTCGGTATCACCACCGCTGCCACCAGCGTTATAGGTAGCCGTCAGGGTAACGCTAGTGCTCGCCTCTGTACTACTGATGGTCAAGCGGCCGGTAGCGTTAGTTGCCGTGCCATTATAGGTCACTGTTACGATCGTACCAGCGTTAACTGCTGCTGCTGTGAGGGTCGTCGGTGCCACACTGAAACCTGTTCCTGTGACGGCGACGGTAACCGACTTAGTCAGATAGACGCCCTTAACCGTGATGCTCTTGCTCACGCCATTGCCAGTGTTTGTTCCCACGTTGATGGTCGAGCCGTTTGTGGGTGAAGAGATGACAGGATCTGTAGAGGCGCTTCCTGTCCAGGCATTTCCCGTTTTGTTACCCCAGAGGTACTCAGCCAATTCAGGATGGTCGATGAACGGATTGCGGTTATGCTGGATACCATAGACCGCCTCGTTACGGTTAGACTCAAGCGTGCTCACTGGATCGTTGCGATGCCATTCCAGCAGCTGGCTGATGGCCCATGGCGTCAGGTGCTTGTAAGAAGTATTGGTAAACACAGCGTTGCCGTAACTCTGAGTCCATGAACCCACACGGTCCATATAGCGCACTACCATATAGAAATAAGTACGCGCGAAGTCGCCCTTGTATTCATCAGCGACCTCAAACACCTTTCCTGAATAGCCGCTATGGGTACACGTTCCCAATTTTCCGGTTCCCTTGGGCGTTCCGTTTGCACAGTCGCCGAAGGGATAGTTGCCACGTTCGCCGTTCACCCATCCATCGACGGGATACATGTGGTACAGGTCGGTATACATCGTATCCTGATCGGCACCCCACCAACTGTTAGGTACACTGTGTTCGCGGTTGTAGCAGTCACCCACTCCACTATAGCCACCACTACACTGGTTGGTGCCATAAGTGAAACTGGTATTGGCATAACGGTCGATGATCGTTGTGCCGTTGCAGTCGGTTGTCTTGAATTTTTCCCATAGCTTGTTGTAATAGATCATGTAGTGACCTTTGATCTTCTGGTGCAGCGAGAGCATCAGTTGCTGATCACTTTTGCCCAGAGCCGTGTTGTAGTAGCCACTGGGGATGGCTGCCGTTGCCTGCAGGCTCATCATGGCGACAAACAGCAGCATGAGGTTAAGTAGATTCTTCTTCATATCTCTTGAATTATTAAATAGTATTGATTTTCAGCGCAAAGGTACGAAAATATCTCGAAATGGGGACTATTTTCTCACAACAGGGGCTACTTTTCTTGGCAGTAGGAGGCGCGTTAACAATGCGCAATACGGGGCGGAGGCGTGATGCAAGGCAGAACCTTGCAATACCCCGAAGGATATTGTGCCCCCATGTTTTGGACGAGTTGTGAAAACGATTGCATTAGATTTAAGGCATTTTTTGATGAATACTTTTGCCTTCATTTGATACAGATTTGTTATAATTGTAGTGAAATTTTACATTATCATTAACCAAAAACGGAAGAAAATGAAAAGAATGATTTACCGCCTTATTGTGCTTTTGTTGCTAGCTGTGGCTGGCATACAACAGACGCGGGCCGCATTTGTGGGGCCTCGTAATGATTTCCGCGACGAGAGTATCTATTTTGTAATTACGACACGCTTCTATGACGGCGACCCAGGGAATAATGCCCAGTGCTGGGACGGTGCCAATGCCAACCACGGTGACCCGTGCTGGCGCGGCGACTTCAAAGGCTTGATAGACAAGCTGGATTATATCAAGGCCCTCGGTTTCACAGCGGTGTGGGTGACGCCTATCGTTGAGAATGCCTCGGGACTGGACTACCACGGTTACCATGCGCGGAATTTCTCGCGCGTTGACCACCGCTACGAGAGCGGTGATACCACCTTCCAGACACTCATCGACGAGGCTCACGCCCGTGGGATGAAGGTCATCCTCGACATCGTGCTGAACCACACGGGGAACTTCGGCGAAGAGCACCTGTGCAAACTCTTCACCCGCGACTGGAACGCCAACCAGTTCAAGATTGAGGAGTGCATGAAGCCCTACACCACCGACTCGGTGGGCGGCCGTCTGCCGACCAACTACAACGACCTGCCCTCAGGTCAGCAGTATGACCACCGCCTGAAACAGATGAAGAATACCGACAACCAGAACCACGATAACCACAACTACTGGCACCACTTCGGGCAGTTCAACTGGGACGACAACACACGGTGGTGGGCCCAAATTGCCGGAGACTGCGTTGACCTGAACACCGAGAATCCCGCCGTTGCCGAGTACCTCATCGACTGCTACGGCACATTCATCAAGATGGGCGTGGATGGTTTCCGCATCGACACGGGCGGCCACATCTCGCGACTGACCTTCAACAAGATCTACATACCCGCCTTCAAAGCCCTTGGCGAACAGTACAAGAGCAAGCGCCTGAACCAGGCCGACTTTTTCCTTTATACCGAGGTATGTGCCCGTTTCCAGGGTAGCGTCACCTACCGCAACCAGCCCGCCTTATCACCCTATTTCTATACTTGGGCTGAGAACAAGAACTACAGTTGGAACAACGATGCCAGCTACTGGGACGGCGTGGCCATCTATGAGAGCACCGACCTGAATACACTCGCCAACATCGGTTCTTGCCAGCAGATGTACAACGACAACAACACGGAGACCAGCAGTTCCATGCCCACGTCGAACAACGCCGTGCTAGAAGGCAACAGCTACCACACACCTGACGTGAGCCGCGCTTCGGGACTGAACGTCATTGACTTCCCCGTGCACTACTCGTTCCATAATATCGGCAGCGTGTGGAACCTCGCCATCAACGGCGACAAATACTACAACGATGCCACCTATAACGTCGTCTATGTCGATAGTCACGACTACAGTCCCGGCCCCAACGACAACATCCGTTTCAACGAGGGCACGGCACAGTGGGCCGAGAACCTGTCGCTGATGTTTACCTTCCGCGGCATCCCCTGCCTGTACTACGGCAGCGAGATTGAGTTCAAGGCAGGCAAGACCATCGACCCGGGCGGCAACGGATCCCTCAAGGACAGCGGACGCGCCTACTATGGTGGCTACATCAAGGGCCAAGTGACAGCAAGTGACTTCGGTGTCGCCAGCGGAGCCACCGGCAACCTTGCCGCCACGCTGAGTAAGCCCCTTGTCAAGCACCTGCAACGCCTGAACCGCATCCGCCAAGCAGTGCCCGCCCTGCGCAAGGGCCAGTACAGTACCAGCGGTTGCACTTCAAATGGCGGCTATGCCTTCAAGCGCCGTTACACCGACGACACAACCGACAGTTATGTGCTGGTTACCATCAACGGCCCCGCCACCTTTACTGGCGTGCTCAACGGCACCTATACCGACTGCATCACCGGCGATGTCAAGACCGTGACCAACGGCACACTGACCACTACCTCGTGCAGCGGCAAGGGCAACATGAGGATTTATGTCCTCTCGACTTCACTCACCCCTGCCCCAGGAAAGATCGGCAATGACGGTCCCTACCTGTACACCAGCAGCGCCAATGCAGGCACAGCATTGAGCTATGACGGCACCGAGGAAGAGTTATCAAGCAACGACGGCGAGGGCAACGGCACTTCGCCCGTAACGCCCGTTGAGGTCTATGAGCCAAGCTGCGAGGAGGATGATATGAGCGTGTTCCTCGAGACCAGTACAAGTGTGAGCAAGGTGACAACCTGGATTTGGAACAGCAGCAGTAACTTCACAGGCGGCAGTTGGCCCGGCCAGTCGATGACCCTAATGGGCACCACTAGCGACGGCACACGCAAAATCTGGAAGTGGATCTACAACGGCACCAACACCGGCACCCCGACCAGCATCATCTTTGTCACCGACGGCCAGCAGACTCAAGACCTGACCTTCCGCAACCACGGCTACTACATCGACGGCACCTGGCACCACGAGGTGACCAACTACACCTCCCCCGCCCCCACCCTGAGCATTGACAAGGCCAGCGGCCAATATGAGGGCAGCGTGACCGTCACCATCACCGCCAGCGAGAGCAGTGCCGTCATCGTCTATAACACCGACGGCAGCACACCTACAGCCAGCAGCCCACATGCCACAGGCCACGTGACGCTCACCTTCACCGACAACACCGTGCTAACTGCGGGAGTCCTGTATGAAGGCAAGGTGCGCAACGTGATACAAAGGGAATATATCTTCCACGGCTTTGTGCCCTACACGGCCACCGTTTATGTCAAAGACCCGACCACGTCGCCTAACAACTGGAGCAACGTGTGGATCTATGCCTGGGACAGCAGCAACATCATCAACGACAGCTGGCCTGGTGTGCAGGTGACTGCCACCAAGACCGTTCAAGGTCAGAAATTCTTCTATCGCACCTTCACGGTCAACAGCGAGGACTACCAGTTCAATGTCGTGCTCAATCAGGGCGACAACCAGCACCAGAGCGTTGACATTACTGGCATCAATAAGGACATCTATCTTGAGATCACCTCAACGACCAACAAATACAGTGTTGCCGACGTGACCGACCAGTACAGTCACCTCCAAGGAGACGTGAATGAGGATGGAGAGATCAACATCGGCGATGTTACAGCACTGATAAATATCCTCTTGAAAGGAAATACCACCAGCGCGACACTTCTTGTCGCCGATACCAATCAAGACGGAGAAATCAGCATCGGAGATGTAACATATCTTATTAACCTGATACTGAGCAAGTAAGAGAAAAGAACTGCATTTTTATAATTTTTTAACGGAGTTTTTTCTTTGTAGTATCAGAAATAGCTGTAATTTTGCACCGCATTTTTGGGTAATAATTTTTTTCATAAGGTAAAGATTTAGAGTACAAGTTGAAAAGACTCGCCGAGATGGCGAGTCTTTTCTTTTTCTTTTTTAACTGGGTGTAGTTAACCGAAATAAGGGATTTTTTGCGAGCTGGTAGCTCGCAATACGGGGACGGCACGGATGGGACGGGCGGCAGGGATTTTAACGGGGGAGAACGGGGGTGGAGAGTTGTTTTTTGACGGGGATTTGGCTATTTGGAAAAAATGGTGTAATTTCGCGCAGTTTTTTTGAAAAATAAGATATACGACCAATGAAGAAGTATTTCATGATGATGGTTGCCATCATTGCCTTGACAGCATGCAACGGCAACAAATTCCATATCGACGGTAACATTGAAGGTGCCAGCGACACGACGCTTGTTCTTGAGCAATCAAGCAACGGTGAGTGGTATATTATTGACAGCGTCAAGGTTGACGGTAAGGGCAATTTCAGCGTGAGCTCTGAAGCTCCCGAGGTGCCCAGCATCTACCAGCTGCGCCTGGGTGATCAGTCCATCTGCTTCCCGATCGACAGCTTGGACAAACTGAAGATCGTCTCCAAGTTGCCTAACTTCTCGAGCGATTACACCATCACTGGCAGCGAGCATGCCGAACAAGTGATGAAAATCGACAAGGAAGCGATGCGTTTTGCCGGAGGCAAGGGCACAGATGCTGAACTCCAGACATGGAAGGACCAGCTGGCTCGCCAGATTGTTGCGGACCCGAGCGGAATCGTTGCCTATTACACCATCAACAAGTACATTAACGGCAAGCCCCTCTTTGACCCGATGAACGACAACGACCTGCGCATCATTGGCGCTGTTGCCAACTCGTTCAACTCGTTCCGTCCCAACGACCCTCGCACCGATTACCTCGTCAAGCTGCTGCTCGAAGGCCAGCGTCGCCGCCACTCGATTGCTGCAACAGACACCGTTTATGCTGACGTGGCCTCGATCATTGACATCAAGTTACAGGACTACAACGGCAAGGAGTACAGCCTGGCGAAAGTTGCTGCCGAAAACCGCGTCGTCCTACTTGACTTCACGGCCTATGGCACCGAAGTGTCACCGCAACTCAACAAGTTGCTCAATGACATCTATCAGAGCTACCATAGCCGAGGCTTGGAGATCTACCAGATCGGCCTTGACCAAAACAATGTAACCTGGCGCGAAGCCGCTAAGAACTTGCCATGGATCACCGTGTTTGACCCGATGAACATCAACTCACAGAACGTGGGAACCTATAACGTGACGGGGATTCCAACGACGTTCATCATCCGTGGCGGCGAAATCGTGGAACGCGTGGAAGACGCGACGATGCTGAAAGCAGCAGTAGCAAAATACTTCTGATAGAAGCGATAGATACTATAAAATAATTGTCGAGAGGGCTTGAGGCTTTCTCGACAATTTTTATCCAGTATCTAATCTCTGCTATCTACTCGTAATCGGTTGTGAATAGGGTGTTCCAGAAGTCCAGATAACGCTGTGCGACGACAGGAGCGGCATTATGCTTCTCGACAAAGGCACGGCTGGCACAGGCCATCTGCGGCAGCTGGTCGCGATGCTCAACGATCCATGACAGCTTGTGGTCGATGTCGCCCTCGACGATCGGTGAGACATTGATGATGGGCATGTTGGCTTTCTCCCCGATGAGCTCATAGTACTCGGGTTCGGCTCCTGACACGGCTATCAAGCCCTGCGCCATGGCGATAAGGGCATTGGTTCCCGGTGTGTAACTATAGAGCTGGTCAAGTATAACGTGGGAGTCGCGCATGCGGCGAGTGTATTCATCGTAAGGAAGGTTCTCGACGACTTCAAGTTCGGTAATACCAGGATATCGGTCATGCACCCTTTTCATCGCAGCAAGCAAGCGGTCGGTACCCTTGATGACATGGCGATCGCGCTGGATGCCGATGAACAGGCGCACCTTGTCGGGAGCCTCGGTCAGCGGACGAAACTCCAGCGATTTAGTATCGATAGGGATGCCGCCATAAGCAACACGGTCACCCAAGACAGGCTTATAGGCCGCATAATACTCGTAGAGGCATGCCACAGCACCGTCAATTCCAGCCAGGATGTGGTCGCTGTGCTCGCGCATAAATGGCTGATGCCAATTGTCCTGCTGGTTGGCGATATACTCGGCAGAGCCAACATAGGGAGACGGTTCATCACCCAGCATGTAATCACTGTAGCGGAAGGTGTGTCCATCGTGGCAGGCATCGTAATAGACAACATCGGTCGCCAAGGCCGAAAGCACGATGCGTGTGTTGTTCGCCTTGAGATAATCAAAGATACGGGCAATGCGATGAGGTTTCAGGCGCAGGAAAATGGGTGATGCTATCTCAACGATGTCATAGCCCGTCATCTGCGGTAAAGCGCGCTTGATGTCCATGACATACTTGAGGGCGCCCAGTTTGCCCGGCTTTCTCAACAAGTTGATGTCACGATGGGTGTTCATCCAACGAGAGCCGTCGGATGCCACCGTTGCCTCATGCCCCATGAGCCGCAGCTGCTGGGCAAGGCAGTTATGCAGGTTGCTGGCGTCACCAGCGAATAATATCTTCATTGCGGGTGCAAAAGTAGGATAATTTTTGCAGTTTATCAAAAAAAGCAGTACCTTTACCCCCGAGAAGAATATGGAAGTTACCATTGTCATACCCGTGTATAACCGCGCCAACGTGGTCTCTGCAACACTGGAAAGTGTTGTAGCACAGACCTATCGTCCCTTGCAGGTCGTGCTGGTTGACAATGACAGCACCGATAATACGCTGGAAGTGCTTGAAACCTTCAAGAAAGAGCATCCAGGCGATGGCTTCAACGTAGTCATCACCCGTGAAGCACACCACACTGCTGGAGCGGCTCGCAACCGCGGCTTTGAAGAGGCCACAGGCGAGTGGGTGCTGTTCTTTGACAGCGATGACCTGATGGAAGAAGGGCTGGTGGAATCCTATGTCAAAGTCATCGAGAAGGCCCAGAAGCACGGTCGCCAGCTGGACCTCATCAGTGCCAAGTCCACACTCGTCTTCCCCGACGGCAGTCAGCGCCCAGCACCGTATCACAAGCGCGACCTGTTTGCCCAGCACATCCTGCATGCGCAGCTTGCCACACAGCGTTACGCCGTGAGGCGTGAGTTCTTTGCCGCGACCGACGGTTGGAACATCAACCTGCCAGGCTGGAACGATTGGGAACTGGGATTGAGGTTGCTACTGGCCAAACCACATGTGGCCTACATGGGCGGCAAGTCACGGGTCATCATCAACCATAACGGCGCTGATTCCATCACGGGAACCGAGTTCCATAGCCGCCAGGGCCAGTGGGAACACGTCATCGATATCATGAAAACCGAGGTGCAGTGCTCTCAACTCAAGCCTGCCTATAAACGCCGCTATCATCGACTGCTGGAATACCGCCGCATGGTGCTCGCGGCCCAATATGAGCGCGAGGGGTGCAGCGAGCTGTCCAAGCCGCTATGCCGGCAAGCCTATCATGCCTTGCGGGAGAGCTACGGCAACAGCCGCCGCTGGAGGTGGTTTGTCGGCCCCATGACGAAGTGGTTATTTACCCGCATTGCTACAGGTAAGCGGGGATCGGCGAGAATTGCACGACTGCTTTACTGAAATCACGGATAGATGCTATAGTCACTATAGACTCTATAGATAAATAGGGGCTATAGCGATTACTTTGCAACCCAGTTGCACGGGATTGTACGTACCTTTGCCACCAGAATAACAACAAAACGGAGACAAAGATATGACACACGACCACAATCACGAGTCACATTGCCATTGCGATGAGCAGGAACTTCATGGCGATTGCTGCTCCCATGAGGAGACAGGCAGAAACCACGGTTGTGCCTGTTGCAATGATAGCCATGAGCATGGTGAAGAAGAGGAGATGAGTTGGTGGAAACCCGCATTGTCGCTGGCGATGCTGGCGATAGGAATGGCCTTGAGCGCGATGGATGTGCAGTGGTTCCAGAACACATGGATCAGACTCTTGTGGTATCTTGCCGCATGGCTACCTACGGGGCTGGGCGTGCTGCGTGAGGCCATCGAGGAAGCCCGCGAGGGAGAATTCTTCAGCGAGTTCCTGCTGATGACGGTGGCCAGCATCGGCGCATTTTCCATCGGTGAGTATCCCGAGGCCGTGGCAGTGATGGCCCTGTATTGCATCGGTGAGGCGCTTCAAGATCGTGCCGTGAGCCGTGCACGTGGTAACATCAAGTCCCTGATCGCCTTTAGGCCTGATCATGCCGTAATTGTCGAGGGTGACCTGCACAAGACAGTCGAACCAGCCGAAGTCAAAGTAGGCGACATCGTGGAGGTGAAGCCGGGTGAGCGTGTACCCATTGACGGGGTATTGACAGGCGAGGCAGCGGCATTTGACACCGCGGCATTGACCGGAGAGAGCGTGCCGCGCGTTATCGAGCCCGGCAATGAGGTGCTGGCTGGTATGATTGCCAGAGAAAGCGTCGTGAGACTCAAGGCCATGCGTCCTGCCAGCGAGAGTGCCGTATCGCGTATCCTGCACCTTGTAGAGGAAGCCACTGAACGCAAGTCACCAGCCGAGCTGTTCATCCGCCGATTTGCAAGAATCTATACACCGATTGTCGTTGGACTTGCTGCGCTTGTGGTGGCGATGCCGTGGATCTATTCGCTCGTTGTACCGTCATCTGAGTATCATTTCATCCAGTGGCTACATCGCGCGCTGGTCTTTCTGGTGATTTCATGCCCATGCGCGCTGGTCATCAGCATCCCGCTGAGTTACTTTGCCGGCATCGGGGCCGCTTCACGACGGGGTATCCTGTTCAAGGGGAGCAACTACCTTGACGCCATTGCACGGGTCGATACGGTGGTATTTGACAAGACAGGAACATTGACGACTGGCCAGTTTGCCGTGAGCCGCGTGGAAGGACTGACCGAAGAGCAGGTGGCCACCGTAGCAGCCATCGAGAAAGACAGCACTCACCCCATCGCCCACGCCATCAACAAGCATTGCAAGCCAGCGCAAGTTCAAGTCAGTGACCTGAGAAATATCGCAGGCTTTGGGCTGAGTGCATCGGTTGACGGCAAGAAGTGGCTGGCGGGCACACTGCGGCTGCTTGAACGCGAAGGTGTCGAAGTGCCTGAGAAGGTGGCTGAGGTCGTCGGGACAGTGGTTGCTGTGGCCATTGAGGGCCATTATGCTGGATACATCATGTTGAGCGACATGCCGAAGGAGGACGCGGCCCTAGGCGTCGGAGCATTGAACGGCCTAGGCATCGAGACGGTAATGCTGTCGGGAGACAAGCAGGCTCTGGCCGAACAGGTGGCTCATCAGTTGGGCATTCGCCAGGCTCATGGTGACCTGCTGCCGCAGGACAAGGTGGCGCACATCGAGCGGCTCAAACAGGGAGCCAGGCAAGTGGCCTTTGTCGGCGACGGCATTAACGATGCGCCCGTGCTGGCACTGAGTGACGTGGGCATTGCGATGGGTGGCTTGGGAAGCGACATGGCCGTGGAGACAGCTGACGTGGTTATCCAGACCGACCAGCCATCACACGTATCCGAGGCCGTGACCATTGGTCGCCGCACGCGCCGCATCGTCACTCAGAACATCGCACTGGCCATCGGAGTAAAGGTGCTCGTGATGGTGCTGGGCGTGCTGGGCATCGCCAACCTGTGGGAGGCCGTGTTTGCCGACGTGGGTGTGGCACTGCTGTGCGTTCTGAACTCGCTACGGTTGATGCGACGGCCATTTTAAGGGTCCTAAGGGGCTGAGACATTGAGGGAGAATACAATAATCGGGGCCATGCGGTTGCAGGTCCCGACTATTGTTAGTTGATATGGGTGTTTGATTACTTCAGGCCGCGGTTGCGGAGAAGGGCGTCGGAGGTCGGAGCCTGGCCACGGAACTTCTTGTAGAGTACCATGGGATCCTCGGTGTCACCAGCCTCAAGGAGAGCGCGGAAGGCGTCGGCAGTAGCCTTGTCGAAGCAACCAGCCTTCTCAAATGCCATGTAACCGTCGGCTTCGAGTACCTGTGACCACAGATAGGTGTAGTAACCGCAGGCATACTGGTCATCAGCAAAGATGTGCTTGAAGTAGGGGCTGCGATAGCGGAACTCGACGAGGGCGGGCATGTTGATCTGGTTCTTCACGTCCTGCTCAAAGGCCTTGACGTCGATAGCCTTGACCTCCTCGGGGGTCCAAGCCTTCTTGTGCCAGTACATATCCAGCAGAGCGGCACCTACGAGCTCGGTGGTCATGAAGCCCATGTTGAACTGAGCGGTCTCGTTCAGCTTCTTCACGAGGCTATCGGGGATCACCTCACCAGTCTTGTAGTGACGAGCGTAGTTCTTCAGTACCTCGGGTTCAAATGCCCAGTGCTCGTTAATCTGTGAGGGCATCTCGACGAGGTCACGGTCGGTGTTGGTACCGGCCAGGCCACGATACTGCACGCGGGTCAACATGCCGTGGAGGGCGTGACCAAACTCGTGGAAGACGGTCTGTACCTCATCCCAGGTGAGCAGCGAGGGAGTGTCGCCTGAGGGAGGCGTCATGCTGGCCACGTTGTAGATGATGGGACGGATGTTCTCGCCACCATAGTTATAAGCCTCCTGCATGGCTTCCATCCAAGCGCCCTGAGCCTTAACGGGACGGGGCAGATAGTCGGTCATGAAGACGGCGAGGTGCTTGCCCTCGGCATCCTTCACGTCATAGACCTTAACCTCGGGGTGATACTTGGGAGCATCGGGCATTTCCTCGAAGGTGAGGCCGTAGAGCTTGTTAGCAGCAAAGAAGATACCGTTCTTCACCACGCTGTCAAGTGCGAAGTAGGGACGAACGTCATCCTCGCTGAAATTGAACTTGTCCTTCTTTACCTTCTCGGCATAGTAGTAATAGTCGCAAGCCTCGAACTGGGCGGTGTCACCGTGGGCGGCAGCATAAGCCTTCATTTCGGCAACCTCCTCGTCCACCTTCTTGATGGCGGGGCGGAAGAGCGACATCAGCAGGTCTTCGGCAGCCTTGGGCGTCTTGGCCATGTAGGGGTCAACGGCATAGTCGGCATAGGTGTTGAAGCCGAGCAAGTTGGCCTTCTGCTGACGAAGGAGCAGGATGTTGCGGATGTTCTCGCTGTTGTCCCACTCGTCACCGTGGCTGGCAGTGGTGGTGTAGGTCTCGTACATCTTGCGGCGCAGGTCGCGGCTGTCGGCGTAGGTCAGGACGGCCAGACGGGTCGAAGCGGTAGCGGTGAATGCCCACTGGCCCTTCTTGCCCTTGTCGGCAGCGAGCTTGGA
>JAEEGI010001212.1_pt1 | contig 65260 bp, 48 predicted proteins | sample 8958751 | NCBI WGS metagenome assembly JAEEGI01 (sample SAMN16246545, study PRJNA631951) | gut metagenome | biome: gut microbiome; feature: rumen; material: KS-attached | host: Bos | place: Iran: Karaj | collected 2018-10
CACTGCCACGCTGCATGTTCCCTCGAGTGCTCTTAATGCCTATCAGAATACCAATTACTGGAACAAGTTCACGCATGTAGAGGGATTCGCCGATGAATCGGGTGATGCGTTGAGTAGCGCCCTCAACATCGAGGGTGGTACCATTAACTTCGGTTCAAGTGGCGACTATCCCTGGACGGTGGTGACCGAGGGCGGCCGCACCTATGCCCAATCGGGAAATGCGGGCGTGGCCAGCAGTTCATCGGTATTGACAGCCACGGTGACATTGAGCAGTCCCACGATGCTCTTCTTTGATTTCAAGGCTTGGGGCGAGGGCTCGAGCACAGCGTGGGACAAGTGTGAGTTCCTCGTCGATGGCGAGAGGCAGTTTGCTTACGGCGCGCGCAAGAACGACTGGGAGACCTATTCCGTGCCTTTGACAGCGGGTACCCACACGCTCACGTGGCAATATACCAAGGACAGCAGCGTCAACCCCGAGGGTGACTACTTTGCCGTGGATAATGTCTGCTTAGGTGCCGACCTCAGTCAGGCAGTCAGCGATGGCGCTTTCACGGTCTCCTCCCTTGGAGCGTATCCGTGGATCGAGGTGACCGAGGGCAACCGTACCTATGCCCGGTCGGGCAATGCCGGCGTGTCCAGCAGCACGTCTGAGATGACCTCGACCGTTAAGGTTACCCTTTTGTCCAGACTCTCGTTTGATTTCAAGGCCTGGGGCGAGGGCTCAAGCACAGCGTGGGACAAATGTGAGTTCCTCGTCGATGGCGTGAGCCAGTTTGCTTACGGCGCGCGTCAGAACGACTGGGAGACTTATACGATGGATGTCACGCCCGGCACCCATACGCTCACGTGGCGCTATACCAAGGACAGCAGCGTTAACCCCACGGGGGACTACTTTGCCGTGGACAATCTCACCATTAGAAGTATGGAGATGCGAGGTGATGTGGATGCCGATGGCAACGTGACCATCAGCGACGTGACGGCCCTGATCGACTACCTGCTGAGCGGAGATGCCTCGGGCATCGTTCTCGCCAATGCTGACTGTGACCTGGATGGCAATGTGACCATCAGCGACGTGACCACCTTGATCGATTACCTGTTGAGTGGCAATTGGCCTCGGAATTCTTTCAGCGTCGGTGGTGTGACTTTCAATATGGTGCCTGTTGCCGGCGGCACCTTCACCATGGGATTTACTGGAGATAATCCCAGTAGCGATGAAAGTGACGCCTTGCCCGCTCACCAAGTGACGCTGTCGTCATACAGCATCGGTGAGACCGAGGTGACACAGGAATTGTGGGTGGCTGTGATGGGCAGCAACCCGAGTCAATACACCGGTGACCTGAACAGACCCGTGGAGTCTATCACCTGGAACGACTGTCAAGAGTTCATCACCAAGTTGAACCAGATGACGGGCAAGACTTTCCGCCTGCCTACCGAGGCCGAATGGGAGTTCGCCGCCCGTGGTGGCAATATGACCCATGGATACAAGTATGCCGGCAGCAACACGCTTAACGATGTGGCATGGAGTCAAAATTATGTTGATACCACCCAACCTGTGGGGCAGAAGACGCCCAACGAGTTGGGCCTGTTTGACATGAGCGGTAATGTCTGGGAATGGTGCTACGATTATTATGATACTTACAGCAGTGATGCCCAAACCAATCCCATGGGTCCCACATCAGGCTCAGAACGAGTCGCCCGTGGTGGAGCATTCTTCAATGGTGAATCTGGCCAACGTGTTTGGTTCCGTAACCATACACTTCCTACCAACGCTGCCGATGGCTTAGGCTTCCGCCTAGCCCTCTAAGCTCTTTCCCCTGAAGGATCATCGGTTCTCGGTGGCTTGGCACAAGCGAGGCGACAGCCTGCCGCGGCCAAGCCACCGAAAACCGTCTTACAGACAATCTTGTTCCAATAGCATTTGTAAATCATGGAACTGAAATCTTTCTAAAAACTTTTTTGTACCTTTGCAGTCCAGAACGCAAAATACATCTGTTTTTATGTCAAGAACCGATCAAGAATTAGAAGGCGTGACGTTGCTGGGCAACCAGGGCACGCAGTACGAGTTTGACTACCGCCCCGACGTGCTGGAGACCTTCGAGAACAAGCACCCCGAGAACGAGTATGTGGTGACGCTCGATTGCCCCGAGTTCACCTCGTTGTGCCCCAAGACAGGTCAGCCAGACTTTGGCCACATCATCATCAACTACATCCCCCGTGTTCGCATGGTCGAGAGCAAGAGCCTGAAACTGTACCTGTTCAGTTTCCGCAACCACGGCGACTTCCATGAGGATTGCGTCAACATCATCATGAAAGACTTGGTCAAGCTCATGGATCCCAAATATCTGGAGGTCATCGGCTTGTTTAATCCGCGCGGGGGCATCAGCATTAAGCCGTTTGCCAACTATGGCGACAGCGAGCATCAGGACATTGTGCGTGCACGTCTCATCGCAAATTTCCACAACGATTGACATGAAAGACGCGGTTATCATTACATCGGGCGGCATGGACTCTACAACCATGCTCTATGAGTACAAGGACGAGATTGCCTTGGCCATCACCTTTGACTATGGCAGTACCCAGAACGGCCGTGAGCGCCGTTGTGCCATCATGCATTGCCAGCGGCTGGGTATCAAGCACTTGATTATTCCCCTGGATTTCATGCACAAGTATTTCAAGAGCGCTCTGCTCGAGAGTGCCGACGCCATCCCTGACGGCAACTACAATGATGAGAACATGAAATCGACGGTGGTGCCTTTCCGCAACGGCATCATGCTGGCCATTGCTTGTGGCATTGCCGAGAGCAACGGCCTCAAGCGCGTGATGATTGCCAACCATGCCGGTGACCACAGCATTTATCCCGACTGCCGCTCGCCCTTCATCGAGGCGATGAGCACGGCGATGATGACGGGTACCTATGAGGGCGTCAAGGTCTATGCCCCCTACACCGACTTGAGTAAGGCCGAGATTGCCCGCCATGGCGCAGCGTTGGGACTGGACTACAGTGAGACCTACTCCTGCTACAAGGGCGGTGAAAAGCATTGCGGCACCTGCGGCACCTGCACCGAGCGCCGCCAGGCCCTGCGCGAAGCAGGCATCGACGACCCCACCGAATACCTGAAATAATTTATTTTTGCCATATTTGTTAGGTGGTTTTGAAATTATGACTACCTTTGCAGCCGTTTTGAAATAGAGAAACATCATTAACTACTGAATAAATAAGAAATGAAAGCATTCGTATTCCCCGGTCAGGGCGCACAGTTTGTCGGTATGGGCAAGGACCTGTATGACAACAACCCCAAGGCCAAAGAATTGTTTGAAAAAGCCAATGAGGTGCTGGGTTTCCGCATCACCGACCTGATGTTTGAAGGCACCGAAGAAGATTTGAAGCAGACCAAGGTCACTCAACCCGCCGTTTTCCTGCACTCGGTAATTCTCGCGCTCACCATGGGCGAGGAGTTCAAGCCCGACATGGTTGCCGGTCATTCGCTGGGTGAGTTCTCGGCACTCGTTGCCGCTGGCGCACTGCCCTTTGAGCAGGGTCTGAAGCTGGTCGAGGCACGTGCCCTGGCCATGCAGAAGGCCTGCGAGGCCGCTCCCTCGACGATGGCTGCCATCATCGGCATGGAAGACGCTAAGGTGGAGGAGATCTGTGCCACCATCGATGGCATCTGTGTCCCCGCCAACTATAACTGCCCCGGTCAGGTGGTTATCTCGGGTGAGATTGCCGCCATCGAGGCTGCTTGTGAGAAATTCAAGGAAGCTGGCGCACGCCGCGCGTTGCCCCTCAAGGTAGGTGGCGCTTTCCACTCGCCCCTGATGGAGCCTGCCCGTGCCGAACTGGCCGAGGCCATCGAGGCAGCCGACTTCTCGGCTCCCGTTTGCCCCATCTACCAGGACGTGGATGCTAAGCCCCACACCGACCCTGAGGAAATCAAGGCCAACCTGCTGCAACAGCTCACCGCCCCCGTGCGTTGGAGCCACATCGTTGCCAACATGGTGGCTGACGGCATGACCGAGGCCGAGGAACTTGGCCCTGGCAAGGTGCTGCAAGGCCTGATTGCCAAGACCAGCCGCGACGTTGTCCTGAGCGGTCGCCAGTAAGGCTCGCTAGAGTTTAAAGAAGCATGCTCATGCCGTTCAACGGCGTGAGCATGCTTCTTTTTGTGTTTGGTATGTTGCGTTGTCAACGCAACACACAGGAAATGGCTATTTGATGCCCAGGATGCGGTGCGTTTGGAGCGACAGTCGCCATTCGGGATGTTGTAAAACGGCTTGCACGGTGTCGTGCATGTTGCGGCGGCATTGTTCCTTGTCTTCAACCCAGCAGGGCTGCAGGTAGCAGTAGCTGGCCGTGATGTTGTTGTATTGGGCCAAGTCTTGGCCCAGATAAACGACCTTTAGCTCGTCGCAGCGGGTGAGCACCACAGGCAGGTCTCCACTCTCGCCCAAGCCTGTCTTGGGCGACAGGGTCACCCAGTCGATGCCATGGGGCAGGGGACGGGTGCCGTTGGTCTCGATGGCGATGCGCTTGCCCGTCATCTGTTTGAGCCCGTTGACAAAGTCCTCGTCAATCCACAGCGACGGCTCACCGCCAGTGAGCACGATGAGCGGGGCCTTAGGGTAGCGCATGACTTGTTCGACGATTTCGGGCAATGACATCATCTTGCCCTCCTCGTGACGGGTGTCACAAAAGGCGCAATGCAGGTTGCAGCCGCTCAGCCTGATGAACACGCTGGCGGTGCCTGTATTAAAGCCCTCGCCCTGCAGCGAGTGAAAGATTTCATTAACCTTCCACATGGTTTAGTTTTAGTTGTTAGTTCTTAGTAGCTAGAACGCGGATGCCAACTCCTAACTTCTAATTCCTAATTCCAAACTCACTCCACATTGTTGTCCTCGTCCTTGACGTAGATGGCCAGATTGTTGGCGCTCTCGCGTACGTCGGCACGGTAGCAGTTGGGCACGGTGTCTACAATCCAGCGAGCGATGTTCTCGGCCGTGGGGTTGAAATCAAGCACCTCGTTCAAGTACTTGTGGTCCAGTTTGCCATGCACCATCTCTTTGATGATGGTGAAATCGGTGACCATGCCGTTGTCGTCAAGTTCTTTGGCCTTGCAATACACGTTCACAATCCAGTTGTGGCCGTGCAGGTTCTCGCACTTGCTGTTGTGATCGAGGTACAGCATGTGGGCCGACGAGATTTCCAGTGTCTTTTGAACGTAATACATATTTTAGTTTTTAGTTTTTAGTCCTTAGTTTTTATTTGTTAGCTCCTTTTGTTTTTGACCTGGGGGACTGATTCGTTGAAGTGCATGTAATAAATCAGATTCATCACGCCCTTGTCATAGCCCAAGGTCAACGCGGTCAGGTAGTCGCTGCAGAAGATGCCGTCCCTGGCAAACACAAAGCCCTTGGTGCCCAAGCGGCTCTCCACCTTGTTGACGATGGCGGGCTCGGTGTTGGCGGGGCAGTGGTTCAGGTTCAGCGAGATGATCACGCGGTCCACCTTGGCGTCATAGTTGAAGCTGGCCGAGGTGCTGTCGGCGTTGGCGCTGGATACTTCACGGTCAAATACATATTGGATGATGTAGGGCCCTTGGGGCATCACCAGCGTGTTGCTGCCGGCATACATGCGGGCGTCGGGGCCGAGCATGCCGTTCATGTCCATCAGGGTGGTGCTGGCGTTGGCACCACATGCGCTGTTCTCTTCAAACAACGACATCAGGGCAACAGCGGCCAGGTCGGTGTCGATAAAGCCGCGTGTGGCAAAGGGATTGTCCTCGCTCACGTGGGCATTGCTGAACTTGACATCGCCCACGGCTTTTCCGTTGCGGTCAATGATGTGGTAGGTGTCCCCGTCCACGGCAATCAGGCGCTCGCCGTTGATGTCAATCAGGTTATCGTGCTCGATGGGAATGAGCGGCTGGTTGTTCTTGTCGACCATGCCGGTCTTTTTGTCCTTGATGACGATATAGTCGCCCGAGGGTGTGCGTGAGAAGTCGGCATATCCTGCCTTCTCCACCTTGTCAGAATCATCAATGGGATTGGCCACTTCCTTGCCTTCCTCGTTCAGGCACACGAGGGTGTCACCCTTGACCACAGGCAGGACGCCGTTGATGAAATAGGGCTGTACGGGCTGGTACTCGCTGCTGTTGGCAGTGAACATGATCTTGCCGTTCTTGTTGATGACGGTAAAGCTAACCGTGCTGTCGTTAGGCTGGTTCTCGTCAATGACCATGGCATAGTCGTTATACAGGAACATGTTGGCACTGCTGTAGTTTGCGGGCACGATGGTATCGCCACTGGTGTTGATGTAACCCCAGGAGCCGTTGTCGTTCTGGAAGGCTGCCATGCCGCGCGAAAACATCGAGCACTGCGACACTTCCTTGGGCAATTCCTTGACTACCTGTCCCTTGCGGTCGATGACGCACAACGAACCGCCCACACGGCTGCAAACGGCCACGCCGTCGTCGCTAAAGGAGGTGACGCTGCCAAAGTGGCCGGCAACAGGTGTTGTCGGGGCACTCACGTCATAGTAGTCGTAACTGCCGTCCTCGTTCACCACGTAGAACATCCCGGCTACAATGGGCGACGGGGCGTTGACAAAGGCGTCTTTGGCGACCACTTCGCCGTTGTTCACGTCCAGAATGGACCACTTCTCGCTGCCCACGAGTTGCACGGGCAGATACTGGGTCTTGTACTGGTAGGTTGTCTCACTGCCGCTGCAGGCGGCCATCAGCAATGCCACGACAGCGGCAAAGGCTATTCTTGAAAAAAGCTTCATTTCTTATGCTGGATAATGTTTTCAAAGGGTGCAAAATTAGTTAAATAACTCGTTCCCATCAAAAATTATTGAATAGTCTAACATTTTTTAGATAATTTTGCAGATTGATGAAAGAAACTGAGATTATAAAACTGGTAAAAGAGCGTCTGGGGATTGACGAACTCAACGAGATGCAGCAGTCCGCCCTCAATGCATGGAAAGCGGGTGGGGAAGACCTCGTGCTGTATTCTCCAACGGGAACGGGTAAGACGTTGGCCTTTGCTCTGTGCCTGCTGCAGGCACTCAAACCGCCCATGCAACGCTTGCAGGCGGTAGTTATGGCGCCCTCGCGGGAACTGGTGATGCAGACGGCCGAGATACTGCGCGTGCTGGCCGTGGATTATAAGGTCACTCCTTGCTATGGCGGGCATGCCGTTGCCGACGAGAAAGCCTCACTTGCCGTTGTGCCTGATATCATCGTGGCTACCCCCGGACGCCTGCTGGACCACCACAAGCGCGGCCACATCGACTTGAGCGGCACTCGTCTGCTGGTGCTTGACGAGATGGACAAGGCGCTGGAATTGGGCTTCGAGGACGAGATGCGCCGCCTCATCAAGGTGATGCCGCGCATCAACCGCCGCATCATGGCCTCGGCCACGGTGCTGGACGAGGTGCCCGACTACGTTCGTCTTCACAACCCGTTTACCTTGAATGTGTTGGAACAGGACGACCAGCCCTCGGAACGCATCAAGGTGTGGCAAGTGGTATCGGATGACAAAGACAAGCTCGAGACCCTGCGGCAGCTGTTGCTCTCGCTCGATGGGGGCAAGACCATCGTGTTTGCCAACTTCCGTGAGAGTGTGGAACGCATCCACCAGGCATTGCACAAGCAGAAGTTCTCGGTTGGCATCTACCATGGTGCTTTGGATCAGCAGCAGCGCGAGACGGCTGTCGCCATGTTCAACAACGGCAGTATCAACATCTTGGTCTCCACCGACTTGGCCTCAAGAGGCCTGGACATCGACACGGTGGCCCACATTGTCCATTACCATTTACCCATCAACGGGCAAACCTATGTCCATCGCAACGGTCGTACCGCACGCGTCGATGCCAGCGGCAATGCCTACGTGATTACCGCTCCTGACGAGCCTTTGCCCGAATGGATTGCAGTTGACGAACCTTTCACGCTGGAACCGTCTGGAAAACCGGCCAAGGCGACCATGTCAACGCTCTATTTCCAAGCGGGGAAGAAAGAAAAGCTATCTCGCGGCGATATCATGGGCTTCATCGCCAACAATGGCGGAGTGGAGCCTGCCGCCATCGGCCGGATAGACGTGCGTGACCATTATTCACTTGCTGCCGTGCCTAGAAACCAGGCACAACAGGTGCTGGCACTCTTGCAACAAGCAAAAATTAAGGGAAAGAAGGTGAGAATTTCCCTGCTCAAATAATTTTGACTACCTTTGTACGTTCTTAAGATATATACCTTAAACTTAATCAAGCTATAGCAAGTCATGAAACCTAAAAAAAGAAAACGCGACCTTTATTTCCTGAAGCTGCTTTCCCGCAGTTTCCCAAATGTGGCCACCGCCAGCACCGAGATCATTAACCTGGAGGCGATTCTGAACCTGCCCAAGGGCACCGAACACTTCCTGGCTGACCTGCACGGTGAGTTCTTGGCTTTCCAGCACGTGCTGCGCAATGCCAGTGGTACCATTAAGCGCAAGGTGAGTGAAATCTTCAACGATTCGCTCAGTTCCCGTGAGCAGAAGGACCTGTGCACGCTCATCTACTATCCTGCCGAGAAACTCGAACTCGTCAAGGACGAAATCGCTGACAAGGATGACCTCAACGACTGGTATTTCATCACCATCAACCGACTGGTGAAGGTGTGCCGCAATGTGTCATCAAAATATAGCCGCTCCAAGGTCCACAAGGCGCTCCCTGAGGATTTCTCCTACATTATCCAGGAACTCCTGCACGAGCACAGCAGCGACCCCAACAAGCAGGCCTACGTGGACGTGATCATCAAGACCATCATTTCGACGCATCGCGTTGATGATTTCATCATTGCCATGTGCAACCTCATCCAGCAGTTGACCATCGACATGCTGCACCTCCTGGGCGACGTCTATGACCGTGGCCCCAGCCCCGACAAGATCATGGATGTCTTGGGCAACTTCCACAATTTCGACATCCAGTGGGGTAACCACGACATCCTGTGGATGGGTGCTGCAGCGGGCAACGATTGCAGCATTGCCAATGTGTTGCGCATTGCCCTGCGCTATGGCAACCATGGCGTGCTCGAAGACGGATACGGCATCAACCTGCTGCCCCTGGCCACCTTTGCCATGGACACCTATGCCGATGACCCCTGCGAGCGCTTCCTGCCCAAGGACGGCAGTGCCAAGGATCCCGAGCGTGCACGCACGGCCCAGCTCGTGGCCCAGATGCACAAGGCCATCAGCATCATCCAGTTCAAGCTCGAGGCTGCCGCCATCAAGCGCCGTCCCGACTTTGACATGAAGGATCGCCTGCTCATGGACAAGATGGACCTTAAGAAAGGCATCATCAAGATCAAGGGCAAGGAATATGAGCTGCTCGATACCAATTTCCCGACGGTTGATCCCAAACATCCTTACAAACTGACCGCCGAGGAAGAATCCATCGTCAACAAACTGCACCAGTCGTTCACCGAGAGTGAGAAACTGCGCAAGCACATGCTGTGCCTCTTCCGCAACGGCTGCCTCTACACCATCGCTAACGGCAACCTGCTGTACCATGCCTCAATACCATTGAACGAGGACGGTACCCTCAAGGATGTCAAGATTCGTGGCGAGAAGTTCCACGGCAAGGCTTTGCTCAAGCGTGCCGGTACCCTGATTCGCAATGCCTACTTCGGCTGTGAGGATCCCGAGGAACGCGAGTTTGCACTCGACTATCTGTGGTATCTGTGGTGTGGCCCCGATTCACCCGCATTCGACAAGAGCAAGATGGCGACCTTTGAGCGCTACTTCATTGCCGACAAGGACACCCACAAGGAGGTCAAGGGCTTCTACTACACCATGCGCGACAACCCCGATGTGGTTGACATGATTCTTGACGAGTTCGGCGTTGAGGGCGAGCACCGCCACATCATCAACGGCCATGTGCCCGTCAAGACCATCAAGGGTGAGAATCCCATCAAGGCCGGCGGCAAGCTTATGGTAATTGACGGCGGCTTCTCCAAGGCCTACCAGCCCGAAACGGGTATCGCCGGCTACACGCTGGTATATCACTCACGCGGATTTGAGCTCGTTCAGCATGAGCCGTTCTCGTCAATCGACGAGGCCGTTCGTCTGGGTCAGGACATCAAGTCGCGTCGCAGTCTGGTCGAGTTGACCAACCACCGCATGCACGTCAAGGATACTGACATCGGTGTGGAACTGCAGTCGCAAATCGAGGACCTCAAGGAACTGCTCGACGCCTACCGCTCGGGCGACCTCAAGGAACGCAACCTGCGCCCCATCACCAACAAGCGCTGATTGCCGTTACGACAATCTTTCACCACATCGCGCGACAGTCTTTTGCAGGCTGTCGCGCGATAGCATTTTAGCTAAAAAACAATAGTCTTTTAAACCGTTTGGCGATTTTTTTGTCAAATTGTTCGGCTGTAACAAATATTGTACTATATTTGCAAGTTGTAAACGTTAGAACATATACATTATTAATTGTAATACTATAGAACTATGAAGAAGACTTTATGTGTTTTATTGAGTGCTATGTTGATGCTCGGTATCTCGGGCTGTGGTTCCATGAACAATGCCACTAAGGGTGGTCTCATCGGCGGTGGCGGCGGTGCTGCGATCGGTGCTGGTATCGGTGCCCTGATTGGTAAGGGCAAGGGTGCTGCCATCGGTGGTGCTATCGGTGCTGTTGCTGGTGGTGTCGCTGGTACGCTCATCGGCAAGAAGATGGACAAGCAGGCTCGTGAGCTCGCTCAGATTGCTGGCGCTCAGGTGGACACCGTTACCGACGTTAACGGTTTTGAGGGCATCAAGGTGACCTTCGACAATGGTATCTTGTTCGGCTTCAACAGTTCCAAGCTCGGCAATGACGCCAAGGCTTCGCTCGACAAGTTCGCTACCTCGCTGCTGAACAATCCCCAGACCGATGTTCAGATCTACGGTCACACCGACAACGTGGGCACCCGCGCTGCCAACGAGAAGGTTTCCAACGCTCGTGCTACCGAGGTTCGCAACTACCTGACCAATGCTGGTGTACCCGCTGCCCGTCTTTCGAGCCGTGGTCTTGCATTTGACTATCCTGTTGCCTGCAATGACACCGAGGCCGGTCGTGCGCAGAACCGCCGCGTTGAGATCTACATCACCGCTAACGAGGATATGATTAAGGCTGCCCAGGACGGTACGCTCAACTAATCACATTTTTCGGTAAAAGATTTGCGGGCGATTCCCTTTTGGGAGTCGCCCGCTTGATTTGTGCAAGTTGTTTATTTTGAGAGACTTTTACAGTCGCTTCGTTTGTCTTTTGGAAAACATTTCTCGATAGGTAAAAATCTAAATACCTGAAAATTAGATGTTTGAAATTTTTTTTGAAAAACTTTAGAAAATCGGGAATAAATTTTGTTGTTCAAAATATTCGTGTTACCTTTGCGAGGATTTTGCCGCAAATGACAACGTCGGCATGTTTCACCTTAGAAACTAACAGAATTTCAACAGAATAGCAATGGAACAGAAAACCTACACCTATCAACAGGCTTACGAGGCCTCGTTGAAGTACTTTGACGGCGATGAACTGGCCGCCAGGGTATGGGCAACGAAATATGCCTTGAAAGACTCTTTTGGCCATCTCTATGAGTTGACGCCCGATGACATGCATCGCCGCATCGCGCGTGAGATAGCCCGTATCGAGAACAAGTATCCCAATCCCCTGAGTGAAGACCGTCTGTTTGAGCTGATGAGCCATTTCCGCTACATCGTGCCGCAGGGCAGTCCCATGGCTGGAATCGGCAACAATTTCCAGGTGGGCTCGTTGAGCAACTGCTTCGTTGTCGGCCTCGACGGTGAGCCCGACAGCTATGGTGGCATTCTCAAGATCGATGAGGAGCAGGTACAGCTCATGAAGCGCCGTGGTGGCGTGGGACATGACTTGTCACACATCCGCCCCAAGGGGTCGCCTGTCAAGAACAGTGCTTTGACCTCGACCGGTCTGGTGCCCTTCATGGTTCGTTACAGCAACAGCACCCGTGAGGTGGCGCAGGACGGCCGCCGTGGTGCCTTGATGCTCACGGTAAGTATCAAGCACCCCGATGCCGAGTCGTTCATCGACGCCAAGATGGTGGAAGGCAAGGTCACCGGTGCCAACGTGTCGGTGCGCATCGACGACGCTTTCATGAAGGCCGCCGTGGAGGGCAAGCCCTATCACCAGCAGTATCCCATCGACAGCGATAAGCCTGTTTATGTGCAGGAAACCGATGCCGCAAGGCTGTGGGCCAAGATTGTCCACAACGCTTGGAAGAGTGCTGAGCCCGGCATCCTGTTCTGGGACACCATCACACGCGAGAGTGTGCCCGACTGCTATGCTGACCTCGGATTCAAGACCATCTCGACCAATCCCTGCGGCGAGATTCCCTTGTGCCCCTATGACAGCTGCCGCCTGATCGCCATCAACCTGTACAGCTACGTGAAGAACCCGTTCACGCCTCAGGCCTATTTTGACTTTGACCAGTTTGCCGAGCACGTTGCCTGCGCCCAGCGCATGATGGACGATATCATCGACCTGGAGATGGAGAAAATCGAGAAGATCCTTGACAAGATCAAGTCCGATCCCGAGACAGCCGAGGTCAAGACCACTGAGATGAACCTGTGGAACAAAATCCGCACCAAGACCCTCAAGGGCCGTCGTACGGGTGTGGGCACCACGGGCGAGGGCGACATGATTGCCGCTATGGGTCTGCGTTATGGCACGCCCGAGGCTACCGAGTTCTCGGTAAGCGTCCACAAGGCTCTGGCACTGGCTGCCTATGGTTCGTCTGTACAGATGGCCAAGGAGCGTGGCGCCTTTGAAATCTATGATGCCAAGCGTGAGGAGAACAATCCTTACATCAATCGCCTGCGTGAGGCCAAGCCCGAATTGTATGAGGAGATGGTGAAATATGGCCGCCGCAACATCGCTTGCCTGACCATCGCTCCCACGGGAACCACCAGCCTGCTGACGCAGACGACATCGGGCATCGAGCCTGTCTTCATGCCCGTTTACAAGCGCCGCCGCAAGGTGAACCCCAGCGACAAGGACGTGCATGTTGATCTCGTGGACGAGAACGGCGATTCGTTCGAGGAATTCATCGTCTATCACCACAAGCTGGTGACCTGGATGAACATCAACAATATCCCCGTGCGCCGCGACTACACCCAGGAGGAGCTCAATGCCATCGTTGAGAGATCTCCCTACTACAAGGCAACGGCCAACGATGTGGACTGGGTGAACAAGGTGCGCATGCAAGGTGAGGTGCAGAAGTGGGTGGACCACAGCATCAGTGTGACCATCAACCTGCCCAACGACATCAGCGAGGAAATGGTCGGCCGCCTCTATGTGGAGGCATGGCGCAGCGGCTGCAAGGGCTGTACCGTCTATCGTGACGGCTCACGCACCGGCGTGCTTGTGGCCTTGAGCGATAACGACAAGAAAAAGGAAGAAGAGAAGGAAAAAGCCGCTAATGAGGAAGGTCCCGCCCGCTACATTGCCGAGGAAGAGCACATCCTCAAACGCCCGGTTGAACTGGAGGCCGACGTGGTGCGTTTCCAGAACAAGAAGGAGAAATGGATTGCCTTTATCGGCTTGATTGACGGTCGCCCCTATGAGATTTTCACCGGTATCGCTGATGACGACGAGGGTATCTTCTGTCCCAAATCGGTGACCAAGGGCAAGATCATCAAGGCCGTTGGCGAGGATGGCGTGAAGCGCTATGACTTCCAGTTCATCAACAAGCGCGGCTTCAAGACCACCATCGAGGGCCTGAGCGAGAAGTTCAATCCCGAGTTCTGGAACTATGCCAAGCTCATTTCGGGTGTGCTTCGTTACGGAATGCCCATCCCGCAGGTGCTCAAGCTCGTGAGCAGCCTGGAGCTGGACAGCCAGTCGATCAACACGTGGAAGATGGGTGTCGAGCGTGCCCTCAAGCGCTACATCAACAATGGCGAGGTCGCTGCCGAGAAATGCCCCAACTGCGGCCAGAACACGCTGGTCTATCAGGAGGGCTGCCTCATCTGCACCAACTGCGGCACGTCCCGTTGCGGCTAATGTGACAATAATGTGAATGGCAAAATACGTTGAAAAGGGGAGCGCTATCACTTGGACAGCGCTCCCCTCTAACTTGTCGTTGTATTGCAAGTGATAACATGCTCTCAATACTCCAGCTTCCCCTTTAACCGGATATCCTCGCTCGAGCTACCAACAAGCAACATGAATTCTCCCTCAACGGCCCATTGCATCTTGTCGTTCACAATGGCCAGGTCAACGGGCAGGATATTGAACGTCGCCAAGCGGCTTTCCCCGGCTTCCAGTGTCACTCGCTCGAACCCGATCAGTTGCCGCTCAGGCTGCACCACCGAGGCTCCCGTGTTGCTCACATAAAGCTGCACCACTTCGTCTCCTTTTCTCGAGCCCGTGTTGGTCACATTGAAAGACACTTGCCCTGCAGTGATGCTCAGGTCACTGTACTCAAACGACGTGTAACTCAACCCGTACCCAAACGGATAAAGAGGCTTTGCCGTCATTTCGACGTAGTCATGCGCCACCGGGCGAGGCTGGTTGTAATACACGGGCAGCTGCCCCACATGGCGGGGTACCGAAACGGGCAGTCTTCCCGCAGGGTTATAGTCGCCGAACAGCACATCGGTGATGGCGTTGCCGCCTTGTTCGCCAGGATAGTAAGCGGTTAGCAGGGCATTGGCATTCTCGTCGGCCCAATTTTTGTTCAATGGACGTCCCTCAATATAGACCACGACAAGCGGCTTGCCGGTCTTTTTCAATGCAGTGAGCAACTCATTCTGCCTTCCTAGCAGGTCAAGCGTAGCGCGGTCAAAGCCTTCGCCACACTCCATGTCGCTGATGGTTTTCTGCTCGGCACTGGCTGCACCGGTATCCTCATAGGAAGTCTTGAAATCCCTGGCCGATGAACCACCCACTACCGCAACAATCACATCAGCATGATTAGCGGCCTCTACTGCAGCCGCGATATCGCAATCAACGGTGTCACGAATGGCACAACCCTTGGTATAGTAGCAGTTAGCCTCACCAATCAAGGCCTTGATGCCGTTATAGACGGTAATGACCTTGCCGTCAGGTTGCGGCGCGGTGTAGTCGCCCAGCATGTTATAGATGTTGTCGGCATTTGGCCCAACGACTGCTACCTTTAACTCTTTGTTCAAGGGCAGGATGCCGTCGTTCTTGAGCAGGGTGATGGATTCTCGTGCCGCCTGTCGTGCTGTAGCCACGTCCTCAGCGTTATTCACTAGTCTGCCGGCGGTTTTCTCGTCAACGTAGGGATGTTCAAACAGCCCCATCTCGAATTTCAGTCGCAGCACGCGCCTGACGGCTTGGTTCAGCGCTTCCTCGCTGACCTTGCCCGTTCTCACTGCATCAGCGAGTAGAACATAGCAATTACCGCCCAGGTCTACATCAACACCGGCCAACAGCGCTTGGATGGCCGCATCCTGCAACGATGCTGCGGTGCGGTGCGTACCCCTGAGCCCGTCGATGCTGAACAGGTCGCTTACCACGAATCCTCGGTTGAACGCCCAGTTGTTCCGTAAAACGTCAGTCAGTAACTCCCGATTGGACGTGCAGGGCACGCCATCCAGCGAATTATAAGAGGTCATCACCGACAGTGCCCCTGCATCAAGCACGCGCCTGAATGGAGGCAGGAACACCTGCTTCAGCTCTCGTGGCCCCACGATGCTGCGGGCGCCGTTTTGACCGCCCTCACTGGCGCCGTAAGCGATAAAATGTTTCAGCGTGGCGATGGTCGAGTAGGGCAGACTCAAGTCGCCGCCACCCAAGCCAAGTATCATCGATGATCCCATCTCGCCACTGAGGAACGGGTCCTCGCCCAGTGTCTCTTCAACGCGTGACCAACGTGGCTCTCGGGCTAGATCCAACACGGGTCCGTAGCTGATGTGTCCGCCTTGGGTACGCACTTCTTTGCCTATGATTTCTCCCGCTTGATGCATCATGTCGCGAGACCAGGTCGCCGCCATGCCAAGTCCTGTCGGGAAAACGGTCGCCCCGATGGCCATGTGGCCGTGAGGTGCTTCTTCGGCGAGGAAGATGGGAATTCCCAGGCGGGTCTTCTCGATGGCATATCGCTGCATGGCATTCGCCGCCTGAGCCGCTAGCGCGGGATTGAGTCCGTTGGCTATAGTCTTGCGCGTCCACGGGTCGGCGCGGAATACCGCCCAGTACATGCCCACATGCAGGCTGTCCACCTCTTGTCTGAACTTTTCGCTCACGGTCACTTTTTTGCCGCTGATCTGATAGGAATCCCAGCCCATGAGACACACGATCTGCCCCGCTTTTTCCTTAAGGGTCATGCGCGAGAGCAAATCCTCAACACGTTGCTCTACAGGCAGACTAGCGTTCTGATAAGGATATTTGTCCTTGGCGTTCATGCTAAAAGCCATGAGCGCCAGTGCTATAATTGTCACAAGCGGGCATTTCATCATAACTGTACAGCCATTTTTGTTACATTCGTGCCGTAGATTTCAACGATGGGCTTGCAGCCACGGGCATCTTCGTTTTTCCATTCGATGTCAATGGTGCGACTTTCGCCGGGCATCAGGTGCAGGTAATTGTCGCTGTAGATGACCGGTAAGATCTGTTCGCCGTCATCGCCCTTGAGGTTCAACCGCAGCATCACGGCAGGCACATTGCCGTTATTGGTGATGGTAATGCTATTGTCGCTGGCGGCCGCTGTCACTTGGGTCTGCCGCAGGTCATGTAACGATGTGCGGTCATTCTCGATGGTTGTGTTCACGTAGTCGTTCATCGATTTGAGAGCGCCCGTGGCATCCATCAGCGTCAATCGCAGGAAATAGGCCCCTGCAATATCTTCAGGCACTTCAATCTGCATCATGTCCAGCGTCATGTCTTCATCGCAGACATAGCCTTGTACCTGTTCCCAAACGATTTCCCCGTTCAGGTTGATGATGGTGGCCTTGACGGTCCCCTCTTGATGGCCTGCCGAGCGGTTGACGATTTCAACGCAGTTGCTCACGGGATTCCATTGCACATGCAGCGGTTCACAGGCGTGTTTCACGCCAAAATAGGCTGCCGTGGGTTCCAGGTAGTAGTCATAGGTCTGCCATACCATCGACGGCCAGCACGGGTGACTCATCCAGATGAGCAATCCCATGCGGTCCTGACTGCCGCTCTCGTACATGGCACGGTAACCCTCATAGTTGATCCATTGTGCCCAGTCGCAGAACTCTTGAGCCGATGTCGGCTCACCGAAGTTGTCGGCAATCAGTTGGTTGAATGATGCTCCGCGTTGAGCACCCTCCATGGTATAGTCATGGCGTCCCCAATAGACGTTCTGCGGCCACAGGTGATCGGCATTGAGTGCGCGGCTCAGACCCTCATAGGTCATCACGTTGGGCATGCCCCGCTCGCTGTGCAGTTTGCCCGTCTGCTTCTCGAAATATTCCTTGGCGCTTATCGCCCAATAGGGTCCGTGGCCGCTCACGCCATCGTCGGCCGAACTGGAAATGTAGTCCAATCCAGGGTGCATGGTTGCTATAGTCTCGCGCAGGCCGTCATCCAGCGTCTTGGGAGGATAGCCCTCGTTACGGCCACAATAGATGCCGATGCAAGGATGGTTGCGGATTTTATGCACAAAGTCGCGCGCATTGTCCATAAACATCGCCTCATCATCGGGGTCGGGGCCGTCAGCCGGATTGGCCAGCCAAAAGTCCTGCCACACCATGATGCCATAGCGGTCACATGCCTCAAAGAACTCCTTGTCGCCAGTCATGCCCACCCAGTTGCGAATCATGTTATAATTCATTTCCTTGTGATGTCGCACGGCTGCATCAAATTCCCTGCCGCGGTAATTTAGATTGTTCTCGCTAAATGCCCAGTTGCCACCCAGCGGCACCAATCGACGATGGTTGATGTATATCTTCAGCCTGGTGTCCTTGTCCACGGTTTTCATCTCGCGGATGCCCGCTTTGAAGTTGACATGGTCGCTTTCTTGCCCATCGACGATAAACTCAAAGCCCGCATCATACAAGTAAGGCTCGCCATAGCCGTTGGGCCACCACAATCTCATGCGCTGGTTCTTGAGTTGCGGGAATTGTTCAGGATCGAAGCCCTCCTCAATCATTTCACCTGCAGCTATCGTCACTTGTTTCTCGAAGCAGATTTCTCCAATATGGCCGTGCAGCGTTCCTGTTACGGGGAGTTTGCTATGGTTAGTGAGCATGACGGCAGGCGTCATGGTAGCGAGTGTGTCGTTTTCGGCAAGTGTGGTTGTTACTATGGGATCGCTCACGGTCACATCGCTTGCAGTTGTCAGATAAACGTCGTCCCAGATGCCGATGTCGCGACCGCGGATGGTCGAGATCCAGTCCCAACCCACCGTGGCATGGAAAGTCGGGTTGTCTGCTCCAAGGAGGCCGCCGTTAAAGTCGGTGTTCTTTTCGGTCTTGAGCTTCACGCCGCCTGGATTGGCATTGGCACGAATAATGACCTTCAGGTAGTTGTTCTCTTTCTTGAGATGGGGCGTGATGTCAAATATTCCGCGTTTGAATGCGCCCTCGATGCGGCCCATAGAGGTGCCATTGAGCCATATCTCGGCTTTCCAATTGATACCGTCAAAATTGAGAAATACACGCTTGCCCTGAATCTCTTCGGGCAGATCAAAATAACGAGTATAGATAAAGTCTCCATCGAAAAACGATTCCGATGCCATCAACAGATTATCATCATAATTCATGTCAGGCAATGCCCCGACATTGACATAACTTGATAAAACAGTGGCGGGAACGGTGGCGGGAATTGCGGCAGAGTTGGGATGGGATGCGCGTTTCAATCGCCAGTATCCGCCATTGAGCAACCATCGGCCATCTTGCCATCCTCCTTGGTCTTGATGATGTGCTGTCAATCCACCGTTACCCCACACCTCGATCTCTTTTAGACTATAAGGTTTGCTGCCGCCTTTCATGTTAAGTCTCACGTAACGCGCAGTCACATTCTTGGCGTCTAGGGTAGTCAGATTATTTAGGGTTTTGTCAGATGCTGCTATGGGTTGCCAATTCTTGTTGTCGTCGCTTACTCGGATATTATACAGCGTGGCTTTTTCTAACCAGTACAACTTTATTTTATCGATGGTGGCGCTTGCTCCCAAGTCAATGGTCACCCATTCATCCTTGTTTCCCAGACTTCGCCATGCGCTGACGAACTGTTCCGATGGCAATATCCCTTTGACTCGCTGGCCTTTCTTTCTGAGCTTCAGATCGGTGATGGTCCAGTGGACAGCGGCTGGCGTGGAGATCTCCAGTTTCATGTGGGAGAATGTTTTTCCCTTAACATGGAAGGTATGGTTGATGTTGCGTGTTGGCAGCAGGTCGTCGCCAGTGTTTTTGTTGGGATCGCTATGGACACGGCGGTACGACGGCTCTCCTGGCAGCGAATCCCCCGTCCATTCATCTGCAGTAACCCAAAAGTCGCCGTTTGTGGATGTGAGTAGGCGTATCCTGTAACCCCGTGGAGCATTCTCACGATAGGCCATGCTGCACACCATCTCCACCTCATCAACGTCGATACTCATGCCTTCCCAGTCATATTGCAGCCAAGTATCGCCACCCATCAAGATGTTGCAAGTCCAATCGTTGCCGTCAAAACAAGCCTCACGTTTATGAGGTGGCAATGGGCCTTCGGGAGTGGTCACGTTGAGCCATGCCGGACTGTGTTCGTCGGCGATGCCGTCAGTCAGAAGTTGTGAAGTGAGGTTATAGTCCCAGGACGAAGACTGGAACACCATGCGGTGTAAAGCCAGATTTCGGTATGAGTCATCTTGAACCAGTTTGGGCCCGTAATACTCACTCGGGTTGCCAGGATATTGTCCGATGGGACGGTTCATCACTTGTGCAGTAGCAGAAATGCACAATAAAGCGATAATGATTGATGTGACTGGATTTCTCATAATTGGTTATTGTTTAATTCAGCAAATTTAAAAAATAATCCGCAAAGAAGACACAAAATCGCTGATTATTTCCTAATTTTGCGTCAATCTACTTTATTCACTAGATATGACGCTTAATCTTGACGCCCTCAATAATCTCATCACCGCGGTCAACGATGCCCTGTGGACCTATCTGCTGATAGGGGCCCTTATCTTGTGCGGCCTGTATTTCACGATACGCTCCCGTTTCGTTCAGTTCACTATGCTTAGAGACATGTTCCGCCAGCTCATTGACTCGTCTAACACCAGCGGAAAGAAACACATCTCATCGTTCCAGGCTTTTGCCGTTTCGATGGCTACTCGTGTGGGAACCGGCAATCTGGCAGGTGTGGCAACGGCGATTGCAGTAGGAGGCCCGGGTGCGGTTTTCTGGATGTGGCTGATTGCGCTTATCGGTTCAGCGACTGCTTTTGTCGAAGCAACGTTGGCACAGCTGTTTAAACGTCCTTCAAGTGATTCCTATATCGGTGGCCCTGCCTATTACATCAGCCGCGGCCTCCACAACAAGTGGATGGCGGGATTGTTTGCTGTGCTCATCACGCTCACTTTCGGCCTCTCCTATAATTCCATCCAGAGCAATGCCATCTGCGGGGCGCTGAACAAGGCTTTCGGCTTTGACCCGCTGGTGGTGGGTGCTATTATCACGGCGATAGCCCTGTTTATTGCCTTTGGCGGCATTCAGCGCATTGCCCGTGTGAGCAGTATCCTCGTGCCTTTTATGGCGCTTGGCTATCTGATTCTTGCATTGGTAGTTGTCATCATGAACATTGACTTGGTGCCTCATGTCTTGAAATTGATAATCACGAATGCCTTCGGCTTTGAGCAGGTGGCAGGCGGTGGTTTGGGTATGTCCATTATGATTGGCATCAGGCGTGGTCTGTTCAGCAACGAGGCGGGAGAGGGTAGTGCACCCAATGTGGCAGCCACGGCCGATATCTCCCATCCCGTCAAGCAAGGTCTCATTCAGGCCCTGGGTGTGTTTACCGACACCTTGCTCGTGTGCAGCTGCACGGCCTTTTTGGTACTCATCAGCGGCCTCTACACTACCGATGGCCTTGAAGGAGTCCAGCTCACTCAGGCATCGTTGGAATCGCAAGTGGGCAGTTGGGGTACGATATTTGTGGCTATTGCCTTGTTTTTGTTTGCCTTTACCAGCATCATCGGCAACTACTACTATGGCGAGGCTAATATCCGTTTCTTGACTGATAAAAAATGGGCGCTCACCCTTTTTCGCATTCTCTCGGGTGGTGTCTTCGTCTTCCTGGGCGCTGTTGCCAGCTTTGAGTTTGTCTGGAACCTCGGTGACTTGTTCATGGCATTGGTTACCTTGTGCAACTTGATTGCCTTGGCTTTCCTCAGCAAGTATGCCTTTAAGTTACTGGAAAACTACCGGAGCCAGCGCCGTCGTGGCATCAAGGACCCCGTCTTCCACCGCGATGACCTCCCTGAGGTCATGAACGACCTCGATAGCTGGTAACTCAAAGAAAAAGAAAGAATGAAGGGTCTAGTAATTAAGAACACTGGTAGTTGGGTGACCGTTCGCCTTGACGACGACAACACGGTGAATTGCAAGATGCGTGGTGTGCTGCGCCTCAAGGGGCTGCGTTGCACCAATCCTGTTGCCGTGGGCGACAGGGTACAGGTCGAGGACAAGGGCGGTGACGCTCCCGTTGTGGGTGATATCGAGCCGCGTCGCAACTACATTATCCGTCGCTCCAGCAACCTCTCCAAGGAGTTCCAGATCATTGCTGCTAACCTCGATCAGGCCGTGCTCGTTGCCACTTTGACTAATCCCGAAACCAGTACCACATTTATCGATCGGTTCCTGGCTACTGCCGAGGCCTATCAGGTCCCTGCCGTGCTGGCTTTCAATAAAATTGACTTATTGGATACCGAGGAGTGGCGCAACAGGCTTGATGAGTTGAAAACGCTGTATGAGAGCATCGGTTATACCGTGGTGGCCATGTCGGCCGCAACTGGCGAGGGTGCTGATGCGTTGCGTGCTCAACTTGCAGGCAAGATGTCGCTGCTCTCGGGCAACAGTGGCGTTGGCAAGTCATCCATCATCAATCTCCTCGTCCCAGATGCCCATGTCAAAGTGGGTGACGTGAGTCACACCCATCACAAGGGCATGCACACGACCACCTTCAGCGAACTGCTGGACCTCCCCGGTGGAGGTGCCATCATCGACACTCCTGGTGTGAAGGCCTTTGGCACCATCGACTTCGAACGAGCTGAGGTAGCCCACTATTTCCCTGAAATTTTCAGGATTTCGGACGACTGCCGTTTCAACAACTGTACTCACACGCATGAGCCGGGTTGTGCCGTACTGGAAGCCGTCGAACAGGGCAAGATAGCTCCGTCGCGCTTCACCAGCTACCTGAGCATCCTCGAAGAGGACCCCAACAACAAATACCGCAAGCCCTTCTAGAAAAAGGAGAAATAAAAAACAGCACGCCACCCAAGAGCAGCATGGCTTTGGGTGGCGCGTTTTGTTAAGGTATTGCAAGCCTGTGGCTTGCACAACAAGTGTTAGAACTGGCGTGCAGCGGTCAGCATGACCTCGCTCAAGGTGGGATGGCCGTGGATGCTACGGGCCAGCAGGTCAACGGTGGCACCGGCATTCATAGCGGTGACCACTTCCTGGATCAAGTCGGCAGCGTGAGCGCCACAGATGTGGCAACCCACAATCTGACGGGTAGCGTTGTCGACAATCATCTTCAGCAGACCGTCGGTCTCGTTCATGGCGACAGCCTTGCCGTTGCTGCGGAAGAACGACTTCTTCACCGTCACGTCCATGCCGCGCTCGGCGCACTGTTCCTCGGTCAGGCCTACCATAGCCAGTTCGGGCACGGTGAATACGGCACTTGGCACGATGTCGAGCTTGATGTCGTCGGCCTTGCCCAGGATGGCGTGCAGGGCGCGCTGTCCTTGTGCACTGGCAGCGTGAGCAAGCATCATGCGTCCATTCACGTCACCGATGGCATAAACACCGGGCACGTTGGTCATCATGTTGTCGTCCACCTCGATGCCGCGACGGCCCACGGTAACGCCAACAACGTCCAGACCTTGCGGCAGCACGGGCTGACGTCCTACCGACATGAGCACCTTCTCGCAGGTCACGCTCTGGGGCTTGCCCTTGAGCTCATAGGAAACGGTATAACCGTCCTCGACCTTGGTGATGCCGTTGACGGCAGCGCTGGTGATGATCTTGATGCCGCGCTTGCTCAGGACGGTCTTCAGGCGCTTGGCCACGTCCTTGTCGAACGGGGGCAGGATTTCCTTGCAGTATTCGATGACGGTAACCTCGACACCAAATGTGCTGAATACGGCGGCAAACTCCATGCCGATGACGCCACCACCCACAATGCACAGGCTCTTGGGCAGCGTCTCCATCGCCAGGATGTCGTCACTGGTCATGGCCAGGTCAGCGCCTTCGATGGGAAGGCCGCGGGGAGCCGAACCGGTAGCGATGATGATGTTCTTGGCCTGATACTCCTCACCGTTGACAACAACGGTATTGGCGTCCTTGAGAACGGCCTCGCCCTTGATGGCAGTGATGCCAGGAGCACCCATGAGCATTTCCACGCCTTCGCGCAGCTGCTTCACGACAGCCTCTTTGCGCTCAAACACGGGAGCATAGTCAAAAGCCATCTCGCCGGTCTTCACACCCCACACTTCGGCCTCGCGCATCAGGTTGATGACCTCAGCGTTGCGGCACAGGGCCTTGGTGGGAATGCAACCGCGGTTCAGGCAAGTGCCGCCCATCTGGTCACGCTCGACGATGGCAACGGTCAAGCCGTGTGCAGCAGCATCGGCAGCGGTCTCATAACCGCCAGGACCAGCACCAATGATAATAATGTCAAACATAGTCACTAATACTTTTCTCTGTTAATATTAAACTACGAATTACACGAATTAAACATACTGTTCTCAAGAAGAGATTCGTAAAATTCGCGTAATTCGTAGTTATAGATGCTTTACTGGGCGTCAGCCACAAGTTCGCGCCAGGTCACGATGGGATGCAAAGCGGCCTGGGTGTCGTCAAGACGACGAACGGGCGTGTTGTGCGGAGCAGTCTTCACCATCTCGGGATCATCCTTGGCCTCCTGAGCAATCACGCGCATGATGCGGATGAACTCGTCGAGGGTCTGCTTGCTCTCGTTCTCGGTGGGCTCTACCATGAGGGCCTCGTGGAACAGCAAGGGGAAGTAGATGGTGGGAGCATGGAAGCCATAGTCCAGCAGACGCTTGGCCACGTCGAGGGTGGTCACGCCGGTGGACTTGTCCTTCAAGCCGTCATAGACGAACTCGTGCTTGCACACGCCGCCGATGGGCAGCTCATAAACGTCCTTCAACGACTCCTTAATGTAGTTGGCGTTGAGGGTTGCCAGCGGGCCGACCCACTTGAGCTGGTCACGGCCCAGGGTCAGGATATAGGCCAGGGCGCGCATCATCACGCCGAAGTTGCCCAGGTGACCGCTGATGCTACCGATGGACTTGTCGCTGCACTCGAGTTTGAAGTAGTCGTAGTCCTCTTCTTCCACTTTCACGACGCGGGGGTTGGGGAGCAGGTGCTCCAGACCGGCGCGAACGCCGACGGGGCCGCTACCGGGACCGCCACCACCATGAGGTGTCGAGAAGGTCTTGTGCAGGTTGATGTGCATGATGTCGAAGCCGATGTCACCGGGACGCACCTTACCCAGCATGGGGTTGAGGTTAGCACCGTCATAGTACATCAGACCGCCACAATCATGAACAGCCTTGGCAATCTCGCCGATGTTGTGCTCAAAGATACCCAGTGTGTTGGGGTTAGTCATCATCATGCCGGCGATGGTGTCGTCGAGCAGGGGACGCAGGTCGTCCACATCGACTGTGCCGTCGGGACGGCTCTTCACAACCACCACGTCAAGGCCGCAGACGGCCGAGCTGGCGGGGTTGGTGCCATGGGCACTGTCGGGGATAATCACCTTGGTGCGCTTCACGTCGCCGCGTTCCAGGTGATAGCCGCGCATGATCATCAGGCCGGTCAACTCACCGTGAGCACCGGCATAGGGGTTCAAGGTGAACTCGCTCAGGCCAGAGATTTCGGCCAGGCTGGTCTGCAGGAAGTAGTAAACAGCGAGGGCGCCCTGAGTGGTCTCGGGGTTCTGCAGCGGGTGCAGACCGGTAAACTCGCGGTGGGCAGCGATCTCCTCGTTGATTTTGGGATTGTACTTCATCGTGCAGGAACCCAGGGGATAGAAGCCCGTGTCCACACCGAAGTTGTTGTTGCTCATGTTGGTGTAGTGGCGAACGACGCTCAACTCGTCAACCTCGGGCAACAGGGGAGCATTCTCACGCATCAGGCCCTTGGGCAGGTCGCTCATCTTGTACTCGGCGCACCTGTTCTCGGGCAGGGAATAACCCTGACGGCCATTCTGTGACAACTCAAATATGAGTTTTCCGTAAAAAGTGTTATTCATAACTTACTTGCCCTCCTGTTCTTCGTTAAAGGTTACACATGCGTCAACAAGGTCGTCACAATCCTCGCGGCTGTAGGTCTCGGTCACGGCGATCAGCAAGGTGTCGTCGGCGATCTTGAGACCGCACTGCAGGTACTCCTCGTTGCAGAATTCCTGCAATTTGTCGATGTCGAGCTTCGTCTTCACGGCAAACTCGTTGAGGAACGGCTTGTCGGGATAGGCCATCTCAAACAGACCGGTCTTAACCAGGCTCTCGGCCAGGTAATGAGCGTTGCTGTAGCTGATCTCGTTCACTTCCTTCAGACCCTTAGCGCCCATAAGACCCATGTAGATGGTCACGTACAGCGCCATCAGGCTCTGGTTGGAGCAGATGTTGCTCGTGGCCTTCTCGCGGCGGATGTGCTGCTCGCGGGCCTGCAGCGTCAAGACAAAGGCACGCTTGCCGTCAGCATCCTTGGTAGCACCAACGATGCGACCCGGCATCTTGCGAATCAGTTTCTTGGTCGTGCACAGGAAGCCCACATAGGGACCGCCGTAGTTCAAGGGGATACCCAGGCTCTGGCCGTCACCTACAGCGATATCGGCGCCCCACTCGGCGGGCGACTTGACAACGCTCAGTGCGGTGGCTACGCAGTGCATGATAAGCAATGCCTTGTGCTCGTGGCACAGGTCGGCAACACCGCTGTAGTCCTCGAGGATACCGTAGAAGTTGGGCGTGGCAACGATAACGCCAGCCACATCGTCCTTCTCCAGTTCTGCCTTGAGGCAGTTGTGGCACATCACGCCGTCCTTGGCGGGAACCATGTCGAGTTGAATACCCTGATACTTGGCGTAAGTCTTGATAACGCGCAGCACATAGGGGCTGATGGTCTCGCTCACCAGAACGCGGTTGCGTTTCTTGGCGTTGGAGACAGCCATCATCATGGCCTCGGCAGTGGCGGTGGTGCCGTCATACATCGAAGCGTTGCTCACTTCCATGCCGGTCAGCTCGGCCATCATGCTCTGGTACTCAAAGATGTACTGTAAGGTGCCCTGTGAGATCTCGGCCTGATAGGGCGTGTAGGCGGTGAGGAACTCGCTGCGTCTCAAGATGTCCTGGACAACAGCGGGGCTATAGTGGTCGTAATAGCCTGCTCCCAAGAAGGTGCGCATGGTGATGTTACCCATGCCCAGCCCGTCAAAGAAACGGCGCACTTCAATCTCGCTCATGGCCTCGGGGAGCTCATAGTCCTTTTTGAGCTGGAGCTCCTGGGGCACGTCCTGATAGAGGTCGTCCAGCGACTTGACGCCTGCCGTGGCCAGCATGGCACGCATTTCGTCGTCGGTGTGCGGATAAAACTTATAACTCATCGTTTATTCGTTTTCAGTTGTCGGTTAATTATAACTTCTAACTCCTAACTTCTAACTTCTAATTCAAATTACTCGCCAATCATTGCTTTGTAGGCAGCTGCATCCATCAGGCCTTCGAGCTCGCTCTTGTCGCTCAGCTCAACCTTGATGATCCAGTTCTCAAAGGCGTCCTTGTTGATCAGGCCAGGCTCGTCCTCGAGGGCCTCGTTCACCTCAACAACGGTACCGCTAACGGGGCACATCAGGTCGCTGGCAGCTTTAACGCTCTCAACAGCACCAAACTCCTCACCTGCGGTTACCTCGTCGTCAACCTCGGGCATGTCAACGTAAACCACGTTGCCCAGCTCGTGCTGTGCATAGTCGGTGATGCCGATGAAACCGAAGTCGCCTTCTACCTTTACATACTCATGTGACTCGCTGTAATAGAGTCCGTCGATAATCTTACTCATTGTGTTTAAATGATTTAAAGTGTTAATATATATGTTTTTGTTTAAAATCTAATATCAAAATAGAGACTAGAAACTAGAAACTAGGGACTAGAAACTAGAAACTAAATCACTTCTTGTAATTGGGGGTATAGAAGCGTTTCTTCACTACAGTGGCGGGGAACACTTTCTTGCGGATGCGCACGTTCAGGGTGTTGCCCAGGGCGCCAACGGCACGGTCAACCAGCGCGAATGCTACGCTCTTGTCCAGCGTGATGCTGTGATAGCCCGTGGTGATGTAACCAACCACGTTCTCGCCGTCGAGCACTTCATAGCCGTGGCGGGGAATAGCCTTGCCTTCAAGCTCCAGACCCACAAGCTTCTTGGGAGTGCCTTCGGCCTTCTGCTGGGCGCAGGCATCACGGCCAATGAAGCCGCCTTCCTTGTCAAGCTTCACAAACATGCCGAAGGTGGCAGCGATGGGTGAAATCTCAGGAGTCAGCTCGTCGCCATACAGGGGCAGACCAGCCTCAAAGCGCAGGGTGTCGCGGCAACCCAGACCGCAGGCCTGTACGCCGGCTTCCATGAGCATGTCCCACATCTTGCAGATGATAGCGGGGTCGGCATATACCTCAAAGCCGTCCTCGCCGGTGTAACCGGTGCGGCTCACGATAATGGTCTTGCCGTCATATTCCATCTTCTTGAAGGTGTAGAACGTCAGGTCGGTGGTGTCGATGCCCAGCACGGTACCCATGGTCTTCTCGGCCTCGGGACCCTGAACGGCGATCTGGCCGTAAAGTTCGCTCTGGTGGTCAACCTTCACGTCGAAGTTCTTGGCCTGCTCCATGATCCAAGCCACGTCTTTGTCGATGTTGGCTGCGTTGATCACGAGGAAGTAGTCGTTATCGTCAACACGGTAAACCAGCAGGTCGTCAACGGTGCCGCCGTCGGGGTACAGCATCATGCCGTACAGGATCTGACCGGCCTTGATGACGGTGATGTCATTGGTGAAGATGTAGTTGGTGAACTTGGCGGCATCGGGACCGGTGATTTCCACCTCGCCCATGTGCGAAACGTCAAAAACACCCACCTTGTTGCGAACAGCGTTGTGCTCGGTGGTGATATCTACATACTGGATGGGCATGTCGTAACCAGCAAAGGGGGACATGAGAGCGCCTTGCGCCACGTGCCTGTCATGCAGACAGGTAACTTTGATTTCTTCAGTCACGGTTTTAATGGTTTAAATTGGTTAAAAGTGATATTAATTGTTCGTTAGTTATGTTCATTATCCACTTGCCGGCATCGTGGCCGTCAAGGGCCTCTTGCAGGGCCGGTGCCGTCAACGAGACGCCGCGCAGATGGTCAAGCAACGCTTCACGGGCATCGCACAGCGGCAGGAAATCTCCTGTCAGGTGCAGGTCGTCGATGACATCGTGCTTGAGCTCTAGGTTCACATGGATGCTGCCAACGCCATCGATACGGCCACCACGCTTCACCTCACAGCGAGGGTTGTTGCCCCACAGGAACGACGGCTCCAGATAGGGCAGGGTGAGCTGCTCGATTTGGGCCACATCGTCTTCGTAGAGGCTGATCTCTCCGTCACACAGCGTCTCACGCACATGGCGCTTGAAGGCCTCGATATCCATCGTCAAGTGCTCGCTCAGCGTGGTGATGCGGCTGCGCACCGACTGCACGCCCTTGCTGGTCAACTTGTCGCGAGACGGCGTGATGGCATGAAGCATGTGTTCCATGTCGGTGTCAAAGAGCATCGTGCCGTGAACGATACTGCGCCCAGGGATGTGGTAAAACGCATTACCGCTCACCTTGCGGCCGTCGATGAGCACATCGTTGCGGTCGCTGGCTGTGGCGTTGAGCCCAAGTCCGCGCAACATCGCGGCCACAGCAGTAGTATAGGCGCTGAATGTGGTCTGTACCTCGTCGCTGCGGGTGATGTAGCTGAACATGATGTTGTCCCTGTCGGCATACACGCAACCGCCACCGCTGCGGCGGCGATAGAAGGCGATGCCGTGCTCCCGGCAATAGTCCACATTCACCTCGCTATCAATTAGCTGATTGCGGCCGAATATGACCGTGGGCTCCACCTGCCACATGAAGAAGATGTCATCCTCTCCAATGATACGCGCCGCATACTCCTCCATTGCCAAGTAGAAAGGGAGGATGCGCGTCGCATGAGGGTCAGGCAGACTCAGGTATTTCATCATGTCGTTCTAACTGCACCACAAAAGTAAGCTAAATTCCCCACATTATAAAATATTCCGTCTAAATTATTATTAAATCCGGCTTTTACTTTCTGCATGGCGATTTCATAGGGGTTGGCGGCATTGAAAAAGCCACCCGAGCCGTTGTGGCGCGGGTGGCAGATGATGTTATTGCCGTATTGGCTATTTGTCGTCGTTATCCTCCTTGGATGGCTCTTGAGTGAAGGCGTTCCAGCCTTGGGCGCGGATTTCCAGTTCCTGGCTGTCGCGGGTGACCATATAGGCGCCTAGGTCGGGTTTGGTGATGTGTCCGATCAGGCGAGCGGTCTTCATGCGCGCCACTTTGTCGTGGTCGGCAAGCGGGACGGTGAACAGCAGTTCGTAGTCTTCGCCGCCGTTCATTGCAGCGGTCACGAGGTTCATGTTCAGTTCCTCGGCCATGAGCGCAGTCTGGTAGTCGATGGGGATACGGTCCTCATACACGCGGCAACCCACACCTGAGTCTTTGCAGATGTGCAGCAGTTCGCTCGACAGACCGTCACTAACGTCCATCATAGCAGTGGGGCGGATTCCCAGTTCCTGCATTTCGGCGATGACGTCGCGGCGTGCCTCAGGCTTGAGTTGGCGCTCGATGATGTACTCCTTGCCTGCAAAATCGGGCTCAAAATCTTCCTCTTTCATCCCAGCGCTCACGCGGCGTTCGCGCTCCAGCAGCTGCAGTCCCATGTAGGCAGCTCCCAAGTTGCCGCTCACGCAAATCAGGTCAGTATCCTTAGCTCCCGTGCGGTAAACGATATCCTCCTTGGCGGCCTCGCCCAGGCACGTCACGCTGATAATGAGTCCTGTGACCGAAGCGCTGGTATCGCCGCCCACCAGGTCAACGCCGTAGTGTTCACAGGCGATGCGCATGCCCTCGTACAACTGCTCGATGTGTTCAAGGGTGAACCGCTTGCTGATGCCCAGCGACACGGTTACCTGACGAGGCGTGCCGTTCATGGCATACACGTCGCTCAGGTTCACTACGATGGCTTTATAACCCAGATGCATCAGGGGCACATAGGTCAGGTCGAAATGTATACCCTCAAGCAGCAGGTCGGTTGTGACCAGCGTCTCTCGGTCCTTGCCGTAGTTGATGACGGCACAGTCATCGCCCACACCACGAAGGGTGGAGGCATTGCGCACGGGAAAAGAGCGCGTCAGGTGCTCTATGAGCCCGAACTCGCCTAATGTGGAAATCTCGGTTTCTTTCATCAGTCTGTCAGCAGTAATCCTAAAGTCTAAAGTTCGTCGAAGCGGTTAATCATCTCCTGAACAAGCATCGCCATGATGGGCTGGGCTGCGGCGGCAGCTTTCTGCACCTCTTCATGCGAGGCTGTCTCGACAGCACCTTCTACGCCCAGGTCGGTGATGATTGAGATGCCGAACACTTCAATGTCGCCATGGCGGGCCACAATCACCTCGGGAACGGTGCTCATGCCCACGGCATCGCCGCCAATGCGCCAGAAGTAGCGGTACTCGGCCGGTGTCTCGAACGTCGGACCCTGTGTACCCACATACACGCCTTCCATCAGGCGGATGCCTTTCTCCTTGGCGATGTCACGGGCCATCTGGATCAGGCGGGGGCTGTAGGCATCAACCATGGCCGGGAAACGCGGACCCAGTTCGTCGATGTTCTTGCCGTGCAGCGGGTGCTCGGGGAACACATTGATGTGGTCGGTGATGACCATCAGGTCGCCCACCTTGAAGTCCGGGTTCATGCCGCCTGATGCGTTGGACACAAACAGTGTCTTGATGCCCAGGGCCTTCATCACGCGGATGGGGAAGGTTACCTGTTGCATCGAGTAGCCCTCGTAGTAGTGGAAACGGCCCTGCATGGCCATGATATACTTATTGCCCAGGGTACCAAAGATCAAGCGGCCTTTGTGACCCTGAACCGTCGAGACGGGGAAGTTAGGAACTTCGCCATAAGGAATCTCTATTTCGATATTGATGTGATCCACAACGGCTCCTAGACCGGTGCCCAGAATGATGGCGGTCTTGGGCAACTTGTTGTTCACGCGTTTCTTGATGAATTCGCTGGTTTCCTGAATCTGCTCCAGCAAGTTGATGTCTTGTGCCATAATAACAATCCTTTCTTTAATTGTTGGATATTGACTTTTTATTACTGAGAATTAGATTTTTACGAAGTGGTACCCTGATCGTCGATTTTCTTGACCAGCCCTTCGATGAAGTTTGCGCCTTCCATCTCCAGGAATCCAACCCTCATGGGAATGTAGAAAATGCAATGACGGCGGGTGGGAGGGAAGTAGGGGTTGTTCATGATGCGCACCGCGTCTTTCTCGGTGGTGATGATGAATTTGCGCTTGCCCTCGAGTTGATGATATACCTTAAAGATGTCGCTGAAATCCCGGCGGGTGAAGAAATGGTGGTCGTCGAAGTGCATCACCTTGACACGGGCAGCAAACTGGCGCAAATAGCGCACCAGCGGCTTGGGCGTTGCAATGCCCGTGAGACACAGCACGGCATCGTCCTCGCGCAGCCATTGCAGAGACGTGATTTGCGGCGACTGGACGGGAAATACAGGGATCGGGTCAGCATAGCGGATGTTGCTGAAGAACAGGCCCTGATAGGGGAACAGTGCCAGGTTCTTCTTCACCATCCTGATATCCATGGCCGTGATGTCGCTGGGGCATTTGGTCACCACCACGATGTCTCCACGCAGCACATTGCGGGCAGGCTCGCGCAGCGTTCCCAGCGGCATGAGTTTGTCCTCATAGGGCGGGTGGTTATAGTCCACCAGTACGATGTTCACCTTGGGCTTCACATATCGGTGCTGGAATCCGTCGTCAAGCAGTATCAGATTGATGTCGGGGTCGATGCGCAGCAGTTCACGGATGCCCTTGCGGCGGCTCTCACACACGGCAAGTGTGATCAACCCGCTGAACTTGCTGAAAATCTGGTACGGCTCGTCGCCGATGTCGCGGGGCGTCATGTTGTTGCTCGCCAGGATGAATCCCTTGGTTTTGCGTTTGTAGCCACGGCTTAGTACAGCAATGTGGTAGCGGCGGTACAAGGCTTCGATAATGTATTCCACATGGGGAGTCTTGCCGGTGCCGCCCACGGTGATATTGCCCACCGACACGACTGGCACGTCAAACTCCTCCTGCGGCAGTAAGCCCACATCAAATGCGGCATTGCGCAGCCACACGCCAGCGCCGTATCCCCATGAGAACGGCGTCAGCAGTGCGTCCATGATAGACTTGCGTTGTTCTTTGTTCAGTATCTTTGACAGGTCGATGCTCATTGAGATTACAGACCTTGAAAAATAGACGATTAGTGCGGATAACTACTAAATGTTAGAAATAAATTTTCTCCTCAGGCATCAGGCACAGTACCCGATCGCGGCCCAGAATGCGCTGCAGTTGCTTGTGCCAGTCATACAGCAGGCCCATCTCACCTTGCAGGCGGGACTCGTAACGCGCAACCATATACTTGTCGAGCAGCGACATGAAGGGATCCTCAAGGGCGGGGTAGTTCTGGGTCTTGGGCTCTTTGCCCAGCTTGGCCTTGTTGGCTACCCATGCCACGGCCTCGGCGATGCCGCCAAACTCATCCACCAGACCAATCTGCTTGGCAGTGATGCCGTCCCACACGCGACCCTCGGCAATCTGCTTGATGGAGTCTTGCGTCACGTGGCGGCCGTCGGCGCAGCGCTTGGTGAACAGCTCGTAGCCTTCGTTGATCATGTTCTGCAAAGCGGCTGTTTGGGCTGGGGTGAGTTTCTTGTATACACCGGTCATGTCAGCATTCTCGTTGGTCTTGACCGATGCCATGTGGACACCCAACTTGTTCTCAATCAATTCGCTGGCACAAGGTATCATGCCAAAGATGCCGATGGAGCCCGTGATGGTGGTGCGCTCGGCAAAGATGCGGTCGGCACAGCATGAGATGTAGTAACCACCCGATGCGGCATAATCACCCATCGACACGGCTACAGGTTTGCCGGCAGCCTTGAAGTCCATGACGGCCTTCCAGATCTGCTCGCTGCCAAAGGCGCTGCCGCCCGGCGAGTTCACCCTGAAGACCATGCCCTTGACATTGTCGTCGTCCTTGAGTTTGAGAATGGTCTCGCACAGCTTGTCACTGTTGATGCCCTCTTCGGTCGAGCCCATGCTCGGGCTGCCGTCAATCTCACCCACGGCATAGACCACAGCGATGTGGTCACCGCTGGCGCTGGCCTCAAGGTCGTCGGCCAGGTCATCAGGACTCACGTAGTTCAAGTCGTCTTTTTTATCCACCTTGGTGCGGGCACGCAGGATGTCTTCCATCTGGTTGCGGTAAACCAACTTATCCACCAGCTTTTCTTTCAGCAAACGGTCAGCCTTGAAGGTAACCACAACGCTGTCACACAATGTGTTCAGCGCTGCCGATTGCAGTTTGCGGTCGGCAGCGATGCTGTCGCGCATCTCGTTCCAGATGATGCCCAGGTAGTGCTCCGTCTGCAAGCGGTTGGCATCACTCATGTCGTCGAGCATGTAGGGCTCAACGGCACTCTTGAACGTGCCCACGCGCACAATCTGCATCTCGATGCCCACCTTGTCAAACAGCTTTTTCATATATGGCGTCATGCCACCCAAGCCATGCAGGTCAACAGCCCCTACAGGGTTCAGGTAGATGCTGTCGGCAACACTGGCCAGATAATAGTCGGCCTGGTTGATGCCTTCGTGACCGTAGGCGGCAATCCACTTGCCGCTCTTCTTGAACTGCTTGAGAGCCCTGCGTACCTTCTCGAGGGTGGCAGGAGCTGCACTCACACCGTTACACTCGATATAAATACCATCCACCTTGTCGTCTTTAGCGGCCTTTTCGATGGCCGACACCACGGTGTTCAATCCCAAGGATGAAGGCAAGCCTTGACCTTGCATCAGTGACATCATGTCAATGGGTTCATCACCGCCTCGCTCTTCGATGCTGGTGCCCAAATCAAGTTTGAGGATAGAGTGCTTGGAAACATTCACGCTCTTCTTGCTGCCCATTGAACCCATAGCCCCCATGATGCCGATACTCATCATCATGGCGGCAAACATAAAGAACAGGAAAGCCAAAAATGCGCCAACAAACGAGCCGCAAACGATAAGGATAAATTTCTTCATCATAACAGTATAGTATTTTAATGTTTTGTTGTTTCTAAATGTCTATGCATCAAACCATTGCTTGCGTACCGACGGCTACAAGTCGCCAGTCCGCATTACTCTAACCTACAAAGGTAATCCATTTTCCTCAACAAACCAACATTTTCCCCACAAATTATTTATTAAATAACAGCTGTGCATGGCAACTGTGTTAACTTGTGGGAGGTATTTTTAAGGCATGGTTTAGAATCATTAGGGTGTCCGGGGGAAACATCGAAGATGTTAGCGGTTCGAAGAACCGATTTCAATGAGAAAGACCATGCAAGAACCTCGGAGAGGTTCGCTGCTTGGTCCATGAGTAGAACATAGCAAGTGCCTCGAAGAGGAACTTTGTGATTTAGAAGGAGGAACCTGGCTGTTGATTATTCGTGGCCAACAACTTCGAGCACTTTCCCGGGCGATGCCCACTCGACAACTTCGACGAACCACTCTACTTTGAAACCGTCAATGCGGCAAAATGTGTAGCTTAAAACAAATGACGGCATCGCGATGCCGTCATTTAGTATCTTACCTGTTACCGACAGTTGGCGGTAGAGAGTTCTTGCGTATCAAGACAGAAAAGGGTGCTAATTCTGCGAGAAGAGCACAGCACGTACGGTGAGGCCCCATGCGCGGTCTGTGTCGGCCCAGTAGGCCCATACCTCAAAAGTGTGCCAGTCGGTAATGATTAAGCGGTTGGCGAGCTGCGAGCCGCCGATTAAGTTGAGCGTGCGCGACCAATAATAGCCTTTCGTGCCCGCGTAGGGCCTATCTAACAAGTATTCGCCCGCTAAGGGCAAGAACATGGTGTTACCATTGGGACCAGTCGCCAACGCACCACGCACGCCATTGCGTTGACTCCATGTCCAAGTGCAACTGTCGATCAACTCCTTTATCTGCTCCAACGACGGCATGCGGCCACCCGGATAATGAGCGCATGCGGCATCGTCGGCCGGATCCAGCTCGCTCTTGTCGTCCACAAAGTCATTGTAGCCATAGTAACTGTACAAGCAGTATTTCGTCAGTTTAGTCATAGAGCCGTTGCACCACTTGTAGGTGGACCAGTCGTAGTAATTCTTGGGTTCCGTCTCGCCCCATGCAAAGTAGTCGCCGTATTCCTCGGGGGCACTGGCTCCCACGTTGCGCGTGGCCCACAACGTGCCGCTGGGCAGGCCCAAGTCAACATAGTCGTGTTCAAGATCGGGAGCAGGGCCACTAAGGATGATACTGATGATCGTGTTCACGTCTGCAATGTTTACTTCATGGTCACCGTTTACATCGCCAGCCGTGAGATTACCACTATCGGTCAAGATGATGTCGATGACGGCGTTAACATCAGCGATATTGACCTCTAGGTCACCATTGACGTCACCATTGATGTTTTGAGCATGGACTGCGGCAGGTAGCATCAGTGCTCCCAGCAACAGAACGAGCGAAACAAGTTTTTTTTTTTCATTGTGTTTTCGATTTTTCGATTTAGTTGGTTTATCTGGTTTTTCGCCTGCAAAATTAGCGATTTACCAAAAATAATAAAAATTATACAAAGTATTTAGGCTAAAAAAGGAGAGACAAGCACCTCTTAGGTGTTAGGCTTTGCGACGTGAGGTGTAAAAGACATGGACGCTAATTGCCAAAGCGAGGCTGGCGATGAGGCTGCATGTGGCTAGCCAGGGAAATGAACCGGCGGCAGGAAGGCCCAGGTTGTCGCCAAAGCCTTCGGGAATGACACCCTTATTGGAAAGGTAGCTCATCAGCACCACGGTGCTGTTGTTCAAGGTATGGGCGATGATGGGAACCCACAGGCTTCCCGTCCACACGAACAGGTAGCCCAGCCACACGCCTAACAGCATGCGGGGGACGAAACCGTAGAATTGCAGATGAAACGCGCTGAAAAGAATAGCCGTGATCCACACAACAGCATGTTTCCCCAGTCGGCTGTCCTGCATCGTACGCAACATGGCGCCGCGAAAAAGCATCTCCTCACTCAATCCGGCCATCACGCCAACGACGAGCACGCACAGGATGAGTTGACCCACGCTGTTGATGTTGAGCATCTCTTGAGTGACTTCGGCCGCACTGTCCTCAGCGGCCCGCATGGCCTGCTCGATGCCTGCCATCCACGAGGGAAGTGACATGGCTTTGTTCATCTCCACCAGCCAGTTCATGGCAGGTAGCGAGATGACATAAAACACGATGACAATGGCGATTGCGAGCCATGAGGGCGCCCGGTCGAGTCCCATGACGTGAAAGGGACGGCGGTAGATTATCGCCATGGTAACAACGGCGGGCAGGATAAAGGCGAGGATATCCTGCATCGTCAGCATCGCGAACAAATTGCCGTCGGGCACAAATAATAATAGTATGGATGTGGCGATAACTCCCAAAAGCATCAGGCACAACAGCAGCAATAGACGTCTGCTCAGTCTCATGTTGAGTCTTCTTTCCATTGTTTCGATTTTTTTGACATGCAAAATTAAACAAAAATGCCCGAAATGTGTCTAAAGTACATATAAGAATAAATAAAACCCTACAATGAAAAGATTACTATTAGCGCTAAGCGCAACCGTTGCCATGGGATTCTGTGCATCGGCACAGGATGCCAATGAGGTGGACATCGAGACCAGTGATGTGCAGCTCGAAATGATTACACCCGCACAACCCGTCCAGGAAACCGAGCAAGAAATCAAGGAGCGTGAGAAAAAGCTCAGGGAAATGAACGACGAAGTGGCTTATGCCAAGGCCTCCAACTCCCTGCGTCGCGGATACTTTGTCCTTGTCGCCGACAACATCCAGATCGGTAACATGGGATATCGTCACTATGACATCAACAGGAACTCCAATTTTGTCCTGGTCCAGGGCACCGATGGCATCATCCAGTTTGCCCTGAATACGGGTTATTCCGGTTCTAACGGACTGGGTGGATGGACTGGCAAAGGCGAAGTGCGCAAGCAGCGCATGACCTATGACGACAATGGTGATGTACATTACCAGTTCTCAATTGTCAGCGGCACTGTCAATGCCGATGTGTTCATCACACTGTTCAACAACAGCAAGCGTGCCGTGGCCACGATCACGGGTGGACCCACAATTACCATCTATGGCGAGATTCTGCCTTACCGAGACAAGAAGCACCGCTGATAGTTAATTACACCATTTGTTTGGAAAGCCGGTAATAGATGATAGCTCATGATGAGCAACACAAGCCGTGCGCCCCGCGAGTCCAACCGGCGACTCAGCGGGGCGCGATTTGTTTATCAGTCAGTTACGAGTGGGCTAAGGGAGCAGGGGCTTGATTTCCCGCTCAAAGATTTCCCTGGAGACGATGCGGTAATGGGGTGCATAGGCCTCGCGGTAGTCGGGCGAGTGACTGATGGCATATCTGCCTTGAGCAAGCACTTGCTCAATGAATTGACGGTCCTGCTCGTAATAGGGCAGATTGAGTCCCATTTGGTCAATTTTTTCGGCCATAGCATGCCATATTTCGGTCCATTGCTCAACAGTGGGCCTTTCAGCATTAGCACTGTTCACGAATGCTTGCAGCAGCTTGTCAGCAGAGAGGAGTCCGTCGTGTACGGCCTTCATGCCCACTCTCACATGCTGCCCGTTGATGCCGCATGGCTCATAGTACCATGGCATCAGTTCCTTGTCGCGGGTTTCGGCCAGTTCCTGCTCTAGATAGGCTCTGGCGCTTGCCGTGTCGCCCACGAGGTGCTCGGCACCCATATAGTCCTGGAAACAAGACTTGTAGATGTCCAGCAACCGGGCCTTGGGGTACTGTTCCAGTAGTCCTGTCACAAAGCCTTCAACCTCTTGACCTTGAATCATCAGGCAGTAAGTCATTATCATCAATGCGGTTAGCAGTCTCTTCATTATCGTTCGATTATTGGATCATCTCCAGGAACTGGTCCTCATTGATGATGTCAATGCCCAGTTTGCGGGCCTTTTCGAGTTTGGCGGGTCCCATGTTCTCGCCGGCAAGAATGAAACTGGTGGCACTCGAAATACTGCTCACGTTCTTGCCGCCGTTCTGCTCAATCATGGCCTTGTAGTCCTCTCGTGAATGCTTGGCAAAAACACCGCTGATGACGATTTTCTTGCCTAACAGCTTATCGGTCAGTCCGGCTGTCTCGTCTTCGGTGAGCGCCATCTGCAGTCCTGCAGCACGCAGGCGCTCGACAATCGTGCGGTTGCGCTCCTCGGCAAAGAAGTCGACGATTGACTGGGCGATTTTGGGCCCGATTTCGGGGATGGCGGCCAGCTCTTCGGCTGGCATGCCCATCAGCGTGTCGATCTCGCGCGTGTGGCGTGCCAGCACCTTGCCTGTCGTCTCGCCGACAAACGGGATAGACAAGGCGAAGATGACGCGGGCAAACGGTACCGACTTGCTGGCCTCGATGCCGCGCAAGATGCGTTGGGCACTGCGTTCCTGGAAACGGTCGAGAACGACCAGCTTTTCCTGGGTGAGGTCATAAAGGTCAGCGATATCGTTCACGAGTCCGCTTTTGTTGAGCAGTACGGCTACCTCCTCGCCGATGCCGTCAATGTCCATCGCGTGGCGTCCCACGAAGTGTTCTATGCGACCACAGATCTGCGGCCCGCATCCCCACTTGTTGGGACACACCCATGCCGCTTCGCCCTCGACACGCTGCAATGCGGTGCCGCACGACGGGCAGTGGGTGACAAACGTGATGGGGTTGCTGCCTGGTTGGCGGCGCTTCTCGTCAACGCCCACGATTTTTGGGATGATTTCACCGCCTTTTTCCACATAGAGCATATCTCCCTCATGGATGTCCAGTTGGGCGATAATGTCGGCATTGTGCAGCGATGCCCGCTTGACGATCGTGCCGCTCAGCAGCACGGGATCAAGGTTGGCTACGGGCGTGATGACTCCCGTGCGTCCCACCTCAAAGGAAACGAACTGCAGTTTGGTGCATTCGCGTTCCGGAGCGAATTTATAGGCGATGGCCCATCGCGGAGACTTGGCGGTGGCACCCAGGTTCAGCTGCTGGCGCAGGGAATTGATTTTAAACACAAGGCCATCGGTGGCAATGGGCAGTTGCTTGCGTTCCACGTCCCAGTGGCTGATGAAGTCTCTCACCGCATCGATGCTGGGCAGGATGGTCATCACTCCGGTCTTGAACCCCCATTGCTGGAGTGCCATAATGCTCTCGTAGTGAGTCGAAAACGGCAGGTTGTCACCCAGCAGGAAGTAGAACACGGCATCCAAGCCGCGGCGAGCCACCTCGGCGCTGTTCTGGAGCTTCAGTGTGCCTGCAGCAGCATTGCGCGGGTTGGCGAACAATGGCTCCTCGTTGAATTGGCGCTCCTGGTTGAGCTTTTCAAAGCTCTTCCAGGGTAGCACGATCTCGCCACGCACCTCGAATTTATCAGGCAGATTGTCAACCCCTATAATCTCTAAGGGTACCGATTTAATGGTGATGACATTGGATGTCACATCATCACCCTGGACACCGTCGCCACGGGTCACGGCCCTGACAAGGCGACCGTGCTCATAGGTCACCGAGATGGACGTGCCGTCATACTTCATCTCGCCCACAATCTCGCTGGCCTCACCACCCAGGCCGTCCTGGGCACGGCGCAGGAAGTTCTGCACTTCCTCGATGCTGTAACTGTTGGACAAGGACATCATAGGACGCTCATGGCGCACTTGTACAAAGCCCTTGGTGATGTCGCTGCCCACGCGTTGGGTAGGGGAGAGCGGGTCACTATACTGGGGATAGTCGCGTTCCAGGTCCTGCAATTCCCGCAGGAGCGCGTCAAATTCCTGATCGCTTATCGTTGGTGCATTCAGCACATAGTAATTGCGGTTGTGGGTGTTGATGATTTCCCGCAATTCCTTGATTCGCTGCTCAAATAAATCCATTGCTGTAGTGATAGTTTATGATTTTAATGCGCTAAATTACTGAAAAAAACTGGAATCATGCACTTGACATTCAATTTTTTGTTATATTTGCGCTTGAATATTGAGATTCAGTGTATATATGAAACGGTATTATAGATATTTTTCGGTGCTTGTTCTGGCAACTGTCTTCTCAATGATGTTGACGGGATGCCTGCGACAGGACTACATGATGTTTGAGGATGGCGAATTCGACGGCGTGGAATTCTCGGATTATGATCTCATGCATAATGCCGAGATAGATATGGACGACATTGACCGAAACTGATCGTTGTCAGCATCTGTCCTGTTGATGTTTTAAGATATAGTCGTTTTAAAAATTATTAACAGGGCATTATGCTATGCGGAATAGCGGGTTACATCTCCTTATTACAGCTTTTTTGTCACTTTTTGCCATCTTTTTAACATTTCGTTAAAGATTATTTTTATATATTTGCAGCCAATTATAATGTGAGGTCGTCTGTTGAATCATTCAATGGCGGCAAATCAAGAAATTAAACATTTGTTTATGAACTTATTAGAGAATAAGTTAGCTCGATATGATGAGCCGCAGAAAGCTAAAGCTGCCGGCATCTATCCTTATTTCCGAGCTATCTCCAGCGAACAGGACACCGAGGTCATCATGAATGGCAAGAAGGTGCTCATGTTCGGCTCCAACTGCTACTCAGGCCTGGTAAACGATGAGCGCATCAAGCAAGCCGCAATCGAGGCCACCGAGAAATACGGCACCGGATGTGCCGGTTCGCCTTTCCTTAACGGCACTCTCGACCTGCACAAGCAGCTCGAGCGCAAGCTTGCCGAGTATGAGGGCAAGGAGGATGCGATGATTTACAGCACCGGTTTCGGTGTTAATCTGGGCGTCATTTCCACCCTTACCGGCAGGGATGACTACATCCTGTGGGATGAGCAGGACCATGCCTCGATCATCGAGGGACGCCGTCTCTCGTTCTCCAACTCCCTGAAGTACAAGCATAACGATATGGCCTCGCTCGAGGCACAGCTCAAGAAGTGCGAGCCTGACCGTGTCAAGCTCATTGTTACCGACGGTGTCTTCTCGATGGAAGGCGACGTGTGCAAGCTGCCCGACATCGTGGATCTGGCCCACAAGTACAATGCCAACATCATGGTTGACGAGGCTCATGGCATCGGCGTCTTCGGTGAGGGCGGTCGCGGCGTGTGCGATCACTTTGGCCTGCGCGACGAGGTGGACCTCATCATGGGCACCTTCTCCAAGTCGATTGCATCGTTGGGCGGTTTCATCGCTACCAGCAAGACGATCACCAACTACCTGCGTCACCATTCACGCAGTTACATCTTCACTGCCAGCATCACTCCTGCATCGACGGCTGCTGCAATGAAGGCCATTGATATCCTTATCGCTGAGCCCGAGCGTCAGGAGCACTTGTGGAAAATCACCCATGAGGCACTGCAGGGATTCCGTGATATGGGTTGTGAGATCGGCCACACCGAAACTCCCATCATTCCCCTGTTCATCCGTGACAACAACAAGACGTTTGCCATCACTCGTGACCTGTTGAATGAGGGCATCTTTGTCAATCCGGTCGTTTCGCCGGCTGTCGCTCCCAACGACACACTCATCCGCTTCAGCCTCATGGCTACCCATACCCACGAGCAGGTGGCCATTGCGTTGGAGAAGATCCAGAAGGTATTCCGCAGCTATGGTCTTGTACCCTAAGCAAGGAACTATATAAAATAATGTGGAACCATGTCAACCCTGGCATGGTTCCGTGTTTTATTATGCAGGTATATCCGTTTTTTCAGTGGATTCACAAAAAAAAACCGCAAAAACACTTGTCTGATAAAAATGTATTAGTAATTTCGCAACATCAAACCGAGAATAATACTGATATGATTTACAGATTTGTCATAGTATCGGACGAAGCCGATAACTTCAAGCTTCAGATTGCCATCGACTCAACTGCCACGTTCATGCAGTTGCGCAATATCATCCTTGATTCTGCAGGTTACGGAAAGGAACAGATGGACTCCTTCTACATCTGCGATGACGAGTGGAACAAGGAGAAAGAAGTCACTTGCATGGATATGGGCAGTGACAGCGACCAGGACATCTGGATCATGGACGACACACAGCTTGACGAACTGCTTGAAGATGAAGGACAGCGCATGAAGTTTGTGTTCGACTACATGACTGAGCGCTTCTTTAAAGTCAAGCTTAAAGAAGTGGTTCCTGGCAAGGCACTGCATGACCCCTTGTGTGAGCGCAAAGTGGGCAACCCGCCTGCCGAGAATGTGGACATCACCGAGTTCATCACCATTCCCAAGATTCCTGATGCCAGCAATATCGACGCCATTGACAGGAGCGAGTTCTATGGCGACGAGGAATATGACGAGGATGAGATTTCCGATTTTGAGGAAATGGATAACCTCGACACCGACAGCTATAAGTTCTAGTCTTATAGCTGCTTCGGGCAGGAGATAGCAGTGCCAGGAAATGAAAAAAAGCACATGATGTGTGCTCATAATCAAAAAAACGCTATCTTTGTAGCAGTAAAACAAATCCTAACACAGTATAACGATGAAGAAATTATTGATAGCGTTTGGCATGCTTGCTGCCATCTCGATGATGTCTTGCACCGGTGAAGTGAAGCAAGACGTACAACCCGAAGAGCAGACTGATTCCATCGAGCAGCCCGAGGTTCAGGAAGTTACAGGTGTGGCAGTTGATGGCGCTATGAACAGTGTTTATCTCAAGATAGGTGAAGATACCGTTGAATTCTCATATCCTGATCTTGATGGTGACCACCGTGACTCCTGGTCCATCAATGACACTCTGACCGTCCGCTACTATGAAACTGCCGACGGCGACAGTGTCACCGAAGTCATCAACCAGACCAACGCGTAGGAAGATAAACAGCCCATCAAACGGCTGAAAATCGCGGTAGTAGCTCAGTTGGTAGAGCATCAGCTTCCCAAGCTGAGGGCCGCGGGTTCGAGTCCCGTCTACCGCTCAACTTGAAAATCAGGGAATTAAATTGAAACTCAAAGAGTTAACAACGAAATTCCCTGATTATTCTTTATGCTCTCATACACACTTTACAACGCTTTTTGATGTAATTTGTTGTCAAATGTTTTCAAATTGTTTTCAAATTTTCAACACGCAACTTTTAATATTATTTAACTCGATATGGCAACTTTCAAAGCGATTATAGGACGATTAAGGGCTGACGGAACCTACGCCGTGCGCATCCGCGTCACCCATCAGAGACAGCTCGCATACATACCTACCGACATATATGTTGACCAGAAATATGTCCGCAATAGCAAAAAGTCCGGATTGACCATTCATGATTACCGGGTACTTGACAAAATAGACGCGCTGATAAGGCGCTACATGAGGATATGCAACGAAAGCGATTTGCGTGGTCTTGATGTCAAAGGTGTTGTTGCGCTCATCAATGCGAATGACAGAGACGACATTATGGCAACGGATTTCGTTGCTTACGTCAAACGAGAGGCTGAGAAGATGAAACTTGCCGGGCACGCTGGCACGGCGACGAACCGAATAACGGCCATAAATGCCCTCTGCCGCGTTCTTGGTTGCGATGTGATACCTTTATCATCCTTGACGAGAAAGCGCGTGAGAGATGCCTTCTGCTCAATCTCAGGCAATCGTGCGCCCTCGCTGTACAAGGCACAACTGCAAGCCGCTTACAACTCGCTGATGAAAGAGTACAATATCGATGCCGATGTGATACCGTTCAACCCATTCACCGGCATAGATGTGAAACGGCACGATCCACCAAAGAAACGCGCTCTTGATATGGACAAAATCATGTCAATATTTGAAATGAAAGACGAGCCGTTGAAAGAAGGTACTAAAGGTGCGAGGTATAACCTTGCTAAAGACGTGTTCATGTTGTCGTTCTTTCTCGTCGGCATGAACTCCGCAGACCTGTTTTCGTGCAGCCAGTACAAGGACGGCAGGATAATCTATGAGAGGCAGAAGACACGCAACAGGCGCAGCGACAGGGCGTTGATGAGTGTCAAGGTGCCAGATATCGCCATGTCACTTTTTGAAAAGTACCGTGACAAGAAAGGAAGCGGTCATGTGTTCAGGTTCTGGCGCATGTATGCCGACAAGGGTACATTCAACGCGGCGATCAATAAAGGGTTGGATGTTGTTGGTAAAAGGATAGGGGAACCCGAACTGACTTTCTATGCGGCGCGGCACTCGTGGGCAACAATAGCTGTAAACGACTGCGGTATCGACAAGTGGACGGTACATCTGGCACTTAACCACGTTGACCCCGCCACGGCAATCACGGACATCTATATCAAGAAGTCGTGGAAGCCGGTTGACGAGGCCAACGGGAAAGTGATAGAAAAGGTGTTCGGTTAGAAAACCCTCAGTCTGAGCTTTGCGGAAGCATAAGGTTCAAAGTCCTTCGTTGTTTCATTGCGTTTGACACCACCCTCAATACCCATTTTCAGCCGTTTGTGGTTGTTAAGGGTTAATTCTCCTCCCGCAAATGGGAGCCATTGCTTTGAGGTGATGCCGTAGTCGGTTCCGCCTACGATGTCAAATTCCCATTTATTGGGAGGCTTGCTTAATGTCACCGTCTTGGTGATGTACTCGGTCTTCTGATAGACAAGGATGCTGTCGAGCGAAGGCTCGAAACCGCTTACCCACGCATCATAAGTGTCACTGCCATAGTGCTTTGAGGTGATAGGAACCTCAACGCAGACAGTGTCGTGCATAATTTCCACCGTTTTTTGCGCATAATTTCCGGCGAAAATTGTGTCATGTACCGCCTTGGGCAGCCATCGTGTCACAAGCTTGATTTGAGCGCTGTCCTTCGCCGTCGGATTGTAGTCCGGAAGGGTGCGGAACACTATGACGGTGTCGGTCTCGACACTCTCGTCAAGCGGACGGTCGTAAATCGCCTTACCGGAGAAGAATCCGGCCAACACGCCCAACACGACGCCGGCGATAAACACAACGAGATCTTGTTTTGTCAGTATCATAGATTAAATGTGTTTTTTCGGCCCTTGCCGCTTAATACGTGAAAAACCCACGCATTAAACGGTTTCGGACCAGCTTGTTTGTAATTAGATTGACACATTAAGACGATTTGAACCTGCTTAACCGCACATGGAAAGCAGTATAAGCAAGACAATCGAGAATATGAGAAGGCCGCAGCCTCCCCTGGCAATCAGCTCGCCGAGTGCGCTTTTGTTGATGCTGCTCATAGTCCAGAATATTCTGTTTTGGCATCGAAGCACGGACAGGCTTTCGCCGCGTACTCGCGATGGCCGTGAATGGTGGCTTTTGGATAGAGCCGCTTCAACTCTTTCAAGAGTTTCAAGAGGCCCGCCTTCTGTTCAGGCGTTCTCGTGTCTTTGGCTTTGCCGTTCTTGGCGAGTCCGCCGACATAGACGACACCGATGGAGTGCAGGTTATGCCCGGTACAGTGGGCTCCGCTGATATTGACGTCACGGCCTTCATGCACCGTTCCGTCAAGATAAACGACATAATGGTAGCCGATGTCGCTCCACCCGCGCTCCTTGACGTGCATACGGCGTATCTCTGCGACGGTCATAGGCTTGCCCTCATACGAAGCCGTGCAATGCACGATGATCTCATTGATTGAGCGTTTGGACTTCTTGTACAAGGGACTACCCTGTATGAGCGCCCAGGTATGGGTGCCCACGATGCCGTCGGCGACAAGGCCGTACTTTGCCTGGAATTGCTTGACGGCCTCCTCGGTCAAAGGACCGAAGACACCGTCTGGGTACAGCTTCAACGTCTGCTGCAGTAATTTGACGTCGTCGCCCCTGCAGCCTTTCTTCAAGACTCTCATAGCTCATCCTCCTTGTCTTTAGAGTTGACAATCATCTGCTTGGCGATGTCAACGACTTCTTCTTTCGCCATGGCCTCAGCCACAATCTTTGCGGCTTGGGCGAGGTTGTTTCTGGTCTTCTCGTCCGCCTTTTCGTGCATCGACCAAATCTCAACGATGCAAAGCACGATGGCGACCAGGCACCCGGCCAACGGAACGCAGTACGATGAACTTGCGAACATCGCCCACACGAAATGAACAAGCGTATCAATACCAAGAGAAATCAGCATAACGCCCTCGTAGAGCGCAAACTTCGTGATGGAGCGAGAGAACAGGTAACTTGTCCTCGCCTCCCCACGCTCCTTGGCCTTGTGCCAGCCGAACAGCCCGTCCATGAACATCGCCACGATGACAACCACCATAGCGATGACATCAATCAGGTACATAATCGGCAGGCCGACCAATATGTTTGAAAATTCCTTCATTCTCAAAAACAATTTACTGATTAAACATAGTCAGGATTAAAACCATGTAAACACTGATGATAAGGCCAACTTCGGTGCGCCATTTCCAGTTTTCCCTACCAGCAGCGATACAGACAATCAAAGCCAACAGGCATCGATTGTTAACGACCATCACCCAACCAGTGAGCGCCGTGAACGCAACGACTGCGGCAATGATATGAACCCACTCATCGGCCTTATCGGTAATGCTTGCGCCTCCGCATATACCGATTGCGCCAATGCCGATGGCTGCGAGCCAACGCCACGGATCGGGCGTTATCTCAAGCATTTGGGGCAACAATAGAACCTGAGACCACAAAGCCACAAGCAACAACCAACGCCATTTCTTGGCGAGTGCCGATATGCTCTCCTGTGTTCCTGCCGTCTGCGCCATTGACAATAACAGGACCACAAAGGTGAACATCCCTATATATGCTGCTGCAGCCATTGCGGTGTCAAGTTTAAGATTTCAGGATAACCAGTTGTATAGTCATAGGACAACACGTCCTCAAGACTGTCAAGCGAGGCTACGGTAGCCTTGTGGCGCTCGGTGGCGTTGAGTGCGTCACCGGCGTACACTTCCAGGGCGTTGAGCATCGTCAGCCACAATGAGGTAGGGAACGAGTATTGCTCGCCGCCGAACCACTTCGTGACGGTTGTCTCGCCTTGCGCCTGGTACGCTTCAATACTGATGCGAAGCTGCTGCCTCGTTGCAGCATCCAACCATAACGGCTGCCCGGCCAGATAAAAGATGTTTACCGAAGGGCTGACATCATAGGCATTGATGCTTTTGATGGTGTTGCTCTTGGCAAGGTCAAGGATTTCCTCACAGCTCAAATCCACTCCGTTTTCGCTGAGCTGCTCGATGAATCCGCCAAACTCGTCAACAGGAATAGCGAATGTACCGAGGGCGTCGATGATACCTGCCAGCGTGACGTCGGTACAGCGGACATGGTACTCGGTGCCTTCCTCGCCGAAGTGGAACGTATAAACCCAATAAGGGTTGGAGCCGAAGCTCCAGTACTTTTCAATCGTCATATTTATATCTGTATTGCTTTTTAATTGTTAGTTTCTTATTGTTGACGACCGTGAACACCTGGAAAAATTCCTCGGTGTACTTGGCCAGAATACGCTTGCGGATGTTGTACGACATCGTGCCGGCCATAAAACCGTAGTAGCTGTTAAGCGTGCATCGCCAACGCCTTGCTCCAAGCGCTGTCATTCCTGCACGGCACTCGGCTATACATTTCATCACCGCTTGTTCCATGCGCCAAACGGTACGGTTCGACAGATATACCCTGTCGCCCTTGATAACGCGCCCGACGAATTTCACTCCATGGCTCGCAGGCTGGAAATAGATATTGTCACGGTGTGTCTCCAGCTTCAAATGCCTGTGTGCGAAGTCTGCTATCAGTCCGATGCTGTGTTTCAGGAAGCTCCTGTCGTCGCACACGATAACGAAGTCATCGACATAGCGCGTGTAGTGGTAGTTTCTTCCTTTGAACAGGTGATGTATGTATTCGTCGAGGAAACTCATGTAATACCCGGCAAAGAATTGCGTTGTCAGGTTTCCGATTGGCTCGCCTTTGCCGGGTTCGATGAAAAACAGCGACTTGTTTGCGGCGATGTGTCGCCACAAATCCACCTCGCTGTTGACGATGCAGTTCTTCTGCGGCTCATGCTTGACGATGATTTCGGTCAGATAGAGCAACGTCTCTTTGTTGTCGCCTGTGTATTTGTCCGTTATCAGCTTGCGCAGCATCTCCCACAACAGGGCACGGTCGATGTGCATGAAAAAGCCAACGATGTCACCTTTGTAAATCCACGCCTCGCGTGTGTGGTTTCTGGTCACTTTTTTAATACCTTCTTTGAGGTGCTCAACCGAATAAGTCGTTCCGCGACCTTTACGACAGGCGTGAGCACAGTCGCCTAACGCCATGCAGCGCTCCTCGAACAAAGAGGACAGCCTGTTGCATATCCAATGATGTACGATGCGGTCACGGAAGGCCGCAGCGAATACCTCACGCAGCTTGGGATATGTCACCATGAAGCATGTGGACATGCCGGGCTTATACCTGCGCTCCCATATCTCGCGAGCCAAGACGGGAATGTCGTCGGCGGCTTTTGGCATGTATTCGATGGCTTGAGGACTGGACTTCTTGTTTTTCAGACAGTCATCGTAAGCTTCAAAAAAAGAGTTTACAAAAAGGCGTAGATCATTAAATTCTGCCACGGGCCGAACCCTGTTAGTGTTGGTACGGTTGTTGTTGTTCACGTTGCCATTGCTGAAGTTGACGTTCCAAGCGTTATTCGCGCCGTGACGAAAGTCTTCTGCGTAATCGTAGCTCACATGACCTACCCTGGCCATGTCAGCGAGACCCCCATTTAATGAAATTCCTCGCACTCTCATTTTCACTGACCCTCGCGATTTATGGAATCTCTCCACGCTGCCACCTGGGCCGACGCGTTTTTCAGCATCCCGTTAAGCATCGTGTGCCGCTCCTTCCCGAGATAGCCCATGTGCTTGAGAATACCTGCGCCGGTCTTGACCACCTGGATGTTCGCCAAGGCCAGACTGAGATAATAACGCCTCTCCTCGCCACGATGCTCGTTAGCGAAGGCGATACATTTCAACAGCTCTGACGCATCCAATAGAACCCGGTCAGTCAGTCGCAACATCTTCCTCGGAACGTCCCGAGCTACCTCGGTCAACAAGTACAGAATGTTTGCTGCAACCCTGTAAGCGGGCAATTGTGTGGTCGTTCTCGGTGTTCGTTTTCTTTGAGATACGCCTTTTTGTAAATCTTCGTTTTTAATGTCGTTCATAATTTCTTGACGCCCTGCTGGAGCAGGGCTATTAAAGTTTAAAGTTCAAAGTCAAATGCTGCCACGGGCCGAACCCTGAAAGTGCTGGTACGGATGCCGCTGTACACGCCGCCATTGCTGAAGTAGACGTACCAAGCGTTACTCGCGCCGTTTTGGTTTGCACTCCACCTATAGTCGGTGGTAAATGAAATCTTGTTCGCGCTATTTGCTTTCGCGTTGGCGTTTACGAAAATCGGCGTGCTGGCCTCGGTTGTCCCCTGGTAGCTTGTATAATCACTGTTGGCGCCTATCATGTAGTATGAGCAGATACGCGCCAGTTCGCCGACGCAGGGTAGATACCAGTTGCCCGCCTTATAGGCATTGTGCAAGGTATAACCCGAAGCGTTCGGTTCGTAGATATGACAGGCATAGGCCGCAGGCCAGATGGCGCCGTCCCAGTTCGTTCCCTTCGCCCTGAGTTGTGCAATAACCGTGGAGAAGGTCGCCAGGTTGGTCGGAGCCGGAACATAGTTCGCGTCTTCTTCTGTCAGGTCTTTATTCAGGTGCCTGGTTCTGATCAGTTCGGCGCGCTCTATATATTTCGCGGTATATGCCTTACCCTTGAAGCAGTCCGTCACATAATTTTCATCGCTTGGCTCATATCTCCAGTTTCCTCCAGCGCCGGTCAACATAGCCGACGGTGTGGCGTTTGCGCGGTTTGAGCCACCGTCCATGATGCCATATACTACACAGATACCGTAATCCGACGTGATACCGGTGTTGGTTTTAATGTCGGTCTTTATCTGCGTGTCGGTAAGCGGCGCTGCGTTTCCTTGTAGCGAGAAACGGTGTGTGCTGTAGTTGGTGGGCATCACGTCGTTCATGGCGACTATCCTCACAGTATAGCCGGTCACGTTCTGATTGGCGTCGGTAACGGGAGAAACCATATAAACGATACCGATCACCTTCTTGCTCGCATCGAACTCGCTGTCGAATGTGGCGTCATGGTAGGCGAAATCACCTACCTTCGGAACACGGTGATAGAACAGTATGCGCTTACGTGCACTTTTGGTCGTGTTGTTGGTCTTGGTAAGCGTGGCACGGATGTAGTATTCAGTTTCATCGTTCGTGTTGTGTGGCGCGATGGTGATAATGCCGTTGATGGCATCCGAGAAGCTGGCGTACAAAGGTGTGGCGGCATTGCCGTTGTAATCCTCAATAGTCCAGGCTATCATCGGCACGACATTACCATTGGAATCAGTGGTAAGCTTCACGTCATTACCGTTACTCGGTGACGCTACCGCACTGACCTGATGATTGCCGACAGTCCAGATGCAGTTTTCGGCTTCGATGGACAAAGAAGTAACACCAACTGATTCGTACACAAGGCGAAGACCCGTCGTCGGGTCGTTGGTGTCGATATTACCATACCACTGAGCGAGGTTCATCTTGTCAGCAAGGGTGATGTTGGCGCTGCTGCTGCTATTCATGTTCACAGTACCCGTCAGCTCTGCGTGTTCTACACCTTCGGTAACACCAGGAGTGTTTGCTGCCCACATCAGCACCTCGCGGACGGCACTCGACCACGACAGCTTGTCGATGGCCAGGTGTTCGAGCTGAGCGCCGTGACTCTTGAGGTTGGTCAGCAGGGTGTAGGTGTCAAGTAGCGGACACCCTCTGAGTGACAGGCTGGTGACGGCTGCACCATAATTCTCGACGGTCAGCATCTCAAGGGCCGGGCAGTTATACACCGATATGACGGTCATCGTTGCCGGCAGTGCGACGCTTGTCAGGGTGTCGGTGCTCGGGAGTATCACGTTGGTGATGCTTGTGCCGGTGAGGTCAACGGTCTCAAGCCTCAAGCAGCCGGACAGGTCGAGCGTGCCTCCAATGGTGCTCTCACCGCTCAAGTCCAGCGTCTTGATCAACGGGGTGGACAGTACCAGGGCGGTGGCTCTCATCGTCACAGCCCCAACGGGATTGATGGCCAGCTCTACCAGACGGCGGGCGGTGATGCTCACAGCCTCCGAGCCGTTATGGATGAGCTTGCCCAGGGTGGAGCCGAGCGAGCGGTAGTAGTTCGAGCCGGACAGCTTGAAGGCGTCGTCGCCGGTGATGGTCGCGCTGATGGTGAAGTCAACAGGCACGCCGGGCTTGCATCGCTGGCCCAGGGATATCACTGACGTGGCGGCGGCGGCCGTCGGCCAGATATACTGGTGAGGGATGAGACCCGTGAACTTGAGCTCCACATCGCCGGACGTGTTCGGAAACACCGAGAAGCTGGCAGCCGCGTCGGGAAGTCCGAGCGAGCCGGCAGACGCCGTGCCACTGCCGAAATTGCCCCACTTGGCATAGGAAGCAAACAGCACCAGGCGGCGCTTCATGTATTGCAGCTCGCCCTCCAGCAGATTGCCCAGGCTTTGGCTGATGGGGTGCACACCACGCTCGGTCACGAAGCCCTGGCCACCACCAGGAAGCAGGGCCACCTCGGGATATTCGTAGCGGATACGGGCGGCCTCATTGTAGGCGATGGCGGGAAAATATTCCTGGATGCTGAAAAAATATTTTTTCAAGCAGCCCCAGGGTGTCGTGTTACCCGTCGGGCCGAGGTTAGACATGGCAGACAATACCATGCCCATCATTTCGGCGATGGCGGTGCACTGGCTGTTATAAGTGCGGTTATTGCTGTCGCGGTAGGTCGGGTCGTAGATGGGCTCGAACATCGCCTCGCAAAGGTTAAACAACGCATTAGCCTGGCCCTGGTACAGGATGTCCTCTTGGTTGGTATCTTCGTCGGCATAGGGATGCTGGCGGTCGATATAATAGGGCTTTGTCAGGTGGGCGTTGTTATCCGTCGAGAAGATGGTGTCCATATCGTCCTGGTGGAACTGCCATTTACCTTGTACCGGGTCATAGACGTAGTAGGTATTTTTCGAGCAGTTGTCAGTGCCGGCAAGGAACTGGTTAACGAAGGCATAATGGAAGCGGAGCGACATGACGTCCACGATGGTGCCGATGCCGTTCTCGCCCTTTGCCTGGGTCGCCAGGGTGTAGATGAGCGCCTGGTTGAGGCGGTCGTAGTTGTCACCCGTCGGCGGGTAGTTTGTAGTGGTCAGCGAGGCGTCGATGTCTGTCAGCCTCAGCACGGTGGTGATGTTGTTGGTAGCGTCCCAACCAGCATCAACCCAGCCGGGGCTGCCGTTGCCGGCATCCACATAGTCGTAGCGTCGGAGCTTCATGTCAGCTGTGCACCAGTATTTATAGGTTTTGTCGATACTTGCGTCGGCGTTGAGCTGGTTGAAGTTACCGACGTAGGGCCTGATCCTGGGGTTGTAATAATAAATCGTGTTTACAAACTCCTTGATCTTGGCGATGAGGCCACTGCTTGGCACCTCATACTCCACGCCACCGATCGTCTGGCTTGAAGCCTTGAAGCGGTCGAGGTCGAAGTTCACATTATCATAACCGTTATAACTCAAGCCGTCCACCTCCTGGCCGTCGTAGTGATACTCCACGTTGTGATAGGGCACGCGGAAATCGGTCAGCGGGCGGTTATTGTCGGCGCCCTCCATCATACAGAACAGGGCATGGTTGGTGTTTTTCTTGTTGTAGCCCCAGGTGGTGTCGTCCATCTTACCGGGGCCGAAGGTGGTGGGGCCGTTGTAGAGCTCCTGGCCAGGATCACCGGCAAACAACAGGAAGGGCAGCAGGGGCTTTGACGTTCTCGCCTGGGTGCCCTCGCGCATGGTGCCGGCATTGCCGACGACGGCCTTTTGCAGGTCGTTGTAGATGTTGCAGCTACCTCCCAGGTGCGACTGCATGGAGCTGGCGTAGTTGATTTTGGCCACCAGCTTGGTTGCATAGGGCACGCCGCTCTGCATCTTGTACTGAGGGCCACGGTAGAGGCCGTTGCCGTCGATCCATCCGCAGGGGACAAAGGCATAGTCCTCGCGGTTCTCGTTCTCGTTGTAGTCCGTGAAGTCGGTGTGGATCTCGGTGAGCTTCACCCACAAACCAGTGGGACACGCGCCGGTACCCGTGCTCGATCCTGTTGCCGTGTAGGGCAGCTCGGCGGCCATTACTTTGGCCTTCTTTTCGGCTGCTTGCTCGGCTGTACCCAAACCCGAGGCAACCCAGGCGGCGGCCACTTCTTCCTCAAAGCTGTCGCTTAAGCTCTTGAGCTTGGTCTGCAAGTTACTATAATAGTAAGTATTTGCGGTCGTTCCCTGGCGCGTCGCCTTACAGCGTCCGACGATCTGGTTGTTTTCGTCGTAGGTCTTGCCGATCTGGCCAGAATACTCCAGCAGCTCGGCGCCCGAGTCGTTATAGATGTGAATCTCCCACCAGCCCTTTGCATCGACCGGCGCCACCTGTTGGCCTTGCGGCGGTGTGCCTCCGTTGTTTCGGGGTAGGTCGCCATGCCAAACGAGCACGTTCAAACCGGCGGCCTTGCATTGCTCAAGATCCACGCGGTTGTTTTTGATAATCCTGGCGTTGGTCTGTTTGAACGTCACCTTTTCGGCGCCGGTGGGCAGCGTGCTCAGGTAGTCCTGGCGCACGTCGCTTTCGCTCATCGTCTTATGATAGAGACGGATGCCGTAAATGTCCACGTCGCTGCCTTCCTGGCCGATGACAATGCTGGAGCCCTGTGAGTACCAGCAGTCGTCCGCGACGTTGAAGGTAAACTCGCGATTTATCACACCGTTAATGAATACACGGCACAGCGATATGCGGCAGTTCGAGTAGTCCTGGTCGGGGATGTAGTTGGTGATGATGTTGATAGCGATGTGTGTCCTTTCATCTTCCTGAATAAAGAAGTTTTGCAGGGCGTCCTCGCTCTTGTCCTTGCATCTGATCACACCAACCAGGGGCGCGAGCTTGAGGCCGTAGAAGGTCGAGCCCACGGTTTCAAACGCCTGGATGATGGGGTCGTCCTCATTGGTGACGTTTCTCATCTTGAGGTCGAGCTCCAGGGTGACGGCTGCCGTCTTGCTGGTTTTGAAGGGCAGCAGCCAGTCGGTGTTGAAGGTGACGGTCTTGCCGGCGGCCACCCGGAGCACGCGCTGACCATCCTCGCTCTCGACGATGTTGTAGGTGTTACCTGTCACCTGCTTGGGATTGAACACAAAAGCCGCGCCGCTTGTGGGTGCATAGTTCTCGGCGGTGCTCACCGTGATGAGCGCGCCATGAGCCCAGTCGGTAGCCACGCCGTCGATGTAGGCATGGAAATAGACGGCGCTCGGTGTGTTGCTGGCCTCCGTCTCGATCTCGATGGTCATGGGCAGGTTGTGGAGGTACACGGTGTCGTTACCCAGGCCCGAGGCTACCTCGTAGGAGGCTCGGGCGTAAATTGATGATCCGTTACCTGCTGCAAGGTTGTCAACGGCAAAGCTCACGCCGGTGGGTGTGGTGTCGCCGTTGGGCCTTACCACGGCAAACTGGCAGACGTCGAGCTGGATGTAGTTCTCGGCGGTCGTTACCAGGTTTTGCAGCAGCAGGTAGGGCGTGTCGCTGGTGTCCGAGCTGTCGAGCACCAGCAGTTGGGTGACTACCGTAGCGCTCACCAGGTCGTTACCTTCGTCATCCTCGTAGGGTGTCGAGCCGTCATCCTGGACGGCGATGAGGTAGGCCGTGATGGTCTTGATGCCTGTAGCACCGAAAATGTTGCTATAAAACGCCTGGCTCCATTCCTCACTGTAGGAGGTGTAGGCGTTGGCGGCTATCGGGTAGTCGTAGGTGCTGGTGGTCGTTCCATCGGTCACGATCACATGGAGCAGACGCTTGACGGTACCGCTGAGGTTATATTGCAGCGTCACCGAGTTGCCTCCTGAAGCGACGGGGGTGGTTACACTGCCGGCCCATTGCAGGGACAGGGCGGTGTGGATGATGCTGGTAAATACCACGCGTCGGCTGGTCACGTTGACGACGTTATCCTCGTCGTCGGTCTCAGTGTAAACGACACGGAGCGCGATCTGCTGGGTGTCATTGTTCGGGATGAAATATTTACCGATGTCCACGGTGGTGTAGTCGGTGGATCCTGTGGCGACGCTGGGCAGGCGCATAGTGGCGACCGGCACGGTGGGCCAGTCATCGTTTGAAGTGGTGCGCCTGAAAATCTGCAAGGTGCCGTTAACGGTCAAACCCTCCGAGCCTCCCGCGTCGGTGCGTGTGGCGTTGAACGTCACGCCAATCTTGTAGCTCTGCTTGATGGCCACAATCGTGTCGTCGGGATCCACGTCGGTGTCAATACGGGCGGCAAACTGGACGGTAGTGTTCACCGCGATGGGAATACGCTCACAGAACAGCAGCAGTTCACTGGTGAGACTGTTGCCTGCATCGTCCCAGGTGTTATAGTCGGCGGCATCCTTGAAGCCGATAATATAGGCGTAGTTGTTGGAGGTGTAAACCTTCACCACGGTGGCACGCTTGCCGAGCTCCGACTTGAGAAATTTCTCGACTTCTCCACGATTCATGCCCCACTCGGCGCCGTCGGGGACATCCGTCCCGTTGACGGTGATGGTCGAGCCGGTATTGTTCACGCCTCCCCAGGCGTCGCTGAGCGATTGCAGCGAGGTGGGGATGGTGGAGGGATTGGGTAGCGGGTTACTTGTTGGGATCGTTACTTTCTTTGCCATAACTTATATTTTTACTTTTTGTCATTTTACCACGGCTCGCTTCGGTGCCAGCCCTCAGTCCTGAACCAGGCGCTCAAATGTGTGACAGCCTGCCACACCAGGCGGGTGCCGCGATAAACGGCGGCGATGGCCCGGGAGCCTCGGCGTATTGCCACGGTCTCTTTGTTATTCCTGATAATCATTAGTCCTCGTAGATGTAGTAGGTCACACTGTCGCTCGGGTTTTCGATTTCATCATAGGCGGCCTGGGTGCCATACCACTGGCCGTTGACCACTCCATTGACGGCGGTCATCATACTGTTGACCGTTGTCTGTAGCGTCTGGAAGGCGGCGAGGCCCACATAAGACAGGAGCTGTGTCTGCACCCATGACTGTGTGGCGTAGCCCCCGAGGGATGAGTTGATGCCTCCCATCAGATAGGAGCGCAGCAGTTGGGCGGTGATACGCTGCAAGGTGCCACCGCTATATTTGTAGATGAGCAGGTCATCAACATCAGCGACGCCGGAGGCGTTGGTGTTGATCAGGGCGAGTAGCTGGCCCAGCAGGTTGTCGGTTGTTATATTCGTTGCCATGTTATCAATATTGCGTTACCTCTTTGGTTTTAACTATTCTCCCGTTCACGATCTTCATAACCTCAAGAACCCAATATGTGCCGTCCTCGGTGAGCACCTGGTAGCCGTTGGCGTTCTTTGTGTACCACCCGTCCGGGATGATATAGTCGCCATTGGTTGAAGGATTCCCGTTGTTTCTGGTGTAGATCATGCCGTTATAAGCTGCCCAGTTACCGCCACTTCCGCTCTTGAATTGGTAGTAATTTGTCAGCGTGAAGTTTTCGGTGCCGGTCACAATAATCGGCTGTGGAGCGTTGAAAGTGGGCCTCGGGTCTGGTGTCTCCAGGAAGGTCGCCCTAATTGAGTGAAGGGCGATAGTCACCCAGTCGTCGGTGGTATTTTTCTCAATATTTCCACCGAGTCCGAGTTTCCATGCGATTGGGCTGCCTTCTGTATCATTATACCTATAAATATAACCGTCGTAGCAGTAGTTCATCATCGGGCGGCCACTTGCGTAATACTGCACGAAGCTGCCGTGCCCGTCCTCATTGATGGTGGAGGTGATGTTTCCCAGATTGTCGCGTGTCCTGATGACGTTTGAAGATAGCAGGTCGATGACGGCGCTCTCGGCAAGCAGCAAGCCGGTGGCCAGAAACTCGGTACCACCGAGGCTCATCCACTTGGTCTCGTCGTTACCAGGTGTTCCCAGTGATTCGCTGCTTTCGTAGGCGTTCACGATGTAATAAACGCCCTGGTGCTTTACAGCGTCACGGAACTCATCGTTCCAGACGTAGGTAGTATTGCCGTCCCATACGCCTCTAAACCTCAAGGTGGCGCCGGTCTTGCCGGTAATACCTCGACGGTTGGCGATGATGGGGATGGTCTTGGTGGCGCTGTGGCTGTCGCCGTTGTCGTCGGTACCTTCGAGCTTGATGGTGATCTTGGTACTGTTGAGTAGCTGGCCCTTCGTAAACGTCCACACTCGAGACAATTCTCGGGGTGCTACCATGTAGCCCTCGGTTTCCAGGGTGTCGCCTGTCCAGAACTCGCCCGAAGTCAGCAGACAGTTAAACTCGCCAAACCTCAGCCTGGAGTTAATTCTTATCTGCTGGGTGTCGGCTGTGATGATCCCGTCGGCGTTGCAGTCGATAACAATCTGGTCGAGGTTGGAGTAGATGTAGGGCTGGCCGGCGCCGTCACGGCCCACGGCGTTAATCGTCAAGCTCTCCACGTCGAGCACCTCCTGGGTGGCTGTGTTAACCAGCAGCACGGTCACGCAGCCGCTCTGCACGTCAGCAAACGCCGGCATGGCGGGCGGGTTGCTTTGGGCTTGCTGGATGGTGGCCCAGCTATCAGTCGGGTCGTAGGCTCCGTCAAGATACCAAACAGCGATATTTGCCGGGAGGTTGTTGAGCTCCAGCACTTCGGTGCCTTGCTCATTTGTCACGCTTACCGTTACCGTCACCGTTGACGGGGTGTAGGTGTTGCTGTCCTTGCTGATGGCGCTGGCGCTGAGCAGCAGCCGGTAGATGGCGCTGTCGGTCTGCTCTCGGAGCGTGAAAACTCGGTCGTTACTGTAGGCCGTGTTGTTGATGGTGGCGCTCCCCTGGATAATAAACGCGGTGCGCCCGTCGGCCATATCGTTCTCGGTATAAGCGTCGCCACGGTGGTCGATGGTCAGCTCGCCGGTCAGCCTGTTGATGCTGACGAGCAGGTTTGTCGCGCTCCACACAACCGAGTCGGTGTCGTGCCCTTGCTCGGCCTCTAATATCCTGGTGGTCGTTCCGTCTGTGAACATGACGCCAAACCTTTCGAGCTCCTGGACGGTGGCGTCTGCCCTCACTCTGTAGTGGGTTGTGATGGGGAGGCCGGTGTAGCGCCCAGCCATACTGTTGTAACTCATCCCGTCCATTTCGTTGTCCAGGTCGAACACTACAGCCACGCCGGCGTTTCCTGGCGTTCCAGGATTTCCGGGGTTTCCTTTTGAGCCTTGTCTGTTGGCCAGGATCGCCACGGTCTTGGTGGCGCTGTGGCTGTCGCCGTTGCTATCGGTGCCGGTCAGGTTAACGATGGCGTAGCCACTGTTCAAGTGAACCGGGTCGCCATGTACGTCCTGACTGTCGAAGTCCAGGTCGGCATAGGCGACGGTCTGATTTGTCGCCCCAGGCGTAAGGCACTGGTGGGTGTTCCCGTTATATTCAACGGTTGCGGCGGTGAGGGTGCAAACCTCATCGCCCCACTTGAGGCGACAATCCAGGCTCAGCGTGTCATCGTTGACGATGTAGCCGTTCTCGTCGCAGTCCACGGGGTAACTGTCCACATTGGTCACGACGTAGGGCTGGCCCGCGCCGTCGCGTCCCGTCGCTCCGATGGGGATGGTCTCAACATCCACCACGGTGTTGGTGGCGCTGTTTACCAGCAGCACGGTCATGGCGTTGGACTGTAGGGAGGCAAAGGTCGGCATGGTGGTCACTGCTCCCTGGGGCACGGCCCAGTTAGCGCCTGGCGTATAGGTGCCGTCAAGGTAGCGAACCTTCAAGCCCACATCGGCAAGGGCCGCGTCGGTGACGGTGGAGAAAATCTGCTTGCCTGTCGAGTTGGTGACGCTCACCTGGACGGCCACGGTATCAGGCACAAAAGCGCTGCCGGTCTTTACCACGGCGCTGGCGCTGAGCATGAGGCGGCAGATCGAGGTGTCGGTCTGTTCCTGGAGTGTGAAGGTCTTTGTGGGGCTTGTGTAGCTCACGCCGGCATATTTCGTCACGCATTTGAGCTTCATGGTGTGCTTGTCATCAGGCAGGTCAACCTCGGCGCCACTGTTGGCCACATGGGACAGGGTGAGCGTGCCGTCGATGTTCAACGTCCACTGCAGCCCGGTTGATACGGTTGTGCCGTCGTCGTCAAACGTCCACGGCCAGGTAAGGGGTGAGGTGCCGGCGGTGACGGTATGTGCCACATTGTTCTCATCGGTGGCGGTCACGCTGGTGAGGGCATGAGCCGCGCCGTCCTTATAAGCCCGGATCCTGGTGGATATGGGCAGGCCGTCGTAGCGGCTGGACTGGCTTCGGTAGCTCATCATGTCTATCTCGTTCTCGAGGTCGAAGGTGAGGTAGGCCTCATCCAGGTGGGTGATCCTTATCGGGTAGGTGAGCTGTGAAGTCCAGCCGGTGTTCGTTCTGACGATGAGCTTGACGCTGCACTCCTGGACGCCTCGCATGGTGGCGAGCTGGGCGTCTGTGCTTGCGCCGGTCACGTTGTCGATACTGACAACCCTCACGTCGGAGCCTTCTACCTCGATTTGACAGCCATAAGCTGTGGCATACAGCGCGAACTCGGTGTCGCCGATGGTGGAAATGTCAGGATCACCTTCCATGCCATTGACGGTCATATAGCAATCGTGGTAGCTGTCGTAGATGGTCACACCAGTCTGCAAACGATAGACGGTGTTACCATTCACGGTCTGGGTGAGACCTCCGACAACATTGCCGACGGCATCGACAACAATGTTGTCACTGCCACGGGTGAGCTGTACGGTGTAGTTGGAGCCGAGACGGTACTTGAGGTAGTCGAAGTCCTCAGTAGTGAACTGATTGAGAATACCACCGAAATAGATGTTGTCTTCGACAAAAATACCTGCATCGCCTTGAAGCGTCTTGTCATAGCCGTCTCCGTTTTCGTCAACGGCGCGAACGACGAGGCCGTTAATGTTTCCAAGGGCGATTTTGATGTTGTGTTTTGTAAATATCCAATCATTGACACCAGCGAGGAACAACATGCGTGGCGCCATGCCAATGCTGGTAATGTAGATACACGACTGGCGCTCTGGCTTTGTGTCGTCAAGGTTGCCGTAAACGGCGAAGTTCATATTCTCACAAGGATGAACACGCATTGCGGGATATTCTTGGGGAAGCCCGTAATGGAAGGTGTAAATTTTGGCGTCACCATCGGTTACAACATTTGACTCAATGCTGATGATATAGAAGTAACTGGTGAAAAATCCCTTTTTTGTTCTGAAACCGAAAGTATCTGTCCCGTCGAATAGCTGGGTATTGTCGCCAAAGACAGTGTTATACATGCCTCGGCAAATGTCGCCAACAGCTATGGTCGGCAACTCGTCGCCTTCAAGCCTGAGAGTTGCGGTTCCTTGTGTATCACTTGTCGGGGTAACGCTATGGATTGTTCCACGCGCAATAGAGCGTATCGCGTCACCTTCTTCCGCACTGACTTTATTGAACACAAACTCAGCAGCTCGGAGCGTGCCACGGATGTCCAGGCTGTCAAACTCGGCATGACCATGCTCATTGACTTGGGCACCAGTACCGAACCAACCAGAGAAAAAGTCGCCGAAATTGACACGGTCTTCGGAATCAAGACCTTGCTCGAAGGTTATCTTGCCTGCTGCTGTATCGTCAACGTCCTTACGCAAGAACATGTTCAACGAGCGCCTGGCCGAGAAAGCGTTGTTGTCGGTCGGGGCGGCGTTGCTCGTCGTCCCGATGAGGTAGATGCCGCTTCCGCTACCTTTGCCGGTGCCGATGAATTGCGAGAAGGACTGTTGTACTTGAGCCGTCACTCGCTGGACGAGGTCGGCCTCTTTGTCGTTGCTCAACGTGACCTCGAACTCGGGAATCTGTTTGTCGTTCTTGATTTTTAGATTGGAGATGGTCATCTCGACGTCGATGCCGAGGTCTGCATCATAGACATGGAGAACATTACCCTCTTTCAACAAAGCTGAAACTTCGGGGTTTTCGTCCATGTAGATGTTGTTGATGGCTGGCATGTAGCTGTACGAGGTTTTGTCGTTCTCGCTCAGCCACACGATAGCGGCTTTCAACAGCCTGTTCTCGGCGACATCGACATAGACATCGGGCATCTTGATGCCGAGGATGACGAACTTGTCACCTGCGGCAAGCGTGAAGCTGTTGTTCGGGAAATACTGGCCGATACTCTCGTCTGCGGCGACTTCGCATGTCAGCAGGTATGACCACTGACCGGAAACAGGACTGGAGGAATTGTAGTCTTCCCACGTTCCGCCGCGCAGCACCTGTTTCTTGCACTCCATGATATTGAACTCACGGCCTGTACACATGCCGCTCTTCATCGAGAGGCGCGGCGTGTCGCCACTGGCGTCAAGCTCGGCGTCACTGAGGTCGAAGCCGATGTTCTTGATGCGTATGCTGAACGTGGGCGTGGCTTCCTCTTCTTCTGGAATGATGCCATCCCAGGAGTCAACGATGGCACCCATAATCTCATCAAGAGCACCCTGTTCGTAAGAAAGGTTCTGCGCGGCTGCCTGCTGCTGGCCTAAAGCGGTAGCAAGGTCGGCGGTGGAGTCAAAGCCCGTCAACGACGGATAGATGTCATCGACAAGCTCGTCATTGCCGTCAAAAAACTTCGTGCCTTCTTGGATGCCGCACTTGTTCACGCTGTCTTCGCTCTCGATCCATACGCGGTCACAATAGTACATCGTCTGGTCTTCACTGAGCGAGTAATGCTTGTAGAAGTAGTATGCAGTGCCGACATAGGTTGAACCGTCTGGGTTATTAAACCAGTGCGTAGAACTGTTGTAAGTCAGCAACTGACCTGCGCTTCCATAGTGTTGGCGCACACAACCGTTCTCGTCGAGATAGTTGACAGCATCGCTTGCATCCCACCCCTTGCAGATACCGGGCAGCATCAGGTTGGGCAGGTACATGGATTGCACCATGTCAAAGACAGAAGAGCCTGCGGCATAGCGCTTGTTGTAATAGCGGTAAGGTAGGTTGCGGGTGTTTCCATAAACATACAACCTATTGATAATCTGCTGGTTATCGTCAACGGTGCGCTCTACGCTTTTCAGTCCGTTTTCTTTGCCGTACTGCATAACCGTCTCAATGAAAGCACCTTCGCCGCCGATGGTGACGGTGCGGTTCGCGCTGTCAATGATAAAATTGAGGCCGAGCGTGGTGTTGGCTGTGACAAGGGCATCCCAACAGGAGTTCTCCGAGAATGTTAGCGACTGGTCGGTGATGGACGCGGCGACGTTGGCCACGATAGTCCATTGACCGGGATAAAGGCGGTCAAGGTTGGCTTGTATGCGGTCGGCAAGGTCTTGGGCGCGCGAGCAGTAGAAGGAAAAGTTGGGCAGACTTGTGTAGTGTATCTCGTTGTCGCTCTTCACTACGTCAAGGAAAGAACAGCGCCTCAACTCTTCTTCGTTGGGGCAGAAGCGCAGGTCTTTGTACTCAATGGCACCGCCATAAGTGCTGACACGGGCGGTTTTGCTCGTGGCAGGCAACAGCCAAAGCGTCCAACGCTCGCCGCGATAGTCAAGGTAGTCGCCGATAGCCCAGTTGATGACGGTGGGCGAACTGACGGAAACGGTGACGTAGCGGTCGCCCATGAAGTTTCCTTCGTACTCCAGAGTCTTGACGACGGCTTTCTCCGTGCCGTTCTTGCTGTATATAGTAATGTCAACCATTGCCTTATACTGTCAGTGTTATGTCGGTCACGGGATCACACACGCGCAACGTGGTCTTGAAAATGATGATGTCGCCACTTCCGTTGCGCACAACTTCGGCATTGTTGTCGACTTTGAGAAGCCTGACATGGCGACGGCCGATTCTGGTCCACGTGCAGTAGATCTTGAACCACACACCTGAACCGTCCTTGCCGGACAAATAGTCGAGGAAGCCTTTGATATGGGTATTGGCGCTGTATTTGTCGCCTTTGTAAATCCACTTGACTTCCATGTCGTAGCTCTTGCGGTAGAGACCGTGCGCCTCGTCGGCATACTCCTCAAGGCCGTGCTCGTCGTGCCAGTCGTTGCTGTACAGGTCTTTGAGGTCGCCGAACATGGAGAAGGGAATACTGTTGGTGAAGATGTGCCCCCAGGTGCGGGAACCGGCGGGCGCAAGTGACGGGTCGTAAACGGGCGAACCCGATAATTCTTTCTGAATATATACCTTTTCTATGGCCATATTATCTCTTTTACCGCAAAGTTATGAATAAATTGTGTATAAATATTTAGAATTGCACAAAATGGAGGGGCGATTTTTCAACCGTCCCTCCAAACGATTTACAACAAAGCGATTATATCCTGACTTTGCGGCCGCTGCTGCCGATAGTGGTGACGCTTTCAAACAAGTCAAGGATGCGTTCGGCGGCAATGGCATTGCGCTCGGCAAAGGAACTGATGTTACGCAACTCGGTGAGCTGCAGGTCAAGGTTGGTGTTCACGTCGAGGAAGCCGGTCTCAAGGACACGCTCTTCGATGGCGCGGATGGCGGCGACGTCGGCGCGGATGGCGTTGATGTAGCTGGCCAACAGGTCGGCGGTGTCTTCGGTGACGGATGCGATACCCTTACCCAGTGTGCTGGCGTTGTTGGCGGTGTCGCTCAAATCATAACCCACACTCTTGAGGTATTCAAGCAACTTGGTGGTGTTGCTGATGGCGCTATCAGATGCCGTCATCAAAGCGTCGCCGATTTTCTTGACGGAGAACTCGTCAAGTTTGCCGTCTTTCGTGTCCATCTCGTCCTTGATGATGCCTTCAAGATTGGCGCGTTCAAGGGCGTCTTGGATGAACTTTTTGGCAACGATGTTCTTGACGATGTCGCGCATGATGTCGTTGACCTTATTCTTGTAGGCTTCTACGGCGTCCTCGCCTTTAGCCCATGCGTCGATGATGGCGTCGGCAAGGCTTTCAGACCATGACTTGATGTCAATGCTGTAAAGTTCCTTGGCCATGTCCATCGCATAGTATTTGATTTTGTCATCGGCTTCAATGAGCTTCTGTTCAAGGTCTTTGATGACGCTGTCGTCGCTTTTTTTCTTCTTCTTTTCCAGGTCAAGTTGCTTCTGCATCTCGTCTCGCTGGGCGCGCAAGGCGGCATATTCGGCGTCGTAGTATGAACCGGAACTCAAGGCCTCCCTCATCGCCTGGATGGTCTCTTTGGTGTAGTGGGCATACTCCTTTTGAGCCTTGATCCAGTCCCAGAAGCCGAGCTTGTTCCCTTGCAGACTTTCACGTCCCGACACAATCGTGTCGTAGCGCTGCCTGGTCTTGTCGTCCATCCTTGCGGCATAGATGTCGCCGATGGTCCTTTCAAGGACGGTTTCGAGGTTGTTGGCGAGGTTTTCCATCTCTTTTTGTCTGGCCTCGCTGGCCTCGATTTCTTTCTGCAGGGCTTTGTCATGCAGTTGGAAAATGGTGGTGGCGACACTCAACGCGGCAGCGGCGGCGGCACCGTAGGGACCGGCTTGGCCAAGCAGCTTGCCGAGGCCGCTGTCCGGGCCTGCAGCTTGGGCGAGACTGGAGAAGGCACCTGCGGTGGAGCTTGCGGCAGACAGGGCATTACTGCCGATCTGCAGACCTTTACCAAGAGGCGTGTCTTCTTTGCCGAGGGCGTCAAAC